>Ga0187893_10009695_pt1 | contig 14696 bp, 15 predicted proteins | sample MA1701074metaG_FD_139574 | JGI IMG/M metagenome (GOLD analysis project Ga0187893, IMG submission 139574) | White microbial mat communities from a basaltic lava cave in the Kipuka Kanohina Cave System on the Island of Hawaii, USA - MA170107-4 metaG ...
CCGGGCTCGTCTCCTACCCATCCTGGAGCAGGCCGCCCACGACGGCGTCTTCGTCTGGTTCGACATGGAGCACTACGACGTCAAGGATCTGACGCTGGAGCTGTTTCGCAGCCTGCTGGTCGAGCCCGCGCTCGGCGATCTTCAAGCCGGCGTGGTAGTGCAGGCGTACCTGAAGGACAGTCGCGACGACGTGGCCGACCTCATCGCGTGGGCCGAGGAACTCGGTCGGCCGTCACCACCGGGCATTCGCCTGGTGAAGGGGGCCTACTGGGACTCCGAGACGGTGGCGGCGCGCGCCGAGGGATGGCCGGTGCCGGTCTTCGAACACAAGGAGGAGACCGACGCCAACTTCGAACGGTGCGTCCGTCTCCTGCACGACCATCACGGCACGGTGCGAGCGGCCTTCGGGTCGCACAATCTGCGGTCTCTGGCCTACGCCATCAGCTATGCCCGGGGCAAGGGCATCGCCGACGTCGGCTACGAGTTGCAGATGTTGTACGGCATGGCGACGCCGATCCAGAAAGCGCTGCGGCGCATGGGCTTTCGCCTGCGGGTGTACGCGCCTGTAGGTGAGCTCGTGCCGGGCATGGCCTACCTGGTTCGTCGGCTCCTGGAGAACACCTCGAACGAGAGTTTCGTGCGCCAGCGCTTCGCCGAAGGCCGCGATCTGGAGGCCCTCCTCGCCCCGCCGATCGTCAAGCGCCTGCCGGCACCCGAGGCGCCTCTCCGGCGGGTTGCCACCGACGAGGGTCGGCCTGGCGAGTACGAACCCGAGCCAGTTGCCGAATGGCGCCGTCGTGAGGTCCGGGCCGGCTTTCGTTCGGCGGTGAAGGCCACCGATACCGAGGGCGATCCCATCGTCGTGCCCGCCGTCATCGGCGGTCGCCGGATCATGACGGCCACGACGATCCTCTCCGTCGACCCGGGCGACCCGGCGCGGGCGATCGCCGTGAGCGCGTCCTGCACCGCCGCCGAGGCCGACGAGGCGGTCGACATCGCCCGACGCGCAGCCGACTTGTGGCGGCGCACGCCGGTGGCCGAGCGAGCCGCGGTGGCGTTCCGGACAGCGGAGTGGATGCGAGCCCGACGCTTCGATCTGGCCGCCCTCCAGGTCTTCGAGGCGGGCAAACCCTGGGCGGAGGCTGATGGTGACGTGTGCGAAGCCATCGATTTCTGCGAGTACTACGCCCGCCAGATGCTGCGCCTCGACCGGGGGGTCGAGCTTCTGTCGCCCCCCGGCGAGTCCAACGCCATGGGCTACCAGGCCAAGGGGGTCACGGCGGTGATCGCCCCGTGGAACTTTCCGCTGGCCATCCCAACGGGCATGGTGGTGGCGGCGTTGGTAGCCGGCAATCCGGTGATCCTGAAGCCGGCCGAACAGACGCCAGCGGTGGCCTTCCGGCTCGTCGAAGCCCTGGAGGCCAGCGGCCTGCCGCCCGGTGTGCTCGGCTTCCTGCCCGGTCCAGGCGAGATTGTCGGCGCCCGCCTCGTCGAACACCCGGCGGTGGCCACCATCGTCTTCACCGGCTCCCAGGCGGTCGGCCTGGCCATCAACGAAGCGGCCGCTGTGCACCGGCCGGGCCAGCGCCAGCTCAAGCGGGTGGTGGCCGAGATGGGCGGGAAGAACGCCATCGTCGTCGATGCCGACGCTGACCTCGACCAGGCGGTTCCGGCCATCGCCCTGGCCGCCTTCGGCTACGCCGGCCAGAAGTGTTCAGCCACCTCCCGCCTGATCGTGGTACGAGCCGTGGCGGACCAACTCCTGGAGCGTTTGGTCGGTCACGTCTGCGACCTGGGCCTTGGCCATCCGAGACAGTCACACGTTCGCGTCGGACCCCTCATCGACGAGGAGGCGTACGACCGGGTGCGCCGCTACATCGACAGGAGCCCCCAGGAGGGCACCGTCGTGTCGTCCCATCCCCATCTCCCGGAGGTCGGGTGGTTCGTCGCGCCGACCATCGTCGACGACGTGGCGTCGACGTCGCTACTGGCCCAAGAGGAGATCTTCGGACCGGTGCTGGCGGTCTTGCGGGCCGACGATTTCGACGACGCCTTGGCGCTCGCCGACGACACCGCCTACGCCCTGACGGCGGGGGTGTTCTCGCGGTCGCCGGTCAACATCGCCCGGGCGACCGAGGAACTGCGGGCGGGCAACGTGTACGTGAATCGCTCGACCACTGGCGCCGTCGTCGGTCGCCAGCCCTTCGGGGGCTACGGCCTGTCCGGCGTCGGCTCCAAGGCGGGCGGCCCGGACTACCTGCTCCAGTTCCTCGACCCCCGAGTCGTCACCGAGAACACCATGCGCCAAGGCTTCGCCCCGGGCCCGAGCTAGGCGACTACGCCCGGCCACTTCTTCCGCGATACTGGCGCCATGCGCCTGGGAGTGGCCGGCAAGGGTGGAGTGGGCAAGACGACGATCTCCGCGGTATTGGCTCGCACGCTGGCCCGCCGGGGACACCGGGTGGTGGCCATCGACTGTGACTCCGATCCGAACCTGGCCGCCAACGTCGGCGTGGGCCAACAGGCGGCGGATTCGATGCGGGCCATCCTCGACCAGTCCGGGCCCATCCGCTTTGTGCCCAAGGGCCTGACACCGGCTGAGATGCTTCGGTCCTACGGCATGACCGGACCCGACGACGTGACCCTCATGTTGGCCGCCCGATCGGAGAAGGCCGGATCGGGCTGAACGGGGTCCGCCCACGTCACGGTCCGTGACCTCATCGCCGATCTGGAGAACGAAGTACCCGAGATGGTGCTTGTGGCCGACATGGAGGCCGGCCTCGAACACCTGTCGTGGGCGGGCGGGACACTGCGCCACGTCGACATCCTGCTGGTGGTCATCCAGCCCCAGGAGAAGATCCTCCTCACCGCCCGGCGCACCGTCCGCCTGGCCCGCCAGCTCGGAATCCCGCGAGTCGCCTTCGTGGCCAACCGGGTGCGAGCGGGGGAGGACGACGAGGCCCGTATGCACGCCTTCGCAGTTGAGCACGACGGGGAGCTGCTGGTGCTCATCCCCGAGGACGAGGAGCTGGCCCGAGCCGACCAGCTCGGCCAGTGCCCCCTTGACTGTGTGCCCGACTCCGCCGGCGTGGCCGGCATCGCCCGTCTGGCCGACGCCCTCGAACAGCGCTTCCTCGCTACCGTACCCACCTGACCAACGCGCTGCCCGCGGCCAGAATCACAACGAGACTTCGAACCAGACGCGCTTGCCCTTACCGCTGAGCTGGTCGACGCCCCACGCCGTGGCCATGGTTTCGACCAGCTCGAGTCCGCGTCCGGAGGTGGCGAGGCGACCGGCCACCCGCCGGGTGGGCGAGTCCGGGCTGGTGTCGCTGACCTCGACCCGCACGCCGCCCTGGATGAGTTCCACCGTCAGCTCGACGGGCGAGCGGGCATGGACGATGGCATTGGTGACGAGCTCGTTCGCCAGCAACACGACGACGTCGTCGACGTGATGGACGCGCGCCCGGCGCAGGGCCTCGTTCACGAAGCGTCGGGCCGCCCTGGCGCTGGTGGGGTTGGCCGCGAGGCGGGTGGTCGCCCTCAAGCTGCGTACACTTCGCCTTCGTGAAAAACGATGGTCAGGAGCGAATCCTCACCATTCCGAACGCCTTGTCCATCGGTCGCCTGCTGTGTATCCCTGTCTTCTTGTGGCTGCTGCTCGCACGAGAGGAGCGCTATGTCGCCGGCCTGCTCCTGGCGGCCATGGGCACGACGGACTTCGTCGACGGCTACCTGGCCCGCCATCTCCATCAGGAGTCGAACCTGGGCAGGATTCTCGATCCGACGGCCGATCGACTCCTGCTCGGGGCGGGCGTGATCGCTATTCTCATCGACGGCTCGGTGCCGACATGGGTGGCCCTTCTGGCCCTCATCCGTGAACTGACCGTCGGCCTCGGCGTGGTGTCGCTGGTCGTCTTGGGTGCCCGCGATGTGGTCGACGTCAAGCTTGTGGGCAAGGCGGGGACGTTCACGCTGATGGTGGCGTTCCCCCTGTTCCTCGCCAGCAACCCTGACGGGGGCGCACCGTGGCACGAGCTGGCCCGACCACTGGCCTGGGCCTTCGTCATACCGGGTCTGGTGCTCAGTTGGATCGCCGCCGCCGGCTATGTGCCCGCCGCACGCCAGGCCCTCGCTCGTCGAGGAGCGGCACCGACCAACCGGTAGGGTCGCCGGATGAAGGCAGTCGGATGAAGGCGGTCGTCATGGCGGGTGGAGAGGGCACCCGGCTTCGACCGCTGACGTCCACCCAGCAAAAGGCCATGGCACCGCTGGCCAACCGACCGATGATGGAACACATCGTCCGCCTGCTGAAGAAGCACGGCTTCGACGAAATCGTGGTCACGGTGGCCTTCATGGCCAACAGCGTGCGGACCTACTTCGGCGACGGTTCGGAGTTCGGCGTCCGCATGGTTTACGCCACCGAGGAGAGCCCTCTCGGCACGGCGGGGTCGGTGGCCAATGCCCGGGCGGAACTGACCGAGCCCTTCCTGGTCATCTCCGGTGACGTGGTCACCGATATCGACCTCTCGGCGGTGGTCGCCACCCACGACCGGACCGGGGCCATGGTGACGATCGGTCTCAAGGCGGTCGAGAACCCTCTGGAGTTCGGCATCGTGATCACCCGTGAGGACGGCTCCATCGAGCGCTTCCTGGAGAAGCCGACCTGGGGCCAGGTTTTCAGCGACACCATCAACACCGGCATCTACGTGCTCGACCCCAAGATCTTCGACCATGTGCCCGAGGGGGAGCGGGTCGACTTCTCTGAGCAGGTCTTCCCGGCGCTCCTGGCGGCGGGCAAGCCCCTGTACGGGCACGTGGCCGAGGGCTACTGGGAGGACGTCGGCACCCTGGAGGCCTACAGCCGGGCCCACTTCGACGTCCTCGAGGGCCGGGTGGACGTCGACATACCCGGCTTTCGCATGGGCGAGGGCGTGTGGCTGGGCGAAGGTGCCGAGGTCGACCCCGAGGCCCGGGTGGACGGCAGCGTGCTCATCGGCGACTACTGCCGGATCGAGGCGGGCGCCCACCTCGCCGAGTACAGCGTGCTCGGCTCGAACGTGCGGGTGGGCGCCAACTGTTATATCCAGCGCAGCGTGGTCCACGACAACGTGTACTTGGGTCCGGCCGTGCGGCTGCGCGGCGCCATCGTCGGCCGCTCCAGTGACCTGCGGCGAGGAGCCCGCTGCGAGGAGGGCGTGGTTCTGGGCGACGAGTGCTTCGTGGGCGAGGACGCCGTCATCAACCCGTCGGTGAAGGTGTATCCGTTCAAGACCGTCGAGCCCGGGGCGGTGGTCAACAGCTCGATCGTGTGGGAGACCCGGGGAGCCCGGCATCTCTTCAAGACCGCCGGCGTCGCCGGGTTGGCCAACGTGGACATCACCCCCGAGTTGGCCGTGCGGGTGGCCATGGCCCATGCCACGACCCTGAAGAAGGGGGCGACGGTCACCACCTCGCGGGACTCGAGCCGCGCCGCCCGCGCCATCAAGCGGGCCGTCATGGTGGGCCTCACCGCCGCCGGGGTCAACGTGGAGGATCTCGAGGTGGCGACGGTTCCCCTGACCCGCTTCGAGGTGCGTTCCATCCGCAGCCAGGCCGGGGTGACGGTGCGCCTCGACCCGAAAGATCCCCAGGCCGTGCTCATCCGCTTCTTCGACGAGAACGGCATCGACGTGAACGAGGGGACCCAGCGCAAGATCGAGCGTCTCTACCACCGGGAGGATTTCCGCCGGGCCATGGCCGCCGAAATGGGAGACATCGGCTTTCCACCGCGGGCTCTCGACCGCTACACCGACGCCCTCATGGCCACAGTCGACATCGCCGCCATCCAGTCGGTGGGCTTCAAGATCGTCGTCGACTACGCCTACGGTTCGGCCAGCTTCGCCATGCCCAATGTGTTGGCCAAGCTGGGCGCTGATGTGCTCGCCGTCAACCCCTACGCGGCGACGGCGGGCGCGGCAACCTTCGAGCGCTGGACCCATGCCCGACGGGTCGGGGAGTTGGTGCGGGCCTCGGGCGCCCACCTCGGCGCCGTCATCCACCCCGACGGCGAGCACCTCACCCTGGTCGACGACGCCGGCGCCGTGCTGTCCGACAACGACGCCCTGTACGGGCTGTTGAGCCTGGTCTGTGCCACGGTGGACAAGCCCGTCGTGGCCCTCCCGGTGGCCGTGGGCCGGGCCGTCGAGGATCTGTGTCGGGTGCAGGGGGCGGGAATCGAGTGGACCAAGCTGTCCACGGCCCATCTCATGGAAGTGGCATCGAGCGGCCGGGTGTGCTTCGCCGCCAGCCAGGAAGGGGGCTACATGTTCCCCGCCTTCCTCCCGGCATATGATGCCGCCGCCACGTTCACCAATCTGCTGGCCATGCTGGCCCGAACGGGACTGCGCTTTTCCAAGATTGTGCGCCAGTCACCGCCGGTGCACATCGCCCACGAGCGCGTGGTCACACCGTGGGAGCAAAAGGGCATGGTCATGCGTACCCTCGTCGAACGAATAAAGGACCGTGAGCTCGTCCTGGTCGACGGCGTCAAGGTCATCCACGACGACGGTTGGGCGCTGGTGCTGCCCGACCCCGAGGAACCGCTCACCCACATCTGGGCCGAGGGGGCCAGCGAACGTGACGCCCGCAACCTGGCTCAGGAGTACGCCCGGCGAATCCGCCAGGTGCTTCGCTAGGGAAGGGGCCGGTCCGGGCCTGCCACCGCTATGGTCCCGGCTATGAACGTGCCCGACCACCTGCGCTACACCACAGACCATGAATGGGTGCATCTCGAGGACGATCGGGTGCGGATGGGGATCACCGAATTCGCCCAGGAGGCCCTGGGCGACGTGGTGTTCGTGCAACTTCCCGCCGTGGGGAGCCGACTCATCGCCGGTGGCCCGTGCAGCGAGGTGGAGTCCACCAAGTCGGTGTCCGACGTGTACGCCCCGGTCGCCGGTGAGGTCGTCGAGGTGAACGAGGATCTCGTCGAGTCGCCGCAGCGCGTCAACGAAGACCCCTACGGGAGCGGATGGATCTGCGTCATCGCGCCGGACGACGTCGCCGAGGTGGCCGCGCTGGCCGGCCCGGCCGACTACCGGCGCATCATCTCCGGCGGGGAACCGGGCTCGAAGTAGCGTGAGCGCCGTGTTCTGCAACCAGTGCGGTCATCGCAACCCACCGGGGGCCAACTTCTGCTCCTCCTGTGGGGCCACGCTCGCGCCCTCAGCCGGCCCCGGGGTGGACACCACGACGATGGTGGTCGCCGCCGACGTCTTGGCCGAGGGAGCCGAGGACGACCTCTCCCTCGGCGTCGAGGGGCTACCCGATGGCCTCGGCATGGTCGTGGTCAAGCGAGGTCCCAACGCCGGCTCGCGGTTCGTCCTGGAAGCCGATGTAACCCGGGCCGGACGCCACCCCGACAGTGAGATCTTTCTCGACGACGTGACGGTGTCCCGCCGCCACGCCGAGTTCGTCCGCCAGGGCGCGACCTACTTCGTGCGAGACGTCGGGTCCCTCAACGGCACCTACCTCAATCGCGAGCGGTTGGACGACGCCCCTCTGGCCCATGGTGACGAAGTTCAGATCGGCAAGTTCAAGCTCGTCTTCCTCGCTTCGGGCGAGGGTTGAGCGCGATCGACCACATGCCCGAACGGGCCTATCTCTCGATCGGTGAGGTGCTGGCGCTCCTGAAAGAGGAGTTCGCCGACATCACCATCTCGAAGATCCGCTTTCTCGAAAGCCAGGGTCTCGTCGAACCCGAGCGCACGGCGTCGGGGTATCGCAAGTTTTACGAGCCCGACGTCGAGCGGCTGCGCTGGATTCTCCGCCAGCAGCGGGAGAACTTTTTACCCCTAAAGGTGATCAAGGGGCGTTTGGCGGGCGAGGTCGTCGGTGACGCGGACCGCTTTGGCGAGGAGGCCGCGGCGGGGTCGGCGTCTCCCGTCGCCGTCGTCACCGAGGGCGAGAAGCCGGCGAGCGAGGCGGCCGTCGCGAAGGCGTCGACGAGAACCCTGCCGGTCCCCCTGCCGACGGCGGTCTCGGCCAGCCTCCGCTCGGCCGGTCCCAGTGGGGTCAACCTCACGATGGGCGAATTGTCATCGGCCACCGGCCTCACCGCCGACCGTCTAAGCGAACTCGAGCGTTACGGCTTCATCGCTGGTCGCCCGGTGGCCGGTACCGTCTACTACGACGAGGAATCGTTGGTGGTGGCCAACCTGGCCGCTGCCTTCGGTCGGTACGGGATCGAAGCCCGGCATCTGCGCATCTACAAGAACGCCGCCGAACGGGAGGCGGGCGTCCTCGAGCAGATCGTCACGCCATTGTTGAAGCAACGCAACCCGGCGGCTCGCCAGCAGGCCGTGGAGACCCTCGACGACCTGTGCCAGCTCGGCCAGCGGCTGCGGGCGGCGATGTTGCGCCAGGCCGTCAAGGGCCTCACCTGAGCGTGGGGGTCGACGCCCCCCGGATCCTGATCGGTGCCGAGGAGTTGGCCACCGGCGTGGCCCGACTGGGAGCGGAGATCTCCGCCGCCTATGGCGACGGGGTGGTGTTGGTCGCCGTCTTGAAGGGGAGCGCCGTTTTCCTGGCCGACCTGGTCAGGGCCATGACCGTCGTTCCCCACGTTGACTTCCTCGCCATCTCGCCCTACGCCCCGGGGACCGGACGGGTCCAGCTCCTCAAGGATCTCGAGATCGACATCGCCGGGCGCGACGTGGTACTGGTCGAGGACATCGTCGACACCGGTCTGACGGCCACCTACATCCTGGGCGAGCTGGCCCGGCGATCACCGCGCTCACTCGCCGCCTGCGCCCTCCTCGACCGCCGGACCACACGCATCGTGCCGACGCCTCTGGCGTTCGTCGGCTTCTCGGTCGGGACAGAGTTCCTGGTCGGCTACGGCCTCGATTTCTCGGAGCGCTACCGCAATCTGGACATGGTGGCGGTAGGGGATATTCCGACCCTGCAGAACGATCGCGATGCGTATGTCAAGGCGCTGTACGGCCGCTAGGGTGGCTTCATGGTCGAGATGCACCTGGCCGCCGTGCGGGTGGAGCAGCCGACCAACACACCGGTCGTCCTCCTCGAAGAGGTTGGGGGTTCGCGTCGGACGCTGCCCATCTTCATCGGCACTGCTGAAGCGTCGTCGATCGCCTACGCCCTCCAGGGCGTGATCCCCCCCCGGCCGCTGACCCACGACCTGTTGCTCAACATCGTCGCCCTGCTCGGCGCCACCGTCGAGCGGGTCGTGGTCACCGACCTGCACATGAGTGCCAACGGGTCCAGCGGCACGTACTTCGCCGAGTTGCATCTGCTCCAGGGCGGCGAGGCCCGCACCATCTCCAGTCGCCCGTCCGACGCGTTGGCCTTGGCGGTGCGCCTCGGTATCCCCATCTTCGCCAATGACGACCTCCTCGACGAGGCCGGTGTGGTCATCGAGAACGATGACGACGACGACACGCCCCCCGAGGAGCTCGTGTCGCAGTTCCGCCAGTTCATCGAGGGCATCAACCCCGAGGACTTTTCGCGCTAGCACTCACACTGGTGTAATTTCCCGGTTGTGCGTTTGGCACCGTCCGCCACCCCATCAGCGCCATTAGCCAGGAGGGCACTTCCCCATGCCTGAAGCCGGATACCGAGGTCCCCAGGTCTGCGCCATCGTGGGCATCACCTATCGCCAGCTCGACTACTGGGCCCGCACGGATCTTCTGCGACCGTCCATCAGCGAGGCCCGGGGGAGCGGCAGCCAGCGCCTGTACTCCTACGGCGACCTCCTCGAGTTGAAGGTCATCAAGCGGCTGCTCGACGCCGGAGTTTCGCTGAAGTCGGCCCGCCGGGCGATCGAGGTTCTCCGCAACAGCGGCAGCGACCTGGCGGCCGCCAACCTCGTTTTGTGCGGGGCCCGCTCCGTCCTCGCTCGGTCGGGCGAAGAGATCATCGACCTGCTCAAGGGTGGTCAGAGTGTCCTCAACATCGTGGCCCTCGACGGCGTGGTCGGCGAGCTCGAAGCGGCCATCCACGATCTGGCGCCGGCCCCGCTCCGAGGCCGGTTCGAGGAAAGGGCCGAGGGCGATGACGGACGGGCTCGGGCTCGCGCCGGGGGATAACACGCGACCCGGACCCCGACCGGCGCACCACGAGGTTCGCTTCGCGCACAACTCCGAGCGCCAGTTCGCCATGTTGCTCGACTTCTACGCCGTGGCCTGGCAGTACGAGCCAACCGAGTTCGTCCTCGAACGGGATCGCCGGGGCCACGCCGTCCAAGCCTTTCGCCCCGACTTCTACCTCCCGGCCCATGACCTGTATGTCGAGATTACGACCATGAACCAAAAGCTTGTAACCAAGAAGAACCGCAAAGTCCGTCGGCTTCGCGAGTGCTATCCCGACATCCAGGTGAAGGTCCTGTACCAGCGCGACTACCTGAACCTCTTGGTGAAATTCGGGCTCGAGGAGCCTTCGCAGCTGGCCGCCATCGGCCTCGACGAGATCGAGGCCCGACCACTCGACCTGAGTGTCTCGGAGTGAACGACAACGCCGGCACCGGCCCGCGCCGGTCGCCCCTGGATGCCGAGCACCGATGCCTGGGGGCACGCATGGTTCCCTTCGGCGGCTTCGAGATGCCCCTGTCCTATCCGGTCGGAACACTGGCCGAGCACCTGGCCTGTCGGCGGCGGGCCGTTGCCTTCGACGTCAGCCATCTCGGCACCGTGCGTGTCGGCGGGCCGGGGGCGCTGGCCCATGTCAACCGCACCCTCACCAACGACCTCAGCAGGATCGGCCCGTACCAGACCCAGTACAGTCACCTGCTGGCCGACGACGGGTCGGTGCTCGACGACGTGATCGTGTGGTGGCGGCGTTGGGACTTTTTCGACGTGATCCCCAACGCATCCAACACCGCTCGGGTCCTGGCCGCGCTGGGCGGGCGAGATGTCACCGCCGATCGTGCCCTCATCGCCGTGCAGGGTCCCCACGCCCGCCGACGGCTGGCCGCGGTGTCCCCGGCGGCCGCGGCGGTGGCCCGCCACGCGGTGGCCGAGGTCCGCTGGCGGGGCGCGGAGTGCGTCGTCGCGGGCACGGGCTACACCGGCGAGGACGGTGTGGAGGTGGCCGTTCCCGTCGACGAGGCGGCCGCGTTCTGGCAGGCCCTGATGGCAGCGGGTATAGAGCCGGCCGGCCTGGGGGCGCGGGACACGCTGCGCCTCGAAGCCGGGCTGCCCCTGCACGGCCACGAGCTGGGTCCGGGCATCTCGCCGTTGCAGGCCGGTCTGGGCTGGGTGGTGGCGTGGGTGAAGCCGGCGTTTCCCGGTCGCGCCGCTGTCGACGCCGAGCGCCAGCAAGGCCCGGCCCGTCGTCTGCAGGGTCTGATGGTCGAGGGTCGCCAGCCCCCCCGTGACGGCTGTCCGGTACTGGTCGACGGCGAGGCCGTCGGCGTCGTCACCAGTGGGAACTTCTCGCCGGTGCTCGAGCGGGGTATCGCTCTGGCCTTCGTCCCGCCGACGGTCGTCGTGGGCGCCCGGGTCGACGTCGAGGTGCGGGGCCGCCGGCTGAGCGCCGAGGTCGTCCGCCTGCCGTTCGTCAAGCCCGCGGCCCGGAAGTAGGGGAGAGGAGCAGGGGCAAGTGGGACACTTCGTACCGCACACGGACGCGGAACTGGCTTCCATGCTGGCGTTGGTGGGCCTTTCGTCTCTCGACGAGCTGTTCGCCACCATTCCCGCCGCCTTGCGTCTGGCCGGGGGACTCGAGCTGCCGCCCGGTCTCAGCGAGCCCGACGTGGCCGCCGAGATGCAGGCCCTGGCCGATCGCAATCGCAGGGGTGCCGAGCTGGTGTGCTTCGCCGGCGGGGGTGCCTATGACCACGAGGTTCCGGCCACGGTCCGTCGGGTGGCCCTGCGGTCGGAGTTCGTGACGGCCTACACGCCATACCAGCCGGAGGTGGCCCAAGGGGTGCTGCAGGCGCTCTTCGAATACCAGACCATGGTGGCCCGTCTCAGTGGTGTCGACGTAGCCAACGCCTCGCTCTACGACGGGGCCACGGCGCTCGTCGAGGCGGTCAACCTGGCGGCTGCGGTCACCGGTCGTTCGGACCTGTGGCTCAGCCAGGGCGTCAACCCGGCCTGGCGGGCGGTGGTAGCCACCTTTGCCGCCGGCACCGGCCACCAGCCGTCGGTGCTGGCCGTGGACGACGGGACCACGCGTTTCGCTCCCCTCGACACCGAGGCCCCGGCGGCGGTCGTGGTCCAGTACCCCAACTACCTCGGTTGCCTGGAGAACCTGGCGGCCGCGCGACGCCTGGCGGACGAGACAGGGGCGCTGCTCGTGGTGGCCTTCGACCCGGTGGCCACCGGCATCATCGCCTCACCAGGATCCTTCGGGGCCGACGTCGTGGTAGGAGAGGGCCAGCCCTTCGGCACGCCGCTGTCCTTCGGCGGTCCCTACCTCGGGCTGTTCGCCTGTCGCGCCGAACACGTCAGGCGCCTTCCCGGGCGCCTGGTGGGCGAGACCGTCGACACCGAGGGTCGCCGGGCCTATGTCACCACCCTGCGCACCCGCGAGCAGGACATCCGCCGCGAGAAGGCGTCGTCCAACGTGTGTACCAACCAGACGCTCATCGCCATCTGCTGTGCCGTGCAGCTGGCGTGGCTGGGAACCGCGGGGTTGGCCGAACTGGCGCTGCGCTGTGCCCGAGGGACCCGCTATGCCCGTGAGGAGCTGCTGGATGTCGAGGGCGTCGAGTTGCTGACCACCGCACCGGTCGTTCGTGAATTCGCCGTACGCACCCCCGTCGCCGCCGACACCCTCGTCGAGCGCCTGACCCACGCGGGCTTTCTGGCCGGCATCGCCCTCGGCCCGGACTACAGCCCAGATGGCCACGGTCTACTCGTCTCGGTCACCGAGCGCCGTACGCGGACCGAGATCGACGCCTTCGCCGACGCCTTCGCCAAGGCCGTGAAGTGACCGACGCAGCGACGGGCCACATCACCGCAGCGCCCGGGGGCCGGGCGTCGAGCATCCCGCTCATGGGGCGCGACGAGGAGCCCACCATCTTCGAGCTGTCGGTGCCCGGGCGCCGGGCCTGGTCGTTTCGCACGACGGGGATACCGGAGTGGACGGCCGACGAGCTCATTCCGCCCGACCACAGACGGCGGGCGCCGGCGCCGGTGGCCGAGGTCTCCGAGCGCGACGTGGTGGCCCACTACACCCGGCTGTCGCATCGCCAGTACTCCGTTGATCTCGGCGCCTACCCCCTTGGCTCGTGCACCATGAAGTACAACCCGAAGTTGTGTGACGACGCTGCGTCCCTGGCCGGTCTGACAGCCGTCCACCCGGCCACACCGGCCGCTTCTGCCCAGGGCTGGCTGGCCCTTCTCGATGACCTCGGCCGGCGGCTGTGCGCCATCTCCGGCATGGATGCCATCACCCTGCAACCGCCGGCGGGCGCGTCGGGCGAGCTGACCGGGCTGCTCATCATGCGGGCGTGGCACGCCGACCAAGGGCGCCAACGCAGCACCGTCCTCATTCCCGACTCCGCCCATGGCACCAACCCGGCGTCGGTCAGCCTCGGGGGCTATCGCACGGTGACGGTGCCGTCCGATACCCGGGGTTGTGTCGACGTGGCGGCCCTGCGCAAGCGCCTCGACGGCGACGTGGCCGGCATCATGCTCACCAACCCCAACACCCTGGGGCTGTTCGAAGAAGACATCGCCGAGATCGCCGACGCCGTCCACGAGGTGGGCGGCCTGGTGTACTACGACGGTGCCAACCTCAACGCCATTCTGGGCGTGACCCGCCCGGGCGACATGGGCTTTGACATCGTGCACATGAACCTGCACAAGACCTTCGCCGTCCCCCACGGCGGTGGCGGACCGGGAGCCGGCCCGGTCGCGGTGACCACGGCATTGGCTCCCTACCTGCCCGGGCCGCTTCCCGTCGGCGACGAGAATGCGACGTACCGCTGGACCACCCCGGAGCGATCGATCGGTCGGGTGCACGCCTGGTACGGGAACGCGCTCGCCCTGGTCAGGGCCTATGCCTACATCCTGGCCAACGGCGGCGACGGACTCCGCCGAGTGGCCGATGCCGCGGTGCTGAACGCCAACTGGCTGCGCCACCGCATCCGGGACTCCTACGACATCGCCTACGACCGGCCGGGCATGCACGAGTTCGTGGCCTCGGCGGCATCGCTCAAGCACAACCACGGCCTACGGGCGCTGGACGTGGCCAAACGTCTTCTGGAGGAGGGCTTTCATGCACCCACTGTGTACTTCCCGCTCATCGTGGAGGAGGCCCTCATGATCGAGCCCACCGAGACCGAGAGCCTCCAGACTCTCGAGGCGCTGGCCCAGGCGCTGGAGCGCATCGTCACCTCCCCAGTTGACGCGCAGGCCGCGCCGCGCACCACGCCGGTGAGCCGGGTGGACGAAGCCCGAGCGGCCCGGCGTCTGGTCCCCACCTTCGACGCCCGGCCTATCGAGGCGCAATCCTGAAACGACCAGGGCCCTCCCCGTGGGGGGAGGGCCCTGGTGTCGTTCTCAGGATTGGTGCGGTCGAGAACCGCGATGCGCTGAAGGCTAGAAGCCGGCGACCTGACGACGACGGCTGGCCTTGAACAAGAGGCTGCCGCCACCGACCAGGACGGTACCGACGGCCAGGAGCACAAGGATGGAGGCACCGGTGCGGGGCAGCCCGCCGCCGCCGCCACCACCGTCGCCGGGCTC
>Ga0187893_10009696_pt1 | contig 14695 bp, 12 predicted proteins | sample MA1701074metaG_FD_139574 | JGI IMG/M metagenome (GOLD analysis project Ga0187893, IMG submission 139574) | White microbial mat communities from a basaltic lava cave in the Kipuka Kanohina Cave System on the Island of Hawaii, USA - MA170107-4 metaG ...
AAGGAACGTCTGGATAAAGGAGACAAGATCTTTATCCTGGACGTGAGGGAACCTTGGGAATACTCAATGGCGAAGATCGTAGGGTCCGTCCTGATCCCACTGGGGACGCTTCCGCAATCTCTGGACAAACTGGACCGTGATGCCGAGATTGTGGCCCACTGCCACCACGGAATGCGAAGCGCCGATGCGGTGGGGTTTTTGCACCAGCAGGGTTTCAAAAACGTGAAAAACCTGGTTGGAGGGATCGACGCCTGGTCGGTCCAAGTCGATCCGACTATCCCACGATATCGATAAGGCTCCACGCCAGAGTGACCTGAGGCGGACAACTCTCATGTCCCCTGCCCACGGAAGAATTCAACCGTTCGTCTGAGCCCTTCTTGAAGAGAGACTCGAGGTTCCCACCCCAGTTCCTGACGAAGCTTGGTCGCGTCTACGACGCTACGGTTTTGTTCTCCCTGCTTCGCCGGGCCATGGACTTCTTTGCATCCGGACTTTGTCAGGTCCTTGAGAACGGCAAATAAGTCATTGATCGAGGTTTCTTGGGACGTCCCTACATTGTAGGTGCCCTGCACTTCCTTCCCCATCACCGCGAGGTTCGCCTCCACGACGTCGTCCACAAACACAAAGTCTCTGGTCTGACGACCATTTCCGTTGATGATCGGTTGTTCCCCACTCAAGATCTTCTGGATAAAGATCGCCACCACTCCCGCTTCTCCTTCTGGGTCCTGTCGCGGCCCATACACATTTGCGTATCGAAGACTTACGAATTGAATCCCGCTCACTCGCTGGTAGTAGGCCAGGTAATGCTCTCCGCTCAACTTGCCGATGCCGTAGGGTGAGAGTGGCCGAGTCGCATGGGATTCAGGAGCGGGAAAATGTTCTTGCTCTCCATAGATGGCTCCTCCTGATGACGAAAAGACGACCTTCCTGGTCCCGTGTCTCACGGCTTGTTCCAGAATGTTCAGCGTCCCCAGAATATTCACCTGCGCATCAAAGACCGGATCCTCCACCGAACGACGAACGTCTATCTGGGCCGCGAGATGCATGACCAGCGAAGGCCGCTCGTTTCGAAACACCCTGGCCAGACGAGCACTTTGAATGTCCAGCTTGTAAAACCGGGCCGATCGGTTGAGATTTCTTCGTTTACCAGTGGAAAGATTGTCCACTACGACCACTTCGTGTCCCTCCTGAACGAGACGATCGACAAGATGGGACCCGATGAATCCAGCACCCCCGGTCACCAACACTTTCATACAGCCCTCTTGCTCACACCCTCAATCATTTCCACAAGCGGTCAGCGTATCCCCCGACTGCATGACCAGTCAGCTCGCCAAGCGTTTTGCCATCCGCTGAAGGCCGACCAACACTTCCCGGTTCCCCTTTTGTCCAAGCACCGGCGAGTCCAGAACACCCACGCGACTCAGGCCCAACCGGTCCGCGCACGCGAGTACCTTGTCGGTTACGGTGCGGCGCTGCTGATCATTGCGCACGATCCCACCTCGTCCCACTTGTCCCCGTCCAACCTCGAACTGAGGCTTAACCAGGGCGATCACCCACGCTTCTTGCGCGAGAAAGCGGATCACGCATGGCAGCACGATCGTGAGCGAGATGAAGGAGACGTCGAGCACTGCCAGATCGATTGGATCGGGAACCAACGATCTCTCGAGGTATCGAATGTTCTGGCGTTCCAACACCACCACCCGTGGGTCCTGGCGAAGCCGCCAGTCCAGTTGACCGTACCCAACATCCACCGCATAGACGCGACGTGCCCCCCGCTGGAGCAGGCAGTCGGTGAACCCTCCTGTGGAGACGCCGACATCCAGCGCAACCAGCCCTCTGGGATCCACGCTGAACGCCTCAAGCGCCGCGGCCAGTTTCCCCCCCGCGCGGCTTACGAACGGAGCCTCCTTCAGCGCCACTTCGATCTTGACACCCGCCGACACAAGCCTGGCCTGCTTGTCGGCGAGCATCCCGTCCACTTTGACCGCGCCGGCCAGGATCAGCCGACTGGCCTGTTCCCGACTCTCGGCGAACCCACGGGTGACCAGTGCGCGATCCAAACGTTCCCGAACAGACGAGCTCTTATGGGTCATGAGGAACGGCCAACGAGGAAGTAGCGCTCACACGCAGTGAAGGCTCAAGCGGAAGGTGAGGACTCATCGGCTTCTTCATCGTCTGGACTGTAGGCACGAAGCCGCTTTTTCCCGTCCTTGTCCTGAATCAGAATCTCGACTTTCCGCTCAGCATCATCAAGCATCTTGAGACAAGTTTTGGACAGCTTGATGCCTTCCTCGAAAATCTTTAGGGACTCGTCGAGGGGAAGGTCTCCTTTTTCCAGTTCCGAGACGATCGTTTCGAGCCGGGCCATGGCGTCCTCAAATTTCAACGTCGCCATTGGAAGCTTCTCCTCCTCGCACTCACCATGGGGCCAGCGCTCTGCTCGGAGGCTCGTCCCTCCGTACTGGGAGGAGAGTGCGTGCCAGCCATTCGACCCGCTTGAACCGCCCGCACCGCCGAGACATCTCGAACCCACGGGAGGATGCAGCGTGGCGGTTATATACCGCCGTTGTCCGCGAGGTCAAGCGATTATGAATCAGGCAAGATTTGACGAACCGAGGCTAGCAGTTGGCCCTCCGCAAGTCTTGCGCGGATTTCGTCGCCCACAGAGACATCCTTAGCCCTTCTGACGATGAGGCCGTCCGGAACCGTCTGGACAATGCTGTAGCCACGGCCAAGGATGGCCAGCGGGCTCAGACCGTCAAGTGCGGCTGCGATCGACCGTATCGCCTGCCGCCTGAAGGCAAGCACAGCCAACATCCGCTGCTCCGCTCGCTTGAGAAGCTGAGGCACCAGGACCAGCGCGTTTCTGACGCGAGAGAGAGGGCTGAAGGTTTGCAACTCGTGCCGACAGGTCACCACCCGTTGTCGAAAGATCGATAGCATGTCCCCCAACGACACGCCCAGCCGCTCGGTGAAATCATCCAGACGCTGCGCATCACGCTGGACCATCAACTTCAGGAACGGTGCCACCCCGTCATAATCCTGCACCTGCTGACGGACGGCGGAGAACTGCGTTCGCATCGCCTGCGCCAACCGGCCCTGTAAACTAAGAATGGTTTCAACCAAGTCATCTAGGACAGGGACAACAGCCTCGGCGGCCGCCGAGGGCGTTGGGGCTCGGTAGTCTGCCGCAAAATCAGCCAGCGTATAATCGATCTCGTGGCCGACGGCGGACACCACCGGCACGGTGGACTCGGCGATCGCGCGCACCACGATTTCTTCATTAAAGCACCAGAGATCCTCTAAAGACCCGCCTCCCCGCCCCACGATCATGACATCGACCTTGCCGGACGCGCTGAGTGCCCGGATGGCGCCCGCGATCCGCGGCGCCGCGGCTTCCCCCTGGACAGGCACTGGCGCGATCAACACGCCCATGGATGGACATCGACGTGTGAGCACCGCCAGGATGTCACGGATAGCCGCGCCTGACAAGGAGGTCACGAGGCCGACCCTGCGCGGGAGAAAGGGCAGAGGCCGTTTCCTGGACTGGTCAAACAGCCCCTCACGAGCCAATTTCTCTTTCAATTGTTCCAGAGCGATCTGGAGTGCGCCGACCCCCTTAGGTTCCACGTAATCCAGAACCGCCTGGTATTCTCCCCGCGGCTCATAGACCGTGAGATGTCCGCGAACGATCACGTGAAGCCCCTCGCGCAAGGCGAACCGAAGGCGCTGCGCGCCAGCCTTGAACAGCACAGCCCGGAGCTGGCTCTGTTGATCCTTGAGGGTGAAATAGAGATGTCCGGAGGAAGGCGCACGCAGGTTGGAGAGCTCGCCCTCCACCCAGATGTCAGGAAACCTTTCCTCGAGTCGGTCCCTGACCAGGAGGGTCAGCTCGGAAACCGTGAGAATCCGTTTCGGCTGATCGCTCACGAGTGTTCAGCGGCAAGAGCGACGCGAGAAACCTTCTTCAAGGCCCGCTCACAACTAGTCTGGAATCCGGAATCGTTGAATGCGAAGAGCCTTGCCGATCTGGCCATCCAGCTCAATCAGCACGGCGCCGAAGACAGCCGGTCCAGAAGCCACCTCGAAGCGGCGCGGCATCTGAGTCAGAAACTTCTCGATCGCATGTTCTTTTTTGATCCCGATCACAGAATGAACCGGACCGGTCATGCCGATATCAGTGATGTAGGCGGTCCCTTTGGGTAGAATCTGCTCATCTGCGGTCTGAACATGAGTATGAGTGCCGACCACCGCTGACACCTCCCCGTCTAGGAAATGGCCCATCGCCATCTTCTCCGACGTCGCCTCCGCATGCATATCCACGATGATGGCGTGAGTCTCTGCCTTGAGCCGCGCCACCTCGCGCCGTGCCACCTGGAAGGGACAGTCTAGGGTCGGCATGTAGGCTCGCCCCATGAGCTGAAGCACTGCGAGTCGCTCTCCTGCCGGAGTCTCTACCACGATGCTGCCCTGCCCCGGAACTCCGCTGGGATAGTTCGCCGGGCGCAACAGCCGCGGCTCCCGCCGAATGAAGTCCAGAATTTCCTTTTTGTCCCACGCGTGGTTACCGGTCGTGATTACCGAGAGGCCCATCTCAAACAGTTCCTGAGCCAGCTCCGGCGTGATCCCGAACCCACCGGCCACGTTCTCCCCGTTCCCGATCACCAGATCCACGGCGTGCTGGGTCACCACCTTGGGGAGCAGGCGGGACATCGCCCGGCGCCCAGGTTCGCCCATAATGTCGCCGATGAAAAGGACGTTCATCGTTCCACCACCATCGGCTTCCGTTCCGACATCATGCCGCTAGCCACAAGTCTCCCGCCTTATTTGGCGATGTCCACGAATCGGCTCTCTCGAATCACGGTGACTTTGATCTGGCCGGGATAGGTCAGCTCCTGTTCGATCTTCTTGGCCAGGTCTCGGGAGAGTTGGGACGATTCGGCATCGCCGACCTCTTCCTGTCGGACGATGACGCGAATCTCGCGACCAGCCTGGATCGCGTAGGCTTTCTGCACCCCTTTGAAGCTGACCGCTAACGACTCCAGCTTCTCCAGCCGCTTGACGTATGACTCCAGCGCCTCCCGGCGAGCCCCAGGCCTGGCGGCCGACAAGGCTTCCGCCGCAGCGACCAACACGGTTTCAGGACAAATCGGCTCGACCTGCTCGTGATGAGCCGCAATCGCGTTCACGACTTTGGTTGACTCGCCGTACCGTTTAGCAAGGTCGGCGCCCAGCATGGCATGGGGTCCCTCCTCTTCGTGACTGACCGCCTTGCCGATATCATGAAGCAAGGCGCCGCGTTTGGCCAGCTTGACGTCCAGCCCCAACTCAGCCGCCATAATGCCGCAGATAAACGCCGCCTCACGGGCATGATAGAGATTGTTCTGCCCGTAACTGAGTCGGTACTTCAGCCGACCCAAAACTTTGATGAGGTCGGGGTGGAAATCCGAGAGACCGACCTCAAAGATGATCTTCTCGGCCTCTTCCACCATCAACTTATCGAGGTCGGTCTTGACTTTCTCGACGATCTCCTCGATCCGCGTGGGATGAATCCGCCCATCTTGCATCAACCGCTCTAGGGAAACCTTCGCCACCTCACGTCGCAACGGATCGAAGCCGGAAATAACGACCGCTTCCGGTGTCTCGTCGATGATCAAGTCGATCCCTGTGGCAGCCTCGATGGCGCGGATGTTTCGCCCCTCTCGCCCGATGATTCGGCCTTTCATGCCGTCATTCGGAATCGGCACCACGGAGATGGTGGCCTCCGACACATAATCTCTTGTCACCCGCTGGATCGACCGAGCAATGATCTCCCGCGCCTCCCGTTCGGCACCCTCCTTCGCTTCATCAATGATCCGCTTCGCGACACTTGCCGCCTCCAACCTGGACTCGCTTTCAATTTCGCTGAAGAGTTTCCGCTTGGCTTCTTCTACAGTCATCCCTGCAACCCGTTCCAGCGCCTGCCGGTGTTCTTTGAGAGCCCGATCGCAGTCGACCTCTTTCTCGCCAAGCGTTTCTTCACGCTTGACGAGCACGAGTTCGCGCTTCTGTGCCTCCGTTTCGCGTTTATCGATCACACTCGTTTTCCGTTCCAGGTTCTCCTCTCGCTGGAATAGGCGCTTCTCTTGGGCAGCGAGTTCTGATCGCTTTTCTTTCTGCTCCCTCTCAAGATCGGCCTTGGCTTGAAACAGCAGATCTTTGGCTTCAAGCTTGGCCTCTTTGACCAGATTGTCCGCTTCCCGCTCCGCTCCCAGGACAACCTGGCGAGCCTGCTCCGCAACCTGCCCGCGTTGGGCCATGAACAATCTCCGACGGACGACCGCGTTGACGCCAATCCCCACCAGCGCGCCGAGAATTCCCACGATCACGTATGTGGCAATAGTTGTTAGAATGGCACCCACCCCCTTCGTCCTACGTGGCGCAACAGGAACGTCTGATCACGCCATTTCGGTGTGGTACACAGGAGGAGCACGAACAGCATGGACTGGCGAGGAATCAGCGCGGCGTGGAGTGGAAATCGCTACGAACCGGCAAGAGGCAAGGTGCGAAGGAAGAGCTACACCTCAACGGGACTGAACGAGCGAAGTACCTGGGGACTCGGTCGTCCTCTGGCAAGCGAGGAGATGAGCTGCGGGCCGACCAGGGTCCATCGCTTGATAAGCGCATGACATGGCTGGCCTCTTCCCCACTCATTCCGCCGTGCCAAGAGGTTGATCCAACGAGAGATCACGCGATCTCCCCATGCGACTGCTTGGGCTACGACCTTTTCAATCACTCTACGCAACCGAATCCCGCTTACAATCGGAAAATCCTTTGTCCTCGCAACATTCAGCGCACCGCTCGTCACTTACGATCCTTTTGCCTCTTCAAAGTTGCCGTCTCTCGCCACTACCTGATGCTCTCCGTCCTCACTCATATGACCTATTTCCGTCACTCACGGTATCAAATGCCAGCGTCCAATGCAAGCCCTATAATCATTTACCGATGCCTGGTGGACGGCATCAGATCTTCGATGGATTCCATCAGAGAGAGCACCCGCCGGTCAACGTCTGCCTCGCCCTTTTCCCTAATCTGCTCGGACTGAAAGAGCTGATGGGCGATATTGATCGCCGCTAACACCGCTAGCTTCGAGAGCGTCGCGGTTCTCATCCCTTGCGCCAAGCTTCTCATGTTTTCATCAACAAACCGGGCCAGCCGCTTGACGTAGTCTTCATCGGCATCGCCTCTGATGGCATACCGTTGGCCGAAGATCTCAATTTCGATGGTCTTAGTCAAGCGCCACCTCCTTGGATTCCTCCAGGCACTCGAGAGACTCTAGTTCCTCCAAGACCTTTTCGATCCTTGATCGAACATCGTTTCGCTCCACTTCCCAGCGACGGTTCATCTGATTCTGCTTCGACACACGTTCACGCGCTGCGCGCAGCTCTTCTTCTAAGACAGCATTTTTCTCTTTCAGCTCCTGAACCAGATCGACCAGTCCCCGTATGCGCGCCTCAAGCGCCTCCATTCGCTCCAGAGCCATGACTCAACTCCGGTCACAATCGCCCCAAAAGTCCGGGCGAACTATAGAAGCTTCAGCATACCTTGTCAAGGGAACGGGCGGCGCAGACTCCGCGTTCAAGACGATGGTATTCTCGATAACTGCGGAGGACCCGCTTCACATACTGACGGGTTTCCTGATAGGGAATGAGTTCGACAAATTCGTCCGGCTCCTTGTCCCTATGTTTCAGGATCCAGTCGGATACCGCCGCAGGTCCCGCGTTGTAAGCCGCCACCGTGTACATGACGTTCCCTGAAAACTGCTGGAGCAACTGCGCCAGGTATCCGACCCCGAGCTGAATATTGGTCTCCTGATTGAACAGTTCAGCCCGCATCACGCCCGGGACACCCAATCTCCGAGCCACTGTTTGGGCAGTGGCCGGCATGACCTGCATAAGTCCCACCGCTCCGACGGGCGAGACGGCACGCGAATCGTACTGGCTTTCCTCCCGAATGATCGCGGCCACCAGATAGGGGTCCACTTGGTTCCCGGCATAGGCTTGAATCGTAGCCAAGTATCCGGTTGGGTACGCCACACGCCAGAGAGCCGGCGGGATCGGTTCCCCTCCACGTTCAAGACCGTCACGGAAATTGAGCCTGGCTATCCGAAGGGCCTGATGATAGGCACCAGCCTCGCTCAACAGCACCGATAATTCCAGCAGAGCCCGACGATCACGGGCATAGGTTTCCGTCAGCCAAGCCAGCTCCCTGGCAGCCTCCTGATCCAACCCCAGCAGCTTCAGTTCAATGGCTTTCCGGTAATGGGGATCTCGCCACAGATCCATTCTGATTCCTTCATACGTTGAAGCCGAGACCTCCCGACTTGAGGTCCCCGATGGCGCAATCGAGGAAGTCACCGCAGCGCACGATCCCGCCAACTGGCCGTAGTAGCTCAGCGGGTACTGGCGGCACAATTGCCCATAGGCATCGGCTACCCTGTCGTCTTTCTGGCTATCGAGAGCCCGCGCCATCCAGTACAGAACCTGTGGGGTAAACTGCCCGTCATCCTTCCCATTCACTACCTGTTGAAAGCTCTCCACCGCCTCCGGCAAGCGACCGGTGCGATACTGAATCCAACCAATCCGCCACAGCGCCTCCGACTTCTGTCCGGAGTCTCCACCGATCTGCGCTGCTTGCCGATAGGTCGCGAGCGCCTGGTCATTCTGCGATTGATCTTCCTGCCACATTCCCGCAAACAGCAAGATGGCGGCCTTCTGCTCAGCGGACAGGGACAGCTTGGGAAATGATTGGGACATGGCCAGCAATCGTTCGCCGTCTCCCTGCCGGAGATAGATCCTCGCCAGCCACATTGTGGCTTCGCTCGATTCCGAGACGCGGTCGGCGACCAAATCCTGGAAGACTTGCCGAGCCTGTTCGTATCGCTTCAGGCGGACCAACGATGTGCCCAGCTTGAGCCGTGCCTCGTTGCGTCGAGGATGCTGCGGAGCCGCCGACAGAAACTTCTGAAGCTCATCCACCGCCTCCCCATGCAGGGAGAGTGTGAAAAATGCGCGGGCCCGGGTGTACAGGTCTTCAGGCGTCGGACGCCACATCTCGCTGCCCATAGAGGCAACTAAGCGAGCCATCGCTTCGCGTGCCTCTGGCATCTGAGGATGGGAAATCCAAGCCTGCTTGAGGGCAGCGTAGCCCTCTGCCGTGCGGTTCTCACGAATCTGACAGTCCGCCAGGCTCAACAACGCGGATGGCGCAGCAGAATCCTGCGGACTTTGCGACACGGCTCGAGTCAACAAATCAATCGCCTTCCGACACTGACCGACTCTGTACCAGGCTTCCCCGCCTCGAAACGCCACGCGATTCGAGAGGAGTGTATCCGGCACAGCCTCCGGGACCGATTCGAACAGCATGGCGGCTGGTAACGCATCGCCCATCTTCAGCAACGATTCTCCCAGCCAGAACCGGATGTAGTCTTCAAGAAAAGGAAAGTCCCGCTGAGCGGCTTTCAGGAAGCGAACCGCATCCGCTGGCTCCCGCTCAGCCAAGAGGGCTCCCATCACCAGACCCGCGCGCTTGGCCCATAAGGACCCCGGATATTGCTCCATGACGAGCCGAAGCCGCTCGATCCTCGCTCGAAGCCGGTCTTCGTGAGTCGCGGCGTTATCAGGCGGACCCTTCTGGACCAGCGCGGCGCGAAAACAGTCCTCCGCCGACTCGCAGGTTGAGTCGGAACGAGCACTGACTGTGTCCTGATCCGCTGCCGAGGAGGAGCCGTGGAGCAGGGCAACGGCGACAAGCAGCCCACAAGCAAACAGAGAGGATCTTACTTGAAGTTGCGGAGACACGATGGACCTGTCTCGTTGTAAGAAGTGCTGGCTATCAATGATCATCATTATAGCAAAGTTCATGATCGAGGCCATGTCCGCATCGCCGGCAGACGCCTTGTCACACGCTTTTTGCCTGTGTTAGGCTCACCACATGCCTATCCGAACGAGACGGCGCACTGTGCCGCTTGCAGCCCCCACTAACCTGTTTGAGCTTGGCCTGGACTCGGCCGAGCGGTTCGTGCAAGACCTCGGCTGGCCGCGGTACCGGGCCCAACAGATCCTCCGCTGGCTGCACCGACGGCGAGTGCGCGACATTCAGCGAATGACAGACCTCTCGCAAGCCGAGCGTGCGCGACTCGGTACCATCGCCAGAATCGGGCGACTGGAGGACTGTCAAATCCTGAGGTCGGTGGATGGGACACGCAAGTTCCTGGCTCGCTTGGAAGACGGGCTCCTTGTCGAGAGCGTAGTGATTCCTGACGCAGACCGGCTCACGCTCTGTCTGTCCACCCAGGTGGGTTGTACCCTCGACTGCTGCTTCTGCCTCACCGGGAAGATGGGACTCAGACGGAACCTCAAGGCGCATGAAATCGTGGATCAGGTCCTGACGATTCAGGACCGTCTGGAGGCCGGAGAAAGAGTGACCAACCTCGTCCTGATGGGAATGGGCGAGCCCCTCGCCAATCTCGAGGCGGTCTCGGACGCCATGACTCGGTTGACCAACTCGAGCTGGGGGCTTGGAATTCCGGCGCGGCGCATCACCCTGTCCACCGCGGGGCTGGTTCCCCGTCTGAAGCACGTCGCAACCCTCGGGGTCAACCTGGCCGTCTCGCTGAACGCCACGACCAACGAACAGCGCGACCGATTGATGCCGGCCGTCAATCGGCTGTACCCCTTGGATGAACTGCTGGCAGCCTGTCGGGCCTATGCCCTGCTGCCCCGCCAGCGATTGACCTTTGAATATGTCCTCCTGGCCGGCGTGAATGACACGGAGCAGGACGCCAAGCGACTCACGAAACTGCTTCACGGAATACGCTGCAAAGTCAATCTCATTCCCTTCAACGAATTTCCCGGCAGTCCTTTCAAACGGCCAACAGACTCCGCAGTCCTCCGCTTCCAGTCTGTTCTGAGGCGCGCAGGATTCGATGTGTTTGTGCGGAAGAGCAAGGGACGCGATGTGCTTGGAGCCTGTGGCCAGCTCGGCCGCCTTGCTGGTGACCAGGAACTGGCTCTCTTGACACTTGGGGGAGCCAGTTGCTAGCATGCGCCGCCTCTTGAGAGATTCCGCCTGCATGCATCTGCATCACGTCGGTCGTCCTGCTCTTCTCGCCCTCCCGGTCCTGTTGGCATTGTGGCAAAGCCCATTCGCGTACGCCTCGGAAGTGCGCGAGTCTGTCCTGACGAACGGGTTGAAAGTCCTCTTGGTCGAAGTGCCTAAGGCTCCGGTCGTCACTGTTCAAGTCTGGTATAAGGCCGGCTCACGCAACGAGGTCATGGGCCGGGCTGGCCTTTCCCACATGCTCGAGCACATGATGTTCAAGGGAACTGCCAAGTACCCGAAAGGGACCTTCTCGCGCACGATCCGTAAAAACGGCGGGAACGACAACGCCTTCACCAGCCAAGACTTCACCGCCTACTTCGAGAATCTGGCGGGGGATCGAGTGGAACTGGCTTTGGACCTCGAGGCTGACCGGATGCAGGGGCTGGTTCTCGATGAAAAGGAGTTCCAGCTCGAACGTGACGTGGTGAAGGAAGAGCGTCGCCTTCGGTCGGAAGACGATCCTCAGTCCTTTCTGGTCGAGTCGCTCTTCGCTCAGGCGTTTCTGATTCACCCCTACCACTGGCCGATCATCGGGTGGTTTCCTGATCTTAACGCCATGACCCTTGAAGACCTCCAGCGCCACTATGATCTCTATTACTCCCCGAATAATGTCACGCTGGTCATTGTGGGGGATATCAAGGCCGACGCGCTGCTGCCCACGATCAAGCGCCTATTCGAACCGATCCCGAAGGGGCCGAGTCCGCCGCAACAGTCGATCGTGGAGCCTGAGCAGCGTGGAGAGCGACGGATCGTCGTGAAGCGGGAAGCCCAGGTGCCGTTCGTGATGGCCGGATATCGCGTCCCGAACTACACGAGCGAGGATTCTTATCCCTTGACGATCCTCGAGTCGATTCTGTCGCACGGCAAGAGTTCCCGGCTTTACCGAAGCCTCGTGTACGAACAAAAAACCGCGCTCGCGGTGGGGGCTGAATATAGCCTCCTCCAAGCCGACCCTGACCTGTTCTATTGTTTCGCCCTGGTCAAACCGGGTCAGAAGGTTCAAGAGGTCGAGCAGGCGCTGTATCGGGAGATCGAACAGATCCAGACAATCCTCCCTACTGAGCAGGAACTCCAGCGGGCGAAAAATCAGGTTGAAGCCTCTTACGTGTTTGGACAGGACTCCATCTTTCGTCAGGCCATGCTGCTTGGCCAGGCTGAGTCGGTTGGAGCCGGGTGGCGTCACGTGGAGCAGTTCCTGGCCCGCATTCGAAGTGTCACGGCCGAGGACGTCCAGCAGGTCGCGCGCCGGTACTTCGTCGAGGATACCCGCACAGTCGGAATCCTGATTCCAATTCAGCCACGCAGCGAATCGGCTGCCCAGAGCGAGGCTCGCTAATGCCGGTGCGGCAGAGAACAGGCGGATGGTTCCTGGAACAAGGTGGTCAAGGCTGGCCGTTTCTGGCCGCCTGTCTGCTGTTGGTGGCCACCTTCCTGTCACCAGCCAGACCGGCACAAGCCGCGGATATCAATCCGGTCCGATTCATTGCGCCAAACGGGTTGACGGTGCTGGTGCTGGAGCAACACTGGCTGCCAATCGTCCAGCTCCACGTCTTGATCAGGGCTGGAGCGGCTCAAGATCCACCGGAGAAAGCCGGGCTAGCCAATCTCGTGGCCAGCTTATTGGATGAGGGCACGACAACCCGCACCACCAAGCAGCTCGCCGAACAGATCGAGTTCGTGGGCGGCATGCTGACGACCAAGGCCGAAGAGGATTTCACGACTGCATCAGCCCTAGTCCTGAAGAAAGATACGGAATTGGGGTTCGAGCTCCTCGCCGACATTCTGCTGCACCCTACATTTCCCGAGCAGGAAGTGAAGCGTGTCCGGAGCCAGATTCTAGGGGAGATGCAGAGCGAAAAGGACGAACCAGGGCTGGTCGCGGCCAAAGCGTTCCACCAACTGGTGTTCGATGGCCATCCCTACCGTTGGCCGGTGAACGGCACCGAGGAGAGCGTTCCCAAGATCGCCCGTGCCGACATCCAGAACTTTTTTTCCCACGAATATCTTCCGAACCAGACGATCATGGCGATCGTGGGAGATATTCCCGTTGAGCAGGCACGCAAACTCGTTGCCAAACACTTCGGCTCCTGGAAACGCGGCACTCTACCGTCTCGCACAGTCGCGAGGCCGGCCCTGATTGAAAAACCGACGGTCCGGCTCATCGAGAAAGATCTGACGCAGGCAACCATCATGCTGGGCCACGTGGGGATCAGCCGAACCAACCCGGACTTCTACGCGGTATCGGTGATGAACCATATTCTCGGAGCCGGCGGGTTCTCCTCGAGGCTGATGGACTCGATCCGCGATCGGCAGGGGCTTGTGTACGGCGTCGGCAGCCATTTTGAAGCCAACCTGATGCCCGGGGCTTTCATAGTCAACCTTCAGACTCGGAACGAGACGACCAATCAGGCCATCTCCGGAGTCTTGACCGAACTGAAGAGCATCCGAGAGGCACCGGTCTCAGACCAGGAACTGGCCGATGCCAAGGCCTACCTGGTTGGAAGCTTCCCCCTCCGCCTCGACACCACCGCGAAGCTAGCCCAAGTGTTGTCTCTCGTGGAGCTATACGGCCTCGGTCTCGACTATTTCAGCCAGTACCCACGTTGGATCGAGAAAGTCACTAAGGAAGACGTGCTTCGGGTGGCTAGGCAGTACCTGCATCCGAACCGCTACGCACTCGTCGTCGTCGGGGACTTAGCAAAGGCGAAGGTACGACAGTAGCTGCAGAAGGCAGGCGCCCCACGGCCGGCTGTTTCTGCGCCCCAGGATATCCGTTGTGATGGTTTCCACTCTGCCGAATAAGCTGCTCAGAATGCAGCAACTCCTCAAGGAGATGGACTCAGTCTTGGTGGCCTTCTCAGGCGGCATCGACAGCTCGCTGGTCCTGAAGATCGCTCACGATTCGCTGGGCCCTCGGGCCATCGCCGTCACAGCTGTGTCCCCCACATTCCCGGACCTTGAGCTAGAGACCGCCCGTCGGGTGGGACAAGAGATCGGCGTCCGCCACCTGATCATCGAAACCGATCAGCTCACCATGCCGGACTTCGTCCGGAACGATGCCAGCCGCTGCTACCACTGCAAGACAGACCTCTACCAGGCTCTGCAGAAGCTCCAACTCGAGCTGAGCATAGGCGCAATGGTGGATGGGACCAACCTGGATGACCTCAGCGACGATCGCCCCGGCATCGTCGCTGCCCGCGAGTGGAGGGTTCGGAGCCCCCTGGTTGAAGCGGAGCTGTCCAAGGCGGAGGTCCGCACCCTCGCCAAGGAACTGGGACTGTCGAATTGGGATAAGCCTGCCGCAGCCTGCCTCTCCTCACGTATCCCGCGCGGAACCATCATCACGCGGGAGAAGCTGACCCGAGTTGAGCAAGCCGAGGCTCTGCTCTTTCGGGAGGGATTCAGGCAATTTCGGGTCCGTGACCACGGCGAGATTGCCAGGATCGAGGTGGCAGAAGATGAGTTATCCCGATGGCTTGACCCGGCTCGAAGGACGCGCGTCAGCGATCGGCTGAAAGCACTAGGGTTCCCGTTCGTGACGCTGGACTTGGAA
>Ga0187893_10009698_pt1 | contig 14693 bp, 13 predicted proteins | sample MA1701074metaG_FD_139574 | JGI IMG/M metagenome (GOLD analysis project Ga0187893, IMG submission 139574) | White microbial mat communities from a basaltic lava cave in the Kipuka Kanohina Cave System on the Island of Hawaii, USA - MA170107-4 metaG ...
TCACGCCGTTCTTCGCGTACACGCTCGACTTCCATTCGAAGTAGGCGTCGTGCGACGGGTTGTGGCAGGCGCCGCAGTACTCGGGCGTGGTGATGCGGTCGTCGCGCACGGGCCGGCACGGGGCGTCCTTCACCGTGCGGCGCGCGGCGACGGTGCCGTCGGCGCGCAGGTGGCACGCCGCGCAGCCGACGCCGTCGTCGTGGTTGTAGTCGCGGAAGATCGGGCGGTAGGAGTAGTCGACGGAGAACTCGCGCGCGAGGATCGGCTCCATGCTGTGGCAGGCGCGGCACTCCGTCTTGGGCGGGTTGCCGGCCGACATGCGGTAGATCGGGTCGAGCCACGCGCCCGCGTGGAGCGTGCCGCGCCACTCCTCGTAGACGGCCTGGTGGCACTTGCCGCACGCCTCCCACGAGGGGAGCGACGTGATCGGGCGGAGGTCCGCGGCGGCCGGCCGGGGCGTCGTCCCGCACGCGGCGAGCGCGGCGAGGAGCGCGACGGCGGCGAGCGGAGCGGCGGTCAGCGAGGCGCGACGGCCGCGTGGCAGCCCGAGCATATGGCCTCCAGTTTCCGGTAGTTCCGCTCCCGGTTCTTCACCGTCCAGGTCACGGTCCGCAGCTCCTCGATCGGCAGGAGCGCGCGCGCGGCCATCGCGTGCATGATCGCGTCGCGCCCGTCGCCGAACGGCGTGAGCGTGAGGAGCTCGCGCGTGCCTCGCTCGATCGCCGCCATGCGCTCGTTGATCTGCGCGTCGGGCGCGGGCGTGCGGTACTGGATCCTCAGCTTGTGGTCGTCGTTGAGTCCCATGATCTCGGTCAGGCGGTCGCGGTCCGGCCTCGGCGGCGCTGGAGCGCAGCCGGCGACGAGCAGGAGCAGCGTCCAGCGCACGGTGCGCGATCTTATCATCGCCCGCGGAGCGCGGCCACCCGTTCCCACGCGATCGACGCGGCCACGTCGAGCGTCGTCCGCTGCTCCGCCTTCGAGCGTGCGAGGAGCTCCCTCACGCGGTCCGGAAGCGCCGCGAGCACCGGCTCGGGATCGCGGCCGAGCACCGCGGACGCGCCCGCGATGAGCGCGCCGGCGTTCGCGACGAAGTCCGGCACGTACGTGACGCCGCGGTCCATGAGCTGCTTCGCGCCCGCGTCGTTCGCGAGCGGATTGTTCGCGCCGCCGCAGACGATCGTGCACTTGAGGCGGGCGATCGCGCGCTCGGTCAGCACGCCGCCGATCGCGCACGGCATGAACGCGTCGACCCCCTGCTGGTACAGGCCGTCCGGGAAGACGATCTCGCAGCCGAGCTGCCGCGCCTGCTCCGCGCGCGCGCTGTTGGGGTCGCCCGCGACGATCTTCACCTTGCGCTCGCGCAGGCGCTTCACGACGGACATGCCGACCGCGCCCAGACCCTGGACGGCGACGCTCCGCGCGCCGCCGGCCGCGTCGAGGCTGTCGACGACCGTGCGTCCGGTCTCCTCGGCGATGTCGCCGCACGCGACATACTTCGTCTCCGCCTGGACGGCCGCGAGGTCCGCGTCGCTGAACCCCAGGTCGGCTCCGGCGTAGTACCTCCCTCCGAGACCGTGGATGTGGCGCCCGAGCGCGCGCATCGCGGCCTCGCGGTTCTTCCATCCGTAGACGACGGTCTTCGCGCCGCCGCCGTCGATGCCGGCGAACGCGCATTTGAGGGTCATCGCGCGCGCGAGCGCCTTGGCGTCGGCGGCCGCGGCGAGTTCGTTCGGATAGCTGCCGACGCGGATGCCGCCGAAGGCGCGGCCGCGGAGGACGGCGTCGAGGACGAGGACGGCCGTCAGGCCGCTCTCGGCATCCTCGATCCACTGGAGGTCGTCGGGCGGCGGAGGCTTCGCCATGGCGCTGTTTTACCGATTTGCGTTGACATGCACAATGGGCGGCGCGAAAATCCGCACAACCATCGCGGGGGAGAGCGCAGGGGCGGCCGGGAGAGCATGAGCACCTATCGTCACAACCGCCCGATCAAGCGGCCGCTGAGCACGGGCGCCACGCCAACGCCCAAGCCGGCGACGACGAACACCCCTCTGCCGGGGACGTCGGCCAGCCAGCTCATGCGCCTGCGCGCGCAGAAGAAACTGGCGCTCCGGGCCCGGATGGGCCTGCTCAAGAACAAGACGGATTCCGAGCAGCTCGACGACGTCGAGCAGAAGATGCTGGAGCACGAGCTGGCGATCGCGGAGGAGCTGCAGGCGAACCTGCTTCCGCGCAAGGTGCCGCAGCTTCCCGGCTACGACATCAACGCCTACTACCGCCCGTCGCGCGAGGTGGGCGGCGACTACTACGACTTCATCGAGATCGACGAGAACCACCTCGGGATCGTCGTCGCGGACGTGTCGGGGAAGGGCATCCCCGGCTCGATCGTCATGACGGAGACGCGCGCCCTCATGAAGAGCGAGGGCTCGCGCACGATGTCGCCGCAGGAGACGCTCGCCCGCGTCAACCGCGTGCTCTACAACGACATCAAGCGCGGGATGTTCGTCACGATGTTCTACATGGTGGTCTCGCTCGAACGCGGCATCGTGCTCGTGACGAGCGCGGGGCACAACCCGATGGTGCTGTGGCGCGCGGCGACGAACACGTGCCACCTCGTGAACCCGAACGGGCTGGCGCTCGGGATCGACAAGGGGCCGCTCTTCGAGAAGACGATCAAGGAGCAGAAGATACAGCTCTTCAAGGGCGACCGGTTCGTGCTCTACACGGACGGCGTGATCGAGACGATGAACACGAACCACGAGCAGCTCGGCCAGAACCGCTTTTACATGAAGGTGAAGCAGCTCGCGGAGAAGACGTCGAGCGAGTTCCTCTCCATCCTCGTGGACGACCTCGAGGCGCACCAGGGGGAGGCGCCGCAGCACGACGACATCACGATCGTGACGGGGCGGCTGACGGAGGCGGGCGCGGTGCAGGCCCCCCCGCCGCTGGCGTAGCCGGCGGAGGCCGGAGTCTCCCTCAGCGCAGCAGCGCCGACTGTCGCATCGCGGGGGCGCGGACCTCGAAGAGCGGCTCCTTGGGATGGAAGATCGCCAGCTCGAGGGCGGCGGCGGCCCGCTGCCGCTGCTTCCCCGTCCGGAGGACCCCGGCGCAGTGCTCCGGGGTCACCGGCTGTCCCGCCAGGTGGCGCGCGCCCGACTGGAAGTTCCGCGACCGCTCGTTCCACCACTTCGTGACGAGCTCGAGCTTGGGCCATGGCAGGTTCTCGTCGCTGTCCATGGCGACGTTCTCGTCCTTCGGATCGTCGGTGGGGCCGGCCTTGAAGCCCTCGGGCTTGTCCCCGTCGAAGTTCTCGTACGCGAGGTCGCATCCGGTGATCATCGAGAACGCCTCGCCGGCGAGGCGGGCGAGCGGGGGCTCCTTCATCTTCTCGAGCAGCCACGGCACAAGCGCGGGATCGCCGAGGATGCCCGCCGCCTGCACGGCCGGGCGCGCCAGGGCGGGGGACTCCTGGAGCCGCTTCAACCCGTTGTGGCCCTCGCCGATCGTGAGCCGGCGGAGCATGACGGCGAGCGCGCGAAGGCGCCGCCCCGCGTCGACCTTCGCCACGTCCTTGAGATGGGTCATGGCGTTCGGATCGCCGGTACGCAGGGCGAGCGACCACGCGGCCCAGAAGCGGATGGCGCTCTTCAGGTCGGGCGTCGAGGTGGTGATGCGGCGCTGGAGCAGCGGCGCGTGCTCGAGGAGTCCGAGCTCGCCGATCGTGCGGATCGCGCGCGCCTGCACCGCATGGTCGTGGTCCCGCGCGGCGGCCAGCAGGGCCTGGCCGAGACTGGTGCGATGGACGCCGGCGGCGGCAAGCGCGACGAGCCGCTCCGCGGGGGCGGCCGACGCGACGAGCTTCTCGGCGTGCTTCCTCGCGGCGTCCCAGCGCATCCAGCCGAGCGCGGAGACGACGCCGCGGAGCATCGCGGGCGCGGCGGCGCACGCGTCGAAGACCGTCTTGATCCGCGCGGGGTCGCCGCTCTCGAACGCGAGGCTTGCCGCGGCGAACGCCTCGCCGGGCTCCTCGTGCGCGAGAGCCGCTTTCACGAGCGGCCAGGCCGCATCGCCCGCCACGCGCAGGCCATCGACGTGCGCCTCCACGCGCCCGTCCAGCCGGGCGAGACTCGGCAGGTCGTAGTGGGGCTCGCCGACGGCGGCGTCGCGCAGCAGCCAGAGGAAGGCGGCCTCCTCCGCGTGCTGCTCCAGAACGAGCGGAATTGTCTTCATTCGACGCGGGTCCACGCCATTCCGTCGAACGCCATGATGTCCTTGGGGCCGACGGACCAGAGCTGTCCGTCGGCCGTCGTGAGGTGATAGGCGGAGGTGACGGGCGCGTCCATGTCCACCATCTTGAGCTCGTCCTTCGCGAGCGTCATCACGCGCTTGAGCGTTGACAGGTACAGCTTCTTTTCGTGCCACGCCAGGCCCCAGATGTTCTCCTTGGTCGATTCGTGATCGACGACCTCCATTTTCTTCGCGTTGCCCCGCAGGAGGAGACCCTTGTAGCCGGCGACGTAAACGGTCCCGTCGTCCGCGCAGCACACGTCATTGAGGATGACGTTGGTGGGGCTGTCGACGCGCGACCACGTCTTTCCGTCGTAGTGCCAGATCTCCCCCTTGAAGCCGACGGCGTAGATGTCGCGGGCGGAGAATCCGTCGATGTCCTTGAATCCGACGGCGCCGTCCCCCTTGGACGCGCGGCACCCCTCGTCCAGGCACGTCCACGTGCCGGCGTCGCGCCGATAGACCTGGCGTCCCATGCCGCAGGCGTACGCGTAGCCGTCGATGGTGCGGACGCCCTGGAGCGGGCCGCGGTCGGCCGGGGAGAGCTTGCCGTCGCGGACCTCCTCGTTGACCGACTCGCCCGCCCCGCGTACGTGCGCCTCTCCTTCCACGCCGACGGCGACCATCTGCTCCTTCGGCTTCTTCGCGATGCAGATGCTGACGGCGGCCCAGTCGAAATTGTCCTGGAACCACTTCCCGGAGTCCCAGGTGATGAGCGACCAGTGGGGCAGCTGTTTCCGGGCGAGCTTGTCCTCGGTCGCGACGAAGTAGGCGCGCGTGCGGCTGCGCAGCGCGCCGGTCGTGAAGGAGAAGGCGTCGGTCCATTTCGGCATGGCGGTCCTCGTGCGGTTGCTAGTCGTTCGGGCCGGGCGACGCACGCTCGGTCCGAGTTGCGGCGGCGGCCTCGTCGCTGGTGCGTCCGCTGGCGGCGCCGCGGATCTTCTGGTCGTCGTCCATCTTGCAGTCGTCGTTGTGGTACTTCTTGAGCTGCGCCTCGATGCAGGGGCCCGAGCACGCCGAATCCGGGAAGACGGTCTCCACGGCCTCCTTGGCCTGCTCCTTGCCCTCCGCCAGCGTGATCTTGCCCTTCGAGTCGCGGTTCTGCTTGGCGAGATGACCCTTGATCGTGTGCATGTCGCCGTGCGTACCCTGCGTGTTGTTCTGGCCCTCGACGCACATGACGGGAGCGCGGTTGGTGTCGTACTTCGAGCATCCCGGGAGCGTCTTGGAGTCCGGCTCGTCGCCGCGACCCTTGTTGTGGAAGCACGCGGCATCGATCAGGTGGTCGCCGGTCTGGCCCTGGCAGCACGCCCCTTCGCCCTTTTTCCCGGCGTACGGCACCAGCAGGCACCGTAGCGCCGACTGGCACGGATCGTCGTCGACGCTCTTGGCGAACGCGTCGTAGTCGTCGTTCCACTTCTTCTTGGCGTCCTCGTACTTCTTCTCGGCCGCCGCGGTGCCGGATTTCTCCATGGCGGCCTTGGCGTCGGCCATCGCCTGTTTGCTGGCGTCGATCGTGTCCGTCTTGGGGCACCCGGCGCTCTTCTTCCATTCGCCCTTCTTCGTGGTGCACGCCTTCTCCGCCTTCTCGACGTCGGCGTCGCACTCCGAGTGCTGGCTGGCCAGCTGCGCGCGCGCCGCGAACGTCCACGGGGGCGTGTTGCCAGGCGTGGACATGTGGTTGTGCGTGACCTGGTCGAGGTGCCGCACGGCGTTGGCGCCCTCGATCTTCACGTCCATCGACCACATGATGAAGTAGACCTTGCCCGTGATCTGGTGCGTCACCACTCCCATGCCGAGCGACTTGGTCGCGGCCTCGTCGCCCATGCACGTCTTGAAGCTCGAGTCGCTCTTGAGCATCACCTCCTTGTCGCTGATCTTGACGTTCTTCGACCCGGAGTCCGTGTCGGAATCCATCGCCGTCAGCGGATAGGGGATCGGGACGGGGCCCGCGGGCGGCGTCGGCGGTGACAGGCACGTGTCCGGGAAGGCGGCGATGGACTTGCCCATGCCCGCCTTGCACGCGATCTCGCGCCCGTTGGCGTAGACGTTGTTGCTCATGCGCGCGCCTCCCAGCGGAGGACGCACACGACGCGCTCGCCGTCGTCGTTGCCGACATGCGCCAGCACGCCGGGGCCGGGCGCGTATCCCTTGCGCGCCGCGGCGAGCGCCACGGCGAGGATGGCCGGCCCCACGGCGGCGCCCGATTCGCCGATCGACTCCGCCGGATGCCAGAGATCGAACCGCGGCTTCACCTTGCGGATGGCCCTGCCGATCGCCAGCGCGGCCTCGCGGAAGCCGTACTGTTCGCCGCTGATGTCGGTCAGGCGGTAGTCCACGTCGTCAAACGTCCGTCCCGCGTCCGCGAGCGCGGCGCGCATCGCCGCGACGAGACCGTCGGCGCGCAGCGGCTCCTCGGAGGCGATCGTCGCGCGCTCGGTGGCCTGGCCCAGGCCGAGGCACACGAGGCCGGGCTCGCGTCCGCCGGGTTTGGTGAGCGCGACGGCGGCGGCCGCCTCGCCGGGAATGAAGCCGTTGGAGTTCTTCGGCGTCAGGAGCCGCTCCTGCTTCGCGAGCGCCTGGATCGTCGCAGAGACAAGCAACGAGTCCACGCCGGTGACGATCACGAACCGCGCGCCCTCCTCGTGCGCCAGTCGCTCGGCCGCGCGCAGCGCGACGCCCAGTCCCGCCCGCCCGCGCGCCACGACGACGGACTTCGGGTGGAACTTGACGGTCAGCTCGGCCTGGAGGGCCGCGAAGAGCCCGTCGTCCAGCCCGGCCAGCCGGCCCGGCCGCTCCTTCTCGGCCACGCACAGCACGAGCGGCGTCTCCTTCGGATCGGCCTTCGTCTTCGCGAGACACTCTCCGACGGCCGAGGCGGCCATGTGCGCCAGCTTGTCGAGGCCGCGCAGCGGCGGGTCGAGCGGCGCGGCGCATCCGAGCAGCCACTCGCCGTCGACCATGAAGCGCGTCTCGGACGCGGCGCTGACGCCGGCGCGCATGGCGGCGCACGCGGCCTCGGCGTCGAGCCCGACGCCCGACACGACCCCCGAGGCGGCGACGACGAGCGGTCTCATCGCGAGCCTCCGCGGGGAACCGGCGGCAGCACCTCTGCGAGCGACGCGGCGTGTCGCTTGCCCACCTCCCGCGCGTGGTGCCATCCGCGGGACTTGCGGCCGGCGAGGATGTCCGCGACCTCGAAGAGGTTCCGCTTCAGGGGCATCGACGCGCGTGCCGTCAGCGTGAACCGGCCCAGATCGGGTTCGAAGATGATCGTGTCGACGACGGCCCGGGCCTCGTGCGCCGGCGCGTTCCTCCTGAAGAACAGGATGGGCACGTCGAGCGCCGGGAGGCGGAAGGAGGTGCGGGCCGCGGGCGTCAGGTTGAGGAGCGTCACCTCCTCGCCTCCGTGCGGGTGAGGCATCTGCTGCTCGACGGGGGCGGCCTGGTAGTACTCCTCCTTGAAGTCGGCCGGCAGGAACGGGCAGACGTCGTCGAGCCATTTCTTGTCGTACGACCCCGCGAGCTTCACGCGAGACGGGGTGGCGCGCCCGATCGCTCCGAGCGCCATCGGGCGGTAGTGTCCGCTGGGCGACGTCACTTCCGCGCCCGTCTCCTCGGTGTTCGGGAGCAGTTTCTGGTGGCAGTCCGCGGCGTTCGGGTGAAAGCCGACGCCCGCGTGGTTCGCGGGGTAGAACTGCCACGGTTCCTTCGACCGGTTGACGCCGCCGAACGCGGTGCCGTACGAGAACGGCATCTTCGTGAATCGCGCCGGGCGCGTCGCGGATACGCCCATCATGCCTTTCACCCACGCTCGATGGCCTACGACGTCGAAAGACTTCGTCACCGGGCCGACGGCCAGGGCCACGGTGACGCGCTCCGTGGGCACGCCCCCCGGCGCGTACGCGCTGCCGTTGAAAAGGACGTCGCACTTCGGCTTGCGCGGCGCGAAGTCGCATTCGTAGACGGTCGCGGAGAAGCCGGGTTCGCCGGCGAAGACGTCCGCGTCGACGAGCGGCGCCTGTTCCGCGGCGACGGCCGGCGCGGCGCCCGGCGCGGGGATCGAGTAGGTGGCCTTGACGACCGCGACGACGAGCTCGCGGCCGTCGGGCTGCATCCCCTGCGTCCACGAGGCGGCGAAGGGCGTGGCGTTGATGAGCTTCATGGATCAGTTGATCTGGACCGAGCCGCCCTTGACGCGGTTGACGCCGGACGAACGGCTGGACACGTACGCGCCGCGCAGGAGCACCTTGCCGGCGCGCGTGAGCACCAGGCTCGCCTTTCCGCAGCGCAGCACGATCTCCTCCTTCCCGGTGAGGACGACGCGGTCGCCGTCGACGGCGATCTCGACGGGCGCGGACTGCACGATGCCCATGACGACCGGCCGTTCCGGGTCCCCGCCGTCGAAGGCGAGCGTGATCTCCCGGCCGACGAACTCGCGGCGCAACGTGACGCATGTGCGCGCGACGAGCGGGGCGGCGGCGTTGCCGGGGTAGTCGACGACCGGCGCGCCCTTCGCGTCGAGGCCCGCGAGCTGCCCGACGACGATGCCGCGGAGGCGCGCGCGCGTGGCGGTCCTGCGCATCTAGTTCTCCTTGATGTTCTGACCCTTGAGCGTGATGTCCTTGTCCGACTTCACGTTGATCTCGCCGGAGCCCTTGACGGTGATGTCCTTGCCGTCGATGGTGATGGTCCCGTCCTTCTTGAGCGTGATCGAGGCCTTGCCCGACTTGATGACGACCTCCTCCTGTCCCTCGATCGCGATCTTCTTCTTCACGACGAGCGAGTAGTCCTCGTTGGTCGTTTCGGAGTGGTTCTTCGTGATCGCGACCGTCAGGTTCTCGCCGACGGTGATCTGCTTGCCCTTGGTCACGCTCTCGGTGGCCGAGCCTCCGATCGTCTCGGTGTGGTTGCCGCCGATCTCGACGGCCTTCGCGGCGCCGACCGTCTCGTTCATGACGGCGCCGACGGTGACCTGGTAGGCGGCGCCGATCGTGAGTTCCTTCGCGGCGCCGACCGTCTGCGCGCAGTTGACCGCGATGGTCTCCGTCTGGTTGGCGCCGATGCTGACGCTCTGGCTCTGGCCGACCGTCTCGCTGTCGTTCTGCGTGATCGTGGCCGTGCGGTTCTGGTCCACGGTGAGCGTCATGTTCTGCATGATGTGCTCGTCGTGGTTCTTGTGGACGAGGATCTTCTCGTTGCCGATGATCTCGTTCGACTGGTCCTCGTCGACGGTCTTCGTGCGGTTGCGCTTGACGGTGAGCGTCTCGTCGTGGCCGATGGTCTGGTTCTTGTCGTTTTCGATCATGATCTCCCAGTCCTTCTGGCCGTGGACGTAGATCTGTTCGCTGCCCTCCTGGTCCTCGAAGCGGATCTCGTTGTTGCCGCAGCTTTTCCAGTCGCACTGCGTCTGGTTGGAGCTGGTGATGACGCTCGGGTGCTCCGGATTGGGGACGAACTGCTGGAGGATGGGGCGGTCCGGGTCGCCGTCGACGTGCGAGAGGATCACCTCCGAGTTCTTGTGGAGCGGCGAGTGGAAGCCGAAGGTCGCGCCGCCGTAGGGCTGCGCCATGCGGACGAAGCGTGACGCCTGGCCGTCCTTCTTGCCGGAGAGGTCGAAGGGCACGGTGACCTTGTAGCGGCCCTGGTCGTCGACCTCCGCGTACTTGCCGTCGCCGCCGGCGTCGACCTTCCCGTGCATGACGCCGGTGATGCGCGGCCGCGGCGTGGTGCGTTCGGGGCGGAAGGTCTCCGCGGCCGGGATGGCGAGGAACTCGTTGTGGTACGTGGATCCGGTCGCGGCGCTGGGGCGCACGCCGAGCGACTGCTGGACGCGGTGGCGGACGGCCACGAGCACGTACTCGACGTTGAGATCGGAGCGGTAGTGCTCGGACAGCGTGAACTTGAAGCCGGCGCGGAACGCCTTCTGGTCGGAGCGGCCCGCGAGGGTCTTGCGCCGGCACTTGAACTCCTCGGCGCGGACCTTGGCGTACTGCTTGCCCTCGCCGCTGTCCTTGAAGTGGGCCGCGTACTGGTAGACGGTTCCGACGCCGTCGGACAGGACGGGCTCGGTGACCTTGAGCTCGGTGGACGGCGTGCGGTAATTGTAGTCCTTGAGCACGACTTCCTTCGGGATGACGCTCTGCTCGGCGACGGCCTGGAGGATGGCCTCCTCCTTGAACCAGTCGTCGGCGCCCTCTTCGGCGACGCGGCCGGAGGCCTGGCCGCCGGGGCGGTAGGGGACCTTCGCCTCGCCGGGGAGCGCGGCGTAACCGCTGGTGCCGTCGGTGAGGATGACCTTTTCGGCGTCTTCGCCCTGTTCGAAGAAGTAGAAGATGCCTTCGTGCTCCATGAGGCGGGAGAGGAACGCGAAGTCGCTCTCCTGGTACTGGACGATGTATTCGCGCTTGGGGTAGGTGGCGTTGAGCTTGAGTTCGTAGTCGGAGCTGCCCAGGCCGGCGCCCTTGAGGACCTCTTCGAGGACGTCCTTCACGCTTTTCTCGAGGAAGATGCGGCTCTGGTGGCTGAGCGTGAGTTTCCAGAGGCGGGGGACGAGGACGGCGCGGTAGCGGGTCCACTCCTGGATCTTGTCCTCCTGGCGGACGTGGGCGAGCGTGCCGTGGATCTTGAGGAGGCGCGAGGCGCCGCCGCCGTCGCGGAGCTTGACGGGGGCCTTGAGGCCGAGCCACGCGGGCTTGGAGAGGAGCGCGGCGTAGTCGGCGTCGGCCTTCTTGGAGACGAGATCGATGTCGAAGCGGTAGAGGCCCGAGATGCGTTCCTCGCCTGAGACGTCGGTGGGGAGGAGGGTGTCGTCGGCGACGGCGCCGGAGTGGAAGTGGACGACGTTGGTGGGGGGCATGTCTGCTCCTTGTTCCCTTCCAATCGCGGAAATCCCGCGGGGCTCTGATTCTAGGTGGGGAAGTGCGGATGCGGCAAGAAGGCGTACGCGTTATGGGGCGACGATCAGCTTCGTCTGGCTCGGGGCGATATTGGGCCCCGGCGGGCACGTTGGCATTTTTCTGGCCGGTCATGGATGTCAGGTGGGCGCGCGATGCACTCCTTGAACTTCACTTCGCCTGGGTTCCGGAGCTTGTCCAGCGTCATGGCCCTCGAACGGCCAGGGCTGCGAAAGGCGCTCGCGGCCCTCGACCTTGACGACATCGTAGTCGGTGCCGTCGGTCTTCACGATCACCGGATGGGACGCGCCGTCTCCTGGCCTTTCCTCTTCCCGACTCAATCGCAAGAAACGGCGCGGTCTCTGATTGCGCGAGCCCGCTTCTCAGGGGGCGACGATCACCTTCACCTGGCTGGGCGCGATCTGCATGCCCGCGGGCGCGTTGGCGTTGTTCCCGTTGTGGGCCGTCATGGACGTCAGGTGGCAGACTGCGTTGCCCTCGGCCTTGACCTTGCCGGAACCCTTCTTGTAGGCGACCTTGCCCTTGAACTGGGCGGAAATCATGCCGCCGAGGGTTCCGGGCTCGTCGCCCGAGGACATGGGGATTTCGGACTTCACGGTGACTGTCTGGGAGCCGCAGATCTTGACCTTGCTGGAAGTCCCCGAGGCCTGGGCCGCCTGCGCGATGTTCGGGAACGGAGCGGGAACGAACGGCGCGGGAGGCGCCGGGACCTTGCACACGTCGATCGGTCCCGTTGTCATGCACGTGCCGCCGCCCTTGGTGGATGCAGGAAACATGTTCGGATCTCCTAACCCAGCCGGATCTGCTCGCCGTCGATGTTCACGTCGCTCGTGGACTTCTCCACGATGCGACCCGCGTGGAGCGTGGCATCGCCCTCCACGACCGTGCGCGTGCGGCCCGCCACGATCTGGAAGAGTCCCGAGACCCATCGATAGCATTCGGAGATCCGCTCAATCGTCCTTCGCACGCACGTCTCCAGCCGGTCCGAGCGGAGGGTGATGCGCCGGGAGGCGATGTCCAGTTGCTCAGGGCTGACGAGCCGTAGCCGCCCGCCGGCGCGGATCTCGAGGTCGCCCGGCACCTGCAGTAGCGAGCGTCCCCGGCCCTTGAGCACCCCGATCACGTAAACGTCCTGCGCCCCGGCCACGAGGACGATGTCGCCAGGCTCGGCGACGTACGGATACCCGAGCGCCGGGACGGCCGTCACGGTCCGATCCGGCAGGGCGACGCTGAGCTTCGACCCCACGCGTTCGAGCACGGTGGCCGGTCCGAAATATGTGCCGGTCGGGAGCTCCGGGGATTCCAGGCTCACTTCAGCTTGGGTTTCCATAGTTCTGCCTCCAAGAGTTCCTTGTCCGTGGTGCGCAGCCCGCGGGTGGATGCGCCATCGGACTTGATCGCCGTGTCGCTGACGTTGTGCCAGTTGGCGCCCGTCAGACTCGCGCCCGAGAACTGTGCGGTGTCGAGCACGGAGTGAGAGAAATCGGCGTACTCCAGGACCGTTCGGACGAAGGACGCGCCGCGTGCGTCCGCCTTGACGAAGCGCGAGCCCGAGAGATCGGCGCCCGAGAAGTCGGCGCGAAGCAGGACGCTCCCGACAAAGCTGGCGTCGCGGATGGCGGCTCCGCGGAACACGGCTTCTGAAGCCTGCGCCTCGGTGAAGTCGGCCGCCCACGCGCTGGCGTTTTCGAACGTGCACCGCGCGAGCTTCGCCTTGATGAGCTCGGCGCAGCGCAGATTCACGTTGCGGAACACCGCGCCCTCGAGGTCGCACTTGGACAGGTTGAACTGCGTGAGGTCGCAGCCCGTGAAGTCGATGCCGCGCAGGTTCATGCCGGAAATGCTGGAACGTGCGAATGTCGTCTGGCCCAGCTTGGCGCGGGTGATGTCGCAGCCCTCCATCGTGCAGTGCAGGATCCGGCACTCGCGAAGATCGGCGTCGCCCACGAGCAGGCCTTCCATGGACGTGTTGTGCAGAGTCGCCCGGCGGAGTACGGCGCCCCGGATGTCCGCGCCGTCCATGACGGCGAGCTTCAGCCGCGCGGCCGAAAGGTCCGCCTTGCGCAGGTTGGCCTTGCGGAACACGGCCGACATCAGGTTGCAGTCGCAGAACTTCGCGCCCTCGAGGTTGCATTCGGAGAAGTCAGTGCCTTCGAGGTCGCGCCCGGAGAAATCGACGCCGCGGAAGTCGAGGAGCGAAACGTCGCATCCCCGCAGGTCGGCGCGGACGAGCACCGCGGTCGCCAGTTTGACGTTCCGGAAATAGCCCCGGCGAAGGTCGCAGCCGTCGACGTTGACACCGGTCATGACGCAGTCCGTGAAGTTGGCGTCGCGGGCGTCGGCGGAGGCGAACGCGGCGCCATCGACCTCCGCCTCGATGAACCAGGCCTTGTGAAGGATGGCCTTCCCGAAGTCGGCGCGCGCGAGACGCGCCTTCGTGAAGTCCGATTCCGTGAGGTCGGCCCCGATCCAGCGGCTCGCCGACAGTTCGGCACCGCTGAAGTCCGTCTGGTGCAGGCGGAAGCCGCTGAAGTCCGCGGAGGCCATCCGGCACTCGCGGAAGGAGAAGCGGCTGAGATCGGACGGGAGGCCGCGGACGCTCTGCAGGGTGGAGCCGTCGAAGGTCACGGGCTTCATGTCGGCGGCCTGGAAGTCCGCGCCGGACAGGTCGCACTCGACCAGGAGCGCGCCGTCATGCTTCGAACGGGCGAAGGAAGCGGTGCGCAGCACGCAGTTGCGCAGGGTGGACTTCAGCAGCTTCGCTTCGCTGAAGGAGGAGCCCGAGAAGTCGCTCTCGGACACGGTGGACTCGACGAATTCGCAACGGCTCCAGTCCGATCCCGGAAGCCGGGCGTCGGTCACGCAGGTTTCCCGGAAGTGGGCTCCCGCGAACGACGCGCCGGCGCCGTCGAGGCCGGAGATCATCGTCTTGAGGAACTGCGCGCCCGGTGCCCTGCATTGCGCGACCACGAGCTCGGCCAGGGTCATGTCGTCCGCGACTAGCCGCTCCAGACAGGCTCCGCTGAGATCGGCGGCGGAGAACAGGCCGCTTCTCATCTCGACCCCGGTCAAGTCCGCGCCCGTCATCGTGTTGGAACTCCACGCGCAGAGCCGCATGCGGCACTCCGCGAGGCGAGCGCCGCGGAAACTGGACGTCTTGATGCTGGCGCGCTCGAGGCGGCAGCCCTCCAGGTTGGCGCCGTCGAGGTCGCAGTCCGCCAGACTCACCTCGTCCAGGATGCAGCCCTTCAAGTTGCAGCCCTTCATCGAGAGCCCGCTCAGGCTCAGTCCGGACAGGTTGCACCCCGACAGGTCGATTCCGTCCAGCGCGCCGCTGGCCACGGGAAGGTCCCGCACGGACCGTCCAGCGCGCGCCAGCGTCACGAGATCGTCGGTGGAGGCGCCGAACGCCCGGTATGTGAAGAAGTCAGGCAAGCTTGGTCCTCTTGACGTTCGCGCCGGCGAAGTCGGCCCCGGCAATGGTGGCTCGGA
>Ga0187893_10009699_pt1 | contig 14692 bp, 22 predicted proteins | sample MA1701074metaG_FD_139574 | JGI IMG/M metagenome (GOLD analysis project Ga0187893, IMG submission 139574) | White microbial mat communities from a basaltic lava cave in the Kipuka Kanohina Cave System on the Island of Hawaii, USA - MA170107-4 metaG ...
CAAACCCCGTACGAGCGGCTCCTGGCGAAGACGAGGGCCGGAGCGTCACCGGCATGATGGGAAGCTACATGAAACTATTGGTCGGGGTGACAGGATTTGAACCTGCGACTCCTACGTCCCGAATGAGCAAGCTGAAAGGATAGAAAGAGGAAGCTTGAGGTTGTCGCTGGACTGTAGTTTCATCGACTTGCGTGGTTTTCTGGTAGTGCATACCAAGCGAACATGTTGCTACCTTTTACTCTACTTTCCTACTCGGCGCGGACTTCATGCGGACTTCAGGTTTCGCAACTACGCTCGGACCGTAGGCGTCGCACGTGCAAACCCGCCTGCTGAAATCGAACGTCCAAAAGTTCCAAGCGCGCGCTGCGCCTTTCGACGTCGCCGACTCGGAGCTTCCGGGTCTGGTGCTGCGCGTGCAGCCGACCGGCAGCCGCACGTTCTACTGGACGTATCGACTTGTTGGCCACCGCTCGCGCTATCGGCTTGGCGCTTGGCCAGCACTCTCACCTGATGGAGCACGCCAGCTCGCGAGGAAGATCGCGGCCGAGGTAGCCGACGGTCGGGATCCAAACAAGCGCCGCGCTTTCGAGCGCGCCGATGCGCAACGTCAGCGCGTCAGCACGTTGCGCGCGTTCCTCGATCAGCGCTATGAGCCTTGGGCTCAGGCGAACCTCCGCAGCGCTGAGGCGCAGCTCGAGAGGTTGCGGGCGGATTTCGCGCAGTGGCTAGATCGGCCGATGTCAGAGCTGACGCCCTGGCTGATCGAGACCTATCGGAAGCGCCGGCGCGATGCTGGCCGGCCGCCAGTCACGATCAATCGTGAACTGCAGCGGCTGCGCGCCGCAGTCGCAAAGGCTGTCGAATGGCGCGTGCTCGACGTGCATCCGTTCGCGTCGATCAAGCCGCTGCGACACGACAAGACTGGGCGGGTGCGATTCTTGAGCGACAACAAGGAGCGCGCATTGCGCGCTGCACTTGCCGCGCGCGAGACCGAGCTGCGGCTTGCTCGCGATCAGTTTAACGCCTGGCGTCAGGCGCGGCACCTGCAGTTACTACCGCGGCGCGACCAGACTTTCGTCGATCACCTTCGGCCGATCGTGCTGATCGCGATGAACACGGGCTTGCGGCGTGGCGAGCTTCTGGCGCTGCGCTGGGGCGACGTCGATCTCGACTCACGGATGCTGACTGTCCGCGGGACGAGTGCAAAGACAGGGCAGACTCGGCACGTACCGTTGAATCGAGAGGCTGTCGAGGTGCTGCGGGCATGGCGGAGCCAGGCGTCGAGCGCAGCACGCGACGACGTCGTATACGGCGCCTCGGATGGATCCACAATCGCGCGCGTCGATGCCGCCTGGCGCACCGTGGTTCGCATGGCCGGACTCGTCGATTTCAGGTTCCACGATCTTCGCCATCACTTTGCGAGCAGCCTCGTCATGGCGGGCGAGCCGATTTTCACGGTTCAGCGGCTGCTCGGGCACTCGAGCCTCGAGATGACACAGCGCTACGCACACTTGGGACCGGAGACGCTTGCTCAGGCGGTCGAGAAACTGAATCGAGGCGCAGCGTGAGTCGCGGGCGCGGCCGGCCGGCGGAGCGCGAGAGCGATATCGCGCTCGTGTGGTCCGTGCGCAATGCGAAAGATCGCGGCGCAAACGTCGAAGCGGCTTGTCGCGCGTTTCTCATGAGTGGTCGCGGCGATCGCTTTCTCCGCATGCGCACGGAAGACCCGCTCGCCGCCTGCGTTCGGCGCTATCACCGCATGGTGAGCCAGTACCCTGATGCGCAGGTGGGTTCCAACCTGGCTGCTTGCTTCGGTGGCCAACCGAGGCGACGCATCTCGCTCGATCAGGCTCTGCAAGTCGTCCTGCGCAAATAGCAGTGCCCATTTTCTGGTAGTTACTTCGCGCTTCGTCGCGCGTAGCCTCCCGCACAAGGAAATGGCGGGAGCGACCAGGTATGACTCGCAAACTCACGACGAAGACAGCCGCGGAGTTCTGCACCGCACGCGGTCGACCGATCACCGCCAAGTCCCTGCAGAACTACCGGATAAAGGGCCCTGAAGATCCGGGCGAACACGGCCCCAAGTTCTACCGCGACCCGGTTTCGGGTTGGGTCTACTACGACGAGGTGGAGCTCGCTGCCTGGGTCGACGGGTTTAAGGAGCGCCTTGTCGAAGGCGCCAGGCAACCGCGAGCACCTTGGCTCGACGTGGCCTGACCGAGGTCGCATGTTGCAGTTCCAAAAAGCCAGCTCGCGTGGAAGGCAGGCGAGACAGTACCGGCGGGTGGCCTTTATTGCGACGGTCGGGGTGGTGAAAGCTTATCCGTGCGCGGCCCCCTCATCCAGCGCCGAGCAGCGGTGATGGGAAAGGCTCGCACGGAGCTTCCGTTCATGAGCTTGCCGGTCGACACCTGGTTGACGTCGACCGTTGATCTTGAGCCCGTGCAATATCTCGTCTTGCACCGCATGTTGTGCCACCAGTGGCGTCACGGCGGTCCGCTACCGAATCGGCCTCGGGTGCTCGCGCGGATGGTCGGCGTGAGCGTTGACGAGGTGCAGGCCGCTATGCCGGCGCTTCGCGACTGGTTTCGCGAGACTGACGACGGCGGTTGCCTCGTGAATGACGATCTGGAAAGCGAGCGCGAAAGGGCCATGCACCTTCGCGACGCGCGCCGCCGTGGAGCAGCTACTACGAATCGCAGCAAAGCCGCTGAGCGACCCGCAGAGCTGGACGCTGAGCGTACTGGTGAGCGCACCGCTGAGCGTGACGGACAGCGCGGCGTAGTGCGCGCGCTGAGCGACGCGCCCGTATCCGCCTCCATCTCCATCTCCGAATCCTCTCCAGATCCTGCTCTCAGAGAAAGTCGGAGAGAGGAGCGCGAGGAGGGAACCAGCGCGCTGACGCGCGCCGACACTCTCGCAGGAAAAGTCCGCAAGCTGCGAGCAGCCAAGCCCGAGTTGAGCGACTACGAGACAGCCCGCCTCCTTGACACCGATGTCGAGCAGGTCCGGAGGTCGAACGCATGACTTACGCTGGGCGCGCCCTTGAGAACTGGCCAGGCGACGCCTACCGCGTGGGCGGGGCAGTTCGGCGCATGAGCTCGTATGGTTACTCGGACGGCGAAATCGGCCAGATTCTTGGGCTGGCGCCGGAAGCGATCCGTGCGGCCCGTGCGAACCAGCAAGACGCATCGCATAGGAGGGCAACTTGCCGAGGGTCGTGAACATGCTGCGCGTGCACGCGGCGAAGCGATTGCAGAAGGCCGGGCTGCCCTTGCCGACGACGGAAGTCGAGTGGCTGCGCGAGGAGGGGGTCGAGCTCGAGCTGCAGGCGATGCGAGTGCGCGACACCGAACTTCCTGACATGCGGGAGAGCGGCAAGCCGGATTCTTTCGGGGGTTCCAAGTGACTGCGGCTGCTGAAGAATCAGGCACCAAGGGCGGGCCCCAGGTCAAGGTATTGCGCCTCGGGCGCCTCGATACGCTCGCGCGCTGTCGCCGCGCAGTTGCCCGAATCACCCGGGCGGTGCTCGCCGGCGAGGTTGCAACCAAGCGAGCACGCGTGGCGATTGCTGGAATGCGCGAGGTTCGTGCGTGCCTGGAAGCCGAGATCATCGAAGTGGGGTTGCGCGAGCTTGAGGCACAGGTTGGCGATCGGCTGGCATCGGCGCCGTCGTCGACTGCGTTCACCGAACTTGTCGGGATCCGCAAGCGCAAGCTGGCGCGGCTGAGGCTGCAGTGAAATTCGAACATCAACTCGCGCGGCTTGATCGGCTCACGGAAATCGTCGGCGCCGAGGGTTGTACTTGTGCGGGTCCTGGCCTCGAGATCTTGGAACTTCGGCCGGGCGAAGCGTTGCCGGCCGTTGAGGCGGTAACCGATCGGTGCTGCGTGCACGACTGCGAGCTGCCGCCCGGGTTGCGCGTGGCCGTGCATAGACCACGCCAGATAGGTGGCGTTGCCCGTGGCGCCTTGATACCGGATGGCCGCGTAGTCGTCTCGTTGCCGGAGCCCGAGGTGCAAATATGAATCGGTTCTCAGTCGCCGGCGGCGAGCCGTTCGGCGTGAATGGCCCGGCGGGCGGTCCGGCTTGCCGGCGGCTGGGATTCAGATGACCCAAAGCAAGCGCGTGTCCGAAGCGGAGCACGAGGCTTTCGTCGAGCGATTGTTCGGCAATGAGATCAACGATGGCGAGCTGCGCGAACCTTTCCGGACCGTGCGCGCTGAGGTATCGAGCGAAGCCTATGCGCGGGCATCGGCCGGCGCCTGGGTCGAAGCGAACCGAAAGCGCAGGGGATACGCGATCACGTAGGTGCAGGAAAACGAAAGCACTCATGCGAATCGAGTCACCAGCCGAGACTTTTGCCGATGTCCTGGCGTATCTGCGTCCGGGCAAGCACGTAATCGCGGAATGGGAAGCGCTGCTGCCCGAGGTCAATCGTGCGCTCAGGCGGGCCGCTGATCTCAAGTCTTCAACGCCAGAATTCGAGCGCCGCCGCATCGAGGCCGATGTCGTCAGTCTCGCAAAGCGGCTACTCGACCTCGAGCGGCGACTCAACTTGCTGGTGCCAGGTTCGACCGCGTTCATGGAGACATTGACGAAATTGCTGGACTCAAGAGGAGAGAAACATGGCTGAGTCTTTGGACTATCGGGCCGCGGCGAATACCGCGCGCCAGTTCGTGCGCCAAGCGCTCGAGCTGCAAAACCTGCATGAAGTACTCGATGCAATCGCTGGCGATCAGTCATCGATCAATGAACTGCGCGGGCAACTGGTCGTGCTGCAGGGGCAGATCGCTGCGCAGAAGGGGCGCCTCGAGGAGGCAAATCGGGAAGCCGAGACGGCCGAGCGTAGCGCGAAGGAAAAACACCACAGCGCCCTGACGCTGCGAGAGCAGCAGATCGCTCGCCTGGGTGACGTGGTCGCGCGCCTTGAGCAGCGTGAGCGCGAGTTGCAGGCAAGCGTCGGCACGCTCGAACAGTCGGAGCGCGACATCCGGGCGCGGCTGTCCGCAGCCCTCGGTCCGCAGTAGAGATGGAGGTCACATGCAATTGGTCGATCGGATCCGGCGCCTGTTCGTGAGCGCGCAAATGGTGTTCCGCGAGGAGCTCGATCGTCGCTTAGGTGAGGCAACCGCCAGCCTGGAACGTGCACGCGCGGAGCTCGCTGAGGTCGAGTCCGAGGTCGATGCGATCGGTCTCGGGACGAAGTTCGACGATCTGAGTCTGGCGCGAATCAACAAGCGGCTCGCCGATGCGCGTGCTCGCGTGCAGCGCTGGGAAGATCAGGTCCGACGCGTTGAGGCGGCCATTCAGGTGGCCGGTGAGCGTGAGCACGCTGAGGAGGCCGCGGCCAAGTGGACCGAAACGCTCCAGCGCTTCCGCGAGCGTGAGCAGGCAGCCAAGCGACTGGATGCGGCTGCTCGTGAGCTTGCCGACGCGTTTCGCGGGATGGTCGGCATCAATGCTCGGGTCTACGAATCGCTCGGTCGTGACCCGAAATCACGGCCGGCGCTGTTTGATGCGAGGTTGGTCCAGATCGTGGTCGAGCTCTTGCTCTACGGTCACACGGAGCGCGCCTGGCTGCCGAGGCAGGCCGGGCTTGAAACTCCTGCGACTGCGCGCGACTTGCCATCGCTCGATGACCGGGTCCGCAAGGAGCACGCGCAGCTCGTGCAGGAGTTCGCGCCGCGTGGTGAACCGCCGCCGGAGGCAGCATGAGCGCCTCGGAAGCGGACCTGCGCACGCAGGTCGATCAACTTCGTACTGATCGGCTGGCGGGCAAAGTTTCGCAAACAGACTTCCTCGCGCGCATGGACGAGCTGGGGCCGAAACTCGCCACAGCTCCTGCGCCGCCGGCGCCTGGGAAGCCCGAAGCGCAGCGCCAGCTCGACGAGCTGCGCCAGCGCCGGATTGACGGGAAGGTCGGAGAGGCCGAGTACATGCAGGAGGCGGAGCAACTGGCGGCCCTCGCAGCTGGCGAGACACCTCCGCCAGTTCCGCCATCGAATCGATTTGAGGCCCAGCTTGCGGAGTTCATGCGCGTGCCGGAGCCGCACGAGTACCAGATTCCGCACCCGGAGACGATGGACGAGGAGGGCCTGGCATTCGATGCTGAGCTGCGCCAGGCGCTCGTCGCCATGCAGGTGCCGGCGTACATCGGCGGACGCATCGTGCAACGGGCCGAGCAGGCGATCGCGGAGCTCTCAGACCTTGCAGTCGACCTACGGGAGAATCGAGTCGAGGCGTTTCGCAATCGCCTTCGTGCGCAATGGGGAGATCAGTATGGGAAGCGCACCCAGGCGATCGTAGACCTGGTAGCCGACGCGACCGCGAAGCATGAACAGGTGGGCGCCGTAATCGACGCCTATCCCTGGCTGCTGGCCGACTTCGAGCTCGCCGAGCGGCTTTGGAGCCTGATCGAATTTCGCGAGTCGAGGAAGTAGCCCATGCCAGCGATAATCCCGGAGTATCAGCAGCAGACACGAGCGAGTTCGGGCTCGAACGCCATCCCACTGCGCAATCCGCAGGCCGAAGCCGAAGGCTTCTTCGCGCTCGCTCGTGTGATCGACGACTTTGCCGACCGCAAGGCTCAGGCCGAGGCGTCGACGCGGCTGAGCGAGGCGCGAATTCGCCTGGCTGAAGTCGAGGACGAGGAACTAAACCGGCCGGCGGAGGAGGCCACCGAGGAGCTGACCCGCCGTGTGATGAAGCGCTTCGGCGAGGTCCGATCGGAAGCGATGGCCGGTGCGAACCGTCGCACGCAGGCGTACCTGCGGGCTAGGCTGGACGACATCGAGGCCGGGACTTTCGAGCGTAGCCTGAACCGCGAAGCATTCCAGCGCGTCCAAGTCATCGACGACGAGCTCGATCGGGCTGTCACTGCGGGAGCCAGGGCGGTCGAGTTGCGTCCGACACAGCTCGATCCGGTGCTCAATGAGACGCTCGCGGCGATCGACGCGCAGCGCATCGATGCCGCTACTCGTTCACGCCTTCGCGTTGACGCGATAGCGCGAATTACTGAGAGTGCAGAGCGAGGCATTGCTCTGGCTATGCCGGCGGAGACACTCGCACGTCTGCAGAGACCTGACGAGCAGCTCGACAGGCTCACGCCAGAGCAGCGTGATCGCATCCAGCAGGCCGCGGAGAATCGCATGGAGGAGCAGGAAGCCGAGCGCATCCTGCAGCTCTACCGCGGCAACGTCCGCACCGGTGACGCTGGCTTGGCTGCACTGGATGAGTCTGGCCTGCCGCTGGAGCGTCAGGACGGCATCCGGCGCCGCGTGCGCGAGGGCGTCAGTCTCCTGCATTCGGAGCGCTCAGCTGAGCACCTGGACCGTGTGACGAGGCTCGAGTCGCGCATCGCAACCGGCGCCGAGGTCGACATGGTGCAGGCCGAGATCGGCATCCTGTACCGCGTTGGCGCGCTGTCGCCTGCGCAATACACGAGCTTCATCGAGCGGGCCGAAGTGAACGCGGTCGCAAATGCCGAAGCTCAGGCTGCCAGGCGCGAGATCCTGGTTGCTCTGCAGGCTGGCATCCCGCTCGACCCGCGGAACTCGGATCATCGGAAGTTCCTCGAGTCTGCATTCGCCAGCGATGCGCAGTACCTCACGCCGACGGATCCAGCCTGGCGGGCGCTCGCTCTCGGCTATGCGGGTCAGGTGCGCATGCTGCCACCGCAGGCCTCGGGATGGCTGCGCTCAGCCGCCCGCTCGCCGGATCCCGCAATCGCAACTGCGGGGGCCGAGTTCTACGGCGCGCTTGAGCAGCAGTCGCCGGAGGCTGCCGGCGACCTGGACGTGGACACGCGGGCGTTCCTCGGCCAGCTCGCGGGCATGGTCGAGGCCGGTGCCAGGCCGCTGGCGGCATTCGAGACGGCGCGCGCGAACGTGTTCGAAGCCCGCAAGGACGTCCGCGATGCGCGCGACGCTGCGTACCGCGAGCACGCGAAGACCTCGGAGTCTGCGCTTACGTCGTTCATCGATCGCGACTTCGATCCGGACCTGTTCACCGCGCAGCCGGGGGCGACGCAACTGCTCCGCGCCGATTTCGACCGACAGTCGGCCGCCTACTTCTCGAAAGTCGGCGACATCACGCTCGCGCGCGATCTTGCCTGGCAGGACATCCGCAGGGTCTACGGGACCACCCGCGTCAATGGCGACGCCGTTGTCACAGCTTTCCCGATCGAGCGCTTCGGTTTCACGCCGGAGGAAGTGCGCGAGAGCCTCGCAGATTACCTCGTCGAATCAGGGCGGAGCGTCAAGGCCGATGACGTGCTGATCGTGCCGGACGGGCTGACGCTGCGCGCAGCCTACGATGCGATGAGCGGCAAGCCGATCATGCCGAGCTGGCGTCTCGTGACGAAGACCGGAGACCTGGTGCTGGACAAGGAGGGCGTCCCGGTGCGGTTCACGCTACCGGAGGCGGACGAGCTGACCCGCCGCATCGAGCAGGCGCAGGCGCGAGATCGTGCTGCTGCCGAGGCGGCAGTGCAGGCAGCTCGAGAACGTCGTGCACGCGAGGAAGCCTCAGAGCGCCACCGTCGGGAGCTTGGGCTAGGGATCACGCCGAGGTAGCCCATGCCGTTCATCCGCGACCCTCGCTATACCGGCGCCATCGTCGGCCCCATGCGCCCGCTGCCGGAGCTGGCGCCGGAGCCGGAGGAGTCCGCGCTCGACGTGCTCGCGGCAGCCTCTCGCCAGGCGACCATCGTCGGTGCCGCCTACCAGAGGATCACAACGCCGGACCCCGACGACGTCGACTGGATCCCGGACAACTTCGACGCACTCGATCACGTCGCCGGCTATGAAGACTGGGCCGAGAGCTTCATCGATGCGCGCACGCCAGGCGAAGTCGCCGGCATCAAGCGCCGCATCGACGAGGAGCTACGAGATCGAGCGACACTTGCCCGGGCTGGCCTTGGCGGGCCGGTGGCAGAGATCGGTATGAACCTGCTCGATCCGACGTTTCTCGTCGCCATCGCGGTCCCGGAGCTTGCGCTCGCAAAGGTTGGCAGGATCGGACGGGCAACGCAGGCAGCCTTCGAAGGCGCGGCCGTTGCGAGCGCCTACGAGATCGGGCAACAGTCCTTGCAGGAAACCCGCACCGCAGCCGAGTCCGGTTTTACCATCGCCGGCGGCGCGCTGCTCTCAGGCATCTTGGGCTCGCTCGTGCGGCGCGTCCCAAGAGCCGAGCTCGAGCCGGTCCGTGAAGCGATTCGCTCGGAAATCGGCGCTGCCACAGTCAGGCCCGTGACCACGCTTGAACGTGAGTCACTCGCCGCTGGCGGACGCCAGTACGCGCAGGCGGTTGGCAAGGTGCCGCTCGCTGAGACCGACCTGCAGCGGATCCTGCGCTCGGAGTCGATCGAGGCCAGGACCACGCTGCAAGAGCTGGCCGAGGTCGTCCCGGTGCTCGAGAAGAACGTCGCCGGCGATGCCACGCCGACCTCGGTCGAGTCGCTCCTGTTCCGACACGAAGGCCGGGTCGCTGATTTCATCGTCGAGCTCAAGCGGCAATGGAAAGCCTACCGCGGGCGCGAGCTGCAGCCTGGCGAGCAGCGCTTGGCGCGCGACGAATTCGAGTCTGCTGTCGCCTATGAAGCTAGGCGCAGCGATCGCGATGTTGTGCCCGAGATCGGTAGGGCTGCCTCATACCTGCGCCAGCGCGTGTTCGATCCACTCAAGACTCAGGCGCAGAAGCTCGGGCTCTTGCCTCCTGACTCAGAGATCGACCTGTTCGCCGAGTCGTACTTCATGCGTATGTACTCACGCGATGCAATCCGCGCACGTCGGCCCGAGTGGGATGACCTGCTGACCGCTCACTTCCAGCGCAAGGGCATCGAACGGGCCGAGGCTCGATCACTGACCGAGGAAATCACGCGGCGCATCCTCGGCACCGATCGCGGCCTCGCAAACTTCAACATTCGGGCGCCGGTGAAGGATGCCGGTCCGCTGTTCGAGCGCGTGCTCGATATCCCTGACGAGCTGATCGAGTCGTTTTTGGTCTCTGACCCTGCTCGAGTAGCTTCGGCCTACGTGCGCGAAATGGCGCCACAAATCGAGATCACCAAGCGCTTCGGCGACAAGGACATGACCGACGCATTCCAGCGCATCCGGGACGAGTACGGGATCCTGCGCACGCGCGCTGCCGGCGACTTCGGCAAGAAGGATCACACGGCACGGCTCGATGCCCTGCAGCGCGAGGAGCGCGAAGTCGTGGATGCGCTCCTGCGAGTGCGCGACCGGCTCTATGCCCGGGCGGGCACGGTCAACGTCGACGCCTCCCAGGGCTACCGGGTAGCCGTTGACATGCTGCGGGGCTGGCGCAACCTGGTCGCCGCAGCCAGGCTTGGCACCGCGGCCATCACGGGCGGCACCCAGGACCTGTTCCGCATCGTCGCGCAGTTTGGCTTCATGCCGACGATCGGCAAGCTCACCCGGCTGCTCGGCTCGCGCCAGTTCCGGCAACTGTCGAAGGCCAACGCAAGGCGGCTCGGAGTTGCTGCCGAGGTTGCCCTCGCCAGGCGGGTGCAGATCGCAGCCGACGGAGCGATTACCGAGGGCTGGACCCAGCTACTAGCGGAGTCGACCTATCGCCTGTCCGGGCTGAATCACGTCACCGACCTCTGGCGAACCCTGGCCGCGACCCTGATCGAGGACCGCATTCTCGCAGCGGCAACCGCGGTCGCCTCGAAGCATTCCCTCTCGGCAGGGCTGCGCACACAGCTCGCGAGCCTCGGACTCGATGGCGACATGCTGCGCAGGATCGACGTACAGGCCCGCCAGCATGGCGAGAACCTCGAGGGCATCCGGACCTCGCGCTCGATGTTCTGGATTGACGGCGACGCGGGCAACGCGTTTGACGCAGCGATCATCAAGGCTTCGCGCACCCTCGTCATGCAGCCGGGCGCAGCCGACCGGGTCTGGTGGGCGGACTCTGAGCTCGGCCGCACGCTCGGTCAGATCAAGTCGTTCGCGCTTGCCGCACCGACCCGCTTGGCGGTCACTCCATTCCAGCTCCTCGGTCAGCGCCGCTATGCCGAGGCCGCCCGTTTCGTCGGCACCATGATGGTCGGGGGTTACCTGGCGCATGCCTTGCGCCAGCTCGCTGCCGGCAAGGAGCCGGTATCTGATCCGGTTGCCGCGATCGGGGAGGCGTTCGCGGAGTCTGGCCTCGGGGGCATCCTTCCAGACCTGGTTTCGCCCTTCGCCAGGCGCTTCGGCGTCCTGGGTGAGTCGGCGCGCTACGCTGATCGCAACGTGACCTCGGCCTTCGGCGGGCCTGCCGTCGGCTCCTTCGTCGACCTGTACGACGTGCTCTACAACCGCACTGCGAACGGCCTCTCGGCCCGCGACTTGCAGGCGATCCGCCGCCTGCTGCCACTGCAAAACCTCTGGTGGCTGCGCAGGGCAATCAACGCGGTCGAGGGGGAGACCGCCGAAGCAATGGGCCTGGCGGGTGCTACCCCGCAGACCTTCGGCGAGCGGGCAGTTGAGACCAAGCCGCTTCCAGGGGCCGCAGAGAGGGGAGGGACAGGAACCGGGCAGCTGGTCCAGTAGCAGAAAGAACGTCAATTGGAGACGTGTTGGACGCGTCACACGCTATGTTTCGAAACCAGGAGACTCAAATGGCAGACCGGTTCTATTCCGTCGTGAAGGGCGAACACAATCCCCATCAAGTCACTGAGGGAGCTGCCTCGTCAGGCGAACCGCTCGAAGTGCGGGTGAATGACACGCTCTACACCGACAAAATGGCCGTGCTCAACGGACTGCAGGCCATCCGGAACTACCTCATCACGAGGGAGACCAGCCCGATCGCCTGAGGCTCGGCAAGCCGGGGTAACTGACCGCGTTTGACAGTCTGTGACTATTCACAGATAATCAGCGCATGGCACCCCGTCCCAAGCGCAACAAGGTCCTGACTTCCCTGTACCTCGAGCCGGGTCAGGTCGAGGCACTCGATCGGCTGGCAGTCCAGACTCGCATTCCCAAGGCGGTGCTGCTCAGGGAGGCGGTTGACGACCTGTTCGCGAAGCATCGCATTGAGTGGACGCGGGAGCGAGCGCAGGACGGTCCACCGAGGAACATCCACAGGGCACGGCTTGTGAAGCCGGCCAAGGGCAAGTAGCGGCGCCCGCCAGCGTGTCACCGCCGACGGACGCCTGACCACAACCGCACTTAGGAGGTGCAATCATGGACACGAAGAAGTCTACTCGCCGTCGCCCGTATCAGCGGGAATTGGCGGTCTGGATGAAGTTCAAGCGCCAGCCGGCGCAGATGACGCTCGAGCAGGTCCTGGTGTGCGAGAAGCGGTATCACGACCCGAAGGATGGCGTGACTCGGCGCGCCGCTTTCCAGTCCATGTCGAGGTCGGGGGCCGAACTGATCAAGGCTTGCAACAGCAATCCAGATCTCGCCGCGTCGGCGCTCGCACTTTCCGATGCCGCTTGCGAGTATGCGGGCCGCCTGCGTCACTTGGCTGGGATCATGGAGTCGGCGGGAACGCGGTTGATGCTGGCGAGTGCAGCCGAGTCTGCCCCAGTCGATCGGGAAGCGGCGTAAGGGGGAGGCAAATGAGCAAGCTACAAAAGATCCATTTCCTGAAGTCGGAAGGCGCGCCCGATCCTGAGCGGTTGATCTACGCCCTGCGCGGAGTTTGCGTGTCGCTCGATGCTGCGGAAGTCGGGATGAAGGCGTCACGCGAGGAGACCAACCGCGTTGCGGAACTAACTGTCGCAGCCGCTGTGCTTTCCGAGCAGTTGGCCTATCGGTTGACTAGCGCTCCGCCTCGGCGGGTTAGGGCGAAGCCTCACCTCGAAGTGGTCAGACGCGCATAGGCGAGTCCAGCCGGGACTGTCGAGTGGAAGGCCCGCTACGGCGGGCCTTTCTATTGGGAGGTACGCTGGCCAAGGGTGCAAGCTGATCGACGCGTGTGACGTGTCACACGCGTGGCCCTATCGGCTAGCAGGAGCGCTCGTAGATCATGAGCGAGGACTCTCCGATCGCGCACTTGAGTCGAACGTCGAGGTTGGGATTGTAGACCATAGGTCGAGCGACAACCGCATGAGCGGCTTGAGAGCGGCTCGCCAGGATTCCTGTCGAAAGCCAGCGTCGTCCCCCGCATCATGTTCGACGGCGATATCGAGGTCGCTGTCCGCGTCGTGCGTCCTGCGGACGCGGCTACCGAAAATCCAAACTTGTCGAACCTCGGGGGTGCGCGCGGCCCAGTCGCGCAGGACTGTGACCTGCGGTTGATTCCTGTAGCCAAATCCCCAGTCTCACAGCCTAGCTGGCTACAAAATCGAACCGCAGGTCAACTGCTACGTCATGGCACAGATCGGGGTCGTACAGATCCAGCAAATAGGCCACGGCACCGCACCGGACAATCGAACGACCTGGGCCTATAACCCAAGCAAGTCGGATATCGCAGGCCAGTAATGCCGGCCAAGTTGAACAAGCCCGGCGAGTGGTGCGATTAGTGCCAGGGCGTAAGGCAGCTTCACGTCAGCAAAGTGCGGGTACCGCAGTCGTAACTCGCGCTCGACGTCGCGCTTGAGAGTTGCCGCTTCTTCGCGACTGAACGTGCAGTTGCCCCCACCTTCCAGCTTCCGGTTCTTTGTATCCGGCGCAGTCGCTGCAATCCAAATCTCCACTTTCGGAGACGACCACGTCGCATCGGGCCGGTCTGCAGAACTGATCCAGGCACCTTCAACCGGCGAAACGGAGTAATCCTGACCGGGTGGCAAGCCGCGCTCGCTGTAGAGGCCAGCTGCAACCTGGCGCTCCAATTCACTGAAGACGGCCTTTCTCGCGGCGATGGTGAATGCGGTCCGCCGCGCCTTGAAGTAGTCGGAGCTCGAGTACAGTCGCTCATGCTGCCAATAGCGCCAGCATGACCATATCCAAGCAGCCCAGATTGCGCCGATCAGGAGCTTTGTGTGCTCGATGTCGAGGACCAAACCTTGCATTGAAATTTGCCTACCGATGTTGACGTCTAGCCCATGAATTGCGGCTAGCAGGAACGTGAAAGTAAGCAGTAGCCGGCGTTGCACTCTCAGCTCGGCGACCCCCACATACTCAGGTGCTTTTTCGACGACTGACATGCCTGAGCTCCTGCGTGTTGACCAGTCGTGTGGTTCCGGCAACGGCTCGTTTACCTCAACAGGTCGTCGCTAAGATCGAGCTCAACGAATTTCAGTAGGGCGGCGTGCAGCTTGTGAAATCTGTCTGGGGCGCTGGACTGCGACTTGTGGACAAACGTCTCCGCCTGGATGAGAGCGGCGATAGCTGACCATCGGACCTGCGCTTGAAACACTTCCTGGGTGCGCCTTGCCTCTTCTTGGGCCTTGGCAGCACGTTCCCGCTGTTCGCACTCGTAGGCTTGCAAGTGTCGCCGCTGAATCCAAACCGACACCGCGAGGAAGGCAGCGGTCGCGAGGGGCAGCATCGTGTTGAGCCAGAAACCCTTGGCCTGCAGGTCGAGTATCCAGTCCATGCGCAGATTCCTCCCTCGTCTTGGACTTCAGATGGACTTCAATAATGTATGCGCCTGCAGATTGCAGCACGGGCGAGAGTGTAAGAATCTGTTTCTATTGGTCGGGGTGACAGGATTTGAACCTGCGACTCCTACGTCCCGAACGTAGTGCTCTACCAGGCTGAGCTACACCCCGAGCGGAGCGCGGGAGTGTACC
>Ga0187893_10009701_pt1 | contig 14691 bp, 17 predicted proteins | sample MA1701074metaG_FD_139574 | JGI IMG/M metagenome (GOLD analysis project Ga0187893, IMG submission 139574) | White microbial mat communities from a basaltic lava cave in the Kipuka Kanohina Cave System on the Island of Hawaii, USA - MA170107-4 metaG ...
CCCAACCGCTCGACCAAGAGCGCAGAGCGCAAGAAGCTACAGAAGAAACGCTGGTTCCGAAACGCGCAAAAATGGCGCACCGGAGCAGAAGGCCGAATCAGTCTCATGAAGCGACGGCACGGCTTGAACCGGTGTCGCTACAAGGGACTCTCCGGTATGAAACGCTGGGTCGGGCTCGGCGTCATCGGCGACAACCTCATCAATATCGGCCGCGCTCTCGCAGCTTCAGCCACGCGCTGAAGCTCCTTCCCTTCATCCCAGTCACCAAAGTGGCTGTCCTCAGGACGGTCACTGCATTGGCATTCGTCCCGGCCACACTTGATCCTCCAAGGTGCTATTTTTGCGCCAGAAAGTAGCTATAGCCGGATCAAACTCTCCTGCCGGACGTGTTCCGGAAGGTCTTCCCAAGCGGTACGCAAATCCACTGCGCCTGACGACGACGGTAGCTTTTCGGCAGCAGAGCGACGGGCTAAATGGGCAGGGAGTTTCCCATGGTTCTCTTCGTGGAATTGGTGGAGTTCCGCGACGGTATGCGCGAACGTCTTCATAGGATCGGGAACTCCGTCCTGACCCGCCACGAAGAGCGTTGAAATGACACGACGTCCATACATGACTTGATGCGATACTCGCCGCCCATCGAGGAGCCAGACGTCGCCGGGCTCGAACAGAACCAGATGGCGGGCAACTTTGTCTCTGCCTCGTGCGTTCCAGTCGCCGAAGACTCCGGTATCGAGCGTCTTCAAAAGTGCGTCAGTTGACTGGCCTCGGAATCGCGAGAGCTTGAGTTTGTCATACCACTCGTATGCGGCCGTCGAAAAAGTGCCTGACGTGTACCACATTCGTGGAGCGTCGTCCAAGTTGACATACAGCCGTACGAGCTCTAATCCATCGCAGTGGCGGTCGACATCGAAGTGAAGATTCTCGACGCGAGTTTCGGTGAATCGCCAGACGACGTGTCGCTGACTGAAGCGATAGGACGAGAAGACGAGATCAAGTGCCGCAAGGACCTGATCGTTGATTTTCGCCGATTGCTGGACAAAGTATTCGAATCGCGCCCAGTCGTCTCGGAATATGTCTTTGACGAATTCGATGATTTCTGGGTCATTGCGCCGCTTGTCCGCAGGGATAGCATGGAAGCGCGTCAACGCAAGTTTCTTCCATTTCCATTTCTGATGGAACGTCACGCTTCTGAGAAAGGGGAGGTCAGCGTCGAACGTAAGCCCCCGTAGAAGGATCAACTTTTCGCCTACGAAGTCGTCTATTACGGCCTGTCGAGCAGCCTGGCCATCCTGACGAGCCGCTAGGCGGAAGTCATGCTCGACGAAGTAGTCCTCCACCTCAGGATGGGCAAAGAGTTGGGTCATGGAACGGCTCTTGGGAAGGCGACGACCGGCACGCTCATGGGGAGCCGGTCTTTCCAGATTGGCCGAGGGAAAATGGTGGGTGATAATGAGCGAGGAAGTTGGCGAAAAGTTCTGCGAACCGATCGTCTTGATAGTAAATGAAGTTCATTCCTTTTCTCTTGTCCTGCCGAAGCCGCTCGATGGTCTCGCGCGTGAGAATTTGGCTCCGATTGGTCCGAAGCTGATCCCAAGAATACTTCCAGCCCAGCGTCGTCATCATATCGATAGTGGCTTCGCAGTGGGGACTGCTAAAATCCATCTCCACAAGGACAGTCTGTACTTCGGGTCGCGCGAGCGTCTTCCGGCAGCCCGCGATGACCTTGTGCTCCAGACCGTCCACGTCGATCTTGATGTGATCCGGAACGGGCACAACGCCGGCGCCGACGAGTGTGTCCAAAGTCGACGAAACACATCCTTGGCGCAGGCGTGCGTTTTGAGGTGTTTTCTTAGCGCCCCAATCCATATCCTTGGTCCAGGTGTTCTCGGCGAAATCGTGGTGAGAATAAGCAATTCCGAACGTTCCAAGGTTTAGGTAGTCCACCTTGCATTCGTCGCTGAGGGCCATGCAGAAAGCAGACACTCGATCATGGAGGGCGTTCACGTGAATGTTCTTATTCAATTCGGCATAGTTCAGGGATTCGGGCTCGAAGGCGAAAACCCGGCAGCCCGAAAAGCCCGCTGCGTACATTGAATACATGCCGATGTTGGCACCGATGTCAACGAAAGTCTCTTCTGGTCTGAACGCCTCCAGCCAGGGAATGGTTGTGGGCTCCTTGTCGAAAATCGTGGTCAGGCGTGCATAGGCGAGACGGGTCGATCCCACGTATCGGATGCGCTTTCCTTCCACTTCGATCTCGTGACAGGGCGTGGAAAAAAAATCGGATTCAAATGTAAAGGTCTTGATGGGAACCATCTTGCGCGGCCAAGCAACAGTGTCCGTCATAACTTCGATTCCTCAGTTTCCAAGACTCAGATCCTCTCGGGGTGCACCGATGGATTCTTCGCGTAGCATATCGAGATTAAGACGGATTCGCTAAAGCCCCAGTGATGCTACACCCGAACCGGCGTAGCATCACTGCGCTTTGAATAGAAACACCTCTGGAGCGTGAATTCAAGTTGCACGTCACATAAGATGTCAAGTATTTTGTCGGTAAATCAATGTCTGATCATGGCGGCATGCCGCTATGACACCTCCAATGACAAAGGAGAATAGAGAATGACAATTTAAAAAGCCCATTTTCCTCAGGATCTAAAGATACGATTGCACCGGTGGGCTGTCAAACGTGCGGGGTATCGGGCCGGAATCGGTGATTTATCGGGCTATTGGGCGACTGGGTTCGACAAGTACCGGGCATTATGGTGTCTTAAGGGCGTGCAGGCCAAGGGGGATTGTCGGCTCAGGGATCTGAACCGGATTGCGGGGGGTATCGGTCTGCGATCAGGCCGTGCGGAAGAGAACGAATGCCTGCACGGGTATTCGGGGCGGTGCCCGGGCGGACAAGCCGAGATGAGCGAGGATCTTGGCGGTCACGGCGGGGTTTTCGATGGATGATTTTCAGTGTCCCGCCGCAGTGAGGGCAGTGCTCAATATCAATATCGAACACCCGCTTGAGCGCCCAGCTGATGCGCGCAGGCGCCGAGTGGTGGGCTGTGTTGGGTGAACCTCTGCGGTGTGAGTTGCGTTGACCGGGGGGCTGGGGATGATCGCGGAACGGTGCTTGGCGTTAGGCGCCAGCACGCCATGGAAGCGGATCAGATGCAACCGCGGATGAGGAACCAGCGCAGCCAGGCGTTGCATGAATTCAAGCGGGGACATCACAATATGCGTGGTGCCGTCTTGGTAGGCCGTCTTGAGTTGCAGCACGACATCGCCGGCGCGATTGCGTTTAAGCCACTCGTTAGCAATGGCCGGGCGGGTGATGTAGCGGCACAAAAGCTCTAGTTTGTGGCGCTGATGGGCGGCGCAGCACACCTCGGCATGGAGGTTAAGCCCTGTTCGCTGACACAGCGTTGTTGGGTGTGCTTCGGCGGGTGGGCGGGGACGGTTTGCAAGCTCAGTATCGACTGCGGTACCGGCACTGGTAGCAAGGCGGCTTGGTTTGCATCGCTGAGCCCGGAGACCCTGGTGTTGGCAGTGGACTTCTCAGTATCGGTCGCCGCAGCGGCGGATTACTATGCTGAATCACATCCGAACTTGGTGTTTCTTCGTGGTGATATCGGCGCCATGCCTTACTTCGCCGATGCCGCCTTCGACTACGTGAACTGCGACCAGGTGATCCATCATACGGCCGACCCGCCGGCGACCTTCCGCGAGCTGGTCCGCCTGACCCAGCCCGAGCGTGACCTAACCTGCTACGTTTATCGCAAAAAGGCACTACCGCGGGAGTTGCTCGACGAATATTTTCGGGGCTACGGCAAGACGCTCGGCCATGCCGAGCTTCTTGAGTTGTCTGCCCAGATGACCGAGCTTGGCCGCATCCTGTCCGAGGTCCAACGACTGGTTGACTTCCCCGCGATTCCTGCACTTCGCATCGAAGGCGGCCGGATGACGGTCCAGCGCTTCATCTACTGGAACTTCATCAAGTGTTTCTGGAATGACGAACTCGGGGAGGGCGTGTCTATGCTGACCAATTATGACTGGTATTCGCCTTCGCAGGCTGCGCGCTATTCGGAGACGGAGTTTCGCGCATGGATCGCTGAAAATCAGCTCGACATCGTGCACTTCCACAAGGAGGAAGCATGCTACAGCGGTCGCTTTCGGCGCCGGTCCGGCGAGCGACCGGTATCCCGCGGGCGCTAGGCGGCATGCTACGGTCCACCTTCCTTCTACGGCTTGGCGGGTCGCTACTACTGCTAGGCATTGCGTTCGTAGTGCTCGATGCAGACGTCATTTGGCGGGCCTTCGCCGAGTTCACTACCGGTGGCATCCTGGCAGCCGCCGTGGCAGCGGTGGTCACGATCTCCCTTGGGGTGCTGCGCTGGGGCGTGCTTCTCGCGGCGCTGGGCCACCGTCCGGGCGCCGGCCCCGTAGCGGCGGCCAGCTTCGTCGGCAACGCACTAAACGTGCTGCTACCGACGGGCATGGCCGGCGATCTGGTTAAAGTGTTAGTCGTTGGTGGCCGGGAGCGCTTTTCGCTGTCGGAGCTACTTGGAACGGTTGCCGTCGACCGGCTACTCGGACTCGCGGGTTTCGCCTGCCTGACGGTAGCCGTCCTATTGCCACTTAGCGACAGCGATGGTGTTGGGCTTGCTGCTTCGTCCAGCTTTTTCGGGTTGGCCCTCTTGACCGTCAGCGTGTCCGGAGCGCTCGCTGTCGTGGCGCTCGATCGACGCTTCCCGCCGCGTCACGCATTGTGGCGGCATACCCTGTCGGCACTTGCCACCGCTATGCGCACCGCCTACGCGTACCGGCACTATCGCACGGCTTTGGCGTGGGGCCTTGTAGTTTCGCTGTTTGCCGTATTTTCTGTCTGTATTGCCATTTGGTTGCTCGCGCTGCCCTTCGCTATCGTCTCCCCGGTCAGCGTGGTACTGGCAGTCGCAGGAGGATCGCTAATCGCCTTGCTCCCAATCAGCATTAACGGTTTGGGTAGCCGGGAGATGGTTTTTGTGTTTGTTCTTGGGAAGGCCGGCTTGACCGCCGACGAAGCCGTAGCTTTGTCGCTTGCCTGGTTCGCGATCACCATAGTAATTTCCGTGGCGCTCGGTGGGCTCGCCCTTGCCCTTGCCCCGCACCTGGTATCACCGACTCGGCTTCGCGCACTGGTAAGTACCGTCAACAGCGCTCGTCGTGTACATAGTTAGGACCGCTCAGTCGAACCACGTCCTCGCCGTTGGTCCCGGCACTTGTGACCCATAGTAGTTATAGGGCCATCCCAATTTGCTCCCAACATGTAGTATTATGCAATATACTCGGACGTCGGAGCTAACGTGCTGCCCTTGGCTGTAACAGAGTGGCCTCTCTGCTCAAGCATTGCTTAAGCACCCGAGAGGGCCGAAACCCCAAAAAAAGAGACACAAATAACCACTGGAGCTAAAGGGATAATCCCTAGTATTTATTATCGGACTCTGCATTTCTTCTGCGGGAATATCATATCCGGACACTGACGGGAACAGTGATCAGATTAACTGGGACATGGGCACCTATTCTGAGCGAGTTTCCGAGGCTAGGGAATTTCTAAAGTTAATCCCCTTCGAGCATACCTTGCGTGGCTGCAGCGTTGATTTGCTCCTGGCGCGACTTCTGGCAGACCAACTACCGTCATCTTTACCTTGGATATCTTGTCCTCCGACACGAGCCGGGAACCAGTCGCGGCAAAAGCGATGAGCTCTACCAGAAGGTGCTCATCCGTGAAAGATACCCTTGGGTTGTTCGAGAAGGAATGTTTCAGCTCGAAAGTGATCATCATTTGCTGCGCGGAAGCCACAAGATTGACACGACGCTGACCCCGGCAGCGCTGGCGCCTGTAGCGGACTCGACAGGTTTTGGAGGACTGCTGCGGCAAGCGCTCGGCCGACTAGCGAGATGAAGGAGGCTCGCTTGCCAACCGTGCTTCACAACCGGGGCGGTGAATGGCTTTATATGTTGTCCTTAGCAAGAGGATTTGTATGTGATATCGGGCCATTGCAGCGCTTCCTGGCTTTTTAGCAAATCCACATAGGTTGAGACTAGTTTATGCCAAATTTTTCGTCCATTTTTCGCAAAGTCATTGGGAGCGGATCAACATCATCCGGCGGCGAAGCACAACGATTGATGCGGCATGTTTTGGAAGGAAGCCTCGCCACTGCCACATCGTCGCAAGGCGATTTTTTATTTGATGGATTCGAGGAAGGGCGGGTGTACACGAAGTACGTCGAGAGTCTGAGCGACGAGGATTTGCAGGCGCTCAATGCCCTTCTGCCCTGGAGGTGCTTTACTGTCGATTCCAGAGGTCGGAGATTCGGAAACCGCGCTTGGCCTGGAAAACGCGATACGCCGCAAGAGGTACCAGATCCGAGAATTATCGTACTGCACGAGCGGTATGACTTGCGTGATAAATATGTCTTGGAACTCGGCTGTTTTGAGGGGGTTCATACGACAGCCCTCTGCTCTTTCGGTGCACGCGTGACAGCCATTGATTCTCGAATCGAGAATGTCGTGAAGACCATCGTGCGCTGCGCGATGTTTGGGTATGCGCCGACCGTGTTCGTGTGCGATTTGGAGCGGGTAGACGACTACAAACGATTGCCACCAGTGGACATGCTGCATCACGTCGGTGTCCTCTATCATCTGACTGACCCGGTTCATCACCTGCGTAAGCTTATCCCGCTGGTGAAGACCGGTATCATGCTCGACACTCACTACGCGGAGGACCGCGCTGCCAAAGATACTTACGAGGTGGACGGTACACCATTTCGATATCACCGCTATCATGAGGGTGGCAAAGCCGAAGTCTTCGCGGGGATGCGCGATCACGCCAAGTGGCTGCGGCTCGATGATATCGTCGCAGTCCTTACTGAGCTCGGTTTTGGCGACATTGATGTCGTCGACAACAAGCACATGCGTAACGGGCCGAGGGTATTGATGCACGCACAGCGAACAGGCTAACTCGGCAGAGTCGCGTGGAGAACATGTGATGCAATCCTTCTTCGATTGGTTTTCGGCCAATTCGGTAGCGAATGGACGGCCTTGGCTCATCCTTGGCAAGGGACCGAGTTTTTCCAAGCTAGCGGACTTCGACGTGTCGGAGTACGCAACGCTCTCGTTGAACCACGCTGTCCGTGAGCGCATGGTGGATGTTGCGCATATCATTGACTTCGACGTGATCGAACACTGCGGTGAGGCACTGCTTCGCAATGCTGGCGTGCTCGTGATGCCGTGGCATCCGCACGTGCGAAACAAAGCCTCCAGTAAGAACCTGGAGGAGATGGCGCGCGGTTACCCAATCCTGGAGTGTCTAAGCAATGAAGGGCGGTTTCTGTGGTATAACCTCAGCACGTCCAAGGATCATCGCGATGGCCAGCCGGTCGTGCGCGTGAGGTACTTCAGCGCCGAGGCCGCACTCAATCTGCTTGCCACGGCAGGTGTTCGTCGTGTGCGCTCGCTTGGTGTCGACGGCGGGGCATCGTATAGCACCGCCTTTTCTGACCTAAAAGATAAAACCCTGCTCGCGAACAGCCGCACGAGCTTCGATGACCAGTTCCGGGAAATTGCACGTACCATCCTCACGACAGGCATTGACTATGCGCCACTAGATATAGACTCACCGATACGCGTATTTGTCGCGGCTGCCGAAGCCCAAATGCTGGCAGTAAAGGTCCTTGAATACTCGATCAAAAAGCACACCAGCATGAGCGTGACGGTGGTCCCGATGCATCAGTCTGGCATCCAGATTCCTGTTCCGCGCGATCCGGGGAACCAGCCGCGCACGCCGTTCTCCTTCCAGCGCTTCCTGATCCCGCAGCTTATGAACTGGCGAGGTAGGGCGATCTACCTCGACTCCGACATGCAGGTATTCAAGGATATGCGCGAGTTATGGACGTTGTCCTTTAATGGCGCGCAGATCCTCGCTGCGCGTGAGCCGAGTGAAACCGATCGCCGACCGCAATTTAGCGTCATGCTTCTCGATTGCTTGACGCTCGATTGGCGCATTGAGGACATCGTGAGCAGGCTTGATGATGGCAGTCTAAGCTATGAGGATCTTATGTATCACATGAAAGTCGCGAACGGGATCCAAGCCGACATCGATCCAGCATGGAACTCGCTTGAACGTTACGAGCCGGGTAGCACGGCGTTGGTGCATTACACCGATATGAACACTCAACCTTGGGTTTCGTGTCGAAACAAACTTGGATACCTCTGGGTGCGTGACCTGTTTGAAGCCGTCGATGGAGGGTTTATCTCCAAGAGCCTCATTGAAGATCACGTGCGCTGCGGGTGGCTGCGGCCTTCGCTTTTGTGGCAGCTGAAGCACCGAGTCGAGGACACAACTACTCTGCCGCGCAAAGCCCGACTGCTGGATCGTGACTTCGTTGCTCCTTATCAATCGCTCCCGAAGCAGGCGGGCACTCCGTGGATAAATCGCAAGCGCCAAGTGCCCAGTGTGGCATCACACAACGACGCTGAAGGATGGGGAAAGCGTTTAGTGCGCTCAATACGCTCCCGTTTTTCATGAGCATGTAGCAAGAGCATGGAGAACACTGCGCTTCCTAACGTTAACGAGGTACCCACTAAACCACAGCTCAAACGAGCGGAGCAAACGCGAGCCCCAAGGAACGTGACAGCCTTTGGGTTGTCCAGGGGGAGATTTGAGACATTTCCAAGCAGTCCTAGAGGTATAAGAGTGCTGGTAATGTTCATCGGCCAAATTTGATTTCGCAGATTACGGAAGAAGTGAAGGATCTTAAATCGTGCTTGAGGGTCATCTGCGAACGGCCACCTACCCGATAGACCCCTTAATCCAGTATACGATGTGTTGAATTCGCATGATGCTTCCTTCCTCCAAGGTCTGCCAAAGGTTCTGACCTTATGGAGGGCTTTCCCCGAGCAGATGATCACGGTGTTCTCCAAGCGCGAGAACAGCATAGACTACAGGGCGGTTGGGAAAATTGCTGTCAACCAAGGCTTGCCGCAAAAGCGGCAAATCGCCTTTGATGCGAGCAAGCAGTTTATTGGCTCGACCTACTTAACGTTAGCCTGGTAATGGTCCCCCGGACTTCCATTTGCATCGCTATGTGCACGTACAACGGCTCGACGTACCTGCGGGAGCAATTGGATAGCATCGCAGGCCAAAGTCGGCTACCGGATCGCATGGTCGTTGTGGATGACCATTCGGGTGACAGAACACTCGGCATCCTGCACGATTTCGCACGCACGGCACCCTTTCCCGTTGAAGTGATCGGGAATGCGTCCAACCTCGGGTACGTCAAGAATTTCGAAAAAGCAATCAGCGTAGCGGATGGGGACATTATAGCGCTGTCAGACCAAGACGATGTCTGGCTTCCAAGCAAACTTGCGCGTATTGAAAGTACCTTTTCTGAGTACCCGGATGCAGACTTGGTGTTTTCAGACGCGGTATTGGTCAACAGGGAGCGCAACTTTCTGCCATACGGCTTATGGGAATCGATAGAGTTTGATTCACGGAGGAAGAAGTTGGTCCAGTTGGGCAAAGCCTTTAACGTGCTCCTTCGCCGCAACGTGGTGACCGGAGCTACGATGGCGTTTCGGAGCAGCTTCAAACCATGGGTGCTCCCCATCCCGGCGCAATGGACTCACGATGAGTGGATAGCTATTCTTATCGCCGCTACCGGAAACATTCGGCTGATCCCGGAAAAACTCATCGAGTATCGCCAACATGGCGCAAACCAGATCGGCGCACCGAAGCCCTTATTTCACGAGAAAATGCGGTTTTTGTTTACGAAAAGAGTGGGCCCTTGCGAAAACCCGCGCCTCCAGACCAAGCTGCTTTGGGAAAGGCTCTCCGAACACCCATGCTCGCCAGTCCCTCAGAACTTGATTGAAGAGTTGGAGAAAAAGCTGGGGCATTTGGCCGTACGAGCAAAGCTGCCTCGCACGCGCGTGCTTAGGCTAGGTCCAATCTTGGGCGAAATCATCCGCGGCAATTACCTCCGCTATTCTAACGGCTGGAAGAGCGTGGTGCGCGATCTCTGTGAGCCATTGTAAGGTACCGAGTTTCTGACAGCGCAACACTGTCTGCCACCGATGCCCTGCGGCCCGTTAAACGACGGGAGGTTAGATCGACACTCTGGATGCACTGAGGTCCCTAGAGCGCAAAGGTTGTTGAGCCTGTGCACGGTGAGCCGTATGATGCAACCTGTAGTTCACGACCAGATTTTGATCTATGCTCCACCGGCACCTCGCTCATCAGCAGTACACCCTCGCCGCTATTGATGATGTGATCGGCCGCGGCAAGCCCAGGGACTGGGCGGATCTCCGACAGGCCGCCCTGCGAGAACCAGAGCTCTTTCAGAAGGTGCTGCGAGTCTGCCTGGCTCACGTTTCCGATCCGAACGCGCAGCGCTACCACTTTTGGAAGCACTATGCCGAACGACACCTTGCCTGATTGGGAAGAGGTGCTTTCTTCTGCCGCGCGGCGGCAACGCATCTTGCCGGAGGCTGTGCTGGTGGGCGGTACGGCATCGGCCTTGTATGCTGGCCATCGGTTCTCCCGTGATGCGGATCATGTGCTGAGCGATTTGCGCGCTCGCTTCGACGAAGTGTTAGTGCAACTGGAATCCGTTGCGGGCTGGACGACCGCTCACGTGCAGCGCCCGGTGCTGCTGGAAGAGCCGAGCGAGCACATGTCTACAATGCGTAGGAGCCCTCCATAACAGGGTCGGGAACTTAGAGATACCGCCTTTGACGGGTTGTCCCGTTTGTTATTGCGAATGAATCCAACCTCGGATATGTCAAGACCATTCCAGCCGTCACTTCTTCGCTCTTTGACAGTTTCGACCAACGCAATCTAGTCACTGATTACGTCCTTTCGAAGGATATGGTCCTTAAAGCAAATGAATACGACGCCAAAATGATCGTCAGCCATCTATGGTGAGTCTTGACATCATAATCGTCAATTGGAACTCCGGAAATCACCTCGGAGGGTGCTTGGCTTCAATTGTAAATGCGCGAACAGATGGATTCAGCTTACGGAGAGTGGTCGTCGTAGACAACGCATCCAATGATAAATCACTTGATTGTATTGGAAGCTTTGCTCTGCCGTTGCTCTTGATCAGAAATACCGAAAATCGAGGTTTTGCGGCAGGCTGCAACCAAGGTGCAGCAGGAAGCGCGGCAAACTTTCTGTTGTTCCTGAATCCCGATACCCGTCTTTTCGCTAATTCGCTAGCTATCCCAACTAAATTCATGACGGCGAACGAACGGGTTGGGATCTGTGGAGTACAGCTCGTTGACGAGAAAAGGAGGGTCGCCCGTAGCTGTGCCACCTTTCCGACCCCGGGAACGTTACTGACAACAACGCTAGGGTTGGATAAGCTATTGGCGGGCAAGGTAAAAGGTCACTATATGACGGAGTGGGACCACGCAAGCAATCGGCGAGTTGATCAGGTCATGGGCGCATTTTTCTTTGTTCGAAGAAGTTTGTTTGAACAACTCGGGGGGTTCGATGAGAGATTCTTTGTCTATTTTGAGGACGTCGATTTTGCTTACCGCGCAAATCAACAGGAGTGGCATAGTGTTTACCTTGCTTGCGCGCAAGTCTACCACAGGGGATGCGGCACCTCGGAGCAGGTCAAGGCGAGGCGTTTATATTACAATTTAAAGAGTCGGATCTTGTACGGCTATAAACATTTCAGCTGGTGGCAAGCGACCGGTGTGCTATGCGCAACGATGATGTTAGAGCCGGCGACGCGCATCGTGTATGCGCTCGTGCGAATGGCCTGGAAGGATATCGTTTACACAGTGGCAGGATTCGTCCTTCTGTGGAAAGAACTATTGCCACTCATCAAGACTAGTCGCGCCTGATTCTTTCATGTACTCACCACGTTTCCCAAAGCTAGCGCCGCTTTTAAGCGAATGAAAGTTCTGCTATTGAACCGGTACGATCGGCTGGGCGGGAGCAGCCGTTTGCGCTTACTGCAATACATTCCGTGGTTAGCGCAGCGAGGGATTGAGGTCGACGCGAGCCCGCTCCTTGATAAGGATTATTTACATACCTTATACGCGGGTGGCGATAAAAGCTGGCATAAAATAGCGCGGTCATACATCGACCGGGTCAAGCGGCTCCTCAAGGCCAAGCGTTATGATTTATTGTGGATCGAGAAAGAACTTTTCCCAATGTTACCAGCCTGGGGGGAATTGGTACTCAAGCGGTGTGGTGTTCGTTATATCGTCGATTACGATGACGCGGTATTTCACCGCTACGACATGCATTCAAATAGACTCATTCGAGGGCTACTAAAAAAAAAATTGATCATGTAATGAAGCGCGCCACGCTTGTTATTGCGGGAAATGGGTATTTAGCAGATAGGGCTCGGAGCGCGGGCGCAAGATGGATTGAAGTGGTGCCGACGGTAGTCGATATCGAGCGCTATCGCATCCGTCCAACTTCTCGACAGGACGCGTTTACCATCGGATGGATCGGGACGCCTGGGACGGCCCTATATCTCAAAAATGCGCAGGCGGCATTGCATTCGCTTGGGAAAATCGGTCGCGCCAAGGTTCTTCTTGTAGGCTCTGGGGCGGTGACGACTGAAGGCGTGGTTACCGAACACCGCGAATGGTCTGAAGAAACCGAAGTGGCGGACATTCAGGACTTTGATGTGGGTATTATGCCTCTACTGGACGGGCCATGGGAACGCGGCAAATGTGGCTATAAGCTGATTCAATATATGGCGTGTGGTAAGCCGGTAGTCGCGTCACCGGTAGGAGTTAATTGTCAGATCGTAGATCACGGCGTAAATGGATTTCTCTCGGAAAGCGCTTCGGATTGGCTGAACGCCTTAAGTGAGCTGATGCATTCCCAAGAGCTGTGTACACGCATGGGAAGCGCCGGACGACGATTAGTCGAGCAGCGGTATTGTTTGCAAGTAACAGCTCCTCGCATCGCAGATCTGATGGTGGCGGCGTTAGGGCAAGAGGTGTAACACTATTTCATTTATACGTTTACGATCGAAATCGAACAACCACCGTCATGCCGTGGAAGCTGGTATGCAGGAAACCGGCGTAAGTCCTGCGTTCTTAGGTATGACGACCTGTAGCGTACCGAGACCAAGTTGAAGAACTGCCAAAACGTAAATGAATTCGAGAAACCAACTACTAGATTGATAAACAGGGGACGCAAATAAACCATGTGCGGTATCGCGGGCATATGGCAGCGCAAGGGTTTGCGCCTCTCCGATGCGAAGCCGGCGTTGCAGGCGATGGCCGGGGCTATTCAGCACCGCGGTCCGGACGATGCCGGTATATGGGCAGACCAGGACGCCGGGATCGGGTTTGCCCACCGGCGGCTTTCCATCCTGGATCTTTCCCCCGCGGGTCATCAGCCGATGGTGTCGGCCTGCGGGCGGTATCTGATCGTCTTCAACGGGGAGATTTACAATCATCTGGAGCTGCGGCGAGAGCTCGATTCGCTGGCCTTCTCCCTGGCCGATGAATGCACCCGCACCCAACCCCCAGGAGCGCAAAGCAAGGGCCTCGCACAGAGTGTAAAGAATGTTTGGCGTGGACACTCGGACACCGAAACCTTGCTTGCGGCATTGTCGCAATGGGGTGTGCGGAAAGCACTCGAGCGGTGCGTCGGAATGTTTGCCTTCGCACTTTGGGATCGGCAACAACGCATGCTCATTCTAGGACGGGACCGCATCGGAGAGAAGCCGCTCTATTACGGCTGGCAGGGAGATGTTTTTTTGTTCGGCTCGGAGCTTAAAGCCTTGCGCGCTTATCCGGGATACAGGGCCGAAATCAACCGTGGTGCGCTCGCTTTGTTTCTCAGGCACAACTATGTGCCCGCCCCATACACCATCATCTCTAGTATCTACAAACTGCCACCGGGAACGTACCTCACGGTCTCTACAGAACACAAAAATGCCATGCCTCTCGCGTACTGGTCCGCCCGAGAGGTGGCCGAGCGGGGTCAGCACGATCTGTTCAAGGGAACGCACAAGGATGCGGGCACGGAACTAGAGAGTCTGCTCAGACAGGCGGTCGCGGGGCAGATGGTAGCCGATGTCCCGCTTGGCGCTTTCTTATCGGGTGGTACGGATTCTTCTGCGGTCGTGGCGCTGATGCAGGCACAGTCGCCGCGGCCGGTGAAGACCTTCACCATCGGGTTTTGGCAGACGGAGTATAACGAAGCCGAGTACGCCAAAGCGGTAGCCCGTCACCTGGGCACAGAGCACACGGAGCTCTATGTCACAGAACAGGAGGCGCTAGGGGTGATCCCGAGCTTGCCGGAAATCTACGACGAACTCTTCGCCGACTCCTCACAGATCCCTACCTATCTCGTTTCCAAGCTCGCTCGCCAGCACGTGACGGTGAGCCTCTCCGGCGATGGGGGCGATGAGCTGTTCGGCGGTTACAACCGCTACTTTTGGACGAGGAATATCTGGCGCAAGCTGGGTTGGCTGCCTACGTCCATGCGCTTGGCTATCGCGGCGCTGTTGACCGGCATTCGGCCACAGGCCTGGAACTCCGTGTTTCATCGTTTCCAGTGTTTTTTGCCTGGACGCTGGCGCTATGCCAATCCGGGCGATAAGCTGCACAAGCTAGCCGACCTGTTGGCGGTGAAAACACCGGAGGAGATCTACCACCAGCTCGTTTCCCACTGGGAAA
>Ga0187893_10009702_pt1 | contig 14690 bp, 8 predicted proteins | sample MA1701074metaG_FD_139574 | JGI IMG/M metagenome (GOLD analysis project Ga0187893, IMG submission 139574) | White microbial mat communities from a basaltic lava cave in the Kipuka Kanohina Cave System on the Island of Hawaii, USA - MA170107-4 metaG ...
ATGCGGAACCGTCTCAGGGGCGAGGTGTTCGGCTCTGGCGAGTCCTGAATCAAGCGAAGTTTCAAGACGCCGTCGGCTGAGGCACTGATAGGGTGCTCTGTTTCAAGAATCACACTGCCACCTCGGCCGCCGACAGCCCAGCCTGTTTCCTTTCTCCCGTCAAGCAACCCCGCTAACCCGACGTTTTCCCACTCCGCCACATCCGCGCCCGCGGCCTTGAAAACCACTCGAGCTTTTTCTTCCAGCCCGACATGAGGCCGGAAGTAGAACCCGTAAGGACCCTTGTCATTGCTGCCCTTCAAAAGAATCTCATTTCTCCCCTGTTTGAGGTCGAGCACCACCGTGTCCTGATCGGGGGCAATCTCTCGTGACGGGTCTGTCGAGAAAATCAGTTTCTTGTTCAGCCAGAGTTTCAGTCCTTTGAAGCTTCCTAGCGAGACTTTGACCGCACAGGCCTCTTTCGCCTCCACGGCACGAAACGCGTAATGGGCACAATTTTCTTCCGGCGTGTCGGGGAGGTAACGGAAGTAATGGACACGTCCATCGTTCCAGGGACGTTTGACCCAGGCCAGGTGGCCGTTTTCGAAAACCTCCTGGGGATCGAACTGCACTTCGGGCGGGTAGACCGTGGAAAAGGCTTCGCTTCTCGAATTCGTCCGGAAAGGTCCAATGCTGTGCCACGCACCCCACGTCAATTTGCCCCCCCATCGGGACGTCTGCTGCTGAAGTTGATCAGCTGACCAAACCGCTGCCTCCACGTCGCTCAGGAATGCCGGCGGCTCAGCTTCCTTCTTCTCCGTAGCCGCTGGCGCCGGCAAGACCTCCACTCGCAAACCGCTGATGCTCTGACGAGAGGTCTCGAAGTCCAGCTCATACACTTCACCGGATTTGGTCTCTCCCTTTACGAGTATCGAACCATCCGGTTGTCTCTCGAAAAGGGTCTTGGAGACCGAACGCATAGCGGCCGGTTCAAGAACGTGCCAGGCATTCTCGTCGAAGAAAGATAGCTGGGCGCGGAGGCGTTCTTCCCATTGGCGTTGCGCGGCTTTGAGCACCGGAGTTTCTGCGTTCAAAACCTTGGCCAGGCCATCCAGCTGGGCCTCGCGTCTCTTCAGCTCCTGCCGGTCGCCCTTGAAGACCGTCATCTCGTCGGACATCTTGATGGCGCTTTCAGTTGTGTTGTTGAAGAAAGCATAAAATTGATAGTACTCCGTCTGCTTAAAGGGATCGTACTTGTGATCGTGGCACTGGGCACAGCCGAGCGTGGTTCCCAGCCACACTGCCGCAGTGGTGTCTACCCGGTCCTTCACCGCAGCGTCTCGAAACTCATCATCCTTCGCACCCGCTTCGTTGTTAATCATCGTGTTGCGATGAAAGCCGGTCGCGACGAGTTGGTTTTCAGTTGGATTAGGCAGCAGATCACCTGCGAGCTGTTCGATGGAGAACTGATCAAAGCCCACGTTCCTGTTGAAAGCATCAATGACCCAGTCCCGATACGCCCACATGGTGCGGGGCTCATCGCTCTCATATCCATTGGTATCCGCATAGCGAGCCAAGTCGAGCCACTGTGTGGCCCAGTGTTCGCCGAAGGACGGCGAGGTCAGCATCCGGTCGACAAGCCGTTCATAAGCACCGTGGCCGGTGTCCGCCAGAAACTGATCGATCTCACTGATGGTTGGAGGGAGCCCTCGGAGGTCCAGACTTAAACGTCGCACCAGAGTCTCTTTCGACGCCTCGGGAGCCAGCGTCAACCCTTCGCTGGCCAGTCGTGCGAGAACGAAGTGATCGATCGGATTCCGAGCTAGAGCGCTGTCCTTCAGGTCGGGCGGTCTGGGCCGGGAGGGCTTCACATAGGCCCAGTGCTTCCCCACAGCTGTGGTCTTCATTCCCACATCGCCGGGCCATTCGGCGCCTTCTTCGATCCAGGAACGGATGAGAGCAAGCTCGGCAGGTGCGAGTTTTTCCCCCACCATGGGCATCGGATTCAGATTGCCCAGCCCAGCCACTCGCTGGAACAGAGGACTCTCGGCGGGTTTCCCTGGAATGATATTTGGCGCCGAGGTTCCTCCACTCAATGCCACCTGTTTCGTGTCGAGCCGATACTCGCCCATCTGCTGCTCTGGGCCGTGACATTGAAAACACCGCTGCCGCAGCAGAGGAAATACTTCCCGGGCGAAATCGACTCTCGCTTTGGAGGCAGGCTCGGCGGCACCGGTTTTCTGTCGGTCTGCCTCAGCAGCCACCTTCTTCCCTGGCTCTTGGGCGACCACCCACAGCCAGGTCAAGGCCGTGATGACAACACTGGTAATGACGCGCATACCTAGTATCTGGAAGGAGCTGCTGTTACTTTTAATAGATCGTTGCTGGCTCATGATTGGGAGAAGGATAAATCACTACTAGTCCTTGAACCAGCGTGATAGAAGGTTCAGAGGGCAACGAATGGCTCGAAACACGACACGCATCCAGAGAGGGACTTTGTTGATTCTGGAAAATCACAACACCCCACAAAAGAGCGCGTTTCGAGTGAAGAAAAAAGACCATAAGATCCTGGCTCAAGGCAAGCGAAACCTGCACAAGCCATTGGCACCCAAGTCGTGGAGCGATCAACCTGAACCCATGTTTCAAGCCGTGAATCTTCATTACGAGATGTCTGAAAGGAGCCGTGCCGTCGGCTTTGGCGGAGCAGTGTCTTCGTAGACAGGCCAATTTTCGTTGGGGGCGCCTCGCTCTCGTCCACCAATGCCATTTGCTGCTTGTTGAAAACGCCCAGCGCGGCACTGAAACAAACGCGCTTATTTAAGGTCTAGTTTAGTGACAACCCTGATGACAACCGGGGGCATCAGAGAATATTAGCGCAATGCCGTGAAGCCGCCAATCCTTCAGCCAAGTTGCGCGTCTGAGAAAAGTCCATTGCTCACGCTGTAAAAGGACAGTTCCACAACAATAGGAGTTCATTTTAGCGCGCGATTGGGCAACCATCTCTTTAGATGGCTCTCAACCGCCGAAGACCGCTCGGTGGGATGTCAGGAGCGCGGTTTCATCTACTGGAATGAGACAATTTGACCGTGGACAGCAGTGTATTCGACTGATGTCTCCAAGAACGTTGTCTCTCTTTCATTGTAACGTGGCCGAGAGAGGGATGGTCTCAAGAGGCTTTCAAGATGGTGAACCCAAGGCCAATCTACCCCCAACGTTACCGGTTTACCTCATGGCACGAGATACTGAACGGAACAGTTTACTTGGCCGGGACGGATATCGTTTTCTTTTGCTGTGCCGATATGGGAGAGGCATGATCGACCGCTCGACAAGAATCAAACTACTATTATAAGGAATGACACCAAGGACCCGACCTAATCCTGCGCGTATCGGTTCGAACCTGGATTTGAGAGTTTTGTTTGCCCTGCTCTGGAGTCTGTTGCCTTCGGTGGGACGATCTCAGAGCATTTCTGCTGCTGCTCCGCCGTCTCAGGCAAGGTCCGAGCTGCGTGTCGAAGCCGTGCCGATCGAAGGAGGCGCGGAACTTCTGACGGTATTTGGGCGAGTGCTGCCTTCAACAGGAGCCACACCGGACCTTGATGTTCGAGAACTTCCGCTGCTCAGCGTCCTTCGCGACACTCTGGGAAGCCCTGATCCTGAGGTCCACCGCTTGCGCTATGTTTGGGTGCACAGCTACACCCGTCCGACGCCGAAGCAGCGCTCCGCGGCAGGCGTTCCATTCCTCTACAGTGGCCTGGTCAACAAACGGCGAGCTGACAGTCAGATTCCACCCCCGCTTCTGGATCTCTCCTCAGGCAGCTCTTCAGTTGGAAAGCGCTTGGCGAAGATTTTCTTGAGGAATATTGTTTTCGATTCGCGTGCGGCACTGATCAAGGGTTCGGCATTTACGTACTTTCGTAACCAGCGGGAGTTCCGTCAGGCTCATCTCATACGAGCTTTGGAGGTTTTTTCGCTTTTAGAGGCGGATCGAGACCGGCAGCGTTCCTTTTCGACTTCAGAACTGCACCACTTACAGGCGCGCCTGGTCCTGAGCGACGCGCTCTTTGGCGGGTGGCTGGATCAGACACGGGTCGAACGTGTGTATCAGAAGCAAAACACTCGCACAGCGCAAATACGCGCGCGCAACTGGGAGCTGTTGAGACAACGTGCCGAAGAAGAAGGCCTGTACTTCGACCCTCTCCTTCTGCCAGACGGGACAGCCACGCATGCTCTGTTGTGGGTCGCTCGCGCGGATGCGATCAACAATCTCAAGTCGCGGTTCGATGGGCGCTTTCTCAGCATTCAGAGCCCGTGGCGGGATGCCCGATTATCAGCTTGGAAAGGAGAAGTTGCGGTTCGCTACTTCGATTCGGAAAATCGGATCGTGAGCGCGGAAACACCCCAAGCGAGAGCCGTTGAACTTATTCCTCTGGCCCTCTACGGCTTGGATTATCCTAAGATTCCAGTGTTACTGGTTGACTTCCGCCACCCACTAAACGCAAAACGCCGAGAGCTCTCACAGCGCTTTGTCGACGACGTGGCACGCAACGTTTTGTCGCTTTCCACTTTTGGTAACTTTTATTACGGCACGGGGAAAGCGTCGATGGATTTCGTGACCCGGCGGCGTGGTGCCGATATTTCCCAGCAAACCCGCCTTTCCGCCTGTTCACAACTAAAACTTCTTCTTTCCTTGGATACCACGCTCGATCCGGAACTGCGCAACAATATCAGTCGGCGTTTGGAGCGCGTCGCGCTGAATCCGATGGAGAACGACCTTGGACTGGAGTTTCAACTGGCACGCGATCAATACGAGGCATTGTTACGTTACGCGCGGGATCCTGATGGACTGGCCACCCGTCTAGCTCTCGACCGCCGTAAGGAGAGAACTCACAGCGTTCACGGGGGCGTAGAAAAAACTCTTCTACAGATGGCCAACATCCTTACCTTCGGGCTGTACACGCACCGTGAAAAAGCCGACCCTGAATTGGTAGCCCTGCTGGAAGCTCAGCGCCGCACCGAGTCTTCCACCTATCTATTGCGAGAGGCGCTCCAATCGAGCCCTCGGCCCGAAATCGATCGGAACGCAGAAGCTCTTCAACGCGCGTTGCGTTACCTGGCTGAGAATAGGGGCAGAGACCGAAAGCAGCTGGTTGGACTCGCCGCGCAACTCTTTGCGGTCTCGCGGGACGAATCGATCCGCGAGCTCTGTCTGGAGTCTCTCCATAGCCTAGGGAGCTCGAAAGCCAGGAAGCAGCTGCTTCACATCGCTCACGATACCTCTCTGGATTCTAGATGGCGTGAGCGTAGTGCGGAACTTCTTGGCTTAGCGATGTTCGACCCACCCCATACTGAGTCTGGCCGGCAAACCATATCTACTTCTACATCTACAGAAGTCGGTGGAAACTAAGTCTGGGTCGAGCCCCTCAAAGTCCATTCAAGTCTCTCAACCCAGTTGTTTCTCCATGGCTTTGCGTCTGCTTATCATCTTCGTGCTCATCTTGACTTGGAATTCGCCAGTTTGGCCGAAAGCTGAGCGAGTAGTCATCGTCAAGGCCGATGGAGTGCCCTTTGATCTCTTGGATCGCTATGTCCGGGAGACTGATCCCCAAACATTAAGAAGCCTTCTGCCTTGGATTGCGCATGTCTTTTACGACCGGGGCACTCGCCTATCCAATTTCTACGTGCGCGGTCTCAGTCTTTCCGCTCCAGCATGGGCCCTGCTGGATACGGGACAACCTTCGTTAATTAAAGGGAATGTGGAGTTCGACCGGCTCACGCAGCGCTCCTATGATTACCTCAATTTTTTCTCCTACTTCTTGAAAGAATCGGTAGGCCGCCATGTGGAGATGCCCGGAGTTGAGGTCCTAGATGAGCAAGAGATCCCATTACTCTCGGACGCGTATGCACGCCACGAGCGACATTCAGGTGTTCAGCTCTTCCAGCGCGGAAGTGCCAATCTGTCGCTCAAAAGAAGCCTGAAACACTTTCTGAGTCGAAAAAACCCGAGAGAAATGCTGGACGAATGGACGATGGGACTCGAAGGAGGAAACATTCTATTCGAGCTCTGGGAGCGAGAATTGATCACGGCACTCAATGATCCTCGAGTGCGCTATCTCGATTACATGACTCCTGTCTTCGACCATATCGCTCACCTGAACAACGACCGAGCAACCCAGCTTGGAGCGCTTCAACAGATCGACGCCTTGATTGGACGGCTTTGGACTGCCATCGAAAAAAGCTCAATGGCTACCGAAACTGCATTGATCCTGGTTTCAGACCATGGGATGAACACGGACGAGAAAGTTTATAGTCAAGGGTACAACCTGGTGAAGTTTTTTGGCAGTGCCGCGGGTGGTGGTCATCATATCGTTACCCATCGACCGCCTCGCGGCGACTATACTTTTAAGGCTCTATCGCCGGCAGTGCCACTCGTAACTACGGCTGCATCCGAATCCTATTACCTGCGAAACCAGAGTTCACCCTATCCAACCCTGCTTCTCGATTCCGACGGCAATGAGCGTGCCTCCGTCTACCTCCGTCATAGTGATCTGAATCTTCTGCACATTCTCCTGCAGCAGCTCGGCCGCAAAGACTTGACGCCAACCACACGGGCTGCCATCTCCAGATCCTTTTTCGCCACACTCGAAAGAAATCGTTCAGCCTGGAGCGCGCAACTCTCCGAACTGTCCCAAGAGCTGGCCGCACTCCGCCGTTCCATTGAAAAAACCCGATTGGAAGTCAGGTCGGCCGTTGGAGAAAAGCAACAGGGAAAGGCACAAGAGAACCCGCGGCGCGTGCTCCAATCGACTGTGAATGAAGCCGACGTGCGAGAGTACACTATCTACGCACACACGCTGACCAACCTGTTGTCACTGAGACCCGAAAGCTTCGATCGCTCTCGTTGGAAGATTGAAGAGCTGATCCCGCCAAGGAGCCTGGGCTCGATGAACTCGCTGCACGGTTTGCAGAACTATGTGGTGGCGTTGGTCGAAAAAGGAGGAGTTTTAGACGCACAGGATTCGCTCGATCTGGAAAGGAATCTGATCCGGATTGATTATTTTGACCTCCTGACCAAGCTGAGGGTTCGCAATAACGTTCAGCCTGGCGTAGTCTCCTCGCCCGTGGATTTCCTGGCGGTTGCGATGTCCCCAAAAGCACTGACAGCGGAACTTCCTCAGGACTGCCTGCCCGTGGAGGCCGCAGTCTGGCTTTATAAGAGCCGTGACGAGCAGGCCCTAATCCTAGCCCGTCACGCGGAGTCGGGCTTGAGCCTTCGTTATCTTCCGGTCAGAGACTTGGTTCAACATGCCAATGATCGCATCAGCTTCAGTCCTCAATCCTGGCGCAGTGGGTTGCCTTTACAGATCTGGGAAGATTCTGGGCTGCGGATACCAGACAACCGGCGAGCCGATTGGTTGGGTGCCTGGCACTCAGAGACAGAATGGCTGCGGGCACTGCACGCTACGAAGTACTCGAACGGCTTGATCAGCCTCTACGAACAATTTGCATTCGATTTCGCCCCTTCCCCACCTCCTCATCAGGAATTGGAGGGCTCAACAGATCATCGACTGCTCCTCAGATTTCGGCAACGGAAAAGACAGCTGGCACAGCCAGACTTCATCGTCTTCGCCAATGACCACTGGAACTTTAATATTCGCGGGTTTAATCCCGGTGGGAATCATGGTTCGTTTATGCGCGCTTCGACGCACGCCACGCTGATGTTTGCCGGCGGAGCGGAAACTGGAATCCGGCAGGGATGGGCAATCGAAGAGCCCTACGACAGTCTCAGTTTTGTTCCAACGGTGCTGTCGCTGACTGGGCGATGGAGGAATCTTGGAATGAGTTTAAACTTGCGTGAGAGGCGCTTCCAGTCATTCCCAGGAAGAATTATTCACGAGCTCTTTGCTGACGGAACAATCGGAGTCGATTGACCCTCACAACCACCGCTCGTGGTTGAGCAGCGCAGAGGTTTCTCAGCCGCAAAACTCCGTCAGTTAAAGCTCGTGGCGCTTGCTGAGCGGGTCTGGGATTTGGTTTCGCCAATGCACCATAGATTTTGGTGCGTTCTAATGAAAAAATCGCCGTCCGAGACCGCCAACGTTGAGTTCGTTAATTCGTTGCCAATCGAGTTGACACCGATGATCTCAAACTTCGGACTCGCCCTCAAAACGATGGTGTCCCCCGACTGGTTAAGGATATAGATCTTGTTGCCGGACAGAATCATCGACGACCAGGATTCATTCTTAGCCCCGGGCCCGTTCACACGCTTCTCCCAGACCAACTTGCCCGTCGTTAGTTCGATGCATTCGGCGATTCCCGGCGTGTCAAGCACGTAGAAGTACCCGCCGTGGATCACTCCGGTGCCGAGCTGGTTTTTGTTGCGTTCCCGCTTCCACAGCCGGTGCGTGGCCGTCACGTTCCCTTTGCCGCCGGGCTTGACCGCTACAGACGTGCCCAGAAAGCCGCCCATCGCGACGACGACGCCGTCGCCGTAAATTGGCGAGGAATAGATCAATGGATTCAAGCCGTCGCAAAACCACAATTCTTTGCCTGTCTGCGGATCAAACGCTCGTATTTGCTCCGGAAAACTCACGATCAGTTCAGCGCGGTCGTTGGCGTTGATCACGATCGGCGTGCTCCACGATCCAACCACGCCTTTCCTTTGGCCCGAAAAGCCGTCGGTCCGCTCTTTGGGCTGCACCGCCGGCACGTCGACCTTCCAATTCGTCTTGCCGGTTTTCTTGTCCAGCGCAATTAGAAACGTACGCTCGCCCGGGCCGAAGTTCAGGAAACATGAATCGCCATAAATGATGGGCGACGCCGCGTAGCCCCACTGGTGAGTCTGTTTGCCTAAATCGCGGCGCCAAAGTTCCTTGCCGTTCATGTCATAACAGTAAACGCCGGCTGAGCCGAACCACGCAATCACGCGCTCGCCATCGGTCACTGGCGACGCCGAGCCATACGGATTCGTTTCGTGCGTGGGGTCTTTCTCTGAATAGGTTATACCCGATTGCCAAAGCACTTTGCCGGTGGCCCGATTCAAACAGAGGACCGTCAGACGGTTCTCTTTCTCAATCGCCTGAGTAATAAAAACGCGATCACGCCAGACAATTGGCGATGAATTACCGCGATCCGGCAAAGCTACCTTCCAACGAACGTTTTCGGTGGCGCTCCAGCGCACCGGCAGATCGGTTTCCGGCGTCACGCCCGAACCGTTGGGCCCGTGCCACGCCGGCCAGTTCCCGGCCTGCACCCCGACCGCAATCAGCAGAATTATTGAAACAGAGAATCGCGCTGTTCTATTCATGAGCCGACTATAGCGAATCCACCTGTTTCGATTCAACCCCTCGGAGGTACCAGGATAGCAACCTTTCACCCAATCGGCTCCCGTGACGGATTACCAGATCTGTACTCGGTACTATCATTCATTGAGATTCCCATCACGCACAGCGACCGCGGAATTGAATGGTCAGCGCTCTTGCAGTACCTGGGACTTGCGGGAACGCAGACTCCAGATCGTGAGTCCTGCCAGATCCGGCCGCCTGCCACCGAATCTGCAACTGGCCAGATACCCAGCGGCAAACAGAATCATATGGCTCAAGATGCCGATAAGCAGCGGGTTCAGACTGAAGTTGAATCCAAGATCGACTCTGAGCGGACCCGTCACTGTTGCCCAGAGCACAAACAATACGCACACTCCAATTCCCCAATAAGCGCCCCGGCCCGTGGCTCTCTTCGACAGGAATCCAAGGCCGAACAGCCCCAACATTCCGCCAGCCAGAACCGACATGAGGGTGGGCACCAACTCATAGATGGCGCGATTGCGCCCGCTGGTTAGTTGCAGCGCGACTGAAGCCGCCAGTGCGCCTGCAACCAGTACGGAGCATCGTCCGAACACCAGACGGATACGGTCTGTGGACTGCGGGCGGAAGCGTCCAAAGTAATCCTGAGTGGCTACGGTCGCGACCGACGTCAGATCCGCGCTGAAGGCTTGCATGGCCGCCGCCAGAATACCGGCCAGAATCAGCCCCACTACACCGCTCGGTAACTGCGTCGCTACGAAGTACGGCAGAATGTTGTCTGGCTTCTGTTGTATCTCGGCCGGCAGTGTGGCGCCCGTCATATGGTAGAAGGCCCATAGGCAGGCGCCAATCACCATGAAAGTGAGCCAGATCACAACGCAGAAGGAAGCGCCGCTAAACACCGCCCGTTGAGCTTCGCGGTCCGTGCGTGCCACCAGATAACGTTGAACAATGTTCTGCTCGACGATGTACGACCGGCCGAAAGACGACAAACCCGACAGCGCGAAAAGCCAGAACGTGGGCCGCTCCTCGAACAGGCTCTTCCATGTCATGGAGTAGTCTCCGAGACTGAACTTGCCTGCGTCATAGGCCGTGGCAAGCACCGCTGCCGGCCCCCCTTCAGGCCGGAACAACAGCGTGCCAAGGATCACCACCGCGCCCCCCGCCAGAACCAGACCTTGCACGACATCGTTCCAGACAACGGCTTCCATGCCGCCAATCAGCGTATAGAGAACTGTGAAACCGGCTATACCCACAATCACCCACTGAATGTCCCAGCCGGTGATCACCTCCAGAGCCACCGCCGTCAACAGCAGCGTAAAGCCCAGATCGAATACTCGCAGGGCCACGAAGCCAAAGGAGCCATACATCCGCGCCCCCAAACCGAAGCGGCGCTCGAGATACTCGTAACTCGTCATACCGACAACGTGCCGGTAGAACGGAACAATAATGAGGGCCACAAAAACGAGGATGAATGGAACCATCAGGTTGGGAACCAGCAAACGGAAATTCTCAGCAAACGCCGCCCCTGGAAACGCCACAAAGCTGACGCTGCTGATCACCGTTCCGACGATGCTGAACGCTACGGCCCAACCCGGCAGGCTACGATTGGCAACGAAGTATTCGGCCGTGGTCTTCTGGCGCCGTCCAACCCAAAAGCCCACGAAACCGACCACCGAGAGATAAAGGAGTATGGCCAGGTAATCCAGAAAGTGCAGTGCGTTCATCGAGCGTTCCTAACCAATGGTGCAGATATTCGCTGCGGGCGCCTTGTTGTTGTTTCGGGAGATGCGGAAGCCAAAGGGTATTGCGTACCGTTCTGGCGACTTCATGCAATCCGTGGCAAATGGGAACTGAGACGCCCAGGCCGCAGAACCGGAGAGGTCGCTGGCCGGCAAAAGCCTGGCCGAGGAAAGAAACCGGGCATTCGGGTGATCGTAGCCCCACTGACTGTTGACGATGAAATGAAGGAGTAATTACCTAGCTCAACATCTTGTTCACCACCTGCCCGGCAACGTCGGTTAAGCGAAAATCCCGGCCCATGTGCCGGTAGGTCAGGCGTGTATGATCAAATCCCAGGCAATGCAAGATTGTCGCCTGCAGGTCGTGAATGTGGACTTTGTCCTCGACAACATTCAGACCCAGCTCATCTGTTTTTCCGACCACCTGACCGCCTTTGATTCCTCCGCCCGCCAGCCACATACTGAAGCAGTTGGGGTGGTGGTCGCGGCCGACGGCCTCATCAAGGCGCTCGAACTGTCCCATTGGCGTCCGGCCGAACTCGCCTCCCCAGACCACCAGCGTGCTGTCTAACAAGCCGCGCTGCTTAAGATCCTTAATGAGAGCGGCAGCCGGGCGGTCTGTCATGTCGCAATTCTTTTTCAATTTCTTGTCAAGTTCCTGATGATCATCCCAGCTCGCGTGAGCCAGCATCACAAAGCGCACACCGCGTTCGACCATACGGCGCGCCAACAGGCAGTTGACGGCGTAAGGACGGGTCATTTCCTCATTGACGCCATACATCTTCAGGATGGGCTCAGGCTCGCTCGAGAAGTCCAGCAAGCCGGGCGCGGCCATTTGCATACGAAACGCCAGCTCGTAAGAATGGATTCGGGAAGCGATCTCGGCGTCCCCGGTCTGGCGGTAACGTTCTTCGTTCAGCGTTCGGATGGCATCGAGGCGGGCTCGTTGCGTGGCCGCGGTAAAGCCGGCCGGGCTGGGCAAATAAGGAATGGGTTCGCCCGTGTTACGAAACACAACACCCGCGTGCGTCGACGGCAGAAAGCCGCTCGACCAATTGTTGGACCCGCCGCTGGTACCGCGGCCTGAGCTCAGCACGACAAAGGCGGGCAGGTCCTGCGATTCGCTGCCGAGCCCGTAAGTCGCCCAGGCGCCAAGCGTGGGCCGGCCAAACTGCGTCGATCCGCTCATCAACAATGACTGCCCGGGATGGTGATTGAAGGCCTCGGTAAACATCGACCGAACGACGCAAAGGTCGTCCGCACAAGACGCCAAGTGAGGAATGAAATCGGAGAACTCAGTCCCCGATTTACCGGATGGCTTGAACTGGCGCGGACTCGCGAAGACATTGGCCAATGGCTTGATAAAGACGAAATTCAGGTCCTTCGTCATCGAGGGCGGCAGGGGTTTTCCGTGCCAGCGTTGCAGCTGCGGCTTGGGGTCGTAGAGATCGAGCTGGCTGGGACCGCCCTCCTGGAAAAGGAAAATCACGTTCTTTGCCTTGCCCGGAAAATGGCCCGGCTTGGGCGCCAGAGGATTGCCGGCCGGCAAGCGATCGAGGCCGCCCCGTCCCTCGCCTGCCAGGAGATGTGCGAGAGCCATCAGCCCAAGGCCGCCCGTACAATCACGCAGGAAGGCACGTCGTGAAAGTTCGGGCATCCGACCATGAGGAAGGTCATGGATCGTCATATCACAATCCCCCAATGTCGCTACTCCGCTGGGCCACCTCAACTCGGCCAAAAACTCTGGCTGAGCGCACCACTTACCGAAAGACCGCAGACCCGCCAGAAACGCGGGTCTGCACTGCAGTACTGCAAATGAAGACTCCCTGAAAAGGCGGCGGCGTCCTTGAAAAAGGCGAGGATCTCAGAACTCCTGTTATTCCCGCGTGATGAACTCGTCCAAATTGAACAGTACGCTCGACAGCGCGGTCCAGGCGGCCGATTCCGATGGAGTGGCACCAGCTGGCGCAGATGGAGCAAGCGCCGCAGCCATCGCTGGTTCTTTCTCGATCGCCTGCAGCTGCGTCTGGTAATACACTTCCAGCCACTCCTGCTCTCTCGGGCTTGGCAAACGAATGAGCACCAGCTGGAAGGCGTGGCGCAAACGCGACGCGAATTGAGCGGGCGGCGCTTCGCGCAGCGTTCGAGCCGCCAGTGCTTGCGCGGCCTCGACGAACACCGGATCGTTCAGCAGATTCAGGGCCTGCAGCGGCGTGTTCGAACGTGTGCGGCGGCAGGTGGTCACGTTGGAATCCGGCGCGTCAAAATTGGCCAGCTGCGGGTATGGCACCGTCCTTTGAAACAGAATATAGAGGCCGCGGCGGTAGCGGTCTTGCCCCTGACTTTCCTGCCAACGCAGCTGGCTGGCGTAGCCCAGATCGGTCAAGCCCGCCGGCTGCGGGGGCCGAATACTCTTTCCACCAACCGCCGGGTACAACAGGCCGCTGGCGGCAAGCGCTGAATCGCGAATGAGCTCCGCCGGCAGCCGCAAACGAATCTGCCGAGCCAGGAGTGCGTTTTCGGGATCCCGGCCCTCAAGTTCCGGCCTGCTGTTGGACGACTGTCGATAGGTTGCCGACGAAACGATCAACTTGTGCAACGCTTTCAAGTTCCAGCCATTTGCTTGAAATTCGATGGCCAGCCAATCCAGCAAATCAGGATGTGACGGCCTCTCTCCCTGGGTCCCGAAATCCTCCGACGTTCTGACCAAGCCTCTTCCGAAGTATTCTTGCCACACCCTGTTAACGGCCACGCGAGCCGTGAGAGGATGATTCGGGGCTACCAGCCATTTGGCCAGCGTGAGCCGGGAGACCCTCGTATCGGCCGGCAGCGGAGGGAGCACAGCGGGAGAGCCGCGCTCCACAGCCACGCCGGTATTCTGCCAGTCGCCACGAATGTGAACGTGAGTCGTCCGGGCCACCTTTCCCTCGGCAATGGCAGGCGCCTCACTGAGCGCGGGGAACGAGCTTTCCAATTCGCGGAGCTGCTTGCGCAGTTCTTTGAACTTCAGCTCCTTTTCACGATCCCTGCTGATGACCCGGTGGTAGTTTTGAACAAAATGATCCGTCAGAGCGTCATTCTGCTTCTCCGTCCGTTGGCCGGGCTGCGTGCGCAGGATCTTGTCGCTGCTGTCCAGATATTTCTGGAGGGCGTCGTAGGCGTGATCCCAATCGGTCCACTTGCCAGGATTCGCAGCCGCCAGGAGCATTTTTTCTTCCCAGGCTGTCTGGAGCGGTGGCACGCCGTACTGGTTGATCAATTCCGCTCGTTTTCGGCGGTACTCCGGCAACGCCTGGAGGTAAGGTCCCATCTCGCCCGGTAGAGGTGCCTCCACGTTGACCTCTTCCGCGCTATTGAAAAAACTGAAGAGCTGGTAATACTCCTTCTGGCTGACCGGATCATACTTGTGGTCGTGACACTGAGCACAGCCGACAGTCAAACCCATCCACACCGTTCCGACGGTGTTGGTGCGATCCACTACCTGCTCGAATCGGAATTGCTCAATATTGATGCCGCCTTCGCGGTTGGTGAGCGTGTTGCGGTGAAATCCGGTGGCGGCCTGCTGATCGACGCTCGCTTTGGGCAGCAGGTCACCCGCAATTTGTTCAACGGTAAACTGGTCGAAAGGCATGTTGCGATTGAGCGCCTCAATCACCCAATGCCGGTACCG
>Ga0187893_10009703_pt1 | contig 14689 bp, 12 predicted proteins | sample MA1701074metaG_FD_139574 | JGI IMG/M metagenome (GOLD analysis project Ga0187893, IMG submission 139574) | White microbial mat communities from a basaltic lava cave in the Kipuka Kanohina Cave System on the Island of Hawaii, USA - MA170107-4 metaG ...
GCAGGGCGCGGGCCACGTCCACTCGGAAGAGCCCGTCCAGCAGGCTCACGCCGATGCCGGCGCTCGCCAGCGTCACAGCGGCGGAGAAGTCGTTTCGTGGGGCGACGCCGCCCGCATCCCCGAACAGCACGACGCGCGCGGCGGGGAACGCCGTGGCCAGATCGGCGCGAACGCGCCAGAACGCCTCGTCTTTCGCGGTCCCGCCCGCATAGCCGCGCAGGCTGCCGGGCGCGCCCAGATACCACAGGCTCTGCACCGGCACGGTGCCGGCCGACATCCCGGCGGCCGCCTCGAGCGCTCCCACCCACCGATCCGTGAGCGGCGCTGACCCGCGCACGGTCATGGAGGCGCGCCAGAAGGCGAAGCTGCCGGTCTCACCACTCACCGTGATGTCGGTGCCGAGCGCCGCGCCGGGCGTGCCGAAGCGACGCCACGCGCGCAGCGTGAGCGCCGCACCAACCTGATCCGCCTCGGCCGCCGTGATGTTGTCGGCGAACACGTGGTCACCGTCGAACAGGTGCGGCAGGCTCGCGTCCGTCTCCTTGCGCGCGGCCGTCTGTCGCTCGGCGTACACCCGCCACGTGTAGCCCTGGTCGAGTGTCACCGCCGGGGCTCCCGTGATCTCGACGCCCAGCGTCCGGTAGTAATCGCCGTCGTCCCGCCCGAGGATCAGCGACCCCAGCGTCCCGCCGATCCCGAGCGCGCGGGTGGACGGATCGGCCAGGGCCAGGCGCCGGTAGCCGGCGAGCCGCAGTCGCGTGGCCGTTCCGGGACGCGTGACCCCCAGCTCTCCGTTCACCTCCACGTCCGCCGTGCCGATGCGCACCTGGCCGTCCACCACGGCGCGCCCCAGATCCAGCTCCAGCCGGGCGCCCAGCGAGAGGCCCTCGATGCTGTTGAACCGCACCAGACCCCAGCGCGGCGGCCGGAGCTGCGGGTCCCACGGCACCGGGGGCAGGCGCCCCAGCTCACGGCCGAGATCACGCAGCTCGGCCTCCGTCATCACCGTGTCCTCGGGGCCCGCGAACGGCGGGGGCAGCCGGGCGCTCACGAGCAGGCCGGCCGTGTCGGCCGGCACGTACACGACGAACGGGATGCACTGCGCGCCCTCGCAGCGGCACTCCACGTCGCCCAACCGCTGGCACCGCGCGCGTGCCGTGTCGGGATCGAGCGTGGCCACCGCCTGGCGCGGCCCGGACGGTGCGCCCGCATCCCCCTGGACCTGGTAGTCGGCGTACACCCGGTCGTAGCGCAGCGGCGTGGCCAGAAACGAGCCCGCGGTGGCCACGCCCTCGAACGCCAGCAGCCGGGGCAGCCACCATTGGCGCTCCCACAGCCCGTAGTCCACCGTCACATACCGGACCTCGGCCCGCACCGGCTTGAGAAACGCCGGCACGTCGTCGTCATCGTCGTCGCGGTCACCGTTCCGCCGCATGTCCACGCTGAGATCGAACGGCCGGGCCGGCCGGAAAAGCAGCCGTACCACGCTGTAGGAATCGCCGTCCAGCCACACCGACCCCGCCATGAGCCGGAACTCGAGGCGCCGCGGGATCACCCGCAGCTCGAGGAGGCGAATGGTCCGGCCGTCGGGAAAGGCGATCGTGGTGGTGTCACCCGACTGGAAGCGATAGTCGGCTTCGCTGCCCGGAGCGAGGGGGTGGCGCACGACGCTGGAGTCGTCGAGACCGAGCACGAGCCGGTCGTCGGCGGGGTTGAAGGCGAGGTGCGCGACGCTCGAGCGCAGGTCGTCGGGCACCTCGGCGTCGAGTCCCGCCACCGGCGCCGCCTGCCGCGCTCCCAGGACGTCGATTCGCCCCACGGTATCGCGTCGCCAGCCGACGCGGACCCCGAGCTCGCGGTGGTAGAGGGTGCGGTCGCGGCGCAGCGCGCGGATCCCCACGGCAATGCGCTCGGTCACCGTCACATCGTAGCCACGGATCGAGCGATCCACGGCCGCCCGCCGCGCGCGGGCGCGCGTCACGAGGTCCCGGGCGGCGACATCGAGGTACGCCGAGGAGGCCGAGTCCTGGAGCACCAGCAGCGCGGCGAGGAGCAACATCGCGTAAGTTTAACGTGACCTCGCTCGAGCCGGGTTTCACCCGCCGGAGCATGACGACGCCCCTGCAATCCTACTGGCGGGCCGCCCGCGCGCCCCGCTACAGCCTCTGCTTCGCCCTGCCCCTGCTCGTGGCGTACGAGACCATGGCCACGCTCCTCGCCGCGGGCCAGGAGACGGCGGTGCGCAACGGCGCCGATGTCCTGCTCAAGAGCGCCTTCATCGCGCTGGCCGGAGCCTGGGGACCGCGCGTGTTCGAGGTCTGCCTCATCGGGACCGGGATCTGGCTGGTCGCGCGGGACATGAAGCGGCACGGCACCCGGCTTTCCGGCGCGGTCTTCGCCGGGATGCTGGCGGAAGTCGTGATGCTCGCCATCGCGTTCGGCGTGGTCGTCGGCGGCCTGACCTCACGGCTGCTCGCGCCGCTCACGCCGCTCGCGCTCGGCCCCACGGACGCGCTGCCCGCGATGACCCGGCTGATGGTGTCCCTGGGCGCCGGGCTGTACGAGGAGCTGCTGTTCCGCGTCGTGCTGGTCGCGCTCCTGGCGCTCGCCGCCCGCCGCCTGCTCGGCTGGTCGTCCGTCCCGGCGGCCGTCGCCGCCACGATCCTGGGGGCCCTGGTCTTCTCGGCGTTCCACTACATCGGCCCCTACGGGGACCCGTTGAACCTGTACTCGTTCGTCTACCGCATGCTCGCCGGCCTGTTCTTCAGCGCCCTGTACCTGTCCCGGGGGTTCGGAATCACGGCCTGGACGCACGCGTTGTACGATGTGCTGGTGTTGGTGGTGGGCACGTGAACCCGGGAGGCGGGAGAGGGGAGACGGGAGCGAGGTGGCACCTCCCGTCTCCCGCCTCTCGTCTCCCGCTCCTGCCGTTTCCCGCTCATATTTGTCGACGCATGAAAACCCCCCTGGTCGCCCTCATGACCGCCCTCACGCTCGCCGGTTGCTCCAAGACCGAGCGCGGCCAGGCCCAGGACGTCGAGCGCTGTAGCGCCGTCAATACCCAGGCGCAGCTCATCGCGCTCTGCCTGATCTCGGACTACGGATGGAACGAGGCCGACGCCGACGCGGCGGCGAAGGTGCGCGAGCACCAGCTCGACAGCGCGCGCGCCTTCCAGCTGGACTCCATCTGGACCCTGGACGCCGCCAAGCACCAAGCGGAGATGCGAAACTGTCAGAGCGATCCCCGCATGGTGGACTGCCTCATTCTGTTCGGGTGGCCCGAGGAGCGGGCCGCGGCCGCGACCGAGGCCCAGTGGCGCGCCGACGCGCCCCGGCACCAGCGCGAAGTGCAGGACTGCGTGCGGCGCCAGCGCGGCGCCAACATCGCCTCGTGCCTGATGCTCTACTACAAGTGGCCCGACCGGCGGGCCCTGCTCGCCAACGACTCGCTGCAGCGGGCGCGCTAGTTCCCTCGGTAGATGATCCGGTAGATCCGCCCCCCTGCATCGTCCGATACGTACAGCGAGCCGTCGGGCCCCACGGCCAGACCCATGGGGCGGTGCGCCGCCGTGCCCGTGTCGGCCCCGGCGAAGCCGTCGGCGAACACGTTGTAGCCCGGCGCCGGCCGGCCCCGCGCGAACCCGACGAAGCTGACGTTGAATCCGGCCTGGGGAAGCGGCGCGCGGTTCCATGACCCATGGAACGAGATGAACAGGCCCCCGCGATAGGAGCTCGGGAACTGCGAGCCCGTGTAGAACACCATCGCCTCCGGCGCCCAGTGCGCCGGGAACGCGATCTCGGGGCTCCGCGCGCTCGCGCAGCGCCCCGCCGTCCGCCCGTCGCCGCCGTACTCCGGCGCCAGGAGCTTGGCCCCCACCTCGGGATCGTAGTAGCAGTACGGCCAGCCGTAGTCGCCGCCGCGCACCAGCAGGAACAACTCCTCCGCCGGCTTCTCGGCGCTCTGCTCGACGGTATAAAGCTGCGGCCAGAACGCGTTCAGCTGGTCGCGCCCGTGCTGCGCCCCGAAGAGCACCCCGGTCCCCGGGTCGACGGCGAGCGCCAGCGTGTTGCGCAACCCCGTCGCGAACCGCTCCCCATCGGCCTGCGTCTGCCCGCGCCGCGCCACGTCGAACCGCCAGATGCCGCCCGCTTCGGCGAGCAGGGGGCAGGGATCCTGCCCCTTCGAGCCCGCCGTGCGATCCTGCTCCTGGCAGGCGTTCGAGGGCGCCCCGATGTTGACGAACAGCGAGCTGTCCTGCGGCCGGATCGCGATACTCTTGGCCGCGTGCTGCCGCCGGCTCACCAGGTCCCGCACGATCGTGTCGGGCGGCCCGACCGGCTCGAGCTGGCCGGCGCCCCACACCCAGCGGACCACCGCTTGATCCGTGGCGAAATAGAGGTAGCCGCCGTGCAGCGCGATGCCGGTGCCGCCCGAGTCGGGGCCGAAGCGCCGCCGCACGTCGGCGACGCCGTCCCCGGACGTATCGCGCAGGGCGAGCACGCCCGCGGGCGTGTCGCGGCGCACCCGCAGAGCCACGAACACGTCCCCGTTCGGCGCGACCACCAGGTGGCGGGCCCGACCCACCGACTCGGCGACGACCAGGGCGCAGAACCCCGGCGGCAACGTGAGCCCGGCGTTATCGGGCGGACACGCCGCACGGCGGCCCTGGGCGGACGAGGGCCCGGACAACAGGGCGAGCGCGATCAGTACGGACAGTGACACACGGTTCATGATGGAAGCTCCCGAACGAGAGTAGCGGCCAGCGTGGCCACACAATATCACCCCGCTCGCCCTCCGGCCATACGGCGAGACGGCCATGCGGTTATATTCCGCGACCGCAAACCGAGTGAGACGCCGTCGTCATGCCCATTGCTGCGACCAACCTGCGCCGGGGTATGGCCATCGTGTTCCAGGGTGAGCCCTGCCGGGTGATCGATTTTCACCATCATACGCCCGGGAATCTCCGGGCGATGGTCCACGCCAAGCTGCGCAAGCTGCGCAGCGGCGTGACCGTCGAGCACCGCTTTCGCGCCAGCGATTCCGTGGACCCCGCCGAGTTGGAGACCCACAACCTCCAGTTCATGTACCGCGCGGGGGACACGTTCCACTTCATGAACACCGAGACCTTCGAGCAGCTCGAGATGGACGCCGAGGCGCTGGGCGACGCCGTGCCCTGGATGACCGACGGGATGCAGGTGATCGCCGAGTACTACGAGGGCCGGGCGATCGCCGTGGACCTACCCAACGCGCTGGCCTTCGAGATCGTCGAAACGGCACCCGTTATGCGGAGCGCGACCAAGACCGCGTCCACCAAGCCCGCCCGGCTCGCCAACGGCGTCACCGTCAACGTCCCCGAGTTCATCTCGACGGGCGAGAAGGTGCGGGTCAACCCCAATACCGGGGAGTATCTCGACCGCGCGAAGGACTAGGGGTCAGCGACCACCAGGGAGGACTGCCGTGCCACCGGTACCCGTCGAGCGATTGGTCAAGGCACTGGAGAAGCTGAAGGAAGAAATGGACGCCGGCCGGCTGCGGTCGAGCGAATACGACCAGAGGCTGGCGCGCGTCATCGGGGAGATGCGCGATCAGGGGATCGCTGCCGACCGGGCAGGCATTACGGCCGTCATTGACGACGCGCTCACGCGCGGCATCATCACGCCATCGGTCAAGAAGCACCTGGAGAACAAGCTGGGGCTGACGTAGAACGGGAAACGGGAAACGGGAATCGGGAAACGAGCTCGCGCCGCCGGCCACGTGTCCCGTTTCCCGTTTCTCGTTTCTCGCCCCTACCGCAACAGCTCGAACCCCGCCGTCACGAAGTCCTGGTCGAACGCGAAGGCCTCCGAAATCCGCTCGCGCCGCATCACCTCGAAGGTCACGGCGTCGGTGAGCGAGAACCGCTGATCGTGGAAGCGCTCGAGCCAGGCGGTAACCGCGTCGCGCACGAGCGTGGGCGATGCCTCCACCCACTCGTATGACGGGTCGCCCAGGAGCCTCCTGATCACCGTCCGGGCCGGCGCCGGCCCATGACGACGGAGCAGATGGCCGTGGAGCTCGGCCAGCACGAGGGTCGTCCCCAGCCATCGACCGCCGCCGGCCAGGAACCGTCGCCCGATCGCCACCGCGTCGTGGTGGTACTGGTCCTGCGGGCTGGCGGCCGCCAGCAGCGCGCTGGTGTCAACGCTCGCGCGCGGGCTCGTCACTCAGCTCGCCGTAGAGATACTCGTCGTGACGAGCCGCCAGGTCACGCGGGATGGATGGATCGTCCCCCAGGATGCCGATCAGATACTCGAACGACGAGCCCGGCGCTTGCTCCGCTATCATCTCGTGCGCGATCGCTCGCAGCCCGCGCCTGAGGATCTCGGCCCGTGCCAACCCCGTCCGGCGGGCGGCCTCCTCCAGCAACTCCCGATCCCCCGGATCCAGGTATACCTGGACCGGCTCCCGCACCCTCGGTGCCCGCGGCTTTCGTGCCATACTGTGCTGACCTACATGTATGAATGCATAATGTACATGTATGACGTGATCAACGCAACTCGCTCTCCGTCCCTCCCCCTCCATCCCTCCCCGCCCTCCACCGACCTTCACCGCCCCCCGTTTCCCCCCACCACCCGCTTCACCACCGCCCCCCGCGGCAGCACGGCCGTCGAATCCACGCCGTTGATCAACGCCAGGGTCGCCGTGGGCACCGTCGAGGGGAACCGCCGGCTGAACTCCGCGAGCGTCATCTCGCGGTCCAGGGTCACGATCGCCAGGCGCCGCGGCTGCACGCCGAGGAGCCGCGGATCGGTCACGACCCTGAAGCTCTGGGTCGCCGTCCGGACGAGGGGCCCGTAGCTCTGCCACCCCTGGGCGGTCGAGTAGCCGAGGATCTGGAAGACCCGGTCGCCCTTCGCGACGTAGGCCACCGACCCCGCCACCGCCCCGTCCTGGGTCTGCGCCTCGAAGCCGCCGCCCGACGCCGCGAGGCCGTTGATCTGCCCCTGCCGGGGTGGTCCGCCCGTGACGCCCTGCTGTGCGAAGAACGCCTGCGCCGCCTCGGCCGGCGTCCTCTGCCGGGCGAACGACACGCTCATCACGGCGTCCTGCTCGGCGCTCGCGGCCATCACGGCTCGGGCCTGGTTGGCTGTCCGCCACTGGTTAGGGAAGGTGATCTCGACGGCGAGGTCCGGGTGAATGAACCGGGTGCCCTGGAAATAGCCCTGCCGCGGGTCGTCGCCGTAAACCACGCCCTCGAGCCGCCTCAGGTAGCCCGCGCGGTTCACCGTCGTGCCCAGGGACTCCGGCGGCAGGCGCTGCACCAGCTCCTGGAGTCGGGCCTCCCGGTTTCCGGGATCGGGGTGTGTGGAAAGCCACTCCGGCACGCTGCCACCACCCGCCACTTCGCTCACGCGTCCCAGCATCGCGAAGACCTTGGGTGACTCGCGGACGTCGTAGTTGGTCCGCCGCATGTAACGCACGCCCAGGCCGTCCGCCTCGCTCTCGTCGTCGCGGCCGTACCTGAGGAACAGCACGCCGATCCCCTGCCCGATGGTCCCGGCGTAGCGCGCGACTTCCTTGCTGGCGATCGACCCCGCGGCGAGCCCGAGCTGGGCGATCTGCTGCCGGCTCATCTGGGCCGCGGAATGCCGCGCCGTGACGTGCCCGATCTCGTGGCCCATGACGGTCGCGAACTCCGCCTCCGAATTGAAATGTGCGAGGATCCCACGCGTGATGTAGAGGTAGCCGCCCGGCACGGCGAACGCGTTCACCAGCGGGTCGTCGAGCAGCCGGAAGGTCCACGGCAGGTGCGGCCGCTCCGAGACCGCCGCCATGCGCCGGCCCAGCTCCGTCACGTAGCGCTGCAGCGCCGTGTCGGGGTAGAGCCCCATCTCCGCCACGATGCTCGGGTCGTACTCCTTCCCCATCGCGATTTCCTGGCTCTCGCTCACGAGCATCAGCTCCTTCTTCCCGGTCGCCGGGTTCGTGGCGCAGGCCAGGGCGAGCGCGGCGAGCACCGAGGCCGCCGCGGCGCGGCGGTGAGCGGGGCCGGAACCGGACCCGATGGTCGGACGCATGAGGTGCCTCCTTTCGGCCCCTCGAGGGGGTCACGCGACGACGTTGTCGGTCTAGATTATCGTCGGCGCCGGGACCGGCGCAATGCACCAGGAGGAGCGGGTGGAGCCGAAGAAGTTCCTGTTCGTGTCGCTCGACGCGCTGATCGCCGATATCGCCTGGCAGGTGCTCAAGGAGGGCAACGACGTCCGCCTGTTCACCGAGTCCGCGGGCGAGAAGGAGATCGGCGACGGCTTCGTGCCCAAGACCGACGACTGGGAGCGGGACGTGGCCTGGGCCGACGTCGTCGTCTTCGACGATGTCCTCGGCCAGGGCGCCAGGGCCCAGCGACTGCGCGCCGCCGGCAAGCTCGTCGTCGGCGGCACGCCCTATACCGACCGGCTCGAGGACGACCGCGCCTTTGGGCAGCAGGAGCTGAAGGCCGCGGGCGTGACGATCATCCCCCAGGACAACTTCACGTCGTTCGACGACGCCATCGCGTTCGTCCGCGCCAACCCCACCCGCTACGTCATCAAGCCATCGGGGGAGGCGCAGAACCTGAAGCAGCTCCTGTTCGTGGGCGAGGACGAGGACGGCAAGGACGTCATCCAGGTACTCGAGGACTACAAGCGCGCCTGGGCCGCGCGCATCAAAGAGTTCCAGCTCCAGCGCCGCATCGTGGGCGTCGAGGTCGCGACCGGTGCGTTCTTCAACGGCCGGGAGTTCGTCCACCCCGTCAACGTCAATTTCGAGCACAAGAAGCTGTTCCCGGGCGACATCGGCCCGTCCACCGGTGAGATGGGCACCGCCATGTTCTGGAGCGAGCCCAACCGCATCTTCAACGCGACCCTGAAGAAGATCGAACCGAAGCTGCGGGACGAGCGTTACGTCGGCTACATCGACGTGAACTGCATCGTGAACTCCAACGGGATCTATCCCCTGGAGTTCACGGCGCGCTTCGGCTACCCCACGATCAGCATCCAGCAGGAAGGCCTGCTCCTCCCCATCGGGGAGCTGCTCTACCGCCTGGCCGAGGGATCGATCACCCGCTTCAAGACGCGCAGCGGGTTCCAGGTCGGCGTGCGCATCGTGGTGCCGCCATTCCCGTTCACCGATCCCGAGACCTTCGCCACCAGCTCCAAGGACGCCGTCATCATCTTCAAGAAGCCCGCGCGCGACGGCGTCCACATCGAGGACGTCAAGAGCGTCGCCGGCGAATGGCTCGTCACGGGCACGTCCGGCGTCGTGCTCATCGTGGTCGGCCTCGGCCCCACCATGAAGCAGGCGCAGCGCCAGGCCTACAACCGCATCGACAACATCATGATCCCCAACATGTACTACCGCAAAGACGTCGGCGACCGTTGGTTCGAAGACTTCGACCGGCTGCACACGTGGGGGTATCTGAGAGACTGACGGCGGGAGGCGCACAGGCGCAGCAGACGCAACAGATGGTGAACGGAGCGGAGGTGCCAGGGAGCAGGTCTACTCTTGACGCCGCTCCGGGCGATCAACAGTATCACCTTCCCACCGAATGGAGTCCCCGAATGCGGTTCACGCTCGGTCCCCTGGCCACCATCGTCGTCCTCCCGGGAGTCGTCGCGGCCCAGGCGCCCCCCCTCGACGGCCTCAAACAGCGCGCCGTGGCCGACGTGCAGGCCCGCGCCCGGCTCACGCAGCAGATGATCGACCAGATCTTCAGCTTCGGCGAGCTCGGCTTTCAGGAAGTGGAGACCTCCCGCTACCTGATGCGCGAGCTGCGGCGGCTCGGCTTCCGCGTGGACTCAGGGGTCGCGGGCATCCCGACCGCGTGGCTCGCGAGCTGGGGATCGGGCAAGCCCGTCGTCTCGCTCGGCTCCGACATCGACGGCATCCCCCAGGCGTCGCAGTACCCCGGTGTCGCCTGCCGCCGGCCGATGATCGACGGCGCGCCGGGACACGGCGAGGGGCACAACGCCGGGCTGGCGGTGAGCATCACGGCGGCCCTCGCCGTGCAGGCGATCCTGGAGCGGGAGCGCCTGCCGGGCACGATCCGCATCTGGCCCGGTGTCGCCGAGGAGCTGGTCGGCGCGAAAGCGTACTTCGTGCGCGCCGGGCTTTTCCAGGACGTGGACGTCGCGATCTTCACGCACGTGGACAACAACCTGTCGGTGCGCTGGGGCGACACGGACGCCACGGGGCTCGTCTCCGCGCTGTTCACGTTCACGGGGCGCAGCGCCCACTCCGCCGGCGCGCCCTGGCGCGGCCGCAGCGCCCTCGACGCCGTCGAGCTCATGAACATCGGCTGGAACTACCGGCGCGAGCACCTGCGCCTCCAGCATCGCTCGCACTACGTCGTCCCGAGCGGCGGCGATCAGCCCAACGTGGTCCCGCCCACCGCCTCGGTGTGGTACTACTTCCGGGAGCTGGATTATCCGCACATCCAGGAGCTGTTCGCGCTGGGCGACACGATCGCCCGGGCCGCCGCCACGATGACCGGCACCACCCTCGCCTCCGTGCGCATCCTGGGGTCCGCCTGGCCCCAGCACTTCAACAAGGTCGTCGCCCAGGCCACCTACGAGAACATCAAGCAGGTCGGCCTGCCGCAGTGGAGCGAGGCGGACCAGGCGCTGGCGCGCGCGGTCCAGCGCACCCTCGGCGTGCCGGACTCGGGGCTTGCCGTGAGGCTCGATACCCTCCGGCCCGCGCTCACCGAGGCGGAGCGGCGCGGCGGCGGCTCGGACGACATCGGGGACGTGTCCTGGACCGTCCCCACGGTCACCCTGCGATTCCCCTCCAACATCCCGAACCTGCCCGGGCACAACTGGTCCAACGCCATCGCGATGGCGACACCGATCGCGCACAAGGGCGCGACCGCCGGCGCCAAAGTGCTGGCGATGACGATGCTCGACGTCCTGCTGCGGCCCGAGCTGGTGCGCGAGGCGTGGGACTATTTCCGCGACGTGCAGACCAAGGCGGTCACGTATCAACCGCTCATGCGGGCCGAGGACCGGCCCGCTATCGAGATGAACGCCGCTACCATGGAGCGCTACCGGCCGGCGATGCGGGCGTTCTACTACAACCCCGCGAAACACGCAACGTACTTGGAGCAGCTGGGGATCGAATACCCGACGGTCCCGGGAGCCGACGGGAGCTGCCCGACCAGACGGACAGACGCCGCAGAACTCAGGTAGACGCCGCAGACGCACAGACGCGCAGCGGTGAACGGTCCACAGGCGGCCAGGAGTAGGTGTAGGTCTACCTGCTTCCCGCGTCCTGCGACCTGTTCACTGCTGTGCGTCTACGCGTCTGTGCGTCTACCTGTTGCGTCTCTCCGTCTACCCATCGGTCTTTCTGTCCAAGATGTAGACATTGCGCTGGGCCGTCGGCAGCAGCACGACGTCGAGCACGTTCACGTGCTCCGGCACGCCCACCACGTAGGCGATCGCGTCGGCGACGTCGTCGCCCGACAGCGGGCGCAGGCCGCGATAGGCGGCCTGGGCACGCTCCCGGTCGCCGTGGAACCGCACCTCGGAGAACTCGGTCGCGACGAGCCCCGGATCCACGCTCGATACCCGGATCGCGGAGCCGACGACGTCGAGATTGATCGCCTCGGTGAGCGCGCGCACCGCGAACTTGGTGGCGCCGTACACGTTGCCCTTGGGGTACACCGTGTGCCCCGCCGTGCTGCCCAGGTTCACCACGTGCCCGCGGTTTCGGGCCAGCATGTGCGGCAGGATCGCGCGCGTGACGTTGAGCAGGCCCTTGACGTTGGTGTCGATCATCCGGTCCCAGTCGTCGGGGTCCCCCTCCTGCAGCGGCGTGAGCCCGGCGGCGAGGCCGGCGTTGTTGATCAAGACGTCGGGCACCGCGCCCTCGTCCACGAGCGCCTGGGCCGCGGCGCTCACGGCGGCGCGATCCCGCACGTCCACGCGCGCGACGCGCACCGCCACGCCCCGCGCGCGCAGCTCGGCGGCGAGCGCCTCCAGGCGCTCCAACCGTCGCGCCCACAGCACCAGGCCCGCGCCCTCGGCGGCGAACCGGCGCGCGCACGCGGCGCCGATCCCGGAGCTCGCGCCGGTGATGAGGACCAGCTTGCCGGCGATACGACTCACACCACGCCCCTCCTCGACGTTTCCCCGCGACGTCCTCCCTTGACGCTTCGTCACGTGGAGCGCAGTCGCCCGGCAGCCGAATCCCACCGCCACGCCGCCTCGCGCCCCGCCAGGTGCACGCCGCCGAGCCAGACGTCGATCCCGTTCAGGCGAATCGAGTCGTCGCGGCCCTCGAGAACCCGCCGCCCCGCCTCAGCGATGGCCACGGCGCCGTTCTCCAGCCGCAGAAGGGCGTGGGCTCCCGCGGCGAGGCGCCGCAGCCGGCCGAGGAACGAGGCGTCGGCGATGTAGAACAACGTCTCCCGCGCGTGCACGGCCGGGAAGAGCCGCCGCAGACCCGTCGTTCCGGATGCGACCAGCTCGAGGATCTGCCGCTCGGTGCGGGAGAGGCCGTTCTTGACCGAGGGGAATTCCTCCAGATGACGCCGCAGGGCCCCCGCCAGGAACGGCAGCGGCGTCGTATCCTCCGCGGCGACCAGGCGCTCGATCGCGCGCGGATCGGGCGACGTGAACGCCGCCCACGCGCGGCGCCCCAGCTCGAGCTGCGCCCGGCTCACGGGTCGCCGGGTGGGGAAAAGCGCCGCCAGCTCCTCCGGCTCGAGCTCGCCCAGACCCCTGAACGCCGGCCGCCCGGGGTACTCGCCGATGCAGATCAGGCTCAGCACGGTGGCGCCGAGCTCGCGATCCGCGAACCAGGCGAGGTGGCGCGCCAGCAGCAGCTGGTCGAACAGGTCGTGCTCGCACCAGATCACGGCCTCATCGAACTCGCCGAACCGCTCGATGCCGCGATCCCACTCGGCCAACGTCTGCCGCGCGTCCGCAGGGCTGGCCCAGCCCGTCTCGGCGATGAACCGCGCCCGGACCTCGCGCCACGCCTCCGACCCGAGCACGACCGGCGGCACCGGGCCGTCGTGCAGCACGTCGGCCCAGACGGCGAGCGTGCCCGGCACCCCGCCCTGCCGCAGCAGGCCGGCCGTCGAGTCGCCGTTCAGGATGTGCAGCGTACGCGGCGTGGGCCGCTGGAACGCCATCAGCGCTCCGCCACCGCGACCCGTGCGGCCGGAGCGGTCGCGGGTGCAGGCTCGGCCGGCGGCGCGGGCAGCCCGTAGCGCTCGGGATTGCTGGCGACGACGGCCGCCGCCAGCACCCGCGGCACGTACTCCATGGTCTCCGCCGGCAAGAGCCGCAGCCGGTAGAGGTGCCAGAAGTCGCGCTTCTCCCGCTTGAAGCCGCCCGGCGTCTGAGCGATCTGCCGCAGCACGCGGCGCACGCCGTTCTCGCCGCGGTTGTAGCTCGCCATCACCAGCATGAAGGCGTCCTCGCCGAACTCGCCCAGCAGATTCGCGAGGTGCCGGGCCGCGGCGCGGGTCTGCAGCCGCACGTTCGTGCGCTGGTCCACCTGCCGGTCCACGCGCAATCCGTACCCCCGGGCGGTGGCGGGCATCATCTGCCACATGCCCCGCGCGCCCACCCGGCTCGTCGCCGTGGGCGTGAAATTCGACTCCGCCCACGCCAGGTAGCCCATGACCTCGGGCAGCTCGAGGGCGGTGAATTCGCGCTGGATGATGGGCCAGTACCGCAGCTTGCGCTGATACGTGGCCCGCGTCACCGAGTCGTCGCGGATCAGCCGGTCGATGTGGAACTGGAGCCGCTCCTTGAAGATCGGCGGGACGGCGTAGGTTTCAGCGTCGAATTGGCGCAGGATGCGGCGGATCTCGCGGTCCAGGTCGTCTCCCGCGTTGGCGACCTCCTCCGCCTTCGTCTTGCTCGCCCGCCCCAGCTCCGCGAGCGTGCGCTGCGCCCGGGCGGTGGCGTCGAGCAGCTGGCGCTCGAGGTGCGCCAGCCGCGCCGTGTCCTGCTCCTGGTGCATCGCTTCGAGGATCCCCGCGATCTGCTGGTCGAACTGTCCCTTCGTGTCGAGCAGCTGCGTGATCTTGCGTTGCTGCAGCGAGATCACCGCACCCAGCACGCCGATGATCACCGTGGCGACACCGGCCACGATCCCCACCACACGCAGCCACCGCCGCCTCGTGCGGCGGTGCGTCACATCGGAGACCTCGCGCACCGCATGGGCGATGTGCTCCATCGTCTTGCGCGATCGCGTCCCGCCGGCCCGCGCCCGCTCGTCGGCGATTCGCTGGGCGGCCAGGGCGAGGATCTGTCCCGTGGCCGACTCGCGGGTCGTGGCCTGGAGCGCCTTGGTGATCTCGGCGGCGTCCTGGTGCGCGTCGTACGAGGCGTCGATCGTCACCTCGACCTGCGCCTCCGGCCCGTCGGGCGTTCCGAAGCGCAGGGTGTCCCCGGACCGCAGCGCGGCGCTCTTGACCGACTCACCGTCGACCAGGGTCCCGCCCGCCGTATTCAGATCGATGAGATGGTAGGCGCCGTCCTTGAGAACGATCACGGCGTGGTAGCGCGCCACCCGGGGCTCGCGCGCCGCGTCGTAGCGCACGTCGCAGTCGTCGCCCGTGCCCACGCGCAGCCAGTGCTTGTCGCTGCTCGTGGTCGTCCCCGCGAGACTGCCGGAGACGTGCGTGAGCCGGATCATCGGCGCCGAGTCGGC
>Ga0187893_10009705_pt1 | contig 14687 bp, 16 predicted proteins | sample MA1701074metaG_FD_139574 | JGI IMG/M metagenome (GOLD analysis project Ga0187893, IMG submission 139574) | White microbial mat communities from a basaltic lava cave in the Kipuka Kanohina Cave System on the Island of Hawaii, USA - MA170107-4 metaG ...
ATACTCGTGCAGTATGTTGACCGACTGAGCGGCGAGCCCGCCGGCCGACAGGCTTGTCGCAGCAGCGGAGCCGCGATTGCAGCAGAAGCGTTCATGAATAATGCGGGCTAGAGCGAGGCAGAGTTCTGACGTGACAGAATACTTGACAAACTGTACGGCCATCTGGTAGGGAGATTCCCATTATGGGCGAAAAGAACAAGGCCGAGCCGGCCAGTAACATCGAGAACCGCCTTCGGAGCCTCCGGACAGCCAAAGGGCTGTCCCAAGGAACCCTGGCGAGTATCGCCGGGGTCACCAGACAGGCGGTCTGTGCGATCGAAGCGAGCCAATATCTCCCCACCACGGCCGTCGCCCTTCGGCTGGCGGGTGCGCTGGATTGTCGTGTCGAGGATCTGTTCAGCCTGGTTTCCAGCGGCGAAGTCATCGAAGGGGACCTTGTCGGCGCTGCAGCCAAGGGACCCGGCGATTCAACCCGTGTCCGCGTCAAGGTGGCCAGGGTAGGAGATCGAGTGGTCGTTCGACCGGTGGCCACACTGGGTGAAGTGCTGAATTACACCGTGCCGGCCGATGGGTTGATTCTCGGGCACGTGGGGTCCCCAAAGAGGGGGATGAAGGACGGCGGCCGCGTGCGCGTCCAACTACTTCGGGACCGCAGAACGATCGAGCAGGAAATCGCGGTAGCCGGTTGCGACCCGGCGATTTTCCTCGCGGGCGAGTACCTGCGTCGCCGGCACGAGAAGACGACGCTGGTGGGATGGACACTTGGGAGCGCGGCTGCGGTCGAGGCCCTCAAGCGCGGGGAAGTCCACATGGCGGGGCTGCATATGGTGGATGCCAAATCAGGAGAGTCCAACCTGCCCTATCTCAGGCGGCATCTGAAGGGAGGCGACTTCACGGTCGTGACCTTCGCGACCTGGGAGGAAGGGCTGGTGGTCCGCCACGGGAATCCCAAAGGGATCAGGGAGGTGGCCGATCTGGCGAGAAAAGACGTGACTCTCATCAATCGCGAAGAAGGCGCCGGGGCCAGGGTCCTGCTCGATCAGCGGCTGGTTGCCGCCGGGCTCAAAGCGAGCCAGGTGAAGGGATACTCACGACTGGCCGGCTCTCACTTCGAAGTGGCGCGGCATGTCGCCGAAGGACAGGCCGACGCGGGCATCGGGGTCTGGTCCGCGGCTCGACTCATGGGCATGGACTTCATCCCGCTGCAGAAGGAACGATATGACCTCGTAGTCCCGACGTCCTATCTCACGGAGCATCCGGGCCTCGCCAACCTGCTGGATACGATTCTGAGCCGCCAGTTTCGAACGGAGATTGAAGCGCTGGGCGGCTACGATACGCGGGAGACCGGGAAGGTGCGGGAGTTTTGACGGTGAGTTTCCCGCGAAGATTCCGGATCGTCGTCATGATCGCGGCTCTCTTGATCTCGGCTGGCGCCTTCGCTGGACAAGCGATGGCGCCGCTGGTCATTGCCGCTTCACCCAGCATGAAGGCGCCGGTCGAGGCGCTCGGGCGGGAGTTCGAGAAGACGCATCCGAACGTAAGAATCAAGGTGTACTACGACTCGGGTCTGGAGCTTCGGCGAACCGTTGCAGCGCTCGAGAATATGGGAAAGTATTTCATCGGGAGCGGGCCGGTCCATGTGCTTGCCCCGGGCGGGGATGAGTTGATCACGAGGCTGGAACAGAAGTACTACGTCCTGCCGGGAACGCGACGTCCATACGCAGCCGTGCCTCTGGTGCTGGTCGTGCCGGTGACGCTTGTCGAGGCGCCGGCATCATTCCAGGATCTGGGCAAGGGGGCACGGTATCGGATCGCAATCGCGGATCCGGCGTTGACGGAACTGGGCAGGCAGACGCGGCAGCTATTCGACGCGTTGGGCATTGCCGGCGACGTGAAGAGGCGACTGGACGTGGGGTCTGATGCCCGTGGGGTGCTGGATCATCTCCTGCTCGGGCAGGCGGACGTCGGCATCATTTTCGGTCCGGACGCCGCGATGGAGCAGGAGCGGGTGCGCGTTGTGGCCACAGCAGCGGATCCAAACGTGCGACCGACTGTCCATTCGATGGCCATGGAGCGATACTGTCCGAACCGTGACCTCTGTGAGGAGTTCCTCTCCTTCCTGCAATCGCCGGAGGCTGGAAAGGTCGTGAAGTCCTTGGGGTATCTTCCGCCGGTCGGGCAGTAGGAGTGTTTTTTTGACTATAGATGACAGTATACTTTACATATTGATATTAAAGCATGCTTCCACTCGAAGCCGGCCCTGTGAATGGGGGACGACATGAAGAGATGGGAAAAGGGGCCTGAGATGCCAGGAAGGGCGATCGAACGATGGCGCGGCCTGGCGATCCGGACGGTCCTGCTCGGCGGGCTGCTTGCGCTCGTCGGCTGCGCGCGTCTGCCCTACACCGTACAGACCGTACATCAAGACCAACGTGTGGTCGTCGCGATCCAACGGGAGGTGACGTCTGCCGGGTACAGCCATCCGGTCCAACTCAGCCCACAGGACCTGGTCGCCATCCTCGGTTCCTTCTCGTTCCGGCCACAGCAGAGGCTGCCGCTCCGTTGGTTCGCAGAAGAGACCCCACCGAAGAAGATCTTTCGCCAGGACGAACTCGAGGCCCTGGCGCCCTTCCTGGCGGAGGCCCTCCAGAAAGTCGGCCCCGAGGAGCGGGTACATTTTCAGGTGCTGGCTCCGGGCATGAACCCCGCCTACGAGCATGACACCAACGGGGGGTGGATCGCCGTCCGGGACCCGTACTTTCACCTCACGCTCGAACACTTCCACGCACAGTTTCCGGTCCGGAAAGATGAGATGTGGGACCTGCGCTATCCCGCGATCCCGCCTGAGCCCGGCGCCTTCCTTCTTTACTTCGAGCCGAATCGTTTTTGGATCACCGATCCGGCCGTGGACGAGCGAGGGGTGCTGTACCGCGATTTCCTCAAGTCCGTGGTCCTACCTGTCAGGAAGCAGGGATCGCCATGAAGAAGGCCGCGCCTGTGGGGAGGAATATCCAGAATGGCCCCTCCCTTCTATCGAGATTCCTGACTCTGGTCGCGTTGCTGGCCCTCGCGGGTTCCATGGATGCGCTCGCAGTCGAATCGGGGAGGTTGATCGAGAAGGACGGCAAGTACGTCTTTGTCGAAAACCAAGACCCCGCCCTAAGGCTTCTCCTGGAACGGGCGGTTGACAAGGGTTTCATCAGCAGGGAGGAGTACGAGCAGGCCCTCAAGGCGTCGGAAGAGTATCGGTATCAGACGCAACTTCCGTTCAAGATGTGGTACGACCGTGGTTTCAACTTTTCGATGAACGACAATGCCTTCTTCCTGAAGGTTCGGGGCCGGTTCCAGAATCGGCTGACCACGCGGTGGCGGAATGATGCCTGGCGGAATCCGGGCGATGCCAAGAATTTTCCGGAGCTGCTCGGCGTGTTCGGCGACTATCGAGCGAATCGCTCGGTCGGGAACTCTACCCAGTTCAACCTCCGGCGCGCCCGATTGTTGTTCACGGGACACCTGTTCAACCCTGATTTCAAGTATTTCCTACAGCTCGGGATGGAATCGTCCGAGAACGCCCAGACGCCAGGGTCCGTGAATCTCCTGGACTACTACCTCACGAGCACGCACTTCCCGTTGTTGAATGCACAACTGGGCCAGTACAAAGTCTATTTCAATAGGTCGCAGATCAACAACACGGCCTCCATGCAATTCGCGGAGCGAGCCCTTGTCCAAGACGTTTTCACCGCCAATGGGCTGAACCGACGGGACATCGGGCTCACGATCATGAACGATGAGGAGGTCTACCCGATCAACTATTACTTCGGCATCTTCGACGGCGGCGGACCTCTCTTCACCGACTACGGATCGTACGAGAGCGAGGAGCCGGCTGAAGGCTGTCCCGGTGGACAAACGAGTGGAAATCCGTTCCCATCACCCGCGACCGGCTGCGCCGGCAATCAGCGCAACATCAACGCAAACGCGCGGTTCAACTCGATCAGCCAACTCATGTACACCGCCCGGGTGATGTGGAATGTTATGGGCCGTCCCGGCTATGGCGAGGGGGACCTGGCCTATTCGGAAACGCCGCAATGGTCGGTGGCCGGCAACATTGCCTATAACCCGCAGATCAACACCAGCAGCAACAACGCCTTCGTGGGCATTGACCTGGCGAACCTCAACTGGCGGCGGCAGTTGGCGACGTTCGGGAACGGCCGCCAGCTCGGGTGGGGGTTCGTGGACTACACTACCTGGGGGGTGGACAGCGTGCTGAAATACCGAGGGTTCTCGCTCCAGGGCGAGTACTACTTCAAAAACATCAACCGGCACAATAAGGGACTACCCTGTCTGCAGACGGTTGGAACCGGGGGGCCCTGCACGACCTTTGCTCCTAATCAATTTGGAAACTCCACCGGCTGGTACGTTCAGTCCGGGTACTATCTCATCCCTCGTCATTTGGAACTCGCGGCCCGCTATGCGTATTGGGATCCGGATACGCACGCGGCGAGCGACCTGGTCAAGGAAGTGGATCTGTCGCTGAACTGGTTCCCATTCGGCACCTATGACTATCAAGTCATGATCACCTACTCGAACATCGCGATGGGCACCGGCGGTTACGCGATCGGCCGGAGCAGTCCCTTGCCGAGCACCGGCGGGTCGCAGAGCACTGTGCCGTGTCCGCCCACCTTCCCCTCAGGCTGTGTGCCGTTGGACGCGAAAGGTGGGACCCTGATTGATAACGTGCTGCGGTTTCAGGTCCAGGTCTTCTTCTGAGCGCGATGGGACGACTGACAAGCATTGCCTTTTTGACCGGCGTACTCGCGCTCACGGGGTGCATGGGAGGGGCCAGGCTGGTCCAAGTCACAGACAATGGCGGTGTCGTGACGTATCCGCTCAAGAAGGATCGGGAGAGCATTTATTCGCCCTTCCGATCGGAGGCGCTGAAGCTTATCGAGGAGCAATGTCATGGGTCATACCGGATCGTCAAGGAAGGGGAGACGCAGGGAGTGACGCGCAATTCCGGGCTGGATGCGGACGACCTGCTCACCTCCAGGCGGTTCTGGGGACTGCAGTTCCGGTGCAGGTGAGGGGGAAGGTTTTCTTCTGATTGCCTATTCTGCTATCGTTGAAGCCCTGACAATCATGACCACGCTCCGCATCTTCAGCCTGTCCCGGTTGTACCTCCTTGCCGGAATCATTCTGGCAATGTTCTGGCCGGCCGGTGCTCTCGCGGAAGCTCTCACCATCGCGGCTGCCTCGGATCTGAACTTTGCCTTCAAAGAACTGGTTGCCCTGTTCGAAAAGCAGACTGGCCACCACGTGAAGTTGTCGCTGGGATCCTCAGGCAACTTCTACTCGCAGATCCAGAACGGGGCGCCCTTCGATCTGTACTTTTCGGCAGACATCCGCTATCCGCAGAAACTGGAAGAAGCCGGCTACGCGGTGCCGGGCTCCGTCTATCGCTATGCGATCGGGCGGATTGTCCTGTGGGTCCCCAACAAGTCCCCCGTCAACGTGGACAAGCTCGCCATGGATGCACTTCTGGATCCGTCCATCCGCAAGGTCGCGATCGCGAATCCGAAACACGCGCCTTACGGGAGGGCCGCCGTGGCGGCGATGGAGCACTTCAAGGTGTACGACCGTGTGAAAGATCGGCTGGTGCTGGGAGAAAACATCTCACAGGCCGCGCAGTATGTGGAGTCGGGCGCATCGGACATCGGGATCATCGCTCTCTCGCTGGCGTTGGCTCCCTCGATGAAGGCGGCCGGCCAGTATTGGGAGATTCCTGCGGAGGCCCATCCACCCCTGGAACAAGGGGCTGTGATTGTGAAAAGCGCCAAGAGTCAGGAGGCTGCGAAAGCGTTCCTGGAGTTCTTGCGAAGTTCCGGAGGGAAGGAGGTCATGAAACGGTATGGGTTTGTGGTGCCGGAGTGAAAACGGGGCGAGACGAGCGGGGTTAGGGGTTGGGTGTCGGGGATCAGGTGTCAGGGGTAGGGTGGGGTGTCGGGTGTCTGGTATCAGGGATCGGGTGATGGGTAAGAGTAAAAGAAAGAATTGCGGATGTCGAATTGCGGAGTGCGAATTTGAAAGGCGGGAAAAGCGGTACAAATGAGACGAGGATCGCTGAGAGCTGAAAGCTGATAGCTAGAACGAAGCGGGACGGGCGGAAAATTCCAGAAGGGGAGGATGAAGATGAAACTCAGTGCGAGGAATCAGTTTCGGGGTACCGTGACGAAAATCAATGAGGGTGAAGTGATGGGCGAAGTCACCGTGAAGGTGGGAAGTATCCAAGTGGTGGCCGCCATCACGATGGGTTCGGTCAAGAGTATGGGGCTGAAGGTGAAGGACAAGGTCACCGTGGCCGTGAAGGCGACGGAAGTTCTGGTGGTCAAGTAGCCGGTTATCGTGAACTGGACTGCAATCGGGGTCACGGTCAAACTGGCGACCCTGACGGCCCTGATTCTGGTGGCGGTCGGCCTCCCCATCGCCTACTGGTTGAGCTACTCGCGCCGACGCTGGAAGTTCTTGATCGAATCGGTCGTCGCCCTTCCGCTGGTGCTCCCGCCGACGGTGTTGGGCTTCTACATCCTGGTTGCGATCGGGCCGCATAGTCCCCTGGGGCAATTCTATACGAGCCTGGTCGGCCACCCCCTGCCCTTCACCTTCGAAGGGCTCCTCTTCGCCTCCGTCCTCTACAGCCTGCCCTTCGCGGTTCAGCCCTTCGCGACCGCCTTCGATCAGGTGGACCGCCGGTTGATCGAGGCCTCCTGGACCCTCGGCGTCTCACGGCTCAAGACGTTCGTGAAACTCATTCTTCCCCTATCCAAGGCCGGCGTGATCACCGGAGCCGTCTTGAGCTTTGCCCACACCCTGGGAGAGTTCGGGGTCGTGCTGATGGTCGGCGGCAATATCGAGGGGGAAACCCGCACGGTGTCCATCGACATTTACGATGAGGTCCAGGCGCTGAACTATGCCGGGGCTGCCAAGACGGCGCTGTTCCTCTTGGTGATCTCCTATCTCGTCTTGCTGATCGTCTATGCGCTGAATCGGAGAGTGTGGGAGGGGAGGCGGCGGGGCCCCCTTCCACTGTAGAGGGTGTGGAGATGGCCGCAGAGCTGAGGGCACAGCTCACCAAATCTTTTCCGGGCCGGCTGACGGTCGAGGCGCGGCTGACCTTGGCCCTGGACCCACCCCAGGTCTTAATCCTCTTTGGCCCGTCCGGCTCCGGCAAGACCACCGTGTTGCGGTGCCTGGCAGGTCTGGAATGGCCGGAGCAGGGCAGGATCCGGTTTCGGGACGAGGTGTGGGTGGATGTGGATCGCGAGATCAGGCGCCGGCCCCAGCAACGGCGAATCGGCTACATGTCGCAGGACTATGCCCTGTTTCCGACCCATACAGTGGAAGGCAATATCGCCTACGGCCTCGAGGCGCTGCCGGCCGATCAGCGAAGGATGCGGGTTGCGGAGGTCGTCGGTCTGTTGCAGCTTCAGGGAATGGAGGATGTACGGCCGGTCCAACTCTCCGGCGGTCAGCAGCAGCGAGTGGCCCTCGCGCGGGCGATCGCTCGCCGGCCGCAACTCCTGCTGTTGGATGAACCGCTCTCTGCGCTCGACGCTCCGACCCGGTCGCGGTTACGCGGCGAACTCAGGAGCCTGTTGAAAAACCTGGCCATCCCCTCTGTTGTTGTCACCCACGATTGGGAAGAAGCGTTGGCGCTGGGCGATCGGATGGCTGTGATGAGTGGAGGCCTGGTGCTTCAGGTTGGAACGCCTCAGGAGGTATTCAATCGTCCGATGGATGCAGAGGTCGCTCGGGTCATCGGGGTCGAGACAGTCGTCCAGGGGCGGATCGTGCAGGTGTCTGAAGGGCTCGCCACGGTGGCTGTCGGGGCGACGAAGCTCTTGGCGCTAGCGGGGGAAGAAGCCGGCCCCGAGGTCTTCGTCTGCATCCGCGCCGAAGAAGTGATGCTGGAATCGGTAAAGGCCGGGGTCGCCAGTGCAAGGAACAGGCTCGCCGGACAGGTCCGCGAGGTCAGTTCCCTGGGCGCCTTGGTGCGCGTGGGAGTGGACTGCGGCTTCCCGCTCTCCGCCGTAGTCACGCGGTCGGCCGTGGAAGAACTCCATCTCGCGCCCGGCGCGCCGGTCGTCGCGGCGATCAAGGCCGGTGCCGTCCATCTGGTGCCGCGCCGCGATGGCATACAAGTCAAAACTCCAGGATCACCGTGACTGAGTCTTGTCCGGCCCGTTCCCATTGAGCGGATGCGCCGGTAGGGCCGGGAGCGCTTTCCGATAGCGGATCTGCAGTTCTTCCTGCTGGGCCGCCGACCACCAGCGGAACCTGGACACAACCTCCACCAGATACTCCTCTGGCTCAAAGATGATGTTGAATGCCGCGGACTGTTCCGGGACATCCGGCATTCGTCGATCATATTTGCTGATATCCGGAGTCGGCGCATGCCGGTCGTGGACCTCGCTCAGGCCGAGATACAGGATCGGCTCGCGCACGTAGACCCAGCCGGCGGTGGTCTCTTCTTCTCCCGCCTCGGTCAGACGACTGAGGTGAAATGTGACGCGCTCGTTCGGGCCGCTTTTGGCCAGCCCCTCGGAGAGCGGTTTGGCAAGTTGCTCGATCTCATTGTCCCGGAAGGCGCGAGTCTTCGGCGCCTCTCCCATCGCCAGCCGATAGACGATATTCCGCCGATCCCAGGCGCGCACCCCCCGGAGCAGCGTGGCCACCTCCGTCGGTGTCAACTGGACCGGATGCGAATTGGGTTCCTTCCCCCCGTCCAGCTCGATTAATACCGTATTGCGCCCTTCGTCTAGAATCGGCCTGGCTGCCACCGGGGGTTTGCTTGCGCAACCGACCAGCCACAGGGCGACCGGGAGCAGCATGAGCCCCAGGGACAACATGCCTATCTTTCTCCAACTTAATTGCAACCCATGCATTGCCTGTCCCTCCTATTGTTTGACCAGTCCAATCTGGGATGGAAGGCGATCGAATCCATCCTCCTGCAGCGCCCGCTGGGCCGCAGGCGTCAGCAAAAACTCACTGAACTCACGTGCTAACGACACATTGCTCGATGTCCAAACGATGGCGAGGCCGTAGAGGACCGGGGAGTGAGAGCCCGGTGGGGCTTCCGCAATCACGCGAACCTTCGAGTTCTGCACCGCATCGGTCCGATAGACGACCCCGACCTCCGCCTCTCCTTTGGCGACCAGATCCAGCACGGCCCCGGAGTGCTCGGCCAAAAGATACCGGGAGCGGACCTGTTTGTCCAAATTCAGATTCTCGAACAGTTCCGCTGCGAACTTGCCCACCGAGGACGTCTTCGTGTCGCCGATTGCGACGCGGCGTATCTCCGGTTTCGCCACGTCCTGAAACGACGTGATGCTGGCCGGCAGCAGGTTCCCGGTGATCAGGACGACACGGGTTTGGGCATAGAGCCGTTTGGTGTTCTTGATGATCAGGCCTGCCTGTTCCAGCCTGTCAATCTCTTCGATCGAGGAGGGGAGATACACATCCACCGGGGCTCCCTGCTCTATCTGTTGGCGGAGGCTTTGAGAGGGACCATAGACTACCCGGACTTCTACATTTTTGCGCTGGGCCTCGAACAGCGGCAAGAGGTGGCGCAAGGCCTGCTTGATGCTGTTGGCCGCGGCGATGGTCAAGACCTCCAAGGACGCCGCGTAGGCCGGCCGGCCGGCCGAGACGCCGACGGTGGTCGTCAACGCGAGCACCAAGGCAAATATCGCGCTTCGCTTTCTCATTTCCTTCCTCTCTTCCTGTGTGATTGTCAGCCAGCTAGAAATAAGACTGGTGCAAAACTTTGAGGAACCCTTCGACAGGCCCTTCGACAAGCTCAGGGCAGGCTCAGGGTGAACGGAGTTATGCCGTAAACGACTGCTCTTTTCCGTTCGTGCTGAGCGTGTCGAAGCATTCTTTCCACCTTCGCAACAGCCTCAGAAATAGAACTGGTACTGCACATTGATCCGATTCTCGATGAGATCGCGCCCGAAGCCTGGCAGGCTCTCGAAAGGAAACCTGTCCGGTGCGCGCCCGCCGCTTCCTATCGTGAAGTTGGTATAGTCCACGATGAGTCGGTTGTTGTAGGTGCCATCGAAGCTGTAATTGAGGGCTACGCCAAACTCCTTGATTAGATCATGCGTCTGTTGAGTGGATGGATCCATGATCCCATAGCGAAGGGCGAGTTCAAGTTTCCGGGGAATGACATATTTCCCCACTTGCGTGTACCAGCCCCAGGCATGACCGAGATTCACCGGGGGTCCAAGGAACTGCGGCGGGGCCACCGTGTTCAGGTCGAAGGGCAAGGTCTCGGAATTCGTGCTCCTCACCCGCTGGTGCCGATAATAGCCTTCCGCCTGGAGCGACCACCCCTGATACTTCCCGATGAAATCCACTTCGTAGGTCTGGAAGTCGTAGATGCCTCCGGCGAGGAGCCTGCCGTTCATGGCCTTTGTCACGCGCTGGCGGTAGGCACGAGACACAATGTCGGAGCGGATCGAACTGAGATAGTTTTGAGCTGGGTCGTACGCATAACCGAACGCAATGGCCGCTTGCGGGACGCGCGAGTTGAGAATGTCCCCCTGGGCATATCCCGGATTGCCTGAGATTTTATACAAGAGCCGGGCCGTGTACATCATCTCGCCATTCAGGAAGCGGGTGTCGTAATTATAGGTTCGGGTCACCGCTGCCGGCGGCCCTCCTCCCCCCGTAGGAACCAGCACCGTTTGACTGACGGATGTCCCGTTTCGTGTCAGGTTGGGCCCGACTCCGTTCCAGATGCCGATCTGATAGTTGAAGGGGTAACGGTCTTCTTCACTCAGGATGGTGATGCCGATGTCGCGGCGATTGATGAGGTTGGCGGTGAACGCGTTCTGTACGATCATATTATCCGCAAAGGATGTCGTGGCGATAGAGGTGATGGCGGCTCGGTTAAACCAGACTATTTGCTGCCCGGCCTGGACAGTGGCCCATGGGATATGCCAGGACGCAACATAGGCGTCGAGGAGGTTACCCTTGCCGCTGCCACCCTCTTGATCCCATTCCGTTTGATCGAATTGGACTGAGAAGTTGTAACGGAAGTTGGGATCGAAGGCGTAACCCATGAATTGCAGGCGAGCCCGCGGTATCGAGAAGTCGCTTGCGTTACTCTGGTACTTGGTGGCCCGATATTCCACCTGGCCTCCAAGGATCTCTGGGTTTCGCGAATCTCCGACTGTGCCCCAACCTTGATTGTAGCCATGGTAGGTATACCGAGACTGGAGGAGTGCCCGAATTTTCAAGAGGAACTTCTCACCTACCCGGATGTTCAACCCGTTGTTGACGTCAATGGTGAAATTTGGCTTTGCGACCCGCTCCTTGGTCTCCACGACCTTGAGGCCTCGCTCGTATTCTTCCTGGGAGATGATGCCCTTCAAGAGCAGGTACCTCAGGGCCGGGTCTTCACTGGTCACGTACTGCCATCGGCCGTCTTTCCTGATGAGTTGGCCTTCCTCGAAGGCCCAGGCGTCACCGATCATTCCCGAAACGAGTCCCAGTATGGCTATAGCCAACAGTGACAACCAGGATTTCCTCATGACGCATATTCCTTCCTGTCATGGGAACCTCCGGTTGTCCGGTCAGCTCACTCATTGAACGATACGCTGTGCGGCCGTCCGCCTCCAGTGATCTGGTGGGCGATGGCTCTGTTGTTATCTTTTGCCGTTGCCCTCGACGTCGAGCCGCACTTTCTCCTTGCGCTCGATTTGGACGATCCGGGAGTCGTGGATGACGATTTCCACTGATCCATAGCGGATGCCCTGAAGGGCATGCAGGACCTTCTGTCGTGCGTCGTGGCTTGTGTTTTCAGGCGATGCGAATAGGTTGTCCATGCGCTCCCCTCTATTTACATATTGTCGGTCAAGATTATGTATTAACTTATAATGTAACTTATAAAAGTTTGTCAACTATAATCTATAAAAAAATATTAACCTTATTTTTCATGATCTTTATCGCATAATCACCTTTTTCCCCTGGTTCCAGTACCACTGGATGGCAAAATTCGGATAGAAGGAATCGCTTGCGTTCTGCCCCGCGACCGTGAAAAGCACCCCCACTGCCCCAACCCAGGCATCCGAAAAACGCCACTGGATAGCCGGTTCGATTCCGATGACCGTTGATCCGCTGCGTGGCCCCCGATTGATCGAGTGCCCGTCAGCACGCCAGGTGAGCGTGTGGAGCGACACGAACTCCAGGTTGTAGGCAAGCCCTTTCTCATCGTTCAGGAAGTGCTCGAACACCAGACGCGTGTTGATGACATCGCCGGTGTAGGTATTCTCGCCTTCCGTGCTCCCGGGAGCCGCATACGTGTAAAAGACGCCGCCGCTGATCCTGAAGGGCTTGAGGTTCTTTCGGACCGTCAGGGCCTCGGTGATACCGTATTCACCGAAGCGAGTGGCCGGGAGACGCCCGACAGGAGCGAAGCCGCCCGGGGGCCGCTCGGTCCCGGCCCAACGGCTGGTCGGAAGCACTAGTTGGCTATAGATCGTGACGGAGGGACGATTCGTGTCCGGGTCTTGAACGATAGGACGATACTTCACGATCAGAGAGGTGTCGCCCCATCCTGTGTCGGTCGTCCAGGGTCCGCCCCTACCGGCATTAAAACTCTGGGTGTCTTTGGCCCAGAAGGCATTGACGGACGTGGCGACGCCTAGCTCGACGTGGTTCGTCAGCCCGTAGGTGACCGTGATCAGGGGAGACACCGCGTAGAGATGAACCGGGCCACTCTTTGAGTCTGTGGCAAAGGACAGGCGATTTCCAAAACTACGTTCTCCGATCTGGGAGAACACAAATGGCCGCACGGAGAGTTGCCCTTGAGGGTGGATGTCGACGGACTGAATGAGCAGGGGTCCTTCGGAGAAGGGATTCCAGCTCTTGCGGTATTTTTTGATTTCCTCGTCGGAGGGGACCAAATCGAACGCGAGGAGGGGAGTCCACGCCAGCGCGAGAAGCAGCGCAACGAGAGCCGCGACAGGAAAGGTCCTCCGCATCGGCAATGCCCTAACCATACTTCAGTTTCAAGATCAGAATCGCCCCCGCCAGGACGAGGGTGATCACGTTCGCCACAATGACCGGCCAGGCATGAATGAGAAGACCATAGATCAGCCAGAGGAACACGCCGGCACAGAAAATGGTGAGCATCCCGAGGGACACATCCTTGACGGATCGGGACCTCCAAGACCGAACCAACTGGGGCACGAATGCAATCGTGGTGAGCGCGTCGGCGAGGAACCCCAAGAGAGTGATGGAATCCACCCCAGCCGTCCTCGTTGGTTCAGGTTGTGAGGGTGCAGGAGGCAAGGTCAGGGAGAAGGTGCGGCCTAGCTCGCGTTACCACTTTGCGGCGTTTCTCGCCATACCCCGTCTTTATCTCTCTTGTATGTAAAGCTTACGAGACTCTCGGCTTCTCCCGGTGTTCCTCGTGAACCGGCCTTCATTACGCTGATTCGCGTTTCCTTACACCCTGTGCGCTCCGCATAGATTCGGAAGTCTGCCCATATTCCCCCTGCTTCATCGTGAAGGGCGACAGCGTCATCCAAACTGAAAGCAGTTTGATACTTCAACGTGCAAGCCGAATCCCCATTGTCATATCCATCGCCAGAAAGGCGCACCGTGTCTATCGCCCAGACTTTTAGTTCCTCACCGGAAGGCAACCTGTAGATCAAAGAGGATGGAGCGACCACGACTCGATACGGAAACATTATCGCGTACGGATCGTACTGATGTGCGAGGCCATGCCGAAAGGACTCCGTTCCATGCACCCTCAGCAGATTTTCATCAGTTGTTTTCCGGAGAAGGTCGCTAGGATCTGCGAGACTGAGACTGGTCCTGTCCATCGTGGCATTGACCTGGATCAAATCGGTAAGAGGATTGACGTCCATGGCAAGCCCATCACCGCCGGTCGGTTTAATGTATTCGGCGTGAAAAGTACCCCGGGTGAGGAATCCAAGCCACGCAAGGTGCCACAAACATGGCCCGAGAATGATGATGGCGAGCGCAAATCCGGCACGGCGCCCCCAACCCGTCATCCTCTTCCGCTGGGCCGGCATCGAGACAGGGGAAGCGTCTACTGCCAACCCGATAACGATTAGGCCTGAGATTACGAGCATCAACTCGCGGGAGTTCATAGAGAGTGGTCCTCGAATTGCCGAAACCTGAGGATTAACCTTACTCCGAAAATAATTTCATCCCGTAACCCCTCTTGCCCTCGCCCCCTTCCGCGCCACCCTCACCCTTGCCCTCTCCCTCAAGGGAGAGGGGTTGAAAGAGAGAGTCCCTCGCCCCTTTGGGGAGAGGGGAGGGTGAGGGGTCAATAAAGAGGCGCAGAAGAGCGATTTCCCACGCCAGATTATTTTCGGATCAGGGTTAGCGCTGAAATATTATCGACTGTCTGGAAGTTTTGCTTTAGGAGCTTCCAAATTTCGAAGCATGATGAAGGCACTGGCTCAGAATATCAACAGGATTACCTTCCGCACCAAACTCCTTGCTCCTCTCACCAGTCGCTTCTTAACAGAGCAGGCACTAGGGTAAGGAGGAAGCTGGATCGGGGGACGGGGGCAGGTTGACCGCTTGCGGGACGCACTGACACTCTTGACTAGCCGGCTTGTGTTTCAGTCACCTGGATCAGTCCTTGC
>Ga0187893_10009706_pt1 | contig 14687 bp, 10 predicted proteins | sample MA1701074metaG_FD_139574 | JGI IMG/M metagenome (GOLD analysis project Ga0187893, IMG submission 139574) | White microbial mat communities from a basaltic lava cave in the Kipuka Kanohina Cave System on the Island of Hawaii, USA - MA170107-4 metaG ...
AGGCTCTCGGTTCTCGAGTCGAGTCGGACACTGGTAGGCATTCGCTCCTCCAGGATCGGAGTAGGACAAGAGTGTACTACGCGGATGACCCCGAGGCAAGCCGATCCTGTTCTTCGTCAGACACATTCCCCGCCATGGGGAAGGGACCTTTACGGGGCTGCGCGCGATGCGTCATAGGTCATCGACAGGCACGGGCACGGCGCGGCGGCCATTTTCCGGGTCGCGGTCAGGGCGACGAGGGGCGCGCTGCGCGCGCCAAAGGCGACTCACGAACAGCATCAACGTAACGTGTTCATCATCAGCCGAGTTTGTTACCCATGTCCCCAGACTATTTTGTTACCGATGTCCACGACCGCTCACGTATGCTTACGTGTTTCGCCATAAGTGGCTCTGGGCTGAACGTCACGGTAGGCAACGCGCAACGCTCACTGGAGCACCCGATCCGCGCGCGCCAGGATGGAGCCGGGGATCGTGAGGCCAAGCGCCTTGGCCGTCTTCAATTCAGTCACATACTGCGCTGTTTTCACGATCGATTACCGTCCACTACCCGTGGCATCCCTTCTGGGGCCAGACGCTCACGGTGGCGAGGACCCATTGCGGGGCCACGGGCGACCGAGCGTTCGTGTGCCTCGCGCCCGCCGGCAGGTTCGTCGTCATCCCGGACTGGATGACCGAGCGCGAGCGCTGCGTCGGCAGGCGCCTCTCGGAAAGTCCGCAGGTCTGCCTGACCGCCCTCGGTGACCTGCACAAGTTGCTGCGAAGTATAGCGGGCGAGCCCGATCCGCATGGAACAATCGGCGCCGATGCCCATGCTGCACTCAGCGAGGAGGCTCGGCCTGTGCTTCGCCTGAATTCCATCCGCGCGACCTGAGGGCCATCCGGACCTTGGGCTGGCAGCCCGTCGTCGATCAAACGATCAAACAGCACTACCGCACTACCAGCGTGGCGCCGACGTGTCAGCCAACTTGCCGCGGCCATGTTAGGCGACCCCACCAGGACGGGAAAGGAGTCGGTGCGAGGAAAGAGGCGAGGGGGTGGGGATGGCGAGGTCGAGAGGTCGAGGTGACTATGCTGCTCGCCGGACGTATCGATGATGCAGGCTACCGACTTCGCGGATAGGGACGACCTTGGACTTCTTGGATGTGCATGCCCTTCACACGTTGGCGGAAGGCGTCCCCGTAGATGGCGTCTCGATCGCGGAGGAGATAGGCAGGGGCGGTGTCGTCGGGGAAAGTGTCCACGATCTGCTGAGCGGTCCACGCAGCGGTAGGATGCGCGGTGACGTTGAAGTGTAGGACGCGGCGGTGATGGTGAGCGAGGATTTCGGATGAGGGCGATGATGGCGGCGTTGACCGGCGGGCGCCCCACGGTGGGCCGGCCGGAGAGCTTGGCCCAGTGCTCGCAGAAACGGGGGCGCTGCCAACGTAGGACCGTGTCGGGAGTCACGACCATGAGGGACTGCCTCCAGCCGGCCCAGACCCTGGTCAGCCCGACCCAGAAGAGTCGGTCCGTTCTGCGTAATCGGGGCCGGGTCATCATTCCGCGCGTCGTCAGGATCCCACCTGCTACGATTGCGCCCCGACATCAACGACCACAAGCTATGGCGGCGGCCGCTTTGGGCCGCCGTTGCAACGTCAGCCGGTTACTCACGCAGGGGAGGAACGGATGACCACGTCTCGCCGCTCATTTCTGGCCACCACCCTGGTGGCTGCCGGCCTGCCCGCCTCGCCGCTCGTGGCAGCAGCCGAGATCAGGCGCCCAAGCGGGTGGCTAGGCAGGAAGATCGTCCATGAGTTCAATCAATTGCCGGGACGCAAAGCGCTCAAGATTTCGGCGCCCGCAGTCGACCGTGCGTCGGCCTGGTCCGTCGAGCTCAATCCCGAGCAGCTTCTCTTCTGTGCCAGTGCGTTCAAGGCGTTCGTGCTGGCCGAGTACCTGCGACAGGTGGAGGCGGGCACGGCGTCGCTCACTGATCCCCTACCCGTGGACGAGAGCGTCTGGTCTCTCAGCGCTCCCGTCCTCACCCCCGAACCTTTCCTCAGGCCGGTGCCGGCGACGGTCACCGGTCTCATTCAGCCCCGGACAGCGCTGGACGCGATGATCGCCCACAGCGACAATACCGGGACCGACATTGCATTGAAGCGGGTGGGCGCCGATTTCGTCCGAGCGTTCATTACCAGCATCGGCCTGCACAACACGCGCATTCCCAATACCACGCGCCAGTTCTTCGGTTACCTCTCCGATGTTCCCAACTGGGAGACAATCACCTGGAACGAACTGCTCGAAGCGATCACGCACCTGCCTCCAGCGGGCCCGCGCCTCATCAACGACGTGCAGACGATGGCCTCCACCGCGGACGATTTCGTCTCGTTCTATACCCGTGCCCTCCAGGGCGAGTTCTTCGCGAAGGGGGAGACCCTGCTGACGTTTCGTTCCATCCTGGCCCTACCCGACGATATCCGGCTGCTCATGCCGCTCGGGGTCAGCGCGTTCTTGAAGGGGGGCAACATCGACTTCCGTCACGAGCATGTATTCTCGCTCGCGGGCGGCGTGTTCATCCCCGAGCGCCGCTGGGTCTACTACAGCTTCCTGATCAACTGGGTGGATGGTGAAGGGGGGACGACCAGCGAGGTGCGGCCACTCGCCATCCGGGTGATTCGAAACATCTTCGCGTGGATCAAGGATGCGTTCGGGACGTGCCACTAGCGAGCCCGGGGGAGGAGCGGCGCTCGAGATCAGAGCCGCTCCGCGGAGCCCTCCGCTTCTACGTGAATACTCGAGAGGTCCAAAATCCTCATCCGGCAGAGAAGACCCTGTTATCGGACGCTGTGCTCCCCGGAGACAGTCATAGTTATCGTCTGTCCGGGATCCCCAAACAGAATGATGTAGGCGAGCCCGCTCGCGGCCGGCAGCTCGGCTCGGGAGCTGCCCTTCCCGCTTGCTACCGATCTAAACGCCGAGTCGTAGATCCGCCAGGCGCCAGTGGTGGCGATGTCCACGCCAACCGGGGTGGCGTCGGTGGCCACGGCGCGCCACTCGGCGTAGCCTTCGGGACCGATGGTGACCGTGCTCGCAGCGCTGGGCGGCAGCACCGGCACCGCATCGAGTGGCATGTGCATGTAGCTGCCGAAGCGGGTCCACTCCAGGCCGTCCCGCACCACGATGTCGAGGTCGTTGAGATCGCGCCCGGCCAGCTGCGGAATGACGAGCATCATGGTGGCGACGGTGTCGCTGGCCGCCGGGTCGACGATGTAGAACTCGGGGTCCCACGGGGGGCGGACGGCGATGAGCCCATTCAGCTCGGCGGCGGTAGCGAGCCGCAGGCGCGGGTCCATCGTCAGCCACCACAGTGAGTTCGGGGCCTCGTTCACCAGCAGCCATGCTCCGGAGAGCCGCGCGCGCCAGGCGGCCGAGAGGTGGCCGCCCGGGCCGCGCACCCGTTGTGCCACCAGTTGGTCGTCGAGGTAGTGTCCGTAGCCGCCCGGGCTGCGGAGCACCATGTACTGGGTGCCGGCCGCCTCGATGACCTTTAGTGATCTCAGGGGAGCTTGGTCTGCTGAGAACCAGCCGGCGCCACGGTACTTCAACGGATTGGGGTCCTGTGTCCAGCGGGTGTCGGATAGCTTGAAGAACGGTAGCGAGCCATCGGGCTGCGGCTGGAGCTGGAGAATGACGTTGTACGCCGCGTATTCTCCGGCGACGGCCGCCAGCAGGCCGTCGGGGACCGCCTCCACCGGCGGCACCGCCGCGGGCAATGGCGTCGGAAAGGTCGGGATCAGTCTGTTCTCTGCCAGCGCGCGGAGCAGCACTCGCTGCGCCATCGCGGTCGCTTGGTTGGAGTGGAAGCCCGAGGCGCCGATCACCACCGCAGCGAGTTGCGCCCTGGGCGAAACGATGATCGCCGCGCCATAGTAGCCGCTGACATCGCCGCCCTTGTTCCAGCCGTCGAAGCCGACGGCCTGCAAGCCCGGCTCGGTGACGGTGTCCCAGCCGAGCCCGAAGGCAAATCCTTCGGATCGGACCGGGTTGAAGGTCCCTATAGTCTGGTCCAGGGCCATTTCGGCCACTGAAGCCTTGGACAGGATGCGGGTCCGGCCCACCGTTCCGCCGCCGAGGAACATCATGGCGAGGCGCGCCAGGTCGTTCGCGGTACTGTAGGCCCCGCCTGAGGCCAGGAGGTTCAGGACCTCTTGGGGCTGGGCGGCGCCGTTTCTATAGGTCTTGGCATATGAGCCGTCGGCGAATGGCGCGGTTGGGTAGCGGGTGTTGGCCATGCCGAGCGGGGTCAGGATCTCGTCCTGAACGAACTGGACGAAGCTCTTGCCGGTTATCGCCGGGACGAGAGCCTCGATGAGGGTGAAGCCGTCATTGCAATAGACGTTCATGTAGCCGGGCGGGGCCTTCAGCCGTTCGATCGACAGCGACTGCAAGACCTGATCGAGATATCGCGGAAAGGGGGAGGTGGTGAAGCCATTGCGATAGTCCGATCCCGGGAAGCCCGAGGAGTGATTGAGGAGCATCCGGACCGTGATCTTGCCGTGCTGGGGGGAGGCCATTCGGAAGTCCGGCAGGTATTCGCCGAGCGGACTGTCCAGGTCAACCAACCCCTTGTCCACGAGCTTCATGGTGGCAATGGTCGCGAAGAGCTTGCTCACCGAACCGATGCCGAACATGGTGTGAGGGTTGGCCGGCTTGCCGGCCTCTCGATCGGCAAGGCCGAACGCCTGGCTCCAGATGACTCCCCCGCGGCCCACAAGCGCGATGGTGAGGGCCGACGCCCCGCCGTCCTTTAAGACCTCCTGGGCGGCTGTCCGCCCTTCCCGGATCGCTCGATCGTAGGTCGGCGGGCGAGGGTGGCGGGCAGGCCACGGCTTTCCCCGCTGGTCAGCCTGAACCTGGGACAGGCCGCCCCAGACGACAAGAAGGGCCACGATCGTGATGGCGCTAGCTGTGACGGTCCGGCGGAAACTGCGGTGTGAATTAGTGGTCACGTATCTTTCCACGGCCACCCCCCGGAAGGGGGGCTCGCCGAGTGTGACGCCCGTGTAACAAGTCGTGAGCGGGCTCGTTCTGGACCGCTGCCGTCGATCCAGCCACTGACCACTCTGTGGCATTGGGCTCCTGCGGCGGTCCGCGTCCGAGTCTGGCAGGTTATGTCACGGGGACAGGGCTCACGAGGGGGCGAGCGGTGCCGGAGGGTGGCTAGTGTTGACTATCCTCATCCTCGCCGGCGACAGGCACCGCAGCGACCGTAAAACTCGACTCGGTGACTGAGGATCTCAAGCTCTGGGGCGGGCGCGCGCGGCGGGCGCTGGCGTCGCCGCCGTGGAATGTCCACGATGCGCCCGCAGGCCACGCAGGTGAAGTGGTCGTGAGGGGTCGTATTGCTGTCGAAGCGGAGTCCCCCGGGTTCCGTCCGTTCCTGCACGAGTCCTTCGGCGGCCAACCGCCGCAGATTGCGATAGACGGTCCCCAGACTCACCCGGGGCAGGAGCCGGCGGACGCGCTTGTACACGAGGGCGGCCGACGGGTGGGCCTCGGTGGCCCGCACCATTTCCAGGATGACCCGTCGTGGTCGCGTGAGACGCAGCCCGCGCGCGCGCAAGAATTCCCCCACCGGGGCCGGGGCGGGCCGACGGTTCGTCTTAGGAATCATACTCAAAAAGACTCGCGGGCCAACGTACCGCGCCGACGGGGGAAGGTCAAGGGGGCGTTAGGCGGCACGGTGTCAATACGAATATAAGGGAGCTCTTTGTTGGGGTGCAGGGTTGGCGGAGCTTCGACCTGGCCCGGGGTAACCCGATGCCGGGCCGAAGCTGCCCGCGCGAGCCTCTTACGCCCCCTTCGAGATCACGCAACGTCGAAGCGGTCGAGGTTCATCACCTTGTTCCAGGCCGCGACGAAATCATGGACGAACTTTTCCTGTGCGTCCCGGCTTGCATAGACCTCAGCCAGCGCCCGGAGCTCGGAGTTCGACCCGAAGATGAGGTCGACCCCGGTGCCGGTCCACTTGACCGCGCCGGTCTTGCGGTCGCGCCCTTCGAACACCTCCTTGTCGTTCGCGTGAGCCGTCCACTCCGTGCCCATGTCGAGCAGGTTCACGAAGAGGTCGTTGGTCAGCGCGCCGGGCCGTTTCGTGAACACGCCGTGCCGGGTCTGGCCGGCGTTGGTGTCCAGTACGCGCATGCCGCCGACGAGCACCGTCATCTCGGGCGCGGTCAGGGTCAGCAGTTGCGCCTTGTCGACCAGCAATGCCTCGGCGGGCACGCTGTATTGGCCCTTGAGGTAGTTGCGGAAGCCGTCGGCGATGGGTTCGAGCACGGCCATGGAGTCCACGTCGGTCTGTTCCGGCGTGGCGTCCATGCGTCCCGGCGTGAAGGGCACCGTCACGGCCTGGCCGGCATTCTTCGCCGCCTGCTCGACGCCGCCGCAACCGGCCAGCACGATGAGGTCGGCCAGCGAGACTTTCTTGCCGCCGGACGCCGCGCCGTTGAACGCGCTTTGGATGCCCTCGAGGGTTTTCAGCACCTTCGCCAGCTGCTCGGACTGGTTGACCGGCCAGTCCTTCTGCGGCGCGAGGCGGATGCGCGCGCCGTTGGCGCCGCCGCGCTTGTCCGAGCCGCGGAAGGTGGAGGCCGACGCCCAGGCGGTCGACACCAGTTGCGAGACGGACAGGCCCGAGGCCAGCACCTTGGCCTTGAGGGCGGCGATGTCCTGCGCGTCGATCAGCTTGTGATTGACCGCCGGGATGGGGTCCTGCCAGATGAGTTCCTCGGCGGGCACTTCCGGGCCCAGATAGCGCACGCGCGGACCCATGTCTCGGTGCGTCAGTTTGAACCAGGCGCGGGCGAAGGCGTCGGCGAACTGGTCCGGGTTTTGGTAGAAGCGGCGCGAGATCTTCTCGTAGGCCGGGTCCAAGCGCAGGGACAGATCCGTGGTCAGCATGGCAGGCGCGATGCGCTTGGACTTGTCGTGGGCATGCGGCACCGTGCCGGCGCCCGCGCCGCCCTTCGGCTGCCACTGGTGCGCGCCGGCCGGGCTCTTGGTCAGTTCCCATTCGTAGCCGAACAGGTGCTTGAAGTAGTCGTTGCTCCACTTCGTCGGCGTGGTGGTCCAGGTGACTTCGAGGCCGCTGGTGATCGTGTCGGCGCCCATGCCCGTGCCGAAGCTGCTCTTCCAGCCGAAGGCTTGAGCCTCGATGGGCGCGGCCTCGCAATCTGGCCCCACATGTGACTCAGGACCGGCGCCGTGGGTCTTGCCGAAGGTGTGGCCGCCGGCAATCAGCGCGACCGTCTCTTCGTCGTCCATCGCCATACGGCGGAACGTTTCGCGAATATCCCTGGCCGCCCTGATCGGATCGGGGTTGCCGTTCGGGCCTTGCGGATTGACGTAGATCAGACCCATCTGCACGGCACCGAGCGGACTTTCGAGATCCCGATCGCCGGAGTAGCGCTGGTCCTCCAGCCACTTGCGCTCGGCGCCCCAGTAGACGTCCTCGTCCGACTCCCAGACGTCCTCGCGGCCGCCCGCGAAGCCGAAGGTCTTGAATCCCATCGATTCCAGCGCGACGTTGCCCGCGAGGATCATGACGTCGGCCCAGGAAATCTTGCGGCCGTATTTCTGCTTGATCGGCCAGAGCAGCCTGCGCGCCTTGTCGAGGCTCACGTTGTCGGGCCAGCTGTTGAGAGGGGCGAAGCGCTGCTGTCCGGCGCCGGCGCCGCCGCGACCGTCGCCGATGCGGTACGTGCCGGCGCTGTGCCATGCCATGCGGATGAACAAAGGTCCGTAGTGGCCGAAGTCCGCCGGCCACCAGTCCTGCGAGTCGGTCATCAGCGCCAGGAGATCCTTCTTAACGGCTGCAAGGTCGAGGCTCTTGAACTCTTCGGCGTAGTTGAAGCCCTTGCCCATGGGATCGGACTTGGACGAGTGCTGGTGCAGGATCTTCAGGTTCAGCTGATTGGGCCACCAGTCCCGGTTCGACGTGCCGCCCCCCGCGGCGTGTTTGAACGGGCACTTTGCTTCGGTTGACATGTGCTTTTCTCCTTTGGCCGTTTGAATAACTCGATCCGGAGCCCGAGAGCTATGACGGTAGCTCTACCGACGTGATTTGTCTAGGACATTATTCGCATGAATCTGATAGTCTGTAGCTATGAGTCTCACCCCGCACGCCTTCACGTTGCGGCAGTTCCAGTACGCCGTCGCGGTCGCCGAGTCGCTCAGCTTTCGGAAGGCGGCCGAGCGGTGCCACGTCTCGCAGCCATCGCTCAGCGCCCAGCTCGCTCACATGGAGGAGGCGCTCGGCGTGCGGCTCTTCGAGCGCGACCGGCGGCGGGTGTTGGTCACGGCGGCCGGACGCGAGCTCATTGAGCGCGCCCGGCTTATTCTGCGTGAGACCGACGACCTGGTCGAGCTCGCCCGCCGCGCGGGAGACCCGCTCTCGGGCACCATACGCATCGGCGTCATCCCGACGATCTCACCGTACCTCCTGCCGCGTTTGGCCCCCGCCCTGCACGTCGCCTATCCGCGTCTCACCGCCCTGTGGGCCGAGGACAAGACAGAGGTCCTCGTGCGGAACCTCGAGGCGGGATCCCTCGACGCGGCGCTTCTGGCACTCGAGGCCGACATCGGTGACGTCGAGCGCGATATCATCGGACCGGACTCGTTCGTGCTCGCCACGCCGGTGGGTCACCCGCTCGGGGCGAAGGCGTCTCCTGCGAAGGTCTCCGAGTTGCGTGACGCGAGCGTGCTCCTGCTTGACGACGGGCACTGCTTCCGGGAGCAGGCGCTCGCCTTCTGCTCTGGGGCGAAGGCCCAGGAGCTCGAGTTCCGGGCGACGAGCCTCACGACCCTCGCGCAGATGGTCGCGGGCGGCGCAGGCGTGACTTTGCTCCCTGAGATCGCGGTCCCGACCGAGGCAAAACGCGCGGAGCTATCCATCCGACCCTTCACGCAGCCAGCGCCCAAGCGGACCATCGCGCTCGTGTGGCGAAAGCGGTCGCCGCTCGGACCGGTGCTCCGGCAGCTCGCCTCGACGGCCCGGACCGCGTACGGCCACGCGTCGGCATCGCCGCGCTCCCCGCACGTGCTCGAGAAAGCCGAAGACAGTGCGCTGAACCGCCGGCACTCAGGCCGGCTCTCACCAGGCGGAGGCAAACGATGAGATGGTCCCGGGAGCTCAATCCTTAAGGTATCGACCCGTGGCGCCGCGGCCGCCTCGGGTGCTCGAGCTCGCGAAGAGCAAGATGAAGAGCCGCGCTCACCACCTGAGCGTCAACCATATCGCGGGTGACCGCGCGAAGGACCGCGGTGGGACGCGAGATGGCGAGGGCACCGTTCGAGGTCTCGGATGCCGGACTGGCTCCGAATCCTGGTTGCCGATCGATTCAGAGCGCGTCGGCGGATACGGTAAGATCAGCCACCGATCTGGTGCTGGAGCTCTCGCAGGCCCAGGGAGGACGGAGCATCGCCCAGCTCGATCTGATCGGCGGGCGCGGCGAGGTCGTCGAGAATCAGGTGCAGGTAGGATGGTGATCCGGGAAGGCGCGGCTAACGCGTTGACGACGACGTTCTCCACCGGGCGAGGAGTGCACGAATGACGAACGGATCTGTTCTGTATGACCGTCACGACAGCATCGTGACCCTGACCCTTAACCGGCCCGAGACGCTCAACGCCATGCACGAGCCCATGATGGGCGAGTTCGAGCGCATCCTGATCGAGCTCGAGGCCGACGCCACGGTACGAGCGGTGATCCTGACGGGCGCCGGGCGCGCGTTCTCGTCGGGCGGCGATCAGAAGCGCGATCGCGCCGGCGAGGGCCAGCAGTCGTTCTTCGACGGCGATATCGGGGGCGCCCTCATCGAGCGCTTGAACCGCTGTATCCTCCGCATGCAGCGACTCGAGAAACCGATCGTCGGCAGCATCAACGGCGTGGCGGCGGGAGCCGGGTTGAACGTCGCGCTGGCCTCCGACCTGCGCATCGCGGCCGACACGGCCCGTTTCGGTGAGGTCTTCGCGCGCGTGGGTCTCGTGCCCGACGGCGGGGGAACGTACTTCCTCCCACGCCTCATCGGCACGGCCAAAGCCATGGAGATGATTCTGCTCGCCGACATCATCGACGCCCACGAGGCGTTGCGGATCGGTCTCGTGAACAGCGTGGTCCCCGCGGAGCAGCTCGAGAACGAGACGCTGAAGCTCGCAGAGCGGCTGGCCCAAGGGCCGACCGTGGCGTACGGGCTCGCTAAGACGGGGCTCTACCAGGGACTGGGCATGTCGCTCGAGGACGTCCTGAACATGGAGGCGCGAAACCAGGCGATCGCCGGCCGCACGCCGGACCGTGATGAAGGTGTCGCCGCCTTCCGCGAGAAGCGGCCGCCGCGCTTCACGGGGCGCCGTTCCCGCGGCTGATGCCCTCCCTGGACGCTCGTGTGCGTCGCCAATAGCGCGGTGCTCCGGGCGGTTTGACCGTTCTCGCGTTCTTTGACAGGATCGGCGGACGATGACCGAGAATTCATCCGACGTCGTGATCGTGGGCGGCGGCATTGCTGGCCTGACCACCGCCTACTACCTGGCGAAGGCTGGCGTACCGAGCGTTGTCGTCGAGCGCGACGCGATTGGCAGCCACGCCTCCGGCTTCGCGTACGGGGGGCTCAGCCCGCTGAGTGGCTTCGGCATCCCAGGGCCCCTGGCCGAGATCGCCCAGGACGGGATGCGGTTGCATCGCGAACTGCGCGAGAGCGTCGTCGAGGAGACCGGGATTGACGTCGACTTCCGCGTCCGCTGCTCGCTCGCGCTGGCCTTCAGCGAGGCGGACGTCCAGCGACTCCAGGCCGCGCTACCCTGGCAGCAGCGGCAGCCGGGCTACGCGGCGCGCTGGCTGGACGCTTCGGAGGCTCGCCGCGTGGAGCCGCGCGTCTCGGACGAGACGCTGGGGGCGACGCTGATCGAAGGCACCGCCGGCGTCGAGCCCTATCGTCTGGTGCTGGCCCTGACCCGGGCCGCCGAAGGCCTGGGAGTGAGGGTCCGGCACGGGCGAACGATCAGCCTGCTGCGCGACGGCGGGCGCGTCTCCGGCGTGGTTCTCGAGCGGAATGTGGTCGCCTGCTCCACGGTGGTGCTCGCGCTTGGCCCGTGGAGCGCCGAGGTGTCGGACTGGATCGGCGTGCCGATCGACGTCCGTCCTCTCAAGGGCCAGATCCTCCGCCTGCGGGCTCCCGGGCCGCCGGTCGACTGCTCGGTCGGCTGGGGCCATAACTACGCCACGACCAAGACCGACGGCCTCCTCTGGGCGGGGACGACCGAGGAGGAGGCGGGCTTCGACGAGGACTCGACGGCCGCGGCCCGCGACGAGATCGGGGCCGCGCTTGTGAAGATGCTGCCCGCGATGGCCGACGCCCAGATCGCGCACCAGACCGCCTGCTTGCGCCCCGTGGCATCGGACGGACTGCTCGTGCTCGGCCGGGTGCCCGGGCTCGAGCACGTCTACGTGGCGACCGGCGGCGCCCGCAAGGGCATCCTCTACGGTCCCGCCATGGGACGCTCGATCGCCGATCTCATCCTCGGTCGTGACACGCGGGTCGCACTCGAGGCCTTCGCGCCCGGACGGTTCGTCCGCGCTCGGGCATTTCCTGCCACTCACGCCGGGCCTCGCGCCGGTCGTGGATGACGACCACCGGGGGTGTACTGACGGACCGCGCTCACTTCTTCTGGTGCGCCTGCTCGGCCTGGGCCCGCTTGACCACGTCGCCCACCTTCATGATCGGCCCCTTGAGCGCGTCGAGGATCGTTCTGAGCCGGGCGCCCTCGATGAAGATGCCGTCCATGCCGAGCCCCTTGTAGCGGGCCGCGACCTTTCCGAACCTTACCCCTTCCAGAGAGCGGCGAACTGGGTTGCGACCAGTTCGTCGTGACTGACCTCGCCCTCTAGGGCGCCGATCTCGCGGGCGAACCGGCTGATATGGGCGACCATCTCCTCGGTAATGGTCGCGTTGTAGAAGGGAGCATCACGCGCCACCTCGTACGCGATGAGGCTCGCCTCCTCGGCGGGAAACAGGCGTTGCGCGGCCTTCACGGCCAACTGCGGGTTGGCCTGGAGCGCCCGTTGGGTTTTCACGATAGCCCGCACGGCCCTGGCGGCGATGTCCGGATGCTCCTTGACGAGTCGCTCCGTGGTCACGAGCGCTGGGAAGGTCCAGTGGCGGGCTGCGGGCGGCCCGTCGCCCCGGCGCACGTCAAGCAGGATCTTGGCGATGCCCCGCTTCACCCCCAGGTCCGCCCGCAGGCCGTTGCCCCAGTAGCCGTCCGAGATGCCCTGCTCGATGGCATCGACTCCATCCCAAGCCCAGTTGGGGCTGGTGCGCCGGGGACTGGAAACGATCCGGACGTTATCCCTCTGGAGGTCGATGCCCGCTTCCTCTAATAACCGTTTCATCGTCAGGCCTGGGTCGGCCGACGCACTCAGGCGCAACCCGGTCACCGCACTGACGTCTCCCCGTTCGCATTTGATGTCGGAGCGGATCGCCAGGAACCAGTAGGTGTAGTGGGAGAGGGCGCACAGGAGGACGCCGCCCCGCCAACCGGGGAAGGTCCGCAGTCCGGTGTAAGGGGAGCCCCCGAAGAAGTCGATGGTCCCGTCCTTCAGGGCCTGCGATGGATTCGGCGGCGCGAAGACGAACTCCATGTCGATGCCTTCCTCGCGGAAGAACCCGAGCTGCACGGCAGCGATGGCCACGAAGTAGGAAGGAGAGATCGCGTCGGCAACGGTGAGCCGCATCGTATCCTCGCTCGTCCAGACATCATCCCTCAACCTCGAAGGAGTAGACAAGCCCGGGACGATTTCTCGGGCAAGTGGAGGCGATTGCGCGCGACTGGCCAGCGCGAGGAGGAATGCCAGGCCATGCAGGAGATCGTCCAGAAGGTGGCAGATGCGGATCCTGCCTCGGCGGCCCCGACCATATCGCGCCGCCACCATTGGCGTACTTTCGCGGGGGACTCGCGTTCTGACTGCTGATGCATATTTCCCGGTCAGGGGAACTGATGAAGGTGAGCTGGGGGAAGTCCCCACGTCGACCAGGTGGTCCGCTTTTTCCGGAAGGGATCTATTCCCCTCCCGCCGCTGGGCAACTCGTCCGCCGGCACTTCGGGAGTCGGTCCACCCGCATTCGGCTTCCCCTTCTGGGACTTCGCTTTCATCCCGACCTCCTTGGTTGGTACTCATCCCACCATTAGCCGGTGAGATGTCCAAGAACATCGGGTCCGATTTAGGGCTGAACAGATAGAAGCTGAGGACAGGAGTGATGGTTCAACGTTGCGACCCGCGAGGCCGCGATTGAGATGATGAGGCGACCGCGAGCGGGGCGGACATGCGGCCCTTGCGACGGCTAGCGGCCCGGGCTTGTGGTCCCCAAAAGCGTCATGGCCGGGCGTGACCCGGCCATGAGCGTAGAAGAGCGCGCGAAACGCCCGCGTTCCGGTTATTTTGCCGGGTCGCGCAGGGCCGGGGCGCCGCGCTTCAACAACGCCGCGGCTTCCCTGGCCACCGCCGTGCCCTCAAAGAAGCGCGGGTTCTGCGTGCCCCACAGCCGCACCGCATTCGCGAAGACGAAGTCGCGGAAATCGTCTTCGGTGATGTGGCCGGCCTCGACCAGCTCGAAGGCTTCGGGCAGCGGGTCGCGCATGTCGACGACGTCGAAATGTCCGATATCGGAACTGTAGATCGCGTTGAGCCGCGCCCCCAGCGGCATCGCCTTGCCGAACGCCACCGAGTTCATCCGATCGTCGGCCTCGCAGCCGAAATAGTACGGTGTAGCGTAGAGGTCGATCCAGTCCTGCTTCTGGGTGATGTTGCAGTGGATGTAGTCGTCGGGTGGCATACCACCGGTGAGGAAATCCTCTTCGAGCGGCCAGCCGTCGCGCTTGTCGAGCTCGGCGGCAATCTCGACGTAGCCGTATTTGTCAACCAGCTCGCGCAGCACCTGACGATTGAGCTTGGTCGGGTCCATGTTCTGCAGACCTTTGGCACCGCGCCGCTCCCAATGCTCGATCAGATCACAGAACAGCTGGCAGCCCCAGCCGACGCCGCCTTCGAGGAACGCGAAACGCAGATCGGGGAAGCGCCGGGTCACACCGCCGAGGAACAAAGCCTTGGCGACGTTATGGCCGGCCGCGGCGAAATGACCGATATGGTTGAAGGTGAAGTTAGACGGGCTGTTGCGCTCGCCATAGGAGCGGCCGCCGGTATGGAAGGTCGGCGCAATGCCGAGCTCGCGGCATTTCTCCCACAGCGGATCGTAATCGTATTCGCTGTCGAGGCCGAGTTGATCGAAGCTCTGGGCATAGCGGGCGAGGTCAGCGGGGGCCCCCTTGGCGTGCGGGATCGGCCGGCGCACGCCGCTGCCGAACATGCAGACCTTAGAGCCCAGCTGATGGGTGACGAACTCCAATTCTTCGATCGCCTCATCCGGCGTGTGCACCGGGATCACCGCGGCCGGGGTCAGCTTGTCGGTGAGGTTCTTGAAATAGTCATGGGTGACGATATTGAAGCCGCGGATCACCGCGCGCCGTGTCGCGTCGTCGGCCATGCGCGGGATGCCGAGCCCGGCGGTCGGGTAGACGATGCCGAAATCGATGCCGAGCTCGTCGAGCCGGTCGTATAGCATCTTGGGCATCATCGCCGTCGCGCGGTCGCGCG
>Ga0187893_10009707_pt1 | contig 14683 bp, 9 predicted proteins | sample MA1701074metaG_FD_139574 | JGI IMG/M metagenome (GOLD analysis project Ga0187893, IMG submission 139574) | White microbial mat communities from a basaltic lava cave in the Kipuka Kanohina Cave System on the Island of Hawaii, USA - MA170107-4 metaG ...
GAGAGCCGCTGGCGCTGCGCGTTCCCGGGCGCGCCGGGTGGGAACTGCGCCTCGTCGTGCAGGGCGGGCTCGCGATCCTCGGCAAGATTCGCGCGCGCGGATGCGACGCGCTCGGCTCGCGTCCCGTGCTCGGCGCGCGCGACGCGCCGCGGCTTCTATGGCGCGCCGCGACGTTGCGCTCTGCCGCGCCGCGCGCGCTGCGGGACCCGGCGTGACCCCCGAGCAGTACGTGCAGCAGAAGGCCGCGAAGAGCGGCTCGAGCTTCTACTACGCATTCCTGTTCCTGCCCGCGGACCGGCGCGCCGCGATCACCGCGTTCTACGCGTTCTGCCGCGAGGTCGACGACGTCGTCGACGACGTGCAGGACGCCGGGATTGCGGCGAGCAAGCTCGCGTGGTGGCGCAGCGAGGTCGCGAGCAGCTTCGCCGGCACGCCGAACCACCCGGCGATGAAGGCGCTGATGCCGCACGTCGCGACGTACCGCATCGCGCCGTCGCACCTGCACGCGCTGATCGACGGCTGCCAGATGGACCTCGAGCAGACGCGCTATCTCGACTACTCTGCGCTCGCGCGCTACTGCCACCTCGTCGCCGGCGTCGTCGGCGAGGTCGCGGCGAACATCTTCGGCGCGAGCGAGCCGGGAACGACGCTCTACGCGCACCGGCTCGGGCTCGCGATGCAGCTCACCAACATCATCCGCGACGTCGGCGACGACGCGCGCCGTGGCCGCATCTACCTGCCGGTATCCGAGCTGCAGCGCTTCGACGTCAAGGCGCACGAAGTGCTGAACCGCGGCTACAGCACGCGCTTCGACGCGCTGATGCGCTTTCAGGCCGAACGCGCGCACGGCACCTTCGACGAGGCGCTCGCACTGCTGCCGCCGAAGGACCGGCCCACGCAGAAGCCGGCGCTGATGATGGCCAACATCTACCGCACCCTGCTGCGCGAGATCGAGAAGGCGCAGTTCCGCGTGCTGCACCAGCGCATCGCGCTGACGCCGCTGCGCAAGCTCTGGATCGCGATGCGCACCAACTGGCGCGGCGCGTAGGTTCGCCGGATGCGGGTCGCGGTCGTCGGCGGCGGCTGGTCCGGGCTGAGCGCCGCCGTTCATGCGACGGCACTTGGACACCGCGTGACGCTGTTCGAGATGGCTCCGCGGCTCGGCGGACGCGCGCGCGAGGTCGAGGCGCGCAACCTCCGGCTCGACAACGGCCAGCACATCCTGATCGGCGCATATCGCGCAACCATCGCACTGATGCGGCAGGTCGGCGTGCCGGTCGAGGAAGCGCTGCATCGCACGCCGCTCGCGCTGGTCGGGCCTGACGGTCGCGGCCTCGTGCTGCCGCGCGGCGCGCCGCGCGTTGCCTTCGTGCGCGCGGTGCTCGGCCGAACCGGCTGGTCATGGCAAGAGCGGATCGCTCTGCTGCGTGTGGCGCTCGGCTGGGCACGTGCCGGGTTCGCATGCGAACCGAGCCGCACCGTGAGCGAGATTGCCGCGCCGCTCTCCGACGCCGTGCGCACGGGCCTCGTCGATCCGCTCTGCGTGGCGGCACTCAACACGCCGGCCTCGCAGGCAAGCGCAAGCGTGTTCCTGCGCGTGCTGCGCGACGCCCTCTTCTCCGGCCCCGGCAGTGCCGACCTGCTGCTGCCCAAATGCTCGCTCAGCGCGCTGCTACCCGACCCGGCGGCGCACTGGCTCGCAAGCCACGGCTGCCGGCTCCGGCTCGGCGCACGCGTGCAGCGGCTCGACGCAGCCGGCTCCGGGTCGTGGGTTGTCAACGGCGAGCGTTTCGATTCCGCCATCCTGGCAGCTTCGGCGAGCGAAACGGCGCGCCTCGTCGGCTCGCTGCAGCCGGCGTGGACACAAGCCGCCGACTGCCTGCGCCACGAGCCGATCGTGACCGTGTACGCGACGAGCCCCGGCGCGCGGCTCGGTGCACCGATGATCGCGCTCGAATCGAACGCCGAAGCACCGGCGCAGTTCGTATTCGACCTGCAGGCGTTGCGCGGCGTGCCGGGCCTGCTGGCGCTGGTGGTCAGCGGCGCCGGCGCCTGGGTCGAGCGCGGGCTGCAGGCCACTGCCGACGCCGCGTTGTCGCAGGCGCGGCGCGCTCTCGCCGGGCACCTCACCGGCTCGGTGCAATTGGTCAAGGTGCTGGTCGAGAAGCGCGCCACGTTCGCCTGCGTACCCGGCCTCGAACGCCCGCCGGCGACGATCGCACCCGGCCTGTTGGCGGCCGGGGACTACATCGACGGGCCCTATCCCGCGACGCTGGAGGGAGCGGTCCGATCGGGCCTCGCCGCTGCGGCTGCACTGTCGGTCCACGATGCAAAATCGGCGCCATGAAAGAGGACCGAAGCCCGACGATCCAGGTGCTCGAACGCATGTTCCTGCTGCTCGACGTGCTCGCGGCACACCAGGATCCGGTCTCGTTGAAAGTGATCAGCGAACGGACCCGGCTGCACCCCTCCACCGCGCACCGCATCCTGAACGACCTGACGATCGGCCGCTACGTCGATCGGCCCGAGGCCGGCAGCTACCGTCTCGGCATGCGCCTCCTCGAACTGGGCAACCTGGTGAAGGCGCGGCTCGACGTGCGCGACGCTGCGCTCGCGCCGATGCGCGAACTGCACAAGCTGACGCACCAACCGGTCAACCTCTCGGTGCGTCAAGGCGACGAGATCGTCTACATCGAGCGCACGTACAGCGAACGCTCGGGCATGCAGGTCGTGCGTGCGGTTGGTGGACGCGCGCCGCTGCACTTGACGTCGGTCGGCAAGCTGTTCCTCGCCGAGGACGACACGCAGCGCGTACGCGCCTATGCGACACGTACCGGGCTCGCTGGCCATACGCGCAACAGCCTCACAGCGCTACCGGCGCTCGAACGCGAGCTCGCCGCGGTGCGCCAGCACGGCCATGCGCGCGACAACGAAGAACTGGAGCTCGGCGTGCGCTGCATCGCAGCCGGCATCCACGACGATCAGGGCAAGTTGATCGCGGGCCTGTCGATTTCGGCGCCCGCCGACCGCCTCGAGGACGGATGGCTCGATCGGCTCAAACTGACCGCCTCGCAGATCTCGGCGGCGCTCGGCCACCGGCTGTAGCGGGCAGAGTCAGGACGCGACGTCGGGCGCCGGCGCGGCGCTCGGAACCTGAAGCTCCACGTCGGCCGACGTTGCCGGCACGATCTGCGGCGCGAGTTCGTTGATCCAGCGGCGCACCCGCTCGGCGTCGCCCAGGCGCGATTTCCTGCCGGTCGAGTCGAGGAACACCATGATCAGGTTGCGGCCCGCCAGGCTCGCCTGCATCACCAGGCAGCGCCCCGCTTCGGAGATGTAGCCGGTTTTCTGCAGGCCGATGTCCCACGTCGGGTTCGCGACCAACGAGTTGGTGTTGCGAAACTGGAGCTGCCGGCGCCCGATCGCGAACCGATGTTCCTCGGACGTCGACAGCTCGCGGATCACCTGATGCTGGTACGCGGCGCCGACCAAGGTCGCGAGGTCGCGCGCGCTCGACTGATTGCGGCTCGACAGGCCGGTCGGCTCGATGTAGCGCGTGTCATGCATGCCGAGCGAAGCGGCCCTCGCGTTCATCGCGGCCACGAAGGCGTCGAGCCCGCCCGGGAAGTGCCGCCCGAGCGCGTGCGCAGCGCGGTTCTCCGACGCCATCAACGCCAGGTGCAGCATCTCCTCGCGGCTCAATCGGGCGCCGAGCGCGAGCCGCGAGCGGCTGCCCTTGCCGCCTTCGACGTCATCGCGCGTGATGGTGAGGCTCTCGTCGAGCGGCTGCCCGGCCTCTGCGACCACCAGCGCGGTCATCAGCTTCGTGATCGATGCGATCGGCAGCACGGCTTCGGAGTTCTTCGCGAGCAGCACTTCGTTGGTGTCCTGGTCGAGTACCAGCGCGACGCTCGACTTCAGGTCGAGCGGATCGTCGGTCGAGTGCAGGCCGGCGAGGTGGCCGAACGAGGGGCGTGTCGGGACGTGCTTGATGCGCGCCACGCGCCGTAACGGGCGGTGCGAAGCCTTGCTCGCGCGCGTCGCGGAGGCCGCCTTCTTGCGTGGATACGCCGACGGTTCCTTGGCCGTCACCGCGGACGCCGGCCACGCGCAGGCGAGCAGCATGCCGATGCACCACAACGCCAACTTTGCACGCGCGACCTTGACCATCCCGACCCCGACAGCCTCCACCACCCCGCGGCGCGAAGTGTAGGGGAGACCAAAAACTCCCGCAAGATCAAAAGCTTACGGGGTTTTCCTCGAGTCGAGCCGCCAACTGCGTCACGTGCGCTAGGGGAACTACCCCTGGGCAGCGACGCGTTCGGTCTTGCTGTGCAGTTTGTTGAGCGCCGAGAGATACGCCTTGGCCGACGCGATCACGATGTCCGGATCGGCGCCGACGCCGTTGACGACGCGCCCGCCGTGCTGCAGGCGCACCGTCACTTCGCCCTGCGATTCGGTGCTACCCGAAGTGATCGCGTTGACGGAGTAGAGCAGCATCTCGGCCCCGCTCGCGACCTTCGATTCGATCGCCTTCAGACTCGCATCGACCGGCCCGTTGCCGTCGCTCTGGGCGTGGTGCTCGACGTCGCCGGCCGCGAACGACACCTTCGCGAACGGACGTTCTCCGGTCTCGGAGCGTTGCGACAGGCTGAGCAGGCGGTAGTGCTCGTGCTCGTGGCTGATCGCCTCGTCCATCGCGAGCGCGATGATGTCCTCGTCGAAGATGTCGCTCTTGCGGTCGGCGAGCTCCTTGAACTTGACGAACGCGGTCGCGACGTCGGCCTCCGACTCCATCACGATGCCCAGCTCCGAGAGGCGCTGCTTGAACGCGTTGCGGCCCGACAGCTTGCCGAGCACGATCCGGTTCGCGCTCCAGCCGACGTCCTCGGCACGCATGATTTCGTAGGTGTCGCGCGCCTTCAGCACGCCGTCCTGGTGGATGCCCGAGGCGTGCGCGAACGCGTTCGCGCCGACCACCGCCTTGTTCGGCTGCACGACGAAGCCGGTGGTCTGCGCCACGAGCCGCGAGGCCGGGACGATCTGCGTCGTGTCGATGTCGAGCGCGAGGCCGAAATAGTCCTTGCGCGTGCGCACCGCCATCGCCACCTCCTCGAGCGAGCAGTTGCCGGCGCGCTCGCCCAGCCCGTTGATCGTGCACTCGATCTGCCTGGCGCCGCCGATCTTGACGCCGGCGAGCGAATTGGCCACCGCCATGCCGAGGTCGTTGTGGCAGTGCACCGACCAGATCGCCTTGTCCGAGTTGGGGATGCGCCCGCGCAGCTCGCGAATGAAGTTGCCGTACAGCTCGGGAACCGCGTAGCCCACGGTGTCGGGAATGTTGAGCGTGGTCGCGCCCCCGTCGATCGCCGTCTCGAGCACGCGACACAGGAAGTCGATGTCGGAGCGATAGCCGTCCTCGGGCGAGAACTCGACGTCGTCGACGCAGTTGCGCGCGTAGCGCACCGCCAGGCGCGCCTGCTCGTGCACCTGCTCGGGCGTCATGCGCAGCTTCTTCTCCATGTGCAGCGCGCTGGTGGCGATGAAGGTGTGGATGCGCGCCGCGCGCGCTCCCTTCAACGCCTCGGCGGCGCGCGCGATGTCGCGGTCGTTGGCGCGAGCGAGCGAGCAGACGCGGCTCTCCTTGATCGCGCCGGCGATCGCGCGTACGGCCTCGAAGTCGCCGTTCGACGAGGCGGCGAATCCGGCCTCGATGACGTCGACGCGGAGTCGCTCGAGCTGGCGCGCGATGCGCAGCTTCTCGTCCTTCGTCATCGAGGCCCCGGGCGACTGCTCGCCGTCGCGCAAGGTGGTGTCGAAGATGATCAGTTTGTCGGCCATCGGTCAGCTCCGTCGCAGCGGAATGGACAACGGCCCGCTTGTTCGCACAGGCGGGCCGTTGATCGGGGGAAGGACAGTCGGATCAGCGCGCCCGTGACACCTCGGGAAGAAGGAGGCCTAGCAGGACGAGTGCGCGATTCGGCATGGCGAGCGCAATATAGCACGGCGGCTCAATCGTGCAGGCCCTTTTCGTCGGGCTCGTCGGTCGAGGTCGCGATCACGCTCACCGGCCGCCCTTTCATCCGCTTGTAGGCGTACACGCCGTAGCCCGAGACGCCGTAGAACGCGCACAGCGCGAACAGCACCAAGGGGGGATGCAGCGCAAACACCGCGAAGCCGAGCGCGATCGCGACGATGAAGATGAACGGCACGCTGCGCTTGAAGCTGATGTCCTTGAAGCTGTAGAACGGGATGTTCAGGACCATCGTCACCGCCGCGAACATCGTGAAGCCGAACATCACCCAGGCCAGCGGATCACCGGTCTGGATGTCGGCAAAGCCGTAGTCGTCCATCAGCCAGATGAAGCCGACGACCAGCGCGGCCGCCGCCGGACTCGGCAGGCCCTGGAAGAACCGGCGGTCGACCACGCCGATGTTCGTATTGAAGCGTGCCAGGCGCAGCGCCGCGCACGCGCAATAGACGAAGGCCGCGATCCAGCCCCAGCGCCCCAGGCCCTTGAGCGCCCATTCGTAGACGATCAGCGCCGGCGCCGCGCCGAACGACACCATGTCCGACAGACTGTCCATCTGTTCGCCGAACGCGCTCTGCGTGTTGGTCATGCGCGCCACGCGGCCGTCGAGGCTGTCGAGCACCATCGCGCAGAACACGCCGATCGCCGCCAGCTCGAAGCGGTCGTTCATCGCCATCACGATCGCGTAGAAGCCGCCGAACAGCGCCGCGAGGGTAAACAGGTTGGGCAGGATGTAGATGCCCTTGCGGCGCGGCCGCGCGACCGCGGGCGACTCGGGCTCGCTCAGGCTGTCGTGCACGCTGTCGTTCATCGCCGGGGCAGGGTCGCGAGCACGGTCGTGGTCGCCGTCACCTTGTCGCCGGGAGCGACGAGCACCGTCGCCTCGAGCGGCAGGTAGACGTCGACGCGCGAACCGAAGCGGATGAAACCGTAGCGCTGGCCGCGCGCCACCGACTCGCCCGGCTTCAGGTAGCACAGGATGCGCCGCGCGATCAGCCCCGCGACCTGGACCAGGGTGACGGTCTGGCCCTCGGTCTCGATCAGCACTGCGTTGCGCTCGTTGTCGGTCGACGCCTTGTCCATGTCGGCGTTGACGAACAGGCCGGGGAAGTACCGAACCGCCGCCACCTTGCCGTCGACGCTGACCCGGTTGCTGTGCACGTTGAACACGTTCATGAACACGCTGACCAGGAGCGCGTCGCGGTCGGCGTACGGGTCGTGCGCCTTGTCCACCTTGACCACCCGACCGTCGGCCGGGCACAGCACGGCACCCGGCTGATCGGGAATCGGCCGCGGCGGGTCGCGAAAGAACTGCACCACGAAGACGAGCGCGATCCAGCACAGGAGCGCCACGAACCCGGGCAGGAAGAACGACGCGAACACCGCCAGCATGAACGCGATGGCGATGTGCGGCCAGCCTTCGCGCGCCAGGATCGGATGCGGGTAGTTCATCGCGCCAAGGATACGCCGACGCGTCGTCCCGCGACGCGTTCGGCTATCGCTCCCTGGCTGCCTCCAATCCCATCTTATGCATCGGCGACAACAGGTATTCGATCACCGAGCGCCGGCCTTGATGGATCTCGGCGCCGACAAGCATGCCGGCGTTGAGCGGAAGCCTCTCGCCGGTGGCGACGCTGTCGAGGTGCGTGGCGGCGAGGCGGATCAGCGCCCGATAGCTGAGTTGCGCCTGCGCGGGCTGCTGCTTGGGATCAGTCGCGTCGGCGCTGATCAGCGCTACCTTGCCCTTGAGCAATCCGTACTTCTGAAACGGATACGCCGCCACCTTCACCATCGCCTGCTGACCGACGGCGACGAAGCCGACATCCTCGTTCTTCAGCAGGACCTCGGCTTGCAGAGGCTCCTCCTTCGGCACGATATTCATCAACAACGCACCCGCGGCGACGACGGCTCCCTTTGTCGTCGTCGCCAGATCCTTCACCACGCCATCGTTCGGCGCCCGGATCTCGAGCAAACCCGCCCTGACGTTCGACTTCTCCAGCTCCTGCGCGCTCCGGTTGAGCTGAGCGACCGTCTCGATGCGCTCGTTCTCGAGTTGCGAGCGGTATTGCGAGCGCAGCGCTGTGAGCCGCCTCTCCGATTGCGCAACCTGCGCCGCCAGGCTGATCACCGCCGCTGCTTGCGCTTTCAGGTCTTGTTCCTTCTCGATCGCCTCGCGCATCTTCTCCGCGGCCGCGACCTCGCCGACGAAACCCTCCTTGACGAGTTTTCGGTACGCCTCGGCCGATTGCTGATAGGTCGGCAAAGTCTGCACGAGCTTGGCGTGCACCTGCTCGGCCGAAACCAAGTCCGCGCGCGCCTTGTTCGAAGTCTCGGTCTCCTGCGCGATTGCATCGAGATGCGCTTGGCGCCGCGCCCGAAATTGCGTCTCGACTTGCGTGTAGAGCTCGGTAGGATCCGCTCTCGCGTGCAGGAACGGACGTTCGGAGCGTTCCGCATCGATCCGCCTCAGCGTGAGCTGCTTGAGCGCGACCTCTCTTCCCAAGGCATCGGTATCGGCTCGCGAGAGGCGACTATCGAGCCTGAGCAGCAACTGACCTTCGGTGACGACATCGCCTTCCTTGACCAGAATGTCGGTGACCACGCCCGGCTCGGCCGGCTGCACGACCTTGGTGTACGTCAAGGGTACCAGGCGCCCCTCGGCGACCGCGACGATATCGAGCTTGGCAAGGATCGACCACGCGAGCAGCAGCCCCACCAGCGCCGCCACACAGATCAGCACGGCGCGCGGCAACCGCGCAGGCGGCCGCTCCTGCATCGCGAGCAGGTCGGGCGCGAAGTCGAGCGCGTCGCGCGAGAGGGCAATGGCATCAGCCATCCCTGCCTACCTCGCGCAAGCGCACCTGGCCTTGCGCATCGTGCATCCACGCGCGCACCGGCTTGTCGCGAGCGATCTCGGCCGCCGTTTCGCGAGCCGCCCGATCGGCCTCGCCGAAGGGCGCCACCACATCGATCAGCCAAGGATGCTCGCCGCTCTTCCATTCGTGCGGAGCGATGACCGGCGAGCTCGAGCGCAACCGCGCGTCGACCGCGTCGCTCACGAATGCCCAGCTGACGAACGCCCACGGCAGGTCGACCTTCGAGTAGAGCCGGCATTGGTCCAGCACGAGCGGCGGCATGAGCCGCCAGTCGATATCGGCGATGAAGGTGTAGCGCCGCTGCGCATCGCGCGCGTAGAGCCACAGCGCGGGGCCGAGCAGCGGAAGCTTGGCGAGCTCTCTCTTTGCAGTCTCGAACTGCTCGGCGCCGAGGGGCGGTCGACCGTCGTTCATGATGGTGCTGTTCATGGCGTGACGTGTGAAGTCGCACCGGCCATCCAAGCCGGGCGCGGGATGTATCCCGTCGTGAGCGCGGCGAACGCGAGTTCGTCCGCCGACGGTGCAAGCTGAGGCGTAATCGGGCTGGGGAGCCCGATGGTTGCATCGGGTACCAAGCTGATTCCCGCCTGCAAGGCGGCCCATGGATCGACCGCAGTGGACGCGGCCAGGGTGCGCAGCGTGGTGCCGTTCAGCGCCGCCGTGCGCGAGCGGACGGCGCGCCAGTCGAGGTCGCCGTAGCTGCCGCTGGTCGCATAGCGATAGCTCAAGTCTCCGCCGATCGCCTGCGTGTCGCTACCCGTCGCGTAGTAGCTGTTCAGCTCGCTCGCCACGGGCCATGAGGTGAGGCTCGGGTTGGCGGCGCGCACCGCATCGAAGCGGTTGGCCAGCGCCTCGAAGTTGAACACCACCACGCGGCGATTGCGCAGGCGGTCGGTGGAGGTGGCGTCGTAATCGCCGCCCGGTGCGTTGGTGACGACTTGCAACGTCGTGATGTTGCGCCGGTTGGTCGCGAGGTACCAGTCCTTGAAGGTGATGCCGTCACCCGCGCCGGCGTCGAGCACCAGGTCGTTGCCGGTCTTACGCAAGCTCAAGTCGCCGTACCGGATACCGCCACCCAAGGTCAACGTGTCGCGCTGCGAGCTCGAGGTGAGCACGGTATCGGCGCCGTCGCCACGGTTGAATGCGATCACGTCCTGATCGCCACCTGCGTCGATCGTGTCGTTGCCGCGGCCGGCGACGACGAAGTCGCTGCCGGTGCTCGTCGTGATCAGGTCGTTGCCCGACCCGGCGTCCACAAAGTCGTTGTCGGTACCCGAGGTGACGTTGTCATCGCCCGCCCCTGCCACGATCACGTTCTGCCCGGTGCCGCCTCGGATGATGTCGTTGCCGGCGCCGGCGGCGAGGAGGTCGGCGTCGGTGCCGCCGTCGAGCGTGTCGTTGCCGGTGCCGCCGTACAGCTCGTCTTCACCGCTCGACCCGTCGAGCAGGTCGTCGCCGGCGCCGCCGTCGAGCCTGTCGTCGTCCGAGCCGCCATAGAGCTGGTCGTTGCCCGTACCACCCACCAGCAGGTCGCTGCCGCTCGAGCCGTCGAGACGGTCGTCGCCCGCACCTCCCCACAGCTCGTCGGCCTCACTCTCGCCGTAGAGCTGGTCGTTGCCGCCTTCGCCGAACAACTTGTCGGCGCCGCTCTGGCCGCGCAGGATGTCGTTGCCGCTGCGGCCATAGACGACATCGTTGCCGGCGCCGGCGTTGATGGTGTCGTCGCTGCGGTCGCCGGTGAGCGCGTCGTTGCCGCCGGTGCCGCTGCGCGTCACCGCGGCGATGTTGAGTTGCGCGAGCGTTGCCGTGCTGCCGTCGGCAAACTCGAAGCGCTCGATCGGGCTCGTGCCCCCGCCGTTCAATACCAGCTCGACGCCATCGGCGGTTTCCTGGCCGTCGGTGCCAAGCACTGAGATGAAGCTGCGCGTCTGCCCGGCCACGAGGACGCTGCGCGCGGCAAGCGAATCGATCGTGATCCCCGCGCCGAAGCGCAGGACGTCGAAGCCGCTTGTGTCGCTGAGCACGTCGCGGCCCTCGCCTTGGTTGTACAGATACAGGTCGTCGCCCGTGCCGCCGTCGAGCGTGTCGTTGCCGCGCCCGCCGGCCAGCGCGTCGTTGCCCGCGCCGGCGACGATCGCATTGGCCGCGACGTTACCGACCAGCACGTTGGCCGACGCGTTACCCGTGGCGTTGACCGCCGCGCTGCCGGTGAGCAGCAGGTTCTCCACGTCGGCGGCGAGCGTGTAGCTCACCGACGCGTACGCGGTGTCGTTGCCACCGCCGAGCGCCTCGACGATCGAATCGCCCGAGTTGTCGATCACGTAGCGGTCGTCACCCAGCCCGCCCGTCATCCGATCTGCACCTGCCTTGCCGTCGAGGATGTTCGCAAGGTCGTTACCGAACAAGAAATTGTCGAGGTCGTTGCCGGTCGCGCGCAGTGCGCTCGCTGAAAGCGAGACCTGCTCGACGTGCTGGGGCAGCACGTAGTCGATGCTCGAGGTGACCCGATCGAACCCCTGGTTCAGCAGTTCGGTGACGACGTCGCCGGCGTTGTCGACCACGTAGCTGTCGTCGCCCGCTCCTCCAGCCATCGCGTCGGCGCCGGCACCACCGTCGAGGCGGTTGTTTCCTGCATTGCCGGTGAGCGTGTTGGCGAGTGCGTTGCCGCTGGCATCGATATTGGCCGCACCGGTAAGCGTGAGGTTCTCGACCTCGGCCGCAAGCGTTGTGGTGACCGAGGAACGCACGATATCGATGCCCCCGCCCGCGGCCTCGAAGATCACGTCGGCCGCGTTGTCGACGACGTAGGTGTCGTTGCCCGCGCCGCCGGTCATGCGGTCGGCTCCCGCGCCGCCATCGAGCAGGTTGTCGCTCGCGTTGCCGGTCAGCGAGTTGTCGAGACCGTTGCCGGTGCCGCTCAGTGCGGTACCGGTAAGGACGAGGTTCTCGACGTTGGCCGTCAACGTGTAGTCGATCGATGCAACAACGGTGTCGAGACCGGACGACGCGGCTTCGCTGACGACATCGCCGGCGTTGTCCACCAGGTAAGTGTCGTCGCCCGCTCCTCCGGCCATCGTGTCGGCCCCCGCGCCGCCGTCGAGGCGGTTGTTGCCTGCATTGCCATCGAGCGAGTTGTCGAGCGCGTTGCCGGTGCCGCTCAGTGCCGCGCCATCGAGGACCAAGTTGTCGACGTTGTCCGTGAGCGTGTAGTCGATCGATGCCTGCACCGTGTCGATGCCGGCGCCGACGTCCTCCTGCACACGATCGCCCGCATCGTCGACGACGTAGGTGTCGTCGCCGGCGCCGCCGGCCATGAAGTCGGCGCCCGCGCTGCCGTCGAGGCGGTTGCTCACCGCGTTGCCGAGCAAGGTGTTGTCGAGCGCGTTGCCGCTGCCGTTCAGCGCGCCGATGCCGAGCTCGAGCGCCTCGATGTTGTCGCCGAGCGTGTAGCTCGCGAGCCCGTTCACGACGATCGTGTCGTAGCCTTCGAGGGCGTTCTCGAGCACGCGATCGCCCGCGTCATCGACCACGTAGCGGTCGTTGCCGCGCCCGCCGCGCATCTCGTCGGCGCCGGTGCCGCCGTCGAGCCTGTTGGCCGCTGCATTGCCGAGCAGCACGTTGTTCAGTTCGTTGCCGGTGCCGTCGATGGCCGCGATGCCGATCAACGTCAGGTTCTCGACGTTCGCGGCGAGAGCGAAGCTGACGCGGCTCTGCACGGTATCGCTGCCTTCGCCGGCCGCCTCGACCACCCGATCGCCGATGTCATCGACGACGTAGGCGTCGTCGCCGCTGCCGCCGAGCAACGTATCGCCTCCGGCGCCTCCGTCGAGCAGGTCGTCGCCCGCCAGGCCGCGCAACGTGTTCGCACCCGCGTTGCCGACGAGCACGTTGCGGGCCGCGTTGCCGGTGCCCGAGAGCGCCCCACTACCGATCAAGGTCAGGTTCTCGAGCGGGGCTGCGAGCGTGTAGTCGATCGTCGAGCGCACCGTGTCCTCGCCGCCATCGGCAGCTTCGGTGACGACGTCGAGTGCGCTGTCCACCACGTAGGTGTCGTTGCCCGCGCCGCCTTGCATGGTGTCGCCGCCCGTGCCGCCGTCGAGCAGGTCGTTGCCGGCGCCGCCGTCGAGCAGGTCGTCTCCTTCGAGCCCGTTGAGCTCGTCGTCGCCGCCCATGCCGAACAGCGCGTCGTCGCCGCTCTCGCCGAGCAGCCTGTCGTCGCCGGCATCGCCCGAGAGCAGGTCGTTGCCCGCGCCGCCCGCGATGAAGTCGTTGCCGCCCGCGCCGAAGGCGATGTCGTTGCCGCCTTCGAGCATCAGGAAATCGTCGCCGTCGCCGCCGAAGGCAAGGTCGCTGCCCGCGCCGGCGAACACCGTGTCGTTGCCGGCGCCGGCGTCGATGAAGTCGTCACCGATCCCGGTGAACACCGTGTCGTCGCCGGCACCGGCTTCGACGATGTCGCTACCGCCGTCGTCGTTGACGACGTCGTTGCCGTCGCCCAGGCGATGCACGTCGTTGCCTGCCGTGCCGAGCGCGAGGTCCGGGCCTGCGGTTCCAGTGAGGCTCTGTCCGACGGCAAACGCCGGCAGGTTGGCGACGGTCGTCGATCCATCTGCGCCGCGCAGCTGCGTCTCGTTGCGGTTGCGCAGGGTGACGTCGGCTGCCTGCAAGGTGCTGCCGTCGCTCCGGCGCACCGTCGCCACGCCGTGTACCGTCTGCCCGTTGACGATGCGGAATCGCCGGTCGCTCGAGAGCCCGATCTCGGCAATACCCATCTGATCGAGGGAACGGAATTCGCCCGCGTCGGTGATGCCGTTGCCATTTGCATCGCGCCAGACGCCGAAGCGGCTCCAGTCGCGGTCTGCCGCGGTGAAGCGGCCGTCGCCGTTGGTGTCGAAAGCGGCCAAGCCCTCGAGGTCGGTCTGTGCACCCGCCGCATCGCGGACGAACGAAAGCTCGTTGCCGGTGTCGATCTTGCCGTCGCCGTTGCGGTCGATCGCGAGAAAGCCGTCGTCGGGTCCCACCCACGCCGTGCGGCGCCGCCAACCGTCGCCATTAACGTCGAAGAACACGTTGGAATCGTCGACGTCGATGAACTCGAAGCCGTCGCCGTCGAGATCGATCGCAATCGGCTTGCCGCCGCCGGAGCCGACGTTGGGCAGGGGTGGCGGGCCGAAGTGAGGAACGGAAACTGTTTGGTCTGTGAACGTGTTGTTCGTTGGATCGGAGGCGTCGTACACGCGCACCGTGAAGGTGTCGGTGCCGACGACATCTCCGCGTACATGGAAGTCGGTGAGGCCGTTGCTGCCAACCGGAGCGTTGCGCAGGTCGGACTCGATGTAACGCCGGCCCGTATAGGCGAAGGCGCCGGTTGCTGCGTCGATGGTCGCCTCGCCGTACAGAGGAGCGCCGACCACCTCGAAGCGAAACGATCCCGCGTTGTCCGGATCGGTCGCGACGAGACGCCCATCGTTCTGCGTCTCGCTGGCGATCGGTGTGTCGTGCAGGTAGGTGGTGGGCGAAGAATCGATCTGGTAGACCGTCGAGCCGACGTTAACGCGGACCGAAGTCGTAGGGTTCATCGGGTCATACTGCGCGGCGGCGACCCTGGCATATTCCAGCTCGAAGTACTCGCGCGGAATACCGGTGTCGGCCAGAGGACCGAGTGCGTAGTACGAGCTCTCGCCGTCGACCAGGATCAACTGGCGGCCCTGCACCGTCTCGTATGGCGTATAGATCGGCACGCCCTGATCGAGCGTCACGTCCACTCGGTACTCGA
>Ga0187893_10009709_pt1 | contig 14682 bp, 13 predicted proteins | sample MA1701074metaG_FD_139574 | JGI IMG/M metagenome (GOLD analysis project Ga0187893, IMG submission 139574) | White microbial mat communities from a basaltic lava cave in the Kipuka Kanohina Cave System on the Island of Hawaii, USA - MA170107-4 metaG ...
ATTTACAGTTCTCCTTCTTGATTTGATTTCATCAAGCCGCCAAGGAGAACTGTGCTCGTGGAACGCTCAAAGCTTTTCAAGTCACACTGGTCGAACCAGTCGCTTACCCAAAATGTTTAGTTATCTAACATTTGCACTCACAGAGTTGGAAGAAAGAGAATATTTGAAATTAGAAGTGACCAAAGATAGTTAGATTGGAGGCGGCGATCGGAATCGAACCGATGAATAAAAGTTTTGCAGACTTCTGCCTTACCACTTGGCTACGCCGCCTTGTATGAAAAGCCTAGAAAAGAACCGGAAAGTTTCTTAAAACCGAGAAGCGACGCGGTGCTGGTTTGCACGACGCGCCGCTTCTTACAATTTTGGAGCGGGAAACGAGACTCGAACTCGCGACTTCAACCTTGGCAAGGTTGCGCTCTACCAACTGAGCTATTCCCGCTTAACGCGAACTCAGATTCTACAAATTAACATTTTCTTGTCAAGCAGGGCGAAAAAAAAGTAATGGTTCAGTTAGAGGCAAATTTATGAGCCGCTGATATTCGCAGACGAAACGCGGATTCTTTTCTTTAATAATATCCGCGTTTCATCTGCGAATATCAGCGGCTCAAATAATTCTTTGTTTTTCTAACTGACCCACTACCGAAAAAAAGTTTGAAGCGCAGGCTTTGTTTGCCTTATTTTTGAGCTAGAAATAACTGAAAACCCGAACCCTATATTTTTCAATAGGAAAACTCCTCGCGCGCCCAACGCCGTTTACGAAATTTTGATTCCGTCCAAAAGTTTCTCAATAGTTCAATTCGCGGCTTGTCTTCTCCCCTTTCGTTTTTTGCCAAGACAATACTCACTACATCGTAACGATATTCGCGCCCAAGCAAACCAAACATTCTTCGATAGGCTCTTGCGGCGCGTGTGATTTGTCGCTGTTTACGACCGTCAACGCTCGCCGAAGGCGCGGCGAAATCATCTGAACGCCGGGTTTTGACCTCAACAAAACAGAGCGTTTCACTATCGTAAGCGACAATATCAATCTCGCCGTTAATCATCGCTCCGCGCATGTTTCGCCCTACGGGAATCGTAAAGTTTGATGCCACTATCTTGTAGCCTTCGCTCTCAAGAAAGATTTTCGCCAATAGCTCGCCACGTTGTCCAAGTTCAAGATGCGGGGCAAGAGTTTCTTCTTTTTTCTTAAATGTAAAAAAATCTTTGAGTTTCATTTCACACGCGATGATGACCCAATCAAGAAAATTACTCAATATTTTTTCGCGCAGAAAAAATCTGTTGACAACTAATTACAATTTGCGCCACTCTATGAGTTGCGCCAGCCGCCCCCGCGTCGGCGCTCATTCAATAAAAGAGCGTCTTTCCTCGCGTGGAGGCACTCTCCTGTGGTTGTCGTAATAGTTCTTTCCCCGAAAATTTTCATACTTAATAAGGCTGAGGTTTTAATGAACAGCAGATTTTTGTTTTTTCTTGCAGGGCTTGTTATAGCTATATCTTCAAACATCAACGCACTCGCACAACAACGCGCGCGTGTTGTCAATCCCACGAATCAACAACAAACAAAGACGACAGAACAAACAAGCAATGCCGTCCCCGTTCCGACACCACAAACGGATTCAAAAACTTCTTCATCGTCGTCGAAAAAACATCTGACGACTTTTGCACAGATTCGCGCACGAGTTACCGAAGCGCAACGTCTCTTTGCATCGCGTCCTGTTCCGACAGCCTTTTCTACAAACACACCTTCGATTGAATTTGTTACAGTTGCCGCGCTCGAACCCGCTACATCAAAAATTCACTTGGTCACAATTCCAAAGAAAACTTTTTTGACACGCAACGCTGAATTGAAGACTACTTCTTCGCTGGATTCATTGCTTTCGATTCGCGTTGTGCGTGCGAACGGTGTGAACACTGCGGTTGCAATTTTTGATGAAGAGGGAAAAAGCCTTACACCATTGATTGTTCAGTATCCGATTGAGCGCAACGGAAAGTTCGCAGAGATAGCCTATTATATTTCAATTCATCCGGCGCTTCGCTCGCCCGAAGCTGTAACAGCGGGCAAAGCTTATCTGAAAAATTCTATTGATATTGCTATTAAAAAACTTCGTGAACGCGGGCAAGTCATATCGCCCGAAATCATAGCCATTGCCGAGAGGCTCTGCATCATCGAACACGCAGACCACATACGTTTTCGCACAGAAAACCGTGCCGAACTGTTTGACGAGATTTATATGCTCTTGGCTTTCAATGAAGGCAATACCTACCGTTACGCTGTAAGCACGGCTGGCGCGGGCGGTTTGGTTCAGATGATTCCTTCGACTTATCGTATGGTGCGCCAGACCTACCCGGCAGTAGGGCTTGAACCTGATTTCGTTGTGGGAATGCGTAACCATGTAAACGCCATTCAAGCGATGTTGCTCTACATGCAATATACTTGGAACGACCTTGCCACAAGAGAAGATGTAGTTCTCGCACTTCAAAACGGAACGGCAAAACAATCAGAACTAATGTCTGCGGGCTACAATTCAAATCCTGCACGACTTCCCTCTTATCTGAACAGAGGCGGTAACGGTTGGCGCACACTCATTCCACGCGAAACGCAGATGTATCTGGAAATCTATAAAGCACATGAAATGTTTGTGCCTTTGCCGAAAACTGTTGTACAAAAGCCGCAGGATGCGAGTCGCTAATTACGCAAATTTGCCGGAAGAAAAAATCGCAGAGTTAGAAAAAGAACTTGGTGAACAACGCGGGCTTCAGGATGTTTTGAATTGGGGCTTTCAACAACCAAAAGGCGTCTGCATTCCCCGCGTTGTTGCAGAAGTGATTACACAAGATGAGTTCACGCGCGATGTTATCGTTCCAATGCGTGAACTCTTTCTTGTTTACGACACAACCTGATTAGGCGCAATAACGGCAGTTGCCGTTTGGTCACATCATCCTGCGGCAGATGAATTATTAGAAGCGCGTTTGAAAGCAGGCTGGAAACCAACACCTTCGATTTTGAGCGAAGGTGAAAAAGTATTGGGTTATGCCGCGTGTGCCTTGAACCCTCGCTCTTGAAAAATGTTAGCTTTTCTTCAACAGGTCGTCAGCCTATCGCACATCTACCTTCAAACACCGATAATTGCTGTGTCGAATCGTGCTTCAATCAAATCGCCGTTTCTCTTACCCAATTTCAAAGTCAAATTCGGGTAGGTCATTTCTTCAGCCTCAAAATGCTCGAATCCAAAAAGCTTTTCGGTATTTATTATTGCGTCTTCGTCACCTTCGATTTCCATGTAGAAACCGAATGGCAATTCGTCAACAACAATCTCAACGTTATTAACCTGCCAAGTCTTTCTGCGCTTTTCGTAAACAAGCGCGGGTATGAAACCAAGCGAGATTAAAATCGCGCTCATTGCTTCTGCGTCTGCGATTTCCGTTTCTTCTTCGCGTTGGAATTTGATGGGTGAGTCGGAATGAAAGCGTTGTTTGTACGTGAGAACTGCGCGTTCGTTTACGCGGCGAAGACGTAAGACTGCTGTTTTACCTTCTAAACTACCGCCTGAGAACAGCGTGTTTTCTTCAAACTCTTCGCCCTGATATAGGGCGTTTGATTCATTTAATTTTTGAATCACAGCCCCGAATTGCTCCTGTGTCAAACGATATTTTTTTTCGATTTCAATTCCCATTTTTCAAAAGCCCCGACAGCCAGTGCATGACGTTCAAAAGAAACTGTGCGTTCTGTTTTGCGAGTGGCGAATTCATTCCCATCGGGTTTTTATTTGGACCGCCTAACTGAGCGGAAAACATAGCCGCTTCACCAAAAACGGCAACCCGACCTTTGCCCGATTTCAGAGTAGCTCCTTGATACCAGCCTTTAATTTCTTTTCTCTCTGTTGTCTCATTAAACTGCCAAGCCACCTGCGGATTCAAAGAGACGTAGTTTTCGCTAAATACCATCAACGGTTTTGCATCTTTCCCAAGCTGAAAAGCCGAGCCTGTAAACGATGTGACAGAATCAACATTTTCGTTCTTTTCTCTTCCTTTCAAAATTGGATGATCTACAAGGGTTTTATCTGTCAGAGAAAAAACATCAGGTACGCCTTGTGTCTTTTGGTTGGTTGCGAATCCGTTCGTAAACTTGATTTCAAACTCATTCGCAAGTTTTTCAGCCGCGCCCGGAAACGGCATGTGGTCGGCAATTAATAAAAGCGCGCCGCCGCTTTTTACCCAATCGCACGCTGCAAGAATTTCTTCATCAGTAAAAGCGGAAGGCGTTGGCAATGACCACTTATCGTTGTTTTGTTCCGCCAATGCGTTAGCGATTACCAGTATCTTTGCATCCTTTAATGCTTCTTTGGTGAATTTTGAAGTTGAAGGTTTTACAACATAACCGTCGCGTCTGAGAAGTTCGGCAAACGGAAGATAACGCCCGCTTGCCGTGTGAAAATTGAAATGCGCTTCGTCAATCAAAACTATTGGTCCTGTGTTTTGTTTGTACGCAGGTTTTGCAATCGGCGGCTTGAATTCCGTGTCAGCCACTTGCTGAGAATAACCTCCGGACACAATCGCAAAAATAAACAACAAACAGATAGCAATTTTCTTCATGGTTGTTTTTACCTTTGTCTAATCCACTTCAAGGCTTCAGGTATCGAAGCTTTTTTGCCGTACATCAACATTCCCACGCGATACACACGCGACGCAAGCCAGACAAGAAAGACTCCCATTCCCCCCGTGGTTAAAACAGATAAAGCTATCTGCCAGATTGGCGGCTGTTGAGTCATTATCCGAACCGGCATAATTATTGGCGACCAAAGCGGAATGATTGAAGTCCAAAATGCAAAATTTGATTCGGGACTGCGAATTATCGGAAAAGCCAGATAGAAACCAACCACCAAGAAAAGAATCATTGGCAGTGCGAGTTGTCCGCCTTCCTGTGCCGTTGTCACCATCGAACCGACAAGCGCGTAAATTGCGGAGTAAAGGAAATAGCCAATCACAAAATATACAAAGATCATCAGCAACTGAAACACGCTTACGTTTATTTCAGGCATTTTAATCCCGCCGCTCAAAAGAATCGGAGCCAGTGCATAGCTCACAGCCAAAACAGCCGCGAGCACCCAAATTCCCAACTGCGTCAAAGCCACCAACGACACGCCAATCAGTTTTCCAAGCATCAGGTGAAATGAATTGATGGAGGAAAAAAGTATCTCTGCAATACGGGTTTCTTTCTCTTCAATAACTGCCGCCATGATTGATTGCCCGTAAGAAAGAAGCATTATGTAAATCAAAAGCGCAGAGCCGAACGGCAAGACCCAACGCGCTATTGTTTCAGCCGAGGTCAATTGCTTTTGTCCACCCGCTTCGCGTGTTTCTAAAGTCACAGGTTTGTTAATGGCTTCTATTTTGTCTTTATCTATTCTGGCGTCGTCCAACCGCTTTTCGCGGATTACTTTATTAAGGGCGTCGCGGATTTGTTCGCGTGTTCCGAAATCACTGACATTGCGGGCAACAAGTTCAACTTTTGTATCCGTTCCCAACTCCTGCGGAATAATTATGTATGCGTCCAGATTTTTGTTTATCAAACGCTCTTCCAACTCTTTTTTGACGACGTCAATTGAACGCCCGTTCAAATCAACATGCTCAACAATATAACTGCCCAGAACAGACCTTGCCATCTGTTTCATCCGTTCTCCTTGATTCTGGTTCATCTGCTTCATCGGATTTTGTTCATCCTGTTCCGTCTGGGCTTTCTTTGTGTTGCCAACGAGTTCTTCAGTCAGTTGTTCATATACCTTTCCGCTTTGGTCCACAACGGCAAGCCGCGTGGCGTCACCCGCTTTCAAAGTAAAAATTAATCCTACAACTACCGGAAAGCCGAACATCAACACGGGCATCAGAATTGTGCCGATGACGAAAAATTTGGTTTTAACCCGCGTGATGTATTCACGCTTTACGACGGCAAAAAACTTTTTCATCTTTCCGACTCCTTAACTTTTTCGATGAATATCTCGTTCAAACTCGGCTCAACCAATTCAAACTTCGTAATCTTCGCGCCCGCTTTTATCAAACGATGCAGAAGAACCTGAGAATCCGCATCTTTCGCCAGCATAATTTCTGTTTCATCACTGTGCGACTTTACACTTGCGACGAGTTCTTTATCTTCTAAAACATCTCCGATGCCTTCTGCTCTTAACGCGACGGCGTTGCGTCCGAAACTGCTTCTCACTTGACGCAGACTTCCCGATAAAACTTTGCGCGAACGGTTTATCAAACAAATGTCGTCGCAAAGTCTTTCCGCCGTACTCATCATATGCGTTGAGAAGATTATTGTTTTGCCTTTGCTTTTCTGTTCTAAAACAATCTCTTGAAGTAACTCAACATTTATCGGGTCAAGTCCTGAAAAAGGTTCGTCCAAAATCAATAAATCAGGGTCGTGAAGAACAGAAACAATAAACTGAATTTTCTGTTGCATTCCTTTTGAAAGTTCAGTCGCTTTTTTGTTTTTGTAGTCTTTTAGCTTTACGCGGTCCAGCCAATAATCAATTCGCTCTTCAATCTGTTTTCCGGTGATGTTTTTCAATGCGCCAAAAAACCGAAGTTGGTCTGCGATTTTCATTTTTGGATAGAGACCGCGTTCTTCGGGCAGAAATCCTATTTTGTCTTGGAGTTCTTCCGTTATTTTTTGTCCAAAGAGTTTTATAGAACCTTCGTCCGGCACGGTTATATTGACAATCATGCGAATCGTCGTTGTTTTACCGGCGCCATTTGGACCAAGAAAACCGAAAATTCTTCCGGGCTTAACTTCAAAGCTCAATTTATTAACAGCTATAAATTCGTCGTAGCGTTTTGTGACTTCTGAAAGAGTCAGGGTCGGCGTTTCTTCGCTCATATTGAAATCAAAAGGCAAAAGGCAAAATGAAACAGATTTTGTCTTTATGCGTCGGACTGCCAACATTTATTTTGCATATCTGTCGAACAGAGGCTAATACGCTAACGATGAAGAGAAAGTTTTAGCCCTTTGTATTTAACTTTTTACTTTCTACTTTTGCCTTTTGCCTTTTGATTTCTTATATTCAGACTTGTCTCCCTTCCCGTTAGTTTCAGTCTGGTATTAAGCCATGAAAGCAAACCTTTCCCTTTGTTGTTTTGTTTTCTTATTTTGGCTGTTACTGTCTGGCAGTTATGTTATAACCACTGCACAACAACCACAGCCGTCGCCATTACCGACGATTGCGCCAAGTTCATCTCCGTTACCAACATTACTGCCCAATAAAACGGGCACGAATGACGATGTCGTTCGCGTCAATACAAATCTGGTTCAATCCGATGTCATGGTCTTCGACAAAAACGGGAAGTTTGTTGAAAGCTTAAAACGCGAACAGTTTGAACTCAAAGTTGACGGCAAAATTCGTGACATAACTTTTTTCGATTTCATCAGAGCCGGAGACACAAGCGAAGATACGAAACTAGCCGCCGCAAGAGGGGTAGCAGGTACAAACTCAACGGGTCAACAAACAGTTCTTTTAGACAGAGGCAGAACAATTATTTTGTTTGTTGACGATTTGCATCTTTCCGCAGAAAGTATGAAGCGGACGAAGGATTTTCTGCTGAGATTTATTGACAATCAACTCGGACAAAATGACCAAGCCGCGATTGTAACTTCAAGCAGACAGCTTGGATTTCTTGAGCAAATCACAGATAACAAAGAAGTCTTACGACGCGCTGTTGACAGACTTAAATCTCAAAAGCCTGCTTATAAAGACCTTGATTTCCCACCAATGAGCGAGTATCAAGCCATTGCAATTGAAAGACACAACCGAGATATTTTTGATTATTTTGTGGATGAAGTCATTCGGCAGTATCCATCTAACCCGCCACTTTCTCGTAGCGCTGCCGAAGAAATGGTTCGTAATCGCGCCAGGTTTTTTCTTCAAAATACCGGATTTGCAACAAGTTCTACTTTGGGATTTTTGAATACACTTTTGCGTGATTTTGCCTCAGTTCCCGACAGAAAACTTATTCTTTTTTTCTCAGACGGATTTTATGTGGAAAGCAATATAGGCAACGCCTCGCAAGAGATTCGTCAAGTTGTCTCTCAGGCAGCGAAAGCAAATGCCGTTATCTACACAGTTGACGCGCGCGGACTTATAAGCGGGTTGGATGATGCAAGCAGTGATGTCAGGTTTGACGCAACCGGAAGGCTACAACGCGGCAACGCGGGTCAACTATCAGCTTCACAAGATGGACTTTACGCGCTTGCAAAAGACACGGGCGGGCGGGCAATCATAAACACAAACGCGCCCGACGCAGATGTGAAAAAAGCGGTTGATGAAATTTCTATTTATTATTTGCTGTCATGGGCTAGTGACGATGACACTATAAAGGGCGAGAAATTCCGCAAGATTGAAGTCAGTGTTATCGGAAGACCTGATTTGAACGTACAAGCACGGCGTGGTTTTGTATCAAACGAAAATTTCCAAGCGCAAAGTGACCAGAAAAAAAACTCGAAGAAAAAACAGAACCCGAAAGATGTCGTACAAAATGAACTTATCTCAGCAATCAAAACTGTTGCGCCCTTATCGTACCTACCCACAAAAGTTTCCGCTTCATTTGTTGACATGCCAAAAACAGGAATTGTTCTAATGTCCTCTGTCGAGGTTTCAAGAAACGAGATGACATTTGAAAACAGCAATGACATTCAAGCGGCGATGGTTGATGTTGTTGGTGTGATTGTTAATGAGCAAGGCAAATCCGTTTCGAGTTTTCAAGATAAACTGTACATTCCGGCGCTACAGAGCGGTTCTCGTGAGAAACCTGTTATTACTACAATTCAAACAAAACAACTTTCACCCGGAATTTACCAAGTGCGCGTTGCAACGCGCGACGCAAAGAACGGTCGTATCGGTAATGCTTCGACTTGGATAGAAATCCCCGATTTGAAAAGCAAGAAATTCTCTGTTGGCAGCCTGTTTATTGCTGAACGAAAATCGAATAAATTTACAGGAAGTTTACTTGACCTTTCGCCACAGGAAACACCGGTAAATGTGTCTCGTAAATTTTCACCTTCGTCTCATCTTCGTTTTTTGACTTATATCTACAATGCGGCTTTATCCGCAAATCAAGACCCTTTCCCGGATGTTGCAATTCAGGTTCAGGTTTTTCGTGACGACCAACCTGTTGTCACATATGAGCTAAAAAAGCTAAAACAACAAGGTTTCTCAGACTTTGCGCGATTACCATATGCCGCCGAATTTCCATTGGTCGGGATGCGGGCAGGACGTTACATTTTGCAAGTTACAGCTATTGATAGGACTTCTAAAATAAGTGCCGCGTCAAAGGTAAATTTTGTCATTGAGTAATTTCATCCTTTTTTTTGAGAGGTGAATAAAACCAAATAGTCGTCTGATTTCTTTTAGTTCGAGGGCCAACGCCATGAAAAAAGTATTTGTCTCCGTTCATTATGTTTGTTTGATTGGTTTGTTTTTAGTGTTTGGCAGTTACGCTGTAACCGCTATTGCACAACAACCACAACCATCACCATCCAAAACTAATGACGATGTCATTCGCGTCAATACAAATCTGGTTCAATCCGATGTCATGGTCTTCGACAAGAACGGAAAATTTGTTGAAGGCTTAAAACGCGAACAGTTTGAACTCAAAGTTGACGGCAAAGTTCGTGACATAGCTTTTTTTGATTTGGTAAAAGCCGGAAGCGCAACCGAAGATACGAAACTAGCCGCCGCAAGAGGGACAGCCAGAGCAAATTCAAACGGCGAACAGCAAACAGTTCTTTTAGACAGAGGCAGAACGGTTATTCTATTTGTTGACGATTTGCATCTTTCCGCAGAAAGCATGAAGCGAACAAAAGATCTACTGCTGAGATTTATTGACAATCAACTCGGACAAAACGACCAGGCCGCAGTTATTTCAGCAAGCGGGCAGCTAGGTTTCTTACAACAAATCACAGATAACAAAGAGGTCTTACGCCGCGCCGTTGATAAACTCAGAGTTCAACAACCCTCATACAAAGACTTTGAGTATCCGCCGATGAGCGAGTATCAGGCTATCTCTATTGAAAGAAGTGACAGAGATGTTCTCACTTTTTTTGTTGACCAATTATTAAAACAAAACCCCGGAATGAGGCGCGACACAGCCGAGAACATTGTCCGCAATCGCGCGCGAACGATTCTTCAGCAAACAACTTTTTCGACAACTCTGACGTTAGGCTTTTTGAGCAATCTGATTCATGAATTGGGTAAACTTCCGGGAAGAAAGCTTCTTCTTTTATTTTCAGACGGATTCTTTGTTGAAACTAATGTGGGCAATGCCTCGCAGGAAATTCGCCAAGTTGTTTCTCAGGCGACTAAATCAAACACAGTAATCTATTCAATTGACGCGCGCGGTTTAATAAGCGGTTTTCATGACGCTAGCAGCACTGCGCCTGTTGATACTACCGGAAGACTTCAACGCGGAACTGCAGGTGAATTGACGTCATCACAGGACGGTCTTTATGCACTTGCAAGAGACACCGGCGGACGCGCGATTTTCAACACAAACACCGCAGACCCCTTGGTTAAAAAAGCTTTGGACGAAACTTCCGTTTATTATGTTCTGGCGTGGGCAAGCGATGACGATACGATAAAAGGCGAAAAATACCGTAAGTTAGAAGTCAACGTCATCGGCAGACCCGATTTAACAGTTCAGACACATCGCGGTTTTATTTCAAATCAAAAGCCGCCGCAACAGGCAGAGAAAAAAGACGACGAGAAAAACAAAAAGCCAAAAGACATAGCTCAAAAAGAACTCATCACTGCAATCAAAACAATTGCTCCTTTGAGCTACCTGCCGATTTCATTGTCTGCCTCATACATTGACACCCAAGAGGGCGGTACAGTTTTGACGACCTCAATTGAACTTTTAAGCAAAGACTTGGTTTTTGAAAATATCAACAATGTACCAACATGCAATATTGACGCAATTGGCGCGATTTTCAATGAACAGGGCAAAAGCGTTGCGAATTTTCAAGACAGATGGACGTTGAGGGCGCCTGCCAATTATCAACCAATTGAGGGTGATGCTGTAATAAATACTTTTCAAAATAAACTCCCGCCCGGACTTTACCAGATAAAGATTGCCGTTCGGGATGTCAAAGACGGTCGGTTAGGTAACGCTTCGGCATGGATAGAAATCCCCGATTTGAAAACTAAAAAGCTGTCGGTCGGAAGCCTTTGGATAGCAGAACGAAAACCTAATGCCGATGTAAATAAAGATACGTCACAGACACCTGTCGGTCTTAATGTTTCCCGAAAGTTTTCACGCGGCTCATACCTGCGGTTTTTAACTTATATCTACAACGCAGCTCAATCCTCAAATCAAACTTCTCTTCCCGATGTCGCTTTACAGATTCAGGTTTTTCGTGACGACCAACCCGTAATTACAAACGAACTTGTTAAGGTCAGGGCGCAGGGAAGCATGGATTTGATACGACTACCATATGCCGCAGAGTTTTCGTTGAATCAATTGCCTGCCGGACGCTATGTTTTACAGGTAACAGCCATTGACCGAATTTCTAAAACAAGTGCGATTCAAAAAATTAACTTCATGGTTGAATAGATAACAAAAGATTTTTTTTTCGCCCGTTGAAAAAACTATTGCATTTTTTTTCGCACTTGTTTTAGATTGTCGGCAGTTTGATTTTCTTCGAGGTGCCGGCTCTGTTAAGTAGTGTTGAGCGTTGCGCCTTACCCATTAGCTCAAGAAAAAACTCGGAGGTTACAAAAAAGTGCCAACTGCAACTTGTCCCGAATGTGACGAATCTGTCCATGTTGACGCAGAAGCTGATAAAGGCGACACAATAGTATGCGATGATTGCGGCGCAGAGTTGGAAATTGTCGGATTAGACCCGGTCGAACTTGACCTTGTTGAGGACGATTACTATGACGACGATTACGACGATGATTACGACGACGATAAGTATTAAACGGTAACAGTGGCGGTTAGCAATAGCAGTTATTTTTTGTCATATTTCAATGTTCCTGAAACTGCTAACTGCCACCGTTATCTGTTACTCTTTTCTCGCCTGATAACCGATTCTGCTTTGCCGAACTAAACCGCGCGAGCTTTCTATCCTCACTGTGTGAAACTTGCCATCTTTTTTCTTCTCTTCCGCCGGATAAAAAGCGACCATATATGATGAAATTACCTCTTCCGCTAAAGATTTGAAAAGTGGCTCAAAATCTTTATCCGTTGCGTAGAAGTTCTTACCGCCCGTTTTAATAACAAGTCCGCTAACGTCAAAAGGTGTAGGCAATGGCTGTCTTTCAGTTGAAGCCAGAAGGCGCGAATACGAAGGAAGAGTGACACTATAAACGCTAACATCGGCGGCGTTTGCCCTTTCGATTACGGTCTTTGGCGAAACAGTATCGCCGACAGGAAACCCGTCCGAAATTACCACGACCGAGCGTTTCAATAATCTTTTATCTTTTGTCTTCGGGGCTTTATTTACTATGAGCCTGATTGCATCATCAACGGCGTCGTAAGCGTGTGTGGAAAGTCCGTTGATGTCGCGTTGAATTTTATCAAAAGCCTTTTCAAGTTTTGCTTTTTCGCCCGTAAAAAATTGGACTGTTTTCACCTGCATTCCGAAACTCATCACGGCAAATACGGAGTGTCTGTCGGCAAGCTTTTCAATAAACATGCTCAATGCTACACGAAGCCTTGAAAATTCTTCTGCCGTCATGCTCCCCGAAACATCCACGGCGAAGACAATCGCAACGGGACGTTTGGCTCCCGATTTTGCATCGAGATTGAAAAAAGCAATCGGTCGCTCAACACCATCCTCATAAATCTTGAAATCGCTCGCGCTCAATCCGCGAACAGGCTCGCCCTTTTCATCCGTAACGACCGCATCGAAAACAAGAAGGTCTGTATCAACCTGTATGATTTCATCCGGCGGAATCGTAGGGAATTCGGGAACGGTACGCGGGCGCGTTTCGGGAAACGTTTTTTCATCTTGCGCCTGAATTGACGCAAGGAAAAAGACAATAAACAAAATCAAAAATGTGGAAGCCCGCACGAAGTAAGGGCGCAATGAAACACTTATATCGCGCGTGTTTCTGCATCCTCTTAATATCAATTTACTTTTTACGATATGCTCATTAAGTTTTTTATTATTTAGCCACAGAGGATAGCGAGAGACACAGAGATTTTTTTCTACTTTTCTCTCTGTGCTCTCTGTGACTTCTGTGGCTAAAAAAGACAACATAACTTTGTTTATAGTGTGCTTATTGTACGAATACTCCATAACTTCAAAGCCATTATATGCACTTAAAGATTAAACGCCACAAACAACTTAAGTTTTAACTCTGGCATCTTTTCAGCGTTCATTTTTCGGGCAGTTTGTTATAATGCCCTCGATTCGTTCAAGTTAAATCTTAAAATTCGGGAAGTATGAAATTTAATCAAATTAATAAACGATATTCCGCTCTGATTTTGTTCGCCTTATTTTTGCTGCTTGTGCCTGTCGCTGTTCAGGCGCAGTCAAAAGGAAGCATCAAAGGAAAAGTGCGTGACGAAAACCGCGACAAATTACAGGGTGTTACAATCACCCTTTTCAAAGACGATAAAGAAATCACTTCAACCACAACAGACAAAAACGGCGAGTTCAGATTTGACGGCATTGACGAGGGCGTTTACAGAATGACCTTTCGCAAGCCCGGTTTGAAACTAGGTACTTTTAGCAATATAAAAGTTAAATCCGGCAAAGAGACTGAACTTGTTGACCGTCTGATTTTAGAGAAAGACGATTCAACTTTCGCATTTATACGCGGGAGCGTTTTCGGTCCCGACGACCGCAGTGTTCAGGGCGCAAAAATTGAACTCTTCCGTGTTTTTTCTGACGGTTCAACGAAAAAACTAAAAGAGAGTCATTCGGGCGAAGACGGACAATTTGTTTTCAGACTTTCGGGCGATGCGGCAAAGTATCGTGTTGTCGTAAAAATCAGCGGAGCTGAAACAACGTCGAAAGATGTTGACGTTGACGGCGCGGAGATTTATCGTATTGCCGTTACATTACAACCCAAGAAGAACTAACCATTTCAAAACAAAGATGCCGGAACAAAAAAAGAACGGAGCGCAGGACGAGCAATCAACTTTTTTGACTGCACGACAACTTGCATCCGTTCTTCAAATCAGCGAAGCGACTGTCCGCCGTCTGGCACATACGGGTCGCATTCCTTCAATACGTCTCACGCCTCGCCTTATTCGTTTTCATCTGGCGTCGGTGCGCGAAGCATTGGATAATTCATTTCACAAAAGTCACAAAGCGAATAAACACGAAGACGATGACAAACAGCTTTCGTTTTCAGACTTGCTTTGAAGTAAAGACTCTTTATATCAAACTCAAGCCGCTCCACATCACACTTTTCCGCACACGACAGCGATATACGCCTAGTTTAGCTTCAGTTCGTGTTAAGCCGTCGAAGACGGCGATATATCATTAGCCCACACGCGCAAGATGTGGGTTTGGATGATTTTTGAATTTCAAGCTCTTGAAAAGAGCGACATAGAATTTATGCCGCCGTTTCGGGGCGGCTCAATTTTGATATTGCCCTGTTCCCACATCTGGCGCGTGTGGGCTGCTAATATATCGTCGGTTTCACCGACTAAGAAATCTTATCCTTATCCCGAACTGAC
>Ga0187893_10009710_pt1 | contig 14681 bp, 25 predicted proteins | sample MA1701074metaG_FD_139574 | JGI IMG/M metagenome (GOLD analysis project Ga0187893, IMG submission 139574) | White microbial mat communities from a basaltic lava cave in the Kipuka Kanohina Cave System on the Island of Hawaii, USA - MA170107-4 metaG ...
CAAAAAATCAGCTGAGAAAATCCTGTCTTTATTGACGGACCCTTAAATACGTGAAGAGGAAGTCCTAACTTGGGATTGAGGGAAGATTAAAGCCATGAGCGATTTAATCCGGTGGCTTATCCGTGCGCCATTCTTTTTGGTCATTACCCCGCTGTCAATGGTCGGTTGGGTCTTGGCTTGGGCCTTCTCCCCAACGAGCATCGGGAAATTCACAGCTTTGTTTGAAGTGTGGACTTTTAAGTATTGGAGGAAGCCATGAGCCGAGAGTTCAAAGCAACACTTCAATTTTTGGCCTACATTGGACTGTTCGGAATCTTATGCTTGTGCATCGAGTATCGTCCGGCAGCAACATTTGTCGGTATTGGCTCAACATTCCTTGTCTTCTTATGGCTGGTTTGTTACTGGTCACAAAGATGACCACCCCCAACAAGCCTCAAACGGTGGAGGAGATAGCCGAAAAATTGATAGATGAACTGAACGACTGCATTGAATGGTCAGATTCCGGCGGAGATAGCGGTGATAGCGAACAATGTCTCATGGGAAAGGCGGAAGCACATCTAATCAAAGCCCTCCTCTCCTTCGCCCAGCAAGCTGTGGAGGAATATAAGAGGAGTTCGGGGAAATGAAAACAGACGAATGTAAGAAGTTGCTTATGAGAACCATCGTAAAGCTCCGTAAAGCTATCCCTCACGATAACCAACACGCCAAGTTGGAATGGATGTTCTACGAAGCGTTCAAACTTGGGCTGGAAAAAGCGAAGAAAATTTACAGGAGCTAGCATGAAAATTCGTTCTAACTACAAAGTAGTTGTTGAGTATGCGGATTGTTATGGACGTTGTGGAACTCCCGAACAGCAAAAGCGTGGAGCAGAGATTGTTCTTGCTCAAGTAAAACGACATGTTGACTTTGATAGAGCAATAATTGAATCTGATGAAATTTGCTCGTTTTGTAACTCTGCTTGGGAAGTTTATCACGGCAAAACCTTAACGATAGAAACGGATGGCGAGAATGTGAAAGAAGGCGACCCACTCTGTTGTAAAGAAGCATTTGAAGAACATCGGAGCCAACATGGAAAGTGAGAAGCTGATGACGGCACATGAGGTTTCACGGGTTATCTACGAAGCTCTTAATTCTTCCGACCCAACAGGGCCTACATATAAAAAGATGAGGATTGCTGAAATTATTGAAACTTACGCCCACGAAAGGGAGAAGGTTCTGGTGGAGGCGTTGGAATTAGTCGCAGATAACGCAACCCCGCACAACCATTGTGTTATTGCTTGCAGAGAAGCCCTCGCCCAGGTCCGAGAGGAGGACTCAAAGTGAGCAAAACAAAATGTCTAAATTGTTGGGGCAGAATAATGAAGGGTCGCAAAACAAGACCGGAAGAAAGAAGCCCCGCTCAAAGGTTTTGCTCTAAAGAGTGTCGTGATTCCTACATGGATAAAAGACAAGAAGAAGCTGAGTGGAACGCATTACATTCTTTGTATAAATCGGAGGACCCAAAATGATCGACCTATCAACCTGTTGTAAGATGCCGGTTCGATGGGAATACGAGTTTAGCTTCTGCGTCAAGTGCGGTGGTGAGTGCGGGATTTTAAACACGGAGGACTCAAAGTGAGATATCGTAGAAAGCCGCTAGAGGTTGAGGCGATTCAGTTTCTAGGGTCGGAATCTTACAAAGAAATGTCGAAGCTCTGGGGTCGGGCGTTCGTGAGATCTTCTAGTTTCTTCGCTGGTTCTGCGTTTGAGCCGATGGACGTAAGCATTAGAACTCTTGAAGGAATTATGAAGGTGTATACGAGGGACTGGATTATTAGGAGCGTAAATGGCGAATTTTATCTGTGCAAGAACCACCTCTTCGAAGCCACCTATGAGAAAGTCGAGGAGGATGAGAAGACATGAGCTACCCACACCGCTGTCCTATTTGTGAAGGAAGAGGAGCTGTGCCATGCAATTTCTATACTGGTGGAAGAGTATCAACAGATGCTTCCGACGTGCCATGCAAGGCTTGCTCAGGAACTGGAATTTTGTGGGGGCCAGTTGAGGATAAAGGGGATGAAGGAAGATGAAAAGCCTCGAATGTCGTGAAGAACGCCACGACGAATGTGCGGCAAATGAAAGAAAGAGTTATTGTCAATGTGCGTGCCACCAGTGCAAACACCTGGCCCACTGCTGGATTTACGACCCGGAGCACAAGAGGCATGAGGTTTGTTGTTATTGCCAAGCCGCTAAACAAGTTGTTGAGGAGGTAAGATGAAATACTCCCGTGGTTCTTTCTTCTTTGAGAACGGCCTTGAGGAAGAGATTGCGTATTACTGGATGTGGACGTGCTTGACCGATACAAGCCTATGGGGCCGGATAGTCCTGATATGGAGGATTATCAGGCAAGTCCCGCCGCCGAGGTTCTTTGAGATTATGGAGGATTTGAGAGGTTGAAGAAATACTCCGTTATCTACGCTGATCCGCCCTGGTCTTACAATGATAAGATGTCCGGCCACTCATTTAGTTTGGATCACGAATACCAGACCCAAAGTCTCGAATGGATAAAATCACTTGCCGTTGATCAGATCGCTGAAAAAGACTCAACACTTTTTCTTTGGGTTGTTTCTCCGCTTTTACCAGAAGCATTTGAAGTAATCGAGGCATGGGGTTTCAAGTTCAAAACGCTCGCATTTTGCTGGGTAAAGGAAACGCCTCTTCTGGGTGTCACGGTCACAAATCTAGGACGCTGGACGATGGGCGGTGTCGAGCTTTGCCTTTTAGCGACACGCGGAAAGCCTAAGCGTGTCTCGTCCAATGTCCGACAGGTCGTACACGAAATTAGGACAAACCATAGCAAGAAGCCGCACGAAGTCCGGCGGCGTATCGAAAAACTTATGGGGGGGGCGTGAATAAAATCGAGCTTTTTGCACGTCAAAGACACGAAGGATGGGACGCCTTCGGAAACGAAGTCCAGAGCGATATTGATTTGAAATTGGAGGATTTGAGGGAGGAGGAAGGGAAGGGATGAACGTCTTAGACAAGTTTGTTCATAACGTTCTTAATTGGCATGACTTTGAAGTCGTCAATAGCCTGTCCTGCCTGATACCTTTTTTGAGGAGGAAGCAAAATAGAATGGAAGATAATCACGGAGGTGCAAAGATGAAGTCCCCTAGTGAATTACGTAAGGCTTGGGTCAAGGCCCTAAGAAGCGGCGAATACAAGCATGGCGAAGAGTATCTGATGATCCTTATCTTCTTTATCACGCTCGTTATGTTAGTGATTTTATATTTATCAGTTGTCTATGCCGAAGAAATTACGATCTCTTCTGAGATAGATACGAATGATTACGTAATATACTACAACGATTCAGAAGACCGACTCTATTGTCAAAAGGGAAGTGACCCAGAAGCTCCTTGCACGTTGGATACACTTGATTTAGTTTTGAAAGCTATATTGAAGCATTGGAAAAACGATCGAGTGGAAAAGTAACCATATGACCGATCTATTCGTGTCTGCAAAGGACGCGCTTTTCAGAGAGATCACGCAACGTAAAGTAATGAAGACATCGGACGTGATCCGGTGGGGCGTGGCGAACTTCTCGAACCGTGCCGAGAGGAATATGCGCCAGCTGGCCAGAGAAGGAAGAGTCCGGCGCATGGCCGAGGCCGAGAAGCGAAAGCACTACGGCAAGACGAAGGAAGACGTTTGGGAGTTCATCACCGTCGCGCAAGCGATCAATCAATAAAGGCGGATCAGGCACTTAAAATGAAATCCCTCTCCGAATATCTCTACTACGAAGAAAAGAATCCTGACCTTAAGATTTACATGGGGGATTGTTTGGAGATTATGCCTTTGCTACAGGTGGGGGCAGACCTTGTTTTGACAAGCCCTCCTTACGATAATTTGAGAGACTACGGAGGATTCAATTTTAACTTCGAGAAAACAGCAGATTATTTGGCTTGTGCAATTAAACAAGGTGGAGTAATTGTTTGGATTGTTGGCGATGCTACTATTGATGGATCTGAAACAGGAACGTCCTTCAAACAAGCTCTTTACTTTAAAACAGCAGGAACTGGTTTGAATCTGCACGATACTATGATTTTGAAAAAGGACAACTGTGTTTTTCCAGAAATTAATCGCTACTACCCAGGATTTGAATATATGTTTATTTTTTCAAGGGGAAAGCCAAAAACAACTAATTTAATAGCAGACAAAAAAAATTCAACGTGCGGTTATTCGATAATATCCTCTACTCAAAGAGAGAAAGACGGAATTACAAGGCAATTTTCCGCAAAAAAATTAGGTATTGACAGAGCAGTTAAAGAATATGGAATTAGAACAAATGTTTGGACATATTCACCTGGGTTTATGAAAACGACACGCTATAGGCCAGCATTTGAACACCCAGCCATGTTTCCAGAGTCCCTCGCAAAAGACCATGTGTTGTCTTGGTCGGATAAAAATGATTTGGTCTTAGACCCCTTCCTCGGCTCAGGCACAACCTTGGTGGCGGCAAAAGAATTGAAAAGAAATGGTATTGGTATTGAAATTAACGAAAAGTATTGCAAAATAGCGGCCACTAGACTTAAAAATACGATAGCTCCTTTCTTATGAAAAAAACATCATGGAATAAAGGCAAGTTTTTATAGGCCAGGAAACCCGCTTTTCCAGCCCGCCAGCGCATCCGGCCATTGAATCCGGGGGTCTGTACGCCCTTTTCGGCAGGTGGCTTTTAAATAGGCATTATTTCTGCTCTATTAACAGGCATACCTAGCCCATTCCTAATAATTTCCTTTGAAAATATCTTGACAATAGGATTTCTTTCCTGTAGAATTGTGGGTAGATAAACAAAGGAGGACACGATGGAAAACGTCAAAGAGGTTGGGAAGCATACGCCGGGGCCGTGGAGATTCACACACGACCGAGCTTTTGAGAAGCCAATTAGAATACGCGAAAAGTTCTCCATAGTTCCGCAGGGTGGCCCGGCAATCGCTTTTTTACCAGAAGGGCGGATTGAGATACAAAAGGCCAACTCCGCCCTCATCGCCGCCGCGCCGGAGTTGTTGGAGTTGGTAAAACTTTACCGCTCTTGCGGCACATTGGGCGAAACGATGCCAATGCACAAAGTGTCGGAAATGGCCGATAAAGTCATAGGCAAAGCCGAAGGGAGCGCAATTTGAAAAAGTTTGATCCGGAAGTCTTGAAGAAGGCCCGCGCCGCAAACGATTGGTCATTTGAGCGCGTGTCGCAGAACATGGCGATGCACGGCGTTCCTGTGTCGTGGGGGACGATTAGGAATTGGGAAAATGGGGAAACCGTGCCGGACGCGAACAATCTTCAAATACTTGCGGTCGTGTGCGGGAAACTGATAAAGGACTTTTACGTGGAGGTCAAATGATCGCCGCCGCCGTAAAGAAACCTTTAATCACGCTCGTCGTGGGCTTGGCGTGCTCCTTCTTTTGGGTATTAACCGCAGATGCCGCAGAGGGATTCGCAACCTATTACACGACGGAATCATGCAAGCGTGAGGGCACGTCCGGCGTGTGGACGGCCAGTGGCGAGAGATACGACGAGAAAGCCCTTACGTGTGCGCTTGCCTTGCGTAGCTTTGGAGGGAGCTACGTCGTTTATGGCGAAAGAACCGGACGATCGGTCATTGTCAGGCATAACGATTTCGGGCCCGGCAGAGGCCCACGCGCTCGTGGGGTCATAATAGATTTGACACCCGCCGCGTTCGTTGAGGTCTGCGGAGATCTCAAGATAGGGCGTTGCCAGGTCAGCGTCCAAGAAGTTAAGACTTTAAAAAGCTAGTCTTTTAGGGTTTAAAGCACACCAGCTATGGTTCATGCCATGGCTGGTGTTTTTTTGTGAATCCTTGTTAAGTGTTGACAAAATTCTGGTACGTGTGTTATTTGTTTAGCATGAAGACGAGGTTTAAAAGATAATGCCACATCCAGGAGGTCGGCCACGCAGGATCACCCCGCATCTGGCCCGCAAGATTTTTCTCTTAGCCGGTTACGGCCTGACCACAAAACAACTTTGCGATGTGTTTGATATTTCGAATCAAGCAATCGAGACGCTGAAGAGAGACGCTGAGTTTAAAGAAACCTTAAAACGAGAAAAAGAAAAAGCGGACCTCGCCGTTATCAGCTCGTTGTATAAACGTGCTTGTGGTTTGACGATCAAGGAGCACAAGGTTGGCATTGAGCGCGGCGGCCACACCGATCTTGTAACTGAGAAGGATATCCCACCCGACACCGTGGCGTGTATTTTTTGGCTTAAGAACCGTCAACGAGACACCTGGCGCGACAGACACAAAGAAGATGACGGGGACATGCACATACACAGCACCGTTGTCCTAAATGGTTTGCACAAGGCATCTAAAAACCTATTGACCAATGGAGCGGTAGATATTGCAAACGGAAGCGGACATCGACCCGAGGTTGGCATCCGAGTTGATTGAGAGCTGGAGGGCTATCCCCCAGCTCTTCTGTAGAGACGTTCTTGGGATCAAGCAAATCTGGAGGCTTCAAGATGATCTTCTGAACGCATGCCCCGTTGCCATCAGAGAACGCAAGCCTATCTATATCGGTTCCGGTCATGCCTTAGGTAAGGATTACATCGCGGCGGCCGCCTCTCTTTGGTTCCTCCATTCTTACTCTCCCTCCATCGTTATTCAAACCGCACCGACAGATCGTCAAGTTAAAAAGATTATGTGGGGCGAGACGATGCGGCACTTCAACAACATCAACCCGCCCCTGGGTGGCAAGCCCTATTCAGACCCCTACCTTGAGATCAACAAGGAGGATTGGTACTTGCTTGGGTTCACCACCAAAGAGAGCGGGGCATCCAAGCAGGCCCAGGGCGGCAAGTTTCAAGGGTTCCATTCACCCAACATGTGCGTGGTCGTTTCTGAGGCTCAGGCCGTTGAGGATGATATCCGCAATCAGATAGACGCTATTGCGACATCGGAGAAGGTGCTGTTAATTTTCATCGGCAACCCCACAAGGTCTTCGGGTTGGTTTGCGAAGGGGCTGAAGGACAAAGGCAGAAACATTGTTTTTAATTTTAGCTGTCTTGACAACCCCAACTACAAGCAAAAAAAGACGGTCATACCCGGCCTTGCCTCCTATGAATGGGTAGAGGACAAGCGTCAACGCTGGGGCGTAGACAGCCCGCTGTGGTTTGGGCGCGTCTTAGGACAAATTCCAAAGACGGCTATAAACAACATCTTCTCTGAGCTTGAGATTGAGACAATGAAGAGGCGAGCCCTTATCACGCCCTCAGAGGCCGAAGAGAACCGTGGGGTGGCCCTAGATGTGGCTGGCGAGGGGGATGATGAGTCCGTAGCCTACGCCGGGGCAGGCGGCCACGTGCTTGCTCAATCCATAAAGGTCAACCAGTCAGCCGGTGAGAACGCCCTAACCTGTCAGAATCTCACCGAGGCCCACAGGGGGAATTTCATTGTGGTGGATTGCGACGGCATGGGGATCAAGGAGTACCAAGAACTTACCAGGCTTGAGCTCTCAAAGACCGTTAACGTGGTTAAATTTCACGGTTGCGGCGCGTCCTCCAAGCAGAAAGGCAAGCAGAATGATTTTGAGTTCGAGAACCTAAGGGCTGAGGCGTGGTTTACCGCTCAGAGCAGGGCCAGGGATGGGGGGGCCTCCATTCCTGACGACCCCTTGCTTATTGAAGAGCTTTTAGAGGTAACGGCTTTTGAGAACAGGCGAGGCAAGATTCAGATAGAGGAGAAGCAAGATATCAAGGACAGGCTCGGTCGTTCTCCTGACAGGGCTGACTCGTGGGTGATGCTTCAATGGGGTTTTGAGCAAAACTACAAAAACAGACGCAGGGACCGGGTAAGGCCGGATCAAGATATCCATGGCCACGGCGTTCTTCCTGAGGCGGCCGAGTCGGTATTCGCCTCTGAGCCCATGGGAGGCGCGTTTTGAAGAGGGTGGTTAGGTTGAGAAGACGGGCACCACTTTACGTGTCTATCGTGACCGCCTTGATCGTTGCTGTTGGCATCCTAGGTATCCTGAAGGCTAGGAAAGTTCAAAGCTACGGTCAGCTGAACAGTGTCCAACTTAGCGGGGTTCATCGTGGCCAATAAGAAGTATTCCCCCATGCAGGACAGCATTAAGGACCCGGAGGCCCTTAGTGAGGTGAACTCCCTAGATGTCTCCGATGAGCTTCGTGAGTTTGTGAAACAGCTTCACAAGGAGATTGGGGAGCAAAATACAGATCGCACGCAATGGGAAAACAGACAGGACATCTGGCAGAAGAAACGTCATGGTGTCAGGTCTCCCAAGTCTCACCCGTGGGTGGGCGCGGCTAACTTTGTTATCCCAATGATCGACAGCGACATCAACAGGCTGAAACCCGCCTATGTGGCCCTTATTGGTGTCACGCCGGTTGTTATCTATGAGCCCTACGGGGCTGAGGACGTTGACGCTGCCAAGAAAAGGGAGAGCCTCTTCGATTGGAGGATGCGCACCCAGGTCAAGTTCTTTCAACCTTACTGTCTTGGGGTTGACTACGCGCTAAGCCGAGGCTACACCGTCTTCAAGATAGGCTGGAGGTTTGAAACAAGAAAATACACCAAGTGTCTTTACCTTGAGGAGCTTTCCGATGAGCTGCTTGAGGCCTTCTTCATGCCTGAGGTGGATGACACGACCCTCTTTAAAATCTTAGCCGAGGAGACAAGCTGTGATCTTGGCTTCCAGGAGAACGTGGATGAGATCAACGAGGTTATAAAGGACTTTAGGGCCGGGGAGAGCCGCTTCGAGATGACCTTCGTGGAGAAGGCCGAGAACCGCGTGGAGGTTACAGCCCTTGACCCCAGGGATGAGATTTATTTTCCTGTTTGGGTGCGCGATCTTCAGGAGAGCCCGTGGATTGATGAGCCCTTTTGGACCACCAAGAACAAGCTCTTACGCGGCATGAAGGAGGGGCGTTATGAGGAGTATGACGAGAGCACGGTTTCAGGCTGGGCAAAGACCAACCAGCAGAAGCTGTCGTCGAACAGGGTCAAGGATCTGCGTGATGGGGTGAGCTCAGAGGACCGTTGGGACGAAGATATCCTTTGCCATCAGGTTTGTGCTTGGAATGACGTAGACGGGGACGGTATTCTTGAGAAGGTTCTTATCACCTATCCAGACGCGGACCCGGACAAGGTTCTTAGGTTTCTTGAGGTGCCCTATGACCACGGCATGTTCCCATACGTTGCCGTGCGTCGGGAGTTCAATGACGGGTCTATCATGTCCTCACGGGGAATCCCGGTGCTTGATGATGACTTTCAGACGGGAACGTCCACGCTTTTCAACCAGGACATTGACGCGGGCACGATAGCTACGACCCCGACGGTTGTTACCAGGCAGAACTCCGTGAAGAATCTTAAGAACCCTCGGTACGTGCCAGGAAACGTAGTTGAGACAGAGAACGGCGCGGCTGATTACACCATCATGCAGCAGCCAAACGTCGGCCAGCAACATCGCTTTGCCAGCATGCAGTACCTGAAGAGCTGGGCCAATGAGAGAATCGGAAACGTGGCAGCCGCTGTGAGCGGGACAAATAACCAGCCTGGGTCTGGGACTTTCGGACAAAAGACCGCAAAGGAGGTCCAGGCCATCGAAAGCGCAGGGGGTCAGCTTCAATCGATGGACCTGCAGGTCTGGCAGTTTCAGATGTCGCAGGTTTACGAGATGATAGACGCTCTCTATGACCAGTTTGGCGATGAGGAGGAGTATGTAGCTATCACCAACGAGGCCCCGCAGAAGGTTACGCGTAAGGATATACAGGGCAGGTTTAACCGCGTGCCGAACGGCAAGCTTGACAACGCAAGCCCTGTCATGCGCGTCAACAAGGCCCTTAGCGTATACCAGCTTTTTAGGGGAGACCCGGACGTTGACCAGCTTGAGCTTAAGCGTTACTACATGTCTGAGATAGACGGCAGGCTTGCTCAAAGGCTCCTCTTGAACCAACCGGAGAGGGTGGAGCAAGCAAGAACGGTTGAGGCTCAAAAGGCTCAGGCGGTTAATCTTCAGTTGGGGCTTAAGCGAGCGGCTAACATGCTGGACATAGAGAAGGAGGCTTATCTTGTCAAAATCCAAGGCAAGAAGTACGCCAAAGATTAGGCCTGTTAAGGTCGAGAAATCTCATGTTGATATTGAGACCGATGAGCTTTTGACCATGGCCGCAAGCGGGGACCTCAACCAGATTATTTACATCGGCAGGCTGGTCGAGGAAACCCTAAAAGGTGAGTTCGGTTCTGTGCTTCGGGCTTTATTGAGAGGCCGCGCCGCCGCTGATCTTTCAGAGAGCCGGATTCATGGCTGCACGCTTAGCTCTGACCGTTACCTAGGCCGTCTTGATGCCTATGAGAGAATTTTACAGGATTTAGAGCAATATGTTTTGGACAAGGACCAAGCGGCCGTGCGCCTTATCGAGGCACAGCGTGAGCAACAACCCGCCGAGCTTCACCATGCTCCCGATCTAGGGGAGCGGGTTGATAGCGAGGTCGTCCATGCTTGACAAGTTTCGCTCGACCACCTCTCAAGTGGCTAAACTGATGGGAGCCTCAACCTCCATAAACTGTGCAAGAGCGAGAGGGCCACTTCGCAGCCAAGATGCGATGCTAGGAGGCAGGTCATGGGAGTAATAGATAAGTCAGAAGACAAAGCAGAAGTAAAGGACGCAGCTGAGGAGCAGCAGCGTCTAGAGGCTGAGTTCATCAAGGACATCAAGGAGGACGTAAACGCTGACAAGAAGGGCGACGTTGAGGGGGCAGAGCAAGACACCGACAAGGAGAAGAAGGACGGTGTTGAGCAGGGCGATGAGGAGCAGAAGGAAGACGATGCTTCTACAGAAGCCGAGCAGGAAGAAGAGGCCGAGGAGCAAGAAGAGACGGACCCCAAGCAGGCTCGTATAAACGAGCTTATCGCTGAGAAGCGGCAGCTTGAGGCGAGGCTCCGAAAGCTTGAGAGCAAAGCGGCCGAGAAGACCCCTGCTATGGACCCTGACCGCGAACGCCTTGAACGCATGTCAGTAGAGGAGCTGAGGTTGTTGAAGAAGGAGGCTCGTCTTGCTTGGAAGGAGACGGATGACATGGGTCGTTCACGCCAGCTTATGGAGCTGGAGGACAAGATCGACACGGTCATTGCGGAGGCCCCGCAACGCTTCAAAAATCAACAGCTTGAGCACTTCTACGAGGCTGTCAACGCCACGAAGGAGGAGTTTGGCGAGAAGATGGATGACGGGCTAACGAAGAAGATCTTCGACCGTGCCAATGCCATCTACTCAAAGTATAACTCCCTTCAGCGTGATGTTGAGGGACAGGCGATCGCTTGGCAGCAGGCGGCTGAGTTCTACCGTGAAACATCGAAGTTGAGCGCCACGAAGGAAAAGGCTCTTCAGCTTGAGCGGGAGAACAACAAGCTAAAGAAGAAGGTCGTCCTTGATACGGCTATCTCCAAGGGTGCGCAGAAAGGCAACGAGGAGGAACGCCTTTTCAAGCGCGCTAAGAGCGGCGATAAAAGTTCAGAACTAGAGTTTTTCAAGAAGACACTCAACCTCTAGCGTTGCTGGTTATTGGCTGCTCCATAACCTAGGAGCAGGAAAATGGCATCAACACAAGTCAACACCTACTTTGCGAAGGGAAACCGCGAAGGCCTTGTCAACAGGGTCGCGGACCTCTTTGCAGACGATGTACCGTTCTTTGCGATGGCAGAGAAGACAGGGGCCATCAACTCGAAGCATGAGTGGCAGTCTGACTCGTTAGCTTCAGTATCAAAGACGGGCAGCGTTGAAGGCTACAGCGTCTCGTACGCTCAGGCCGCCACCCGCACTCGTCACCAGAACTACTGCGTCATCAAGAGCCGCAACTGGGATATCACCTTCACCCAGATGGCCTTGACGGTTGCAGGGGTTCCTGACCAGGCGGCTAGGGAGGCGTCCAAGGCGATGAAGGCACTGTTGAGGGATTTTGAGGCTATCTTCCTCAACACTGCAAACTCATCCGCTGGTTCGACAGCTGGAGCTCGCATGGCTAAGGGCCTGCAGAAGGCAATCGTCACCAACACCGCAGTCGGGACTGGTACCGGCAGTTCAGCCGACATCCAGCTGACTGAGGACAATGTCAACCTGCTCATGCAGAAGATTTGGAACCAAGGGGGAGACCCGTCAAAGATCTTCTGCGGTGGTCACCAGAAGCGCGTTATCTCGAAGAAGTTCTCAGCGAAAACAGGCTTTACCTGGAACATTGAGGCGTCTGCTCGCAAGGCAATCGCCAATGTGAACTCCTATGAGGGCTCTTTCGGGACGTGTGATGTGGTTCCTACCAGGCAGCACATGGTCAAGCGTATCTCAATCGTTTCACCGGAGCTCATCCGCATAGCTGTTCTCCGCGACATCCAGAAGTTCGATGGCGCTCAGGTCGGCTCGTCCAAGCGGCAATGGGTCGAAGGGGAGATGACCCTGGAGTGGGGGAACGAGAAGGGACACGGTAAGCATAAGTTCCTGAAGTCAGGAGGCGTGATCGCCTGATTCAGTTTCCCCTGATGGGGATAGTGGGGCGGTAGGGAGGGTTTTGCCGGTTTGTCCCTCGATAAACAAACCGGCACCATTAAACAAGGAGCATGTTATGGCAAAAGAGTATCTTGACCCGGAGAAGGCAGCACAGCTCAGGCAGGACCTGATCAACCGCGCCCGCGCCGTGGGTTTAAACGATGAGGCGACTCTTCAAGAGATCGAGTCAGCCGAGAACCCCAAGCCTGCTAAAAAGGAAAAGAAGAAGTAGTGAACATTGTTCCAGGTTATGAGAAGCTGACCAAGGACGGCATCGTTTCTGTCGAAACCGCCTCACTCATGGAGCAGATCAGGCGTGAGGCCTCTAGCAGGGTAATGGCCGGGATGAAAGGCCGTCGGTTTGGCCTTATCGAGTTCTACGACAAGCTGACCACGGAAGGATTGGTCGTGTGGCTTGAATTCTTCCCAAGGATCTGCGAGGAGCTTAGGCACGTCAACCACGAGAAGCGCAAGATTTTGCAGGAGACATCTAACAAGGGAAAGTTCACCGACAGCTATGGCTGGTCAGCTAACGGCGACTGGCGCAGCTCATGGGAGTATACCCCTGAGTTCTTCTTCTTTATGAAAAACTTCGTCTACTCTTGGTTCTTCGAGCGTGAAGAGCATAGGGTCAGGGAGAGGTTTATGCGACGGATCATGGCTGGCTATGACGCGATGGACGAGCTCGTCAAGCTTAAGAAGCGTTACGGGTCTAACAAACAAGAGGCGGAGGTTGTCTCAGGGGGCACTCGAAACTGATGGGACAGGTGATAAAAAAATTAGCAGAAAGAGAGCTTGAAAGTAAGGCCATCTTCGACAAGAGGTTCGTGGTCGAGCTGTGTGAGAACGTCCATATTCACTACCGAAACTTGAGGATAATCACAAGCCTTAATGACTTTCTAAGCCTCGGCAAGGGCATGGCCGACGCGGTCAAGCGTTATGAGGCTCTTGGCTGCCCTCAGCCAAGCCGTGAGAAGCACACCGAGCTTTGCCGCAAGGCCGTGGCTTCTGAGCCGCAGGGTGATGGCATCAAGGTTACCTTAAACAGGAACCTTTACCCTCTCCATGAGAACCGCATATTCTCAGAGGGAGCCGAATTCGATGAGCCAATTTACGTTCACCTTAAGATACGCGACCTGCGGCTAGAGTTGAGTCTTGATGAGTTCCATGCTTTGCAGAAGGCAATGGCAGAGGCTGTGGTTGTAAACAACAGGCACATGCTTGTAAAGGATGTCGTTAGGTGAAGATAGCCGTCCTTGTTCCTTGCTACAAGCGCCCTGAGTATACGGCCCTCTGCCTTCAGTCGTTAGAGGAGGCTCACAATACGCAGGATATAACCTATTTTCTTGTGGACGATGGCTCGCAGGACAACACAAGCGTAGTCTTATACAATTCCAAGCTCAACAGCATCATCCGTGTGAACGAGACAAATCAAGGTCTTAGGTCTGTCATCCTGCAGTTCTTCAATGACACGCATGAATTTGACATCATTGCTAAGATGGACAACGACTGCACCGTGCCTAACCATTGGCTGGATGAGCTTGTGAAGTTTTTGGAACGCGACCTCGTGGACATCATCAGCCCGAACGTCCTGCCTTCTAACGCAGCCTTCAAGATCGGCAAGGAAAGCGACGTGAAGAATCTAAGGCTTGCCCACACCGTGGGTGGTCTCTGGTGCATGAGGCGCTCTCTTCTCAACGATATACAGTTCGAAGACATAGCCGGTGATGGCATTCGTGGGGCCTTCCCTGTTCTCCAGCAAATCATCATCGAGAAGGACGCACGTATTGGCTGGGCGACGAACGTGAACGTCGAGGACATCGGCCACTATTCCGGGCAGCATCCCAAGCACATCAAGTCTCGTGAGCACCTAGAATATTCCCAAGACGTTGGAAGGAGGGTTGCGTGGTAACCTTCCGCATAGACGATGTCAACCCAAACACAGATTTTTCTGAGCTTGAAGCCCAGGTAAATATCCTTACCGCCTTCTCTAAGAGAATCCTAATCGGTGTGAACCTGTTTGGCCGCTCAGCAGAGAACGGAGCGGTCTACCCCGACCTTCCTTTGCGCGGTCATGATAGGAAGTATTTCTATAAAATAGACAGGCTGATTTCAGCTGAGACAATTGAAAG
>Ga0187893_10009711_pt1 | contig 14681 bp, 4 predicted proteins | sample MA1701074metaG_FD_139574 | JGI IMG/M metagenome (GOLD analysis project Ga0187893, IMG submission 139574) | White microbial mat communities from a basaltic lava cave in the Kipuka Kanohina Cave System on the Island of Hawaii, USA - MA170107-4 metaG ...
AAATAGAGCGCGAAAAGCAGCGTCGAGAGACGCAACCGCCGGTTCAATCCCCCGCTATCTCACTGCCCATGATCCCGTGGCCGCTGAGTTCCACCGTGGTTCGTGATCCGAACCAGCCTTCCGGAACCGTGCGGCTCGATCCAAAAGCAAAGACCGTTGCGCTGACCATCCCGGTGAGAGGAAAGCAGAAATATACCGGCTACGAAGTGGAACTGAAGACCGAAGATGGCAGGCAAATACTCTGGAAAGATAACCAGCCCAGCACTCCGCCAAGTCGGAGCGGACAGAACATCGTCTTCTACCGCCCAGCCAGCGAGTTCGACGCGGCCAGCTACAAACTGACGCTGACTCTCATCAGCGCTCAGGAGACGAAGACTCGCGATTACTATTTTTCCGCCGTCAGGAAGTAAGACGATTCAGATCGTCCCAAAAATTCGAACTACAGACTCTTCCGATTTCCTCCGCAGAAAAATCCATCCGGCCGTGAAGCCAAACAACCCTGAACGCCATATTCGTCAGATTTCTCAGCTTTGACGTGCGCCGCATTCAAACTGAAAGGATGGGAAAGCGGCGTCAGAACCCGCCGCACTCCAAAGGCTCCGCCGATCTCGCATGATCCGTTTGATTTCAAATGAACGTCACGAGTCTCAGCGCCGCCCTTCCAAATTGGCCCACTCGCCCGATTGGATGAAGCTGGCCCAGTAGAACGGATGCCGGCGATCACGGCTCCGCAGCATCTGCAACTGCGCCTGCCGCAACGCCGCGCTGCGCCCCTGCCCGCGCTGCAAGGCCCGGTAGTAAGCGATCATCAGTTCCGGCGCGTCGTCGTCCGACACCGGCCACAGGCTCATCACCTGGCTTTCCGACCCGGCCAGCGCCAGCGCGCGGCGCAGCCCGTAGACACCTTCACCGTTCTTCACCTCTCCGATTCCCGTATCGCAGGCCGAGAGCACGACCAGCTTCGTGCCCCACAAATCCAGCGCCGTCGCTTCGAGCGCAGTCAACATGCCATCGTCATCATCGCTCCGCCGCAGGTTCACACCGGCAAACGCCAGTCCCGACCGCAGCAAAGGGTTCTCAATCGGCAGATTGATCGGAGCTATGTCGCCATCCAAACCTCGGAGCCGCGCGCCGGCGGGCGGATGAGTGAGGTCTGGCAAAAAGAATCCGTGCGTGGCGACGTGCAGTAGGTCTGGGCCGCGCATCTGCTTGACCGAAGCTTCAGTGGCTTGATCACCCATCAATACAGTGGCTGCGGGCAATATCGTTTTGAGCGCCCGCGCTTCGTCCGCCGTCCCCCGCAACGCGCGGAAACGAAGGCCGGCCAGGCTGTTCGCATTGGAATCCGGTTTGGTATTGAGCGATTCATCGGCGGCCTTGCGCTCGCCCGCCATCTCGCCATAGTTCGGATTGGCCACGATCAGCGCGGGCTGCCTGTTTGGCTGTTTCGCCTGCAAACGCAGCAGGTCACGTCCGCTGCTCAGATAGCTGAATTCATATCGCTCAACCAAATAGCGAGAACGTTCATCCACGAGCGCGGCGAAGGGAATGAGGTTGAGCGCCCCGTCGGTCGAGAGCAGCACCCGGCGTGTCGCGCCCAGCCGCGCGCGCACCGGTTGCATCACCAGCCGATCCACCGCGCGCGCCAACCGCAGCGCATCGCGCCGTTTGGGATCGCGCAACGCCTGACGCCAGGCTTCGACCGCCTGATCAATCGGCTTCGCCTCGCCCAACTCCACCCAATCGGCCGCGCCCTGCTCGCGCAGAATGTAAGCCACATAACGCGGCGCGCTGAATTCCTCATCCAGCCTCGTATATTTCGCGTTGTGGGGACGGTAGACGAAGAATTCGACTAGCGCGGCGCGGGCCGGAATCGCCGCTTGAACGGCCGCCAGCGTGACCGGTTGAGACTGGGCGCGAAACTCGGCGCTACGCTGGCTGATCTGCGCCTGCAGTTTCTCGACTTCTTCATTGAGGCTCTTGATGCGAATCTGGTGTTCGGCGGGAGTGAGTTGCTGTGGGACATTGAGCACGAGCCGGGCCAGATGCGCGAGCGTGCTTTGCAATTGATCGAGCAGTCCCTGATCTTGCGCATCGAGGCGGCGGCGGAGCGCGGCGAAGTTGTTCATCACCGCGTCCAGCACCCGTCCCTTGCGTTGCAGAATGGTCGTCAACGCCAGATCACGGCTCGCCGGATGGGTGGGAGCCGCGCGCAGGTGGAGGGAAATGATGCTGTCGGTTTGGGCCAACAGCATGTCCAGATAAGCCAGTTTCCGGGATTCGGAGCCATACGCGAGATTACGCGCCAGATGGCGCTCGCTGACCGCGGCGGCGCGGGTCAGCAACTCAATAGCTGGCGTTATTTTCAACTGCGCCTCGTGTAACCGGGCGAGACTGGCCAACGGGAATGTCACATTCGGATGTTCCGGCCCGAGGGTTTCTTCCACGATGGCCAGCGCGCGTGTCAGATGCGCCTCCGCTTCCGCATATTGGCCCCTGGCGCGATGGAGATTGCCCAGATTGTCGAGCAGAATGGCCATTTTGTGGCGTTCCCCACCGCCTATCTTCTCGCGTATTGCCAATGCCCGCCGATAGAGCGATTCGGCTTCCACATCGTCGCCTTCCGCCGCGTATGCGATGGCGAGATTGACTAGCGGCGTGGCCAATACGGGAGCGTCCGATCCAAACAGCTTCTCGCGCATGGTTACGGAGCGCCGGTAATAAGATACGGCCTGCGCATAATCGCTCTTGTCAAAGTAAAAGATGCCCAGGTTATTGAGCGTCATGGCGATAAGCGGATGCTCCTCGCCATAGGCTTGTCGCAGAATGGTCAGGGCGCGCTGAAAGAGCGGTTCGGTAGCGGCCCGGTTGCCCTGATCATGGTAGAGATTGCCCAGATTGTTGAGCGAAAGCGCGATGTCAGGATGGTTGGGGGGGAGTTTCTTCTCGCGGATTTCCAGCGCCCGCCGGTGCAAGGGTTCGGCCTCGGCGTATTTGCCCTGGGCGCGGTAGAGATTGGCGAGGTTATTCAGGGAGGCCGCCACATCAGGATGATTTGGGTCGATCCTTTCGCGGATGGCGAGCGCCCGCCGGTGCAGCGCCTCGGCCTCGCTGTAATCGCCTGTATCGCGGGAGAGATTCGCGAGGTTATTGAGTAACGTCGCCACCCCGGGATGCTCTGGCCCGAAGAGTTCCTCCCAGATCGCCAGCGTTTGTTGGTACAGGGGCAAAGCTTCGGCCTGGTTATTTTGGTCGGCATAGAGTCGGGCGAGGTCATTGAGGGTGGCGGCAAACGCGCGACTCTTCTTCCCCACCGTCTTTTCCCGGATCGCAAGCGCCCGCCGATAAAGCGGCTCGGCCTTCTCGTAATAGCCCAGGTCGTGATAGAGCCGAGCCAGAGTGGTGAGCGCGGCGACGACATCGGGGTGCTCCGGGGACAATACCTTCTCGCGTAACTCAAGCGCCCGCTCGGCGAGCGGGCGCGCGTCCAGGAGTTTGTTGGCGCGCGACAACCGCTGGAACTCGCCTTCGAGCATCCGCGCTTCCTGCAAAGTGCGGTCCTGCTCGGTCGCTGACCGCACTTCTAGCAGCCGGATTTCATACCGTCCCGCCGCCGCCCGCGCCTGCCGGGGCTGGACCCTTAACCGATAGCTGCCCGCGCTTTCCACTACTTGCGTCACCTGCTCCGGGCTGGGAGGACCGACAGCGTCGAAAGTAAAGATCGGCTGGTCGTCCGGGCCAAGTAGAACGACCGCCACATCAATGCCACGCTGCTCAACTACTACACGCAGGTACTGACCGGCGTCGAGTGTGATCCGGTAAGAATGGCTCTGGCCTCCGGCCAATTCGCGCGTGATGGGTTTCCCCTGTTCCAACAGGATCACATCCTCTGCCGCTTGCGCCGCGTTCGTGGCGCCGGTTTGCGCGAATACAAATGTATCAGCCAGCGCGCAGAACGTCAGCAGACTGACCACGAGGCAGAGCCTGCGTCGCGCGGATTTCAGAAATGTTGTCGGGCCGGACACGATCTGTTTCTTCATTTCGCCTCCTCTTACATTGGCTGCAATTGGTCTCAGTGAGGCTTGCGGGCTGTGGCTTCCGATTTATAAGAGCGTGGGGCGGCGAAATCAAGCAGTTCCCTCAATCACTTCCGTCGCCACAGAAAAAAATCAACCGAGCGAAGCAAACCCGCCTTTCGAGACATATGTGAATAGTCGCGAAACAATGTCCATCAACTTGCAAACGGAAAACAGGAGGAAGTTTTATGAAACATTCAGCGAATCGGATGAATTACCAGGTAACGCTTTGGACCATGTCATTTCTGATCATCGGTCTGCTTTTAACCGGGACGATCACCGTCGCGGGCCAGAACTCCGCGCCGCCGCGGGCGAGCGCCCAGCCCAATCCCACGCCGGTCATCACCACCATCAATCCCGGTTCGGTCGTAGCCGGCGGCGCGGCTTTCACGCTGACGGTCAACGGCTCTAACTTCGTCAGCGGCTCGACCGTGCGGTTGAATGGGGCCAATCGCACGACCACGGTCGTCAGCGCCACGCAGTTGACCGCCACGATCACGGCCGCAGACATCGCGACGGCCGGCGCGGCGCGCATCACTGTCTTCAATCCCCCGCCCGGCGGCGGGGCGTCGAACGAAGTCACGTTGACCATCGCCAACCCGGTGGCCAGCGTTTCGTCGGCGAGCTTTCTCTCTTCGCTGGGATTGGCGCCCGAATCAATCGTTTCGGCCTTTGGGGTGAGGCTGGCGACGACCACGCAGGCCGCCACCTCACTGCCGCTGCCGACCTCGATGGCGGGGACGACGGTCAGGGTCAGGGACAATGCGGGCGTGGAGCGGACGGCGCCACTCTTCTTCGTCGCGCCGGGCCAGATCAACTTCCAGCTTCCACCGGGAGTCGCCAACGGCCCGGCCACCGTCACCGTCACCGGCGGAGACGGTAGCGTCTCAACCGGAACGATCCAGGCAGCCACGGTCGCGCCCGGTCTGTTCGCCGCCAACGCCAACGGGCAGGGCGTCGCCGCCGGCGTGGCTTTGCGCGTCAATAACGCCAACCCGGTCCCGGCCATCAACGGCCTCAGCCCGAGTTCAGCGGTCATAGGAGGTCAAAGTCTCACGCTCACCGTCAACGGCTCCGGCTTCGTCAGCCGATCAGTAATCCGGTGGAACGGCGAGAACCGGACCACGACCTTCGTCAACGCCACGCAATTGCGCGCCGCGATCACCGCCGCCGACCTGGCCTCGACGGGCGTGGCTGTGATCACCGTTTTCAACCCCGAACCCGGAGGCGGTGAATCGAACCGGGTGAACTTTTCGGTCAACAACCCGGCGCCTTCGATCTCCTCGTTGAGTCACGCCTTCACGACTTCCGGCGAACCGGGTTTCACGTTGACCATCAGCGGATCGAATTTTGTCGAAAGCGCCGTGGCGCGTTGGAACGGCTCGGATCGGGCGACGACCTTCGTTTCGAGGTCGCAGTTGAGAGCGCAGATACTCGACGCCGACCTCGCCTCGCCCGGAACGGGAAGCGTCACGGTCTTCAATCCTCCTCCGGGCGGCGGCCCATCGAGCGCGCGGACGATCACCATCTTCGACGGGGCGAATGATGTCCGCTTGACCCCGGGCGTGGCCGCACAGGGCATGTTCTCGGCGCCTCCGCCGGGCACGCCGCCTGGCTCCTGCGCCATCAGAATCTTCCCGCAATACACCATCCAGGTCCCGCCCGGAGCGACGCAATTGCAAATTGCGCTCAACAGCAGCGAAGACCTGGACATCTACGCCCGCTTTGCGCAGCGGGTGGACTTCCCTGCCAGCCTCATCTTCGATTACAGGTCAGCCGGCCTGGGCGGCAACGAAACGATTACCGTCACCCCATCCAGCGTCCCGCGATTGCAGGGCGGAAAGTATTTCATCGCCGTCGCCAGTTGCGCGCGGGCCGCGGCCAATTTCACGTTGACCGCCACCGTCACGGGCGGGCTGGCCGCCGACGCCCCACTCGCCGTCTCCGAGACGCAACCCGATTCGCCCGAAACAACCGAGGAGAGGGATGAAGCAGAAGACGACGATCCGGTCGTCGTCTACTTCCCGAAGCCGGCTGAAGAGGAGCCTGACGCGGTCGTGATTGCGCCCCCGCCCTTCGCCGAAGGCCAAGATCGGGACGCGGCGCCGGACAGCGCCGGAGCGACCGCAGAGCAACCGCCAGCGCTCGATCAATCGTCACGCAGCTCAGCCGCAATCCCGGCGCAGAGCCAGCAGAGCTTCGAGCCGATCGTGCGCTTCGACGGGGCGCAGAACCTCTTCGTCGCCGTCCCGATTGACCTGGGACCGACTTTCCACGACCTGTTCCTCATCCTTTACGGCACGGGCATTCGATTCCGCAGCTCGCCGGGCAACGTGACGGCCAGCATCGGCGGCGCGAGCGTTCCCGTGCAATTTGCCGGACCGGCCCCCGGCCTGGTAGGTGTGGATCAAATCAACCTGGGGCCTCTGCCTCGCTCTCTGGCAGGGCGCGGCGAAGTGGAGGTCGCGCTGACCGTTGATGGGAAAGTGGCCAACCTGGTGAGGGTAAGCATCAGGTAGCGCAGCCCGGCGGGCGAGCAATCTCCGGCAATTACAGCAGGCCATGGAGATTGCTCGCCCGCTCAGTTGAACCGATTTTACTCATGATCAAGCGTCCTCAAGCTTGGAGGGGATGAGTCTCAACGCCGCCCCTGCAAATTGGCCCACTCGCCCGATTGGATGAAGCTGGCCCAGTAGAACGGATGCCGGCGATCCTGGCTCCGCAGCATCTGCAACTGCGCCTGCCGCAACGCCGCGCTGCGTCCCTGCCCGCGCTGAAGGGCCTGGTAGTAAGCGGTCATCAATTCCGGCGCGTCGTCGTCCGACACCGGCCACAGGCTCATCACCTGGCTCTCCGACCCGGCCAGCGCCAGCGCGCGGCGCAGACCGTAGACGCCCTCGCCGTTCCTGACTTTACCCACGCCAGTGTCGCAGGCCGAGAGCACGACCAACTTCGTGCCCCACAAATCCAGCGCCATCGCTTCGAGCGCGGTCAATACGCCATCATCAGCTTGATTTGGGCCGCTTCGGCGCAGATTCGCGCCTGCCAGAGCCAGCCCCGAACGCGCCAATGGATTTTCGGTTGGCAGATTGATTGGAGCTATGTCGCCATCCAGACCTCGGAGGCGTGTGTTAGCAGGCGCAGGCTCGAGGTCTGGCAGAAAGAAACCGTGCGTGGCGACGTGCAGCAGGTCTGGGCCGCGCATCTGCTTGACCGCCGCTTCGGTCGCTTGATCGTTCATCAGCACTGTGGCCGCGGGCAACACCTTTTTGATCGCTCGGGCTTCGTCTGCGGTAGCCGGCAACGAGCGGAAGTACAGGCCAGACAGGCCGGTCGCAGAGGCTTTGGAATCCGGTCCGGTTTCGCGCGATTCGCCGGCGTCCTGGCGCTCACTCGCCCTCTCGCCATAATTCGGATTGGCCACGATCAAGGCGGGCTGTCTGCCCGGCTGCTTCACCTGCAAGCGCAGCAGATCGCGCCCGCTGGTCAGGTAACTGAACTCGTAGCGCTCAATCAGATGGCGGGAGCGTTCATCCACCAGCGCGGCGAAGGGAATAAGGTTGAGCGCCCCATCCGGCGAGAGCAACACCCGGCGTGTCGCGCCCAACCGTCCGCGCACCGGTTGCATCACCAGCCGATCCACCGCGCGCGCCAACCGCGGCGCATCGCGCCGTTTGGGATCGCGCAACGCCCGACGCCAAGCTTCAATCGCTTCATCAATCGCCTTCGCCTCACCCAACTCCACCCAATCAGCCGCGCCCTGCCCGCGCAGAATGTAAGCCACATAACGCGGTACGCCGAACTCCTCCTCCGGCTTCGTGGATTTCGCGTTGTAGGGACGGTAGACGAAGAATTCGATCAGCGCGGCGCGGGCCGGGATCGCCGCTTGAATGGCCGCGAGCGTGACCGGTTGCGATTGCGCGCGAAACTCGTCGCTGCGCTGGCTGATCTGCGACTGCAGCTTCTCGACCTCCTCATCGAGGCTCTTGATCCGGCTCTGGTGTTCGGCGCGAGTGATTCGCTGCGGCCCGTTGAGCACCAGCCGGGCCAGTTGCGAGAGCGCGCTCTGCAATTGATCAAGCAGTGCCTGATCCTGGGCATTGAAGCGGCGGCGGAGCGCAGCAAAGTTGTCGGTCATCGCGTCGAGCACGCGTCCCTTGCGTTGCAGGATCGTAGTGGCTGCCAGGTCACGCGCTGCCGAGTTGGTGGGCGCAGCGCGAACGTGCAGGGAAATGTCCTCGTCGGTCTGCGCTGACAGGGTGGCCAGATAGACCATTTTCTGGCGTTCGGAGCCAGTGGCGAGATTGAGCGCGAGATTACGCTCAATGACCGCGCTAGCGCGTATTTGAAACTCCGCCGCCCGACTCGCCTCGCCTCTCGCCAGGTAGAGCCTGGCCAGGTTGCTGAGGGAAGAAGCGACGAAGAGGTGTTCCGGTCCGAGCGCCTTCTCCCTGATGGCCAGCGCCCGTTGATGCAGCGGCTCCGCCTTCGCATAGTCGCCTTTGACCTGGTAGAGGGTACCGAGATTGTTAAGTGGGTGAGCGACACTGGAGTGTTCCGGCCCGAGGGCTTTCTCCCAAATGGCCAGCGCGCGCTGCCACAGCGGCTCGGCTCTGGCGTAGTCGCTTTGGGCATAGTAGAGGGCGGCGAAGCTGTTGAGAGAATCAGCGACATTGGGATGTTGAGGCCCGAGGGCTTTCTCCCTGATCGCCAGCGCGCGTTGATAGAGCGGCTCCGCTTTCGCATATTCGCCCTGGCGATAGTAGGTGTTGGCAAGCTCATAGAGAGAAGTAGCGACAATGGGGTGATCCGGCCCAAGCGTTTTTTCAAAGATGGCCCGCGCCCGCTGATGCAGCGGCTCCGCCTTCGCATAATCGCCTTTATCCCCGTAGAGGATGGCGAGGTTGTGGAGAGGAAAGGCGACCTCGAAATCTTCCGGCCCGCGCGTTTTCTCCCAGATGGCCAGCGCACGTTGATAGAGCGGTTCCGCCTTCGCATAGTCGCCTTTGGTGCGGTAGAGGATAGCGAGGTTGCTGAGAGCGCGAGCGACCTCGGGGTGTTCCGACCCGAACGCTTTCTCCCTGATCGCCAGCGCGCGTTGAGACAGCAGTTCCACCTTCCCATAGTCACCTTGGGCATGGTAGAGGGCCGCAAGGTTGTTGAGAGAATCAGCGATAAGGCGGTGTTCAGTCCCGAGCGCCTTCTCCCTGATCGCCAGCGCGCGTTGATAGAACTGCTCGGCCTTCGTGTAGTCGCCTTTTTCGTGATAGGGGATGGCAAGATTGTTGAGAGTAGTAGCGACAAGGAGGTGCTCAGGCCCGAGCGCTTTTTCCCTGATCGCCAGCGCGCGTAGATGCAACATCTCCGCCTTCGCATAGTCGCCTTTGTTGCGGTAAAGTTCGGCGAGGTCATTGAGAGAATACGCAACTTCGGGGTGTTCTGGACCGAGCGCTTTCTCCTGAATTTCCAATGCGCGCTCAGCCAGTGGGTGTGCCTCAGCGAATTTGCCTTCGCGGTAGAGTCTGACAGCTTCCGCACTCAGCTTGCGCGCTTCCTGCAACGCCCGGTCCTTCTCCGTCGCCGCGCGCAACTCTGCAATCCGAATCACATAACGCCCCACAGGCGCTTCGTTCTGTTTAGCCAGCACATTCAGGCGGTAGCTGCCCGCTACCTCAGCCACCTGTGACAGCGTTTCCTCTCCCTGCTCCCTGATTTCGGAGTTGGACTCCGTGATCTGCTTGTCGTCTGGCCCCAGCAACCGCACCGCCACATCTATTCCGCGCTGCTCGACGATCACGCGCAGGTACTGTCCTTCGGTGAGCGTGATCCGGTAGGAATGACTCTGACCTCCGGCCAATTCGCGCGCGACGGGCTTCCCCAGTTCCAACGGGAGCGCGTCCTGCGCTGCGTTCGCGGCGCCGGTTTGCGCCAACACAGACGCATTGGCCTGCGTCCAGAACATCAGCAGGCTGATCGCCAGACAGAGCCTGCGTTGCGCGGATTTCAGGAATGTTGTCGGGCCGGACACTATCTGTTTCTTCATTTTGCCTCCATTTACGCAGATCGGCTGCAACTGGTCACGGTGAGGCTGCCTTGCGGGCTGCGGCGTCCAATTTATAGGCGCGTATGTCCACGAAATCAAGCAGCCTGATCACACTTCCACCGCCACAGAAAAAAATCCATCGAGGGTGAAGCAGAAACCCGGCTGAAGACATATTTGAATGGTGGGCTGAACTTCTGAGGGGAAAACTGAAGCTCCACCAATTCAACTCAACAAGGAGGACATTTCAATGTCAAGCGTTCGTTATTTTGTCGCTCATCTCATCGTGGCCATCCTGCTCGCGCTGGACGCCACGGCGCAGACTGCCGGCGCCAACTCCCCGAACGGCCAGTCGAGCGCCTCAACCCAATCCAATCAACCCGGCGATTCCGGGCGTCCGGCCTATCGCAAAGGCGTCATCGAACTGCAACTCGGCGGCCTCAATGCCGGCGGCGATTTGAAGTCTGTTTTCTCGAACAGCTTCACCGGCGGCGTCAATTTCGGCTACCGCTTCCATCGTTACCTGCAGGCCGACTTCGGCTTCGATTTTTCCAGGGGCGCGGCCAAAGTCAACCGCACGATCAACACGACCGGCGGGGCGCGCTCGGTGGGTGACGACGAATTTTTCATGCCGCTGGGCGGTCGCATCGTGCTGCCGCTCGCCAAAGAACGCGCGTTGATCTCGGCGGGCGGAGGGTTGGCCTACCTTCGCTACTCCGAGGTAGCTAGAGGCGGCGCCAATGAAATCGTCATCTGTTCAAGCTGCGATGCGCGTTCGGGCGTCGGAGCTTACGAGATGTTCCAGGTTCAATTTCTCGTGGATCGCCAACGCCACGTCGGCCTCGGCTTCACGGCCAAATTCTTCCAGGCCAGAACGAGCGGCGACGGACTTGGGACAGCGCTGCGGCCTTCGTCCGATGATCGCTGGCGCATCCTGAGCGGCACGATCAGTTTCCACTTCTAAACGCCGATGAGACCGTGAGGGAGCGCCGGATTGCGCGTCCAGGCCTCCCTCACGGTTTCACCTCCATCCCGTTGATGGCTTCGGATTTGAGAATCGCCTCGTTCGAGAGATTCGTCCGCCAGGTCGAAAAAAATTCTTAACGCGATGCGACAAAAAGCTCTGGCGCCGCGATTTATGAATGATAGAAAGATTTTTTTTCGTGGCATACGCCATTTTCGCCTCATTTCACGCATGTAAGGAATGTAGCCGGAAACAAACTGTTTTCACTTCCCGGCGCCTTGATTGGCGCGCTGGTCGGACTGCTTCGTTGGCCAATGCTGCCCAAATTGCCGTCCGCGTGAATTTTTCCGCTATAAGACTTTCAATCCACGGATCCACGGAGAGAACGCCATGAAAAGACTCAATCCACACGCCTCTTACTACATTTGGTTGTTGTTCGGCGCGGTTGCGCTGGGCGGCTTAATCCTGGCTCTGCGCCTCACTCCGTCGCGCCCCCAGCCGATCCGGGCCGGAAAGCCGGCGGCGGCAAAAGCGGCGGCCCCGGCGAAAGCGGCGCCGTGGCGGGCGCGCGACGCCCGCGCACGGAAGTCAGATTCTGCGCCGCCGCTGGAGCTGAAGTCTCTGCGTTACGACGAGCCAGGCGAGGCCGCTGAGTTCTTCCGTGACAAGCGCGCGCCGGCGGGGGCGACCGAGACGCCGGTGGAACGCTACTTCGCCGCCCAGGAACACGCGCGCCGGATGCCGCAGTATTCGAGCGTCGAAGGACGGCTGGCGCCGGCCCGCGCGGCGATGACACGCGAGGAGTTGGCGGCCTTGCCCACCTGGACGCCGCTCGGTCCGGGCAACATCGGCGGGCGCACGCGGGCGCTGGTCATTCATCCGTCCACGCCCAATGTGATGTATGCGGCGGGCGTAGCGGGCGGCGTGTGGAAGACGACCAACGCGGGCGCGAGTTGGACGCCCGTCACCGACCTGATCGCCAACCTCACGGTCAGCTCGCTGGTGATGGATCCGCGCAATCCCGAAACTCTCTACGCCGGCACGGGCGAAGGCTATTTCAACTACGACTTCGTGCGCGGCGCGGGCATTTTCAAAACCACCGATGGCGGCGCAACCTGGACGCGGCTTCCGGGCACGGCGACGGCCAATTTCTATTTCGTCAACGACCTTCTCGTCAGCCCCGTGAGCAGCCAGCGCCTTTATGCCGCGACGCGCACCGGCCTTTGGCGCTCGACCGACGGCGGGGCAACCTGGTCGCAGGCGCTTGATCCGACCACCTCGTCCAATCGCACAGTCACTGGCGGCTGCCTCGATCTGGCCGCGCGGACGGATCAGACGACTGATTATCTCTTCGCCGCCTGCGGCACGTTCGAGCAATCCACGATTTATCGCAATACCGACGCTGGCGGCGCAGGCGCGTGGACCGCGGTCCAGACCGAGAGCGGGATGGGGCGCGCTTCGCTCGCCATCGCGCCCTCAAACCAGAACGTGATCTACGCCGCGTCGGCCAGCTACGCCTCAGGCAGCTATCTGGACGGACTGCACGCCGTCTTCCGCTCGACCGACAGCGGGACGACCTGGACGGCGCAGGCGCGCAACAACAACCCAACCAAGCTGAATACGCTGCTCTTCACCAATCCCTGGGGAGCGTTCTACGGCGATTGCGGTTTCACGCCCTCCAGCTCGAACTTTTTCGCCAATCAGGGCTGGTACGACAATGTGATCGCGGTAGATCCGGCGGACGCCAACCGCGTCTGGGTTGGCGGCATTGATCTGTTTCGTTCGGACGACGGCGGGCAGAATTGGGGATTGGCTTCGTACTGGTGGGCCAACGGGACGGTCGCTTCGCGCGCGCCACAGTACGCGCACGCCGACCATCACGCGATTGTCTTCCATCCGCAGTACAATGGGACGACCAACAAGACGATGTTCGTAGGCAATGACGGCGGCGTCTTTCGCACTGACGACGCGCGCGCCTCCGTCGCCACCGGTTCGACCGCCGCGTGCAGCCCCAACAATGGCGCAGTCACGTGGACGGCGCTCAACAACAGTTACGGCGTGACGCAGTTCTACCACGGCGCGCCCTACCCGAACGGCGCCAGCTACTTCGGCGGCACGCAGGACAACGGGACCTTGCGCGGCACAGACAGCGGCGGCGCCAACGGCTGGGCGGAGATCCTGGGAGGTGACGGCGGTTATGTCGCGGTGGACCCGACCGACACGCGGATACTTTACGCCGAGAACACGCGCCTCTCCCACAAAAAATCCACTGACGGTGGCGCGACGTGGCGCTCGGTCACCTCTACCATCTACGAGAACCCCCGCAATTTCCTCTTCATCGCGCCGTTTGTGATGGACGTGAGCGATCCGAAGCGGTTGTGGACTGGTGGCGCGTACATCTGGCGCACCACCAACGGCGCGGACAGTTGGACGCAAGCCAGCGCGATCACCGCCGGCGATGGCCTGGTCAGCGCGCTGGCCGTCGCGCCGACCGACGCCAACTTCGCGCTGGTCGGGATGACGCAGGGAGAAATTCTGCGGACGAATAAAGCATTGACCACGGACTACAACACCGCCTGGTCTTTCGTCCGTCCGCGCGTGGGCTGGGTCTCGTGGGTGGCGTTCGATCCGACCAACCGGAACACCGCCTACGCCACCTACGCTTCCTTCAACTCAAGTTCCACCGACCGGCACGTCTACAAGAGCGTTGACGCGGGCGCGACCTGGACGGGGATTGACGGCGCGGGCGCGACCGGCTTGCCCGACGTGCCCGTGCATTGCATCGTCATTGATCCGGCCAACCCCCAGCGGCTCTACGTCGGCACGGATATCGGCGTCTTCGCTTCAGTTGACGGCGGCGCCAACTGGGCGGTCGAAAACACCGGCTTCGCCAACGCAATCACTGAATCGCTCGCGCTCAATGTGGTCAATGGCGCGACGACGCTCTTCGCCTTCACGCACGGGCGCGGCGCGTGGCGCGTCAGCGCAAACACCGCCGGCTGCAACTTCACGCTCGCGGCCACGGGGCAATCGTTCGGCGCGGCGGGCGGGACGGGCAGCGTCGCGCTGACCGCCGACCCGGCAAGCTGCGTGTGGACGGCGACGAGCAACGCTGATTGGATCACGATCACTTCGGGCGCGGCGGGCACGGGCAACGGCACAGTCAATTTCACCGTCGCGCCCGGCAATAGTGGCAACGCGCGCACCGGCACGCTCAACCTCGCCGGGCGCAGCTTCGTCGTCACCCAGACCGGTTGCAACTTCAACATCACACCGACGAGCAAATCGTTCCCGGCGGCCGGCGGCGCCGACAACCTCACCATCACCGCTTCGCCCAGCGCCTGCACGTGGACGGCGACCAGCGACTCGAACTGGATTACTTTTCCGTCGAGCAGCAGCGGCGCGGGCAACGGCACGCTCAGTTACGCCGTCGCAGCCAACACCGGCGCCACACGCAGCGGCAGGATCACCATCGCCGAACAGACCATCAACATTTCGCAACTCGGCGATCCGAGCGTCTGCGCGGTCACGCCCGCGACCATCGGCTCGGCGCTGCGCGGCGAGTTGACTTCCAACGACTGCCGCTCGCCCGTGCGCGGCA
>Ga0187893_10009712_pt1 | contig 14681 bp, 15 predicted proteins | sample MA1701074metaG_FD_139574 | JGI IMG/M metagenome (GOLD analysis project Ga0187893, IMG submission 139574) | White microbial mat communities from a basaltic lava cave in the Kipuka Kanohina Cave System on the Island of Hawaii, USA - MA170107-4 metaG ...
ACCAGCACCAGTTCGTCCTCGCCCGCGTCGGCCAGGGCCAGGTCGACGCCCTCGGGCACGGTGTCCACCGCCCAGGCCGCTACGCCCAGGCTCTGGGCGGCGGCCGCCACCTCGACGGCGGGGATGGCGCGGGGCGACGGCGGCGGGCAGGCGATGACGAGCCGGGCGGCCCGGGCGTTGAGCGCCATCAGCATCTCGTGGGGGTCCCGCCCCCGGTTCATGCCCACCACCAGCACCCGGCCCTCGACCGCGCCGAAGGCCTCGTTCACCGCCTCCGCCGCGGCGCTCGCGCCGGCGGGGTTGTGGGCCCCGTCGAGCACGCACAGCGGGCTGCGCCCCACGACCTCCAGGCGCCCGGGGACCTGCACCGCCCCCAGCCCCTCCACCACCCGCTCGAGGGGCACGGGCGCGCCGAAGAAGGCCTCCACCGCGGCCAGCGCGGCCGCGGCGTTGTCCCCCTGGTAGCGCCCGTGGGCGGCCAGGAACAGGCCCGGGTAGCGCGCGCGGGCGGTGTAGAGGTCGAGCGCCCGGCCCCCCACCGCCAGGCTGTTGGCCGTCCAGCCGAAGTCCCGGTCCCGCTCGAACACCTCTTCCGCGCCGGCCTCGCGAAAGACCGCGGCCAGGGCAGGGTCGGTCTCGCCCAGCACCAGCGAGCTGCCCGCCTTGACGATCCCCGCCTTCTCGAAGGCGATGTCGGCCCGGGTCGGCCCGATCGTCTCGCTGTGGTCCAGCGCCACGTTGGTGACCACCGCCACCTGGCCGTCGGCCACGTTGGTGGCGTCCCACCGGCCACCGAGGCCAACCTCGATGACCGCCACGTCCACGGCCAGGTCGGCGAACGTCCGGAACGCGGCCACGGTGAGGATCTCGAAGTAGGTCGGGCGGCTGTCGAGGCAGGGCTCCAGCGCGGCCACCGCCGACAGGGACGCAGCCAGGTCGCCGTCGCCCAGGGGCCGGCCATCCCAGGCGATCCGCTCGTTCAGGCGCTCGAGGTGGGGGCTCGTGTAGGTCCCGACGGACAGCCCTCGGGCCCGCAGGAGCGAGGTCGCCATGCGGGCCGTCGACCCCTTGCCGTTGGTGCCGGTCAGGTGGATGACGGGGTAGGCCACCTGCGGGTCCCCCATCAGTTCGAGCATCCGCCGAACCCGATCGAGCCGCCTTGCGGCGGCTCGAGGGGCGACATCGGATTCGAGGTTGACGTGTTCAGTCAGCCACGCAACCGCTCCGTCCAGGTCCAAGTAGGGCCAGGTCCAAGTAGGGCTACGAGGCGCGTCTGCGAACATTCGCCCGCTTTCTCGCATCGGGAACCACGCAGGTGCACGCCACTCGACCAGGCACGATGCGGCCTACGTGGCGCGACGGAGCGGGGCGAGAAAGCGGGCGAACCTTTCTGGCCACGGCACTAGGAGGCGCGGCGCGCCTGGGCCAGCTCGTACGCCCGCTGCGCCCGCTCCCTGGCGATCTCGGCGGCGTGAGCGGCTTGGGGCTTGGCCGCCTCGGCCAGCCTCATGGCCCGCTCCCGCGCCAGCTCGGCGGCGTGCTCGACCTGGGGACGGGCCCTGGCGGCCGCCTTCTTGGCCTGCCTGGTGGCGTTCTTGGCCGCCTCTTTCGACGCCTTTCCGGCCGCCTTCCTGGCCTTTCTGCTGGCCTTCCGGATCACCGGCGCAGCCGCGGCCAGCGCCGCCAGGCTGGTGCGCTTCCTCAACTTCCGCCTGGCCCGCCGGTCGAGGACGAAACCGCACAGCCCGCCCACGGCCGCAGCCCCGGCCGCAGTCGTGGCGGCCTTCTTGGCCACGCCCTCGGAGGGCTCCTCCGTGCTCTTCATCGACTTGACCACCACCACGGTCCCACCTACCGCGCCGGCCACGATGGCGTACTTCACAACTTTTCGCATGGGGCCTCCCGGCTTGCGATCGTTCCAGCGACGCGCCGCGCGCGCCGCTCCATCTTTATCCGCGTCGCGGACCGGGAAAACGCAGCTCGAAGTCCACCGGCCCGCCACCGGCCACGTCCACCGGCCCGCCGGCGACCTCGACGGTGGCCCGCGCCGGCTCGCGCCCCTCGGCGCTCGCCTCCACCGTGTACCGGCCGGGCGTGGGCGCGCCCAGGGCGAAGCGGCCGTCGGGGCCGGTCAGGAGGGCGACGTCCGGCGTCGGCCCGGGCCCGCCGGCGATCTAGACCCGGGCCCCCGCGACGGGGCGCCCGTGCTCGTCGCGGACGACACCGTTCAGAACCATCGAGATCGCATCAGGCCTTCCAGGCGGCGATGTTGTCGGCGACGGGCGACGTGATGCGGGTGCCGGAGTTGGTGGTGTCGCCGCCGTAGGCGTGGACCGCCACGCCGTACCGGCTCCCGTTCACCAGCCGCCACACCGGCGCGCCGCTCTGGCCGCCGGCGGTGTCGATGTCGACCTTGCGGGGACCCACGCTCGCCACCTTGTTGGACTGGAACCACAGCGTCCCCGCGGGCTTGTCGCCCGGGTAGCCGGCGATGTTGACCACGCTGGCCGTGAGGTCGCCGTCCGACAGGACCTGGTAGCCGAACCAGCCGACGGTGTTGCCCAGGTTCGTCGGGATGACGATGGCGCCGTAGTCGAACTGCTCGTCGCCGCTGCTCGTCCACGCCGAGACCGACTTGAACGACGAGCTCGTCACCGACCCGTACGCCAGGTTGGACCCGTTGCGGCCGGGCATCGCCTGGATCTTCTTGACCCAGCCGTCGCGCCCGGGGACGCCGCTGTTCTTGATGTAGACGCAGTGGCCGGCGGTCATCAGCGTTTGGGGGCCGACGAACCAGCCCGTGCCGATCCACGTCGAGTTGTCGGCTGCGGTGATCAGCAGGGAGGCGAGGGCGCGCCACGGGAAGACGCTCGTGCCGGTGATCTGGGTGCGGTTGTCGACCCCGTGGACGTTCTCCGCGGCCGGCCCGAAGGAGGCCAGGCCGATGTCGGGGAAGTCCCCCTGGGGCACCACGAACGCCGTCGCCCCGAAGTCCCTCGCCAACGCCGCCTCGTGCCCCTCGACGTCCTCCACCTCGTTGCCCGTGGTGTCGGCGCCTTCGTCCAGTCCGGGCGACGAGGGCTCGGTCAACTCCCACTCGACCTCGCTCGCGAACTCCGGCTCGTTGGACACCGGCGTGTGCGGCCCAACCACCTGGGATTCGTCCCCTGCCGCCATGATCCCTCCACGTCGCTCGCGGTACACGGCGACGGTCTAGCGCAAAGATCCGGCGCTCGCTGGGGCCCGGCGCGGGTGCGGGGGGTCGCCTGGCGCCGCCTCAGACTCAGGCCGACGCCAGCCGGATGGTCACCGCGCCCTGCACGTCCTGGAAGGTGACGATCGCCCGCCGCCGGGTGCCGTCGGCGAAGGTCACCAGGCAGTCGGTCGTCCCGCCCACGTCGCGGACGACGATCGCGGCGCCACCGCAGTCCACCTGCGCGGGCGTGAGGCCGTTCTCGCCCAGGGTGCGGGTGACGACGGCCACCACCGCGGGCGTGCGCAGGACGGCCTGGTCCTGCACGATGCTCACCGAGCCCTCGCCATCGGTCTGGGTGACCTTGATCCGCACCTCCTCCCCCGCGATCACCACGCCGCAGTCGAACGAATCGCCGTCGACGACTTGGCGGATCGGGCACTGCACCGCGTCAACCTCCATGCCGAACTGGGTCGTCACCTCGGTGCGGATGCTCTGCTCGATCCCGGCCCGGTCGAGGAAGTCGGGGCCGTAGATCTTGGGCGGCCCGGACGTGCCGCACGCCGCCGAGCCCAAACCGATCCCGACGGCCAGGAGGGCGCCCGCCGCTCCTGCCCGGCCTATCATGGTCGGCCTAGGAAGCGGCCCGGCGGGTTCGCGGGGTGGACGTGCGCTCGGCGTCGGCTCGCGGCACCAGCGTGGGGTTGACCCGCTTGAGCACCACCGAGCGGTCGATCAGGCACTTCCCGATGTCGCTGCGGCTCGGGAGGTCGTACATCACGTTGAGGAGCACCTCCTCGAGGATGGCCCGTAGGCCCCGGGCCCCGGTGCCCCGCAGCAGGGCCTGCTCGGCCACCGCCTCCAGGGCGTCCTCGGAGAACTCCAGCTCGACGCCGTCGAACTCGAAGAACTTCTTGTACTGCTTGACCAGAGCGTTCTTGGGCTCGATGAGGATGCGCACCAGGGCGTCCTTGTCGAGGTTGGACACCGCGCCGATGACCGGCAGCCGGCCCACGAACTCGGGAATGAGCCCGAACTTCAGCAGGTCCTCGGGCAGCACCTGGGCGAGGATCGCGCCCAGGTCCCGCTCCGACGACCGCCGCAGCTCGGCGCCGAAGCCGACGCCCTTGTGGCCGATCCGGGACTCGATGATCCGCTCCAGCCCCGCGAACGCGCCACCGCAGATGAACAGGATGTTGGTGGTGTCGATCTGGATGAACTCCTGGTGGGGGTGCTTGCGGCCCCCCTGGGGCGGCACCGAGGCGGTGGTGCCCTCCAGGATCTTGAGCAGGGCCTGCTGCACGCCCTCGCCCGACACGTCCCGGGTGATCGACGGGTTCTCCGACTTGCGGGCGATCTTGTCGATCTCGTCGATGTAGATGATCCCGGTTTCGGCCTTCTTGACGTCGTAGTCGGCCGCCTGGATGAGCTTGAGCAGGATGTTCTCGACGTCCTCCCCCACGTAGCCGGCCTCGGTGAGGGCCGTGGCGTCGGCGATGGCGAAGGGCACGTTGAGCAGCCGGGCCAGGGTCTGGGCCAGCAGGGTCTTCCCGCAGCCGGTGGGGCCCAGCAGCAGGATGTTGGACTTGGCCAGCTCGACGTCGGGGTCGGACAGCGCCCCGACCTGCACCCGCTTGTAGTGGTTGTAGACGGCGACGGAAAGGATCTTCTTGGCGTGCTCCTGGCCGATGACGTAGTCGTTCAGGAACTCGTAGATCTCGCGGGGCTTGGGCAGGTCGTCGAAGCGGAGCTCAGAGGTCTCGGAAAGCTCCTCCTCGATGATCTCGTTGCAGAGGTCGATGCACTCGTCGCAGATGTAGACGCCCGGTCCGGCGATCAGCTTCTTGACCTGCTTCTGCGACTTGCCGCAGAACGAGCACTTCAGGAGATCCCCACCATCTCCGAACTTCGCCACGCGCTCCCCCCGTCCCGCTCTAGCTCACGCCCGCAGCCTGCGGAACGTCCGCGAGCTCCCGGGTGAGGATGACCTCGTCGATGATGCCATAGTCCTTGGCCTCGTCGGCGCTCATGATGAAGTCTCGGTCGGTGTCCTTGTTGACCCGCTCCATGGGCTGGCCGGTGTGGTGGGCCAGGATGCGCTCGAGCAACTCCCGCATCCGCACGATCTCCTTGGCCTGGATCTCGATGTCGGCCGCCTGGCCGGCCGCCCCGCCGTAGGGCTGGTGGATCAGGATGCGGGCGTGGGGCAGAGCGTGCCGCTTGCCCTTGGTGCCCGCCGCCAGCAAGACCGCCGCCGCCGAGGCGGCCTGGCCCATGCAGTAGGTGGCGATGTCCGGCTTGATGAACTGCATGGTGTCGTAGATGGCGAACAGCCCGGTGATCTCCCCGCCCGGGGAGTTGATGTAGAGGTTGATGTCCTTGTCGGCGTCCTCCGACTCCAGGTGCAGCAGCTGGGCCATGACGAGGTTGGCGACGGCGTCGTCAATAGGCGTGCCCAGGAAGATGATGCGCTCCTTGAGCAGCCGGGAGTAGATGTCGAACGCTCGCTCACCCCGATTGGTCTGCTCGATCACCGTCGGGACGAGGTAGTTGACGATCGGCTGTCTCACGGGTTCTCCTCAACGGGTTTTGCAGCGTCGTTGGATGATGGGTCGGATGTCGGCGGCGCTTGGGGTTCGAGCGTCGCCCGGTCGATGGCGCGGCCTTCTTCGTCGACGTACTCGGTGTGCTCGAGCAGCCACTCCATGGCCTTGTTCTTCCTCAGACCTGAGCGTACCGCGGGCAGTCTCCCTTCGCTGTGGAGCTGGCGCCGGAGGGCCTCCGGCTTGGCGTTGCCGCGCCTGGCCAAGTCCGCCACCTCGGCGTCGACCTCCTCGTCGGTGACCTCGAAGGCCTCGATCTCAGCCACCGCCTGGAGGGCGAGGTCGGCCTTCAGCGCGGCGACGGCCTCGGCCTGCAAGCCGCCCGCCAGTTGCTCCTCGGTGACGCCCGTGGCCTGCATGTAGTCCTGGAGGCGGGCGCCCTGCTGGGCCAGGCGGGCCTGGAGGTTGTCCGCCCGCCGCTGCATCTCGGCCCGGACGAGCCCCCCGGGCATGTCCTCGTCGACCAGCTCGACCAGGGCTTCGAGGACCCGGTCGCGCACGACGAGGGTGGCCTGCAAGCGCCTCACCGTCTCCATGCGCCGGCGGACGTCGGCCCGGAGCTCCTCGACGGTCTCGAACTCCGACGCCTCGCTGGCCCACTCGTCGGTCATCTCCGGCAGGACCGTCTCCCGGACCTCCTTGACCAGGACGTTGAAGGTCACCTCGCCGTGCTCGGGAACGGTGGCGTTGAACCTGAGGATGTCCCCCGCCCGCTTGCCCCGCAGCTCCTCGTCCAGCTCGGGTGTCACCGCCCCCTGGCCCACCTGGTACAGCTCGTCCTCCGCGGCCAGGAGGGTCTCGCTGTGCCTGGTCACCCTGCGGTCCATCGATACGTGGTCGCCGTCGCGCGCAGGTCGGGCGACCGCCTGGAGCGTGCCGAACTGCTCCCGCAGCTTGTCCAGTTGGCCCTGGATCTCCTCGTCGGCGACCTCGAGGCTGGGCAGCACGACCCGCAAGCCCTCGTAGCCCGCCACGCTGACCTGGGGCAGGACCTCGACGACGGCGTCGAACGCCACCGGACCGTCCTCCTGGCCGGCGGTGATGTCGATCTCCGGCGGTGCGACGGGCGTGATGTCGTTCTCGAGCAGGGCCCGCTCGTAGTACTCGGGCACCGCGTCCTTCAGCGCCTCCTGGCGGGCGACGCCGCGGCCCAGCCGGGCCTCGATCAGCCGGCGGGGGGCCTTGCCGGGCCGGAACCCCGGCAGCCGCACCTCCCGCGCGATCTTGCGGAAGGCGGTGTCGAGGGCGGCGTCGAACTCGGCTGCGTCGAGCTCGACCGAGAGCCTGACCCGGTTGCCCTCCATCATCTCCACGCTCGACCTCACTGGGGGAGGGAGTATACGGACCTCGACCCCGATACTCCGACGGTTCACCTCATGCTCCTCTTCTTCAACCAGGCAGCCGTGAGCAAGGCAGTCTCCGACCTGGCCGCGGCCAAGCGCCTCACGGTCATCGCCGGGGCCGGGTCGTCGATGGAGATCGGGCTGCCGTCGTGGGAGAGCCTGGTGCTGGGCCTGCTGGACGACGCCCTGGACGCGCGGGCCTGGGGGGACGACCGGGAGGGCTTCCGGGCCGCCGCCCGCCAGAGCGGCCTGCTCACGACCGCCGAGATCGTGGGTTCGCTGCTCGGGGAGGACATGTCGGGCGCCATCCGCACCCGCCTGTACGGCGACAACGACCCTGCCGCCCTCCAGCCCGGCCCCCTCGCTCGCGCCATCGCCGGCCTCCAGGACGACTTCGGGCCGACCATGCGCCTGGGCACCACCAACTACGACGACCTGCTCGAGCGGGCCTTGCACGAACGGCCCGCGGCCGAGCGGTGGTGGAAGCGGGTGCGCTCCTCGGTCACACCCGGGCCGCCGGCGCGCGGTGTGGTGGCCGTCACCCACCTCCACGGGCTGCTCGGGACCGAGACTCGCGGCAAGATCGTCCTTTCCGAGCGGGACTACCAGCGCATGCAACTGACCCGTACCTGGCAGGAGCGGTGTGCGACCGACGCGCTCTCCGACTCGACCTGCCTGTTCGTCGGGGCGAGCATGACCGACGCCAACCTGATCCGTTACCTGTACGGCGCCGAGCCGTCGCGACTGCGCCACGTCGCCCTCTTCAAGCGCCGGCCCGCCGACACGGTGGGCGAGGAGCGCTTCCGCACCCGCCTGGAGCAGGCGGAGACGGCTCGCTGGTTGCGCCTGGGCATCACCCCCCTGTACGCCGACCACTTCGCCGAGATCGCCCAGTTCATCCACGAGGTGGCGGCGCAGCGGCGGCTCGGGACGGCCTACCTCCCCCTGCCCCAGCGACTACACGAGTGGTTCGATCGTGAGGGCGAGGCGGGCTCGCTGTATGTGGCGGACGACGCCGGCTACGTGGATGTGCAGCAGTTGCTGCGCAGCGAGCTGTGCCTGCTCCGCGACGACGCCCGGAAGCTGCTGTCGGCGCGGGGCGTGGATGTTGCGGCCGAGAAGCTCGGCGTCGCCGTGCTCTCGCTGTTCCCGCCCGGCATGCCCGGCGAGGCCGAGCGAGTGATCGTCCTCGCCAGCTCCGATCGCATCATGACGTCGGTGGACAGCATCGCCCCGATCCCGCTCGGCGACGGCTCCGAGTGGACGGGCGTCAAGGCCATCTGCCGCGGCAGTCCTCTCGACGAGGAGAAGGACGTCTACGCCAGCCGGTGGCGCCACGTCCTGGGGTATCCCATCTATTCGGACGGCGTTCGGACGCCGCGCGGCGCCATCACCATCGCCAGCATGTCGCCGTCGTCACGGCTCGCTCTGAACCGCTTACCGCCCGACGCCCGCCAGAGCCTCGCCAACCTGGTCAGCCGGCGCTCCCACCGGCTCTTCGCCGACGCTGAGGTCAGGGTCTAATGGCCCTCGCCGTTGCGGCGGGCGGCGATGCGCCGGCGAACCTCGGCCCAGCCCCGGTCGATCCGTTCCGCGGCCTGAGCGTCCATCTCGTCGAGCATCTTGCGGGTTTCCGCCGGCATCGTGTGCGGGAGGGGCAGGCTGTAGACGAACACGCCGGGCTCGACCTCGACCGCGAAAATGCGCTCGTTCGCGCTCGCCTCGTCCGCTGTTGTGGCGCTCCGGGCTGCCATCGGACCTCCTCGCCATCCATTGTACCCATCTCACGTCATTCCAGCGTTGGTCCGGCGCCGGCTTCGCCCGCGACCTCGGCCGCTGGGCGGGGGCGTCCCGGGCGCTCGACATCGCCGCGGGCACCGGCAACGTGATCGGCCAGCTTGTCAAACCCGGCGCAGGTCGCAGTCGACCTGTCCCCCGAGATGCTCGCCGAACTGGGAGCAAAAGACGGAAAGGCGCTAGCCCAGCGCTAGCGCTAGCGCTAGAGCGGTCGTCGCCCTGGCCGAGGCCCTGCCATTCCGGGAGGGAGCGTTCGACTTCGACTTCTCCATCATGTACTCAGCGGTCCACCAACTTTACGACCTGACCGCGCTCGGCGAGATAAGGCGGGTCCTCGCGGGCGGAGGCTCGGTCGTCATCGATCACGAGGAGGCGTTCCAGGAGGCGGCTGGCGAGGCCACGCGTCCTCGGCGGCCAGGACGGGCCTTCGGCTGCTGGCGCGGGCGTGGCACTGGCGCCGTCCTGGGGCGCGCCCTACCGCGCCTACCGCTCAATGTGGTGGCCGCACTCCGCCGGCTTCGAGGGGATCGACTTCGCGTTGACGGGCGGCGGCCAGCCCGATCCCGACCAGATCGAAGCCGCGCTGCATAAGCTGGGCATGGCCGTCCGCCGCCGCCACTACCTGCTCGAACCGCTTCCGATGGTTAGCGGGCCGCAGCGAGTCGTCGTCGACGCTGTGCCGCCGTCTCCGCCTCGGTCACTTCTCGATCGAAGCCAAGCGGTAGTCCTCCAGTGGGCGTTGACGTAGGAGTGGAGCGAGAAGTACTCGACAGCCCGGCCGCGCCCCGCATCGCCGGCCCGCTGGGCGAAGGTGGGATCGGCCACGAGGCGCTCGACTCCGTCCGCGAGGGCGGCAGGGTCGCCCGGGTCGACCAAGACGCCGGTGACGCCATCGACGACCGTCTCCCGGATGCCGCCGCAGCGGCTCGCCACCACCGGACGGCGGGCGCTCATGGCCTCGAGGGGGACCAGTCCCGTACGGCTCCGCGGCCAGGGTGGGATAGAGGACGACGTCGGCTGCGGCGTAGAGGCGGGGCATGTCGAGGTAGGACGCGCGGGCGAGTGCGACCCTGTCGGCGACATCGCGCGCATCGATTAGGTCGAGAACGACCCGGCGGTAGTCGGCCAGCTCGCCTTCCCAGTCGGCGATGCGGGCGGTGTCGGTGATCGTCAGGTGGACAGGGACGCCCCGGTCGCGCAGGAGGGCGACGGCCTCCACGCTGACGTGCACGCCCTTCCACGGGAGCAGTCGGGCAGGGTGCAGGAGGCGGGGCGTCCCGCCGTGGGCGAAGGCGTCCGCCGCACACCGGAACCGGTGCACGTCGACTCCCAGCGGGCGAACGTCGGGACGGAACCCGATCCGCGCCTCGCACGCCTCGCCCACATGTTGCGAGACCGCGTAGTTCGCCGCCCATCCGCGGTACACCGGACGGTCATGGAGTAGGTCGGGCCATGTCTCGTGGAACGTGTGGTGGACGGCGAAGTCCAGCTCCTGGGCCAGCGCGTCAAGCACGACCGCCGGGCCGGTGGCGAAGTGATGGAGGTTGTGGCCATGGACGACGTGCGGCCGCAGGCGGGTGATGGCGACCGCCAGCTCGCGGTCGTTAAGCGGCTCGCCGGCGCGGATCCGTTCGAGGTTCAGCGCCGCGCACGACACGACGGCCACGCCCGGCCTCGGCTCCGGCCGCTCCTCCCCCGTGACCACGGTCACGTCGCAGCCCCGCGCCGCCAGCGCCGTGGCGAGGTCGGCGACGTGGGACTCCACCCCGCCCGTCGTCGGCGGGAACGCCCAGTGAACCTGGACCACCTGCATCACCCATAGCGCTCCAGGATCGCCGCCAACGCGACCAGCCCCGCGGCAGAGAACGCTTGCGTCCGGTTGCGCACCGGCCACGTCCGCCAGCAGAGGAGCGGCCCGGTGGCGTAGCTGCATCGCCGACCGCCAGCTCGGGGTCCAGCACGGCGTAGCACTCGACCGGGCTGCCGATGCGTTCGATCGCCGCCGCCACCGCCGATGCCACCCGGACCGCGTCATCCATGCGCCCGTACCGTACTAGCCCCAAGGCGAGGATGGCGTTGTCGTGGGGCCACGCGGCACCCCGGTGGTAGGCGAACGGGGCGTAATAGGGCGAGCGCGACGACAGCGTCCGGACGCCGTAGGGCGAGAACAGATCCGGGGCCAGGAGCCGGATCACGACCGCGTCGACCCGTTCGTGGGCGACGGCGCCGGCCCACAGGGCGTGCCCGGGGTTCGACGACACCATGCAGACAGGTCGCTTGACGCCGTCGAGCGCCATGGCCAGGCCGACATCGTCCCCGACCCAGAATCGATCGTCGAGGCGCTGCGACCCGCCGCGCACAGCGCACGCGTAGGCCTGACCTCGATCCACGCGATGGGGTGGGGCGGCACGTCGAACCCCGTGTGGGTGGCTGCGTCGAAGCTGTCCTTCCACGCCTGGTTCAGAAGGTTGGCGGGGTTGCGGCGCTGGTACTCGTACAGGCCGTCGCCGTCCTCGTCGGCGCAGGCGTCAATCCATTCCAAGGCCCGCTGGACGTTTGGGGCCAGGTCGCCGACGACGGGGTCGTCAGGCTGGAACCGGGCGAACGCCCGGTAGGCGAGTACGAACAGGAACGTCTCGTCGAAACCGGCGTACGACCGTCCGCCTACCAGGGGCAGCTCCATGGCGACGGCGTGGGCAGATGGCACGGGGTGGTGCTCGTGGGGAATCTTCCCCGGTTGCTCCTCGATCCGGTCGTCGGTCACCGTCCCCTGGAGCCCGGCGAGCGAGCGCAGGATGTCGCGACCGGCGGCGATGGCCAGCGCCGCCGCCGCCTCGTCGCCAGTGAGGTCGACGGCGGCCAGGAGGAGCAGCACGGTCCACAGCGAGTCCCTCCCGTAGAGCGCTGGGTATCGCCCGGATTCGGCGTCGGACGCGCTGAACCCGTAGTCCGTACGCAACTGGACGAGGCCGGCGAGACCGCGCCGCTGCAGGTCCTCCGGCCCAGAGGTCACTTGCCGCTGATGGCGCGCTTCAGAGGCGGGTAGAGGAAGCCGACCCAGAAGACGATCTCGACGAGAGTCGTCGCGCCGCCTAGGGCCCACAGGACCCAGGGCCACGGGCTGTCGATGCGGCTCGCCGTATACACCGGCGCGGTCACCGGCGCGATGTTGAAGAACAGGACGAGCGGCAGGCCGAACGGCACGATCCGGCGCAGCTTGTTCGTCTCGAAGTTGTCGACCCACTCCTCGTAGCTGAGGAGCTTGTCCTCGCCCGAGATCCTCCGCAGCAACGGCTTCAACACGGTGTTGATGTAGTCGCCGATGCGCCCGATGTTCGTCGCATGGTCGATGAACAGCAGGCCGAGGCAGGGCGTGAGAAGGGGCAGGAGGAGCAGAAGCCGAGGGTCGGCCTTGGAGGACAGGACGAAGCCGGCCAGGGCCGAACTGGCCGTGGCGTTGAGCCCGACCAAGGTCCAAGCGGCTGTCGACCGTCCGGAGATCTCGTCGCGCAGCTTCCCGAACTCGGCCAGCGCCACGCGTTCGGCGACCGCCTTGTCGTACTGAGGCTCCGCCTCCTCCTTGTCGGCCATGTCCGGGAAGGCTAGCTAGAGAGTTCCGGCGTGCCGCGGGCTACGCGCAGGCGCCGTCCCAGACCTGGGCGATGACCCTGATCAGCTGTGTCCCGGGCCTGGCTGTGGACGCCGCGGCGGCGCCAACGGCGACACCGGTCGAGGAGATGGTCGAGGAGTACCGCCGCCACCTCGTGCGTGAGCGCGGTCTGGCCCCGGCCACCGTCCGCGCCTGCATCGGGGCCACACGAGCGTTCTTGTCCGATCTGTTCGCGCGCGGGGGCCCCGACGTGGGGGCCGTGACCGCGGGGATGTCCCCGCCTACGTCGTGCGCGAGTGCGGCCGGCGACGTGTCGGCGCGGCGCAGGCGCTGGTCACGGCGCTTCGGTCCCTGCTGCGCTTCCTGTCCGCGACGGGCCGAACGCCGCACCCGTTGGCGGCGACGGCGCCCGCGGCTTCCGGCATGACGGGCGGGTCCCCTCCGCGAGCGCTGCGCCCCGAGCTGGTGGCTGCCCTCCAGGCCAGCTGCGACTCGTCCACCGTGGTGGGCACCGGGACCTCGCCATCCTGACCGTGCTGTCGCGACTGGGTCTTCGGACCGGCGAGGTGGCCGGGCTCCAACTCGACGACATCGACCGGCGGTGCGCGGGAAGGGGGGCCGTCAGGACCGCCTCGCCCTGCCCGTCGACGTGGGCGAGGCGCTCCTCGCCTAGTGCCGTGGCCAGAAAGGTTCGCCCGCTTTCTCGCCCCACTCCGTCGCGCCACGTCGGCCGCATCGCGCCTGGTCGAGTGGTGTGCACCTGCGTGGTTCCCGATGCGAGAAAGCGGGTGAATGTTCGCAGACACAGACACGGCACTAGCTGGCCGGCGACCGTCCCCGCGTCCGGTGCCGCTCGGTGATCCTGCGGGTGCACGCCCCGATCACCGCGATGACCCCGTCGAACGTGTCGGAGCTGGTCAGGCGGGCGTGCAGGCGAGTGAGCGTGCCGGTCGTCGGCGCCCACCGGCTGCGCCACAGCGCGGCCACGGCGCTGCTGCGGAGCGGCGGGTCATTGGCCGAGGTCGGCCAGGTCCTGCGGCAGTCCCGGGCGGCGACGACCGCGATGTACACCAAGGTGGACCGGGCCGCGCTGCGGTCCCTGGCCCGGCCGTGGCCGGGAGCGGCGGCGTGAGCGCCTGCGCGCGAGGCGGTAACCGACTACGTCGGCGTCCGCCGCGCCCTGGGCTTCAAGCTGCGGGACTACCCCCTGTCTGCTGGGGCGTAGGGTTGGCGGCGGAGGGCGTCGAGGACTTCGCTTTCCGGGGTGCGCTGGGCGGCGAGCGCGCCGCCGTGGTCGATGTCAGGGAGGCGGGTGACGTTCCAAGTTCGGGTGGCGTGGCGGGAGTGGCTCTGGCCGGTGTAGCCGGTGAAACGTTCGAGGGCGGCGGTGCCGAGGAGGTGGACTTGCGGCCAGGTGCCGCCTGGATCCCCCGTCAAGGTGGTCGCCGAGCGGGTCGGCCACGCCTCGACCTCGTTCACCCAGGACGTCTGCGCCTCGGTTCTCCCCGACATGCAACGTGACGCCGCGGAACGTCTGGCTGCCGCGATCGACGGAGTCCGACTTGTCGGGGGAAACTGGGGCATGACCCGCGAGCAGTTGGACCTGATCGTGACCGACCCCAAGGTGCTCCACGGTCAGGCCCGGATCGCCGGGACGCGCGTGCCGGTGAGTGTCGTCCTCGACTGCCTGGCGGCCGGATGACCGAGGCCCAGATCGTGGCGGAGTACCCATCGGTCACGGTCCAGGGAATCCGGGCGGCGGCCGCCTACGGGGCCGCTCTGGCCCGTGAGGATCGCCTGCCGCTCGACCCGACAGGGTGAGGATCAAGCTCGACGAGAAGCTGCCCGTCTCGCTCGCGGCGCTTGTGGCCGATCGCGGGCACGACACCGACACGGTGCTGTCGGAGGGACTCCTCGGCGAGGGCGATCCGGAGGTGGCCACGGCGGCCAACGCCGCCGGGCGGATGCTGATCACGCTCGATAAGGGGTTCGGCGATATCCGGGCCCATCCGCCGGGGCCCATCCGGGCATCGTCGTCTTGCGGCTCACCGACGAGTCGGTCGACGCTGTGCGGCGGGCAGTCATGAAGCTGCTCGACGACCGTCCGCTGGACGGCTTCGAGGGCGCGGTCGTCG
>Ga0187893_10009713_pt1 | contig 14681 bp, 6 predicted proteins | sample MA1701074metaG_FD_139574 | JGI IMG/M metagenome (GOLD analysis project Ga0187893, IMG submission 139574) | White microbial mat communities from a basaltic lava cave in the Kipuka Kanohina Cave System on the Island of Hawaii, USA - MA170107-4 metaG ...
CAACATCGCGTGGCTGCCGGAGCGCGATGCGCTGGGGGAGTTCTTCACTTCGCTCGACGAGGTGGGCGGCCTCTTGGTGGACCAGCTCCTGCCCGGCCACGGGACGCCCTTCGCCGGACATCGCGGCTGGATTGAGGCGACGCGGCGTCACCACGACGTTCGCTGCGGGCAGCTTCTGGCTTCGCTTTCCGCCGGGCCGCGGACGGCGCACGAGATGGTGCCTTCGATCTGGCCGCGGCCGCTGGCGCCGTTTCATCATCGCTTCGCCGTTTTCGAGGTGCTGGCGCACCTGGAATACCTGCGGCGGCAGGAACGCGTTTTTGCAGAGGCGGCGGACGGGTCTCTGCTGTGGCGCGTTTGAACCAATTCTCGCCGGCGAGCGCGCAGACCTCTTCACGCGACAATGGCCGGTGCTTGCCGATCTCGAGCGATTGAATGGCAACAGGACCGATAGCCGTGCGCACCAGTTTTCGCACACGGCTGCCCACCGCTTCGATCATGCGCCGGACCTGACGGTTGCGGCCCTCGGTGATTGTGATGCTCAGAAAGGTGCTCTTTTGGTTGCCGCGCAGGCGCGTCACTCCGGCCGGCCGCGTGGGTCCATCGTCCAAATCCACGCCGCGGCGCAGCTTGCCGATCTGTTCTTCACTGAGCGCGCCCGCCGCCTTGACAAGATACGTCTTGGGAACTTTGTAGTCGGGATTCATGATGCGATCGGCGAACGCTGTATCGTTGGTGAGGATTAAAAGGCCGCTGGTATCGAGATCGAGCCGTCCGGCGGGAACCACATAGGTTGGGACTTGCTTGAGCAGATCGTAGACGGTGGGACGCCCTTCCGGGTCTTTGTACGTTGTCAGGTATCCGGTGGGTTTGTACAACAGCAGGTAGAGGGGCTGGGCGGACCGGAGGGGAGAGCCGTCCAGGGTCACCTGGTCGCGAGCCAGATCCACCCAATGATCCGGCGTGCGAATCGTCTCGCCATTAACCGCGACACGGCCGGCTCCGATCCATTTACGGGCTTCGGTGCGCGAGCCGGCGCCCGCCTTCGAGAGCACGCGATCAAGAGTCTTGAGAGGCCGCATTATTCCATGCCGCGGTGGCGCCTCCGTTGCGCCCGCCGTTAAAACAAATACCGCAGCGCGAACTGAATCTGCCGCGGCGGCCGGAACGCGCTCACTCTCCCGTAATTCACACTCCGCAGATTCCGGTCCGAGGCTAGAAACTGCGTGTGGTTGAACGCATTCAGAAAATCGGACCGGAACTCGATCGCATGCTCTTCTGAATAAGGCATCCGGAATCGCTTCGCCGTCGCGATGTTCCAGTTGTTGATCCCAGGCTCTGTGATCACGCCAAAGCTCGCATTCCCCCACGTGCCAAAAGCCGGATCCGTAAAACAGCCAGTGTTGAACCACTTCAGCCGCGCCCTGATTCCGTCGCCCAGGTTGGCATCGCAGGTGCGATTGGGCAGGAACGTGCTCGATGCGCCCGAATAGCCCGTACCACTGAGGTCCTGCGTAGTGGGAAACTGCGGGCTACCAGTCGCCGCCGTGAACGTCATGCTCAGCACCCAATCGTTCAGCGCCAAGCCGAGCCCCCTGTTCGCGGTCACCTTGGGCGCCTGATAGTTAATCGCCGTGATGAACCAGAACTTCGGCGTCACATTTGACGGACCGGCCCAGATGTAGGGATAGCGGTAGTTGATATTGCCGTGGTCGGAGTTGTTGATGTTGGACGTCGCGATGTTCTTGGCGAACGTGAAATTGCTTTGCAGCGTCAACCCGCGCCACTGGTTGTTCTTGATGCTGAAGGTCCCGGCGTGATACTTGGCCCAGCCAAGCGGCGCCCATGTTCCCAGAATCCCCCATTGCGGATATGGCCGCCTCTGCTGCAGCGCAACATTCGCCAGCGCTCCCTGCGGCAGATCGGCCGCATTCTGGTCGATGAACTGGAACTGGTGGATCGTGTGAGACCCGACATAATCGGCCTCGGCAACCCACGCCGATCCGATCCGTTGCTGCAAACTCGCAGACCATTGATACACCGCCGGTATCGGATAATACGGCTGCACCGAACGGAAACTCGCCCGCGGATTCGCATTTGGCTGCGGGGCGCTGCCCAGCAGCCCCGCCGGGTATTCGTTGTTAACCCACCGTGCCGGCAACTGTTGCGTCGTGTCGTTCACCACTTCGTAGCGCAGACTGAACGGTGCAGCCCCAGACTGTACGTCGTTGAACTGGTTCATGTTGATATTGCCGTCAAAGAAGATCCCGGCGCCGCTGCGGATCACCGTCGAAGGCGTCAACGCGTAGGTAATTCCAAATCGCGGAGAGAAGTTCTTCTTCCCGATGCGGTAGGCTTGCCGCGTCACACCCGGCGTCAACGGTGCGCACGCCCCGAAACATTTGTCCCGATCGAGAAAATCATTGGGATTCTGAAGCGCAAATGCCGGCTCTCCAGTTTGATAGTTGAAGCTTACGGTGGTGTTGCGGGGCACCGTCCACGGACTCCAGTACTCGTAGCGCAGACCGTAGTTCACCGTCAGCCGGTTTGTCACGCGCCATGAATCCTGCGCATAGAAACTCAGATACTGCTGATGGCCCACATACGGAATCTGACGGACGATCAGCAGAGTGCTCGAGTAGGCGCCCAGCAGGTAATCGGCGAACTCGTTCCCGCCCACCGGCTGACCCGCCGCCACCCGTGACTGCTCGCAGCGCGTGTTCCCTGGCGGGCATGCCTGCGTGAAGAACCGGCTGAAGGAGAATTGCCCCTTGTCGCCCGAAGGATTGTAGTAGATGAATCTCTTGTTGATTCCGTCAAAACCAAACTTGAGATTGTGCCTGCCCCGCACATAACCGAAGTCATCCTTGAGTTGGATGTTGTTTGAGTATGCGTTGAAGATGTAGTTCGTCCCTACGCCGAGGTTGAATCCCGCCACCGACCATTGCGTCGCTCCCGTGTAGCCGGACGTGTTCGGCAATCCGATCTCGCGGGCCGAATCCGGCAAACTCAGCGGCCGCGTAAACTGCCAGTTTGGCCGCGAATAGGACAGCCCCACATCATTGACCATCGATGAACCCAGCACCTTTGTCCAATGCACTACCGCATTCGTCGACGCAGAGTTGTTCCCGGTGCCCTGCAGCGGCTGCAACCCGCCCTGAAGCGAATCCTGCTTGGTAAATGTGAAGCGTCCAAAAATTGTTGAATGGCTGCTGCGAAGCCAGTCGGCGCGGCCCGTGACCTGGTTCTGCCCGATCGTCGTTCGCACGGCGTCGGTGAACTGAGACACGCCGTTCACCACGGTATTTGGCGACCGCACATATTTGTCGAGATAGGCCCTCGTCACCGGATCCATGCACGACTGGCGGGGTGCGCATCCGCCCGTGGCCGGAATCCGATTCCCGGCAAACGGCCGCCTGAGCCCGGTCTGAGAATCTACGTCATAGGGGTTGTAGATCACCGGCGTGGCCAGAAACGTGCCACCCGGCCCGGGCGGCCGGTAGCCCGAAAAATCGCCGCGGCGCAGGTTATCATCGGGGACAGTGGCGAAATCCTGCTGCCGCTGCACCACGCGAAAGCCTTCATAGTTGGAGAAAAACATCAGCTTGTTCCGCACCACGGGCCCGCCGATGGCGCCGCCGAACTGGTTTTGCGTGTAAGGCTGAAGCCTCCTGCCGGCCTCATTGTTCTGATAGAAATTCGCATCCAGGTGGTTGTTACGGAAGTACTCGAACAACTCCCCATGAAATGAATTCGAGCCGCCCTTGGTGATGATGTTCACAGCGGCCACGCCGTTGCCGAACTCCGCGCTCATGTTCGAGGAATGCACGCGCACCTCGTTCACGCTCGCCCGCGACTGCAACTGCGTCGCCTGCCCGTACACCGGAATCTGCACATTCGACCCGTCCACCGAGATGTTGCTGCCGGAATCGCGATTGCCCGAAATGAACGCGCCAGAGGATTGGAAAGTGTTTCCCGCATCCACGAAATTCAGCGACCGGGCGGCGAAGGATAGATTCTGCCCCGCGTTCTGCGGCACCACGCCGGGGGTCAGCTGCAGCAGCTCGAACACGTTGCCGCGGCCGAGCGGTATGTTCTGCACCAGCTCGGGCGAAACGCTGCCCGACACCTCCGCCGAAGCCGTGTTCACCAGTTCCGCGCCCGCCGCCGATACGGTGACCTGCTCGGTGGTCGACCCGACTTCCATGCGGATGTCGAGGTGCGCCGCCTGCGCCGTCTCCACCACCCGATCGCGAATCGTGGTCGACTTGAAGCCGGGCGCAGTCACCACCACGGTGTACTTGCCCGCGGGAATCGACTGGAACGAATAGACGCCCCTCTCATTGGTCGCCGTTTCGCGCGTCGCTCCGGTGTTCTGGTTGGTCAATTTGACGGATACGTTGGCAAACACGGCGCCCGTTTGATCCAACACCGTTCCCGTAATTGAAGTAGTCGTCTCCACCTGCGCCAGCAGCGCCGGTAGAATCAATAAGCTTGCAAGTAGCATTCTCATCGGTTCGCCCCCCAGATCCCGGTTCGCCCGGGTCCGTACAACATTCTTTATCACAACCGGAAGCCCTTGGCCTTAATAATCGGCAGCATCATCTTCTTGAGATTCCCGCCAAGGATCAGTTGCTTGGCCTCTTCAGGGACGGTGGATCCGGTAACCTTCGCCAGTTGCGAAGCCAGGCTCCGGCCACCGGCATCGCTACCCCAGATGATCCGCTCCGCGCCCAGCTCCCGTACCGCCATCTCCACAAATCCATTCGTCGGATCGGAGCCCGCCAGGCCGATCCAAACATTCGGCCGCGACCGCACCGCGCGGATTCCGATCTCCCAGTTTCCTCCGGTATGGCCACAAATAACCGGCACCGTGGAATGGCGCGCCGCCAGCTCCGCCAAGTCCATCGGCGTCGATTCGCCGGGAAGATTTCCGTTGGTCTTGAACCAGGTGTGCTGAAAGATGACGGCCTTCATCGCGCCGGCGCGTTCGATGATTGGATCAAGCTCCGGCGCGGAGCAGCGCTTGGCCACCCACAGTTTCACCCCCACCATCGGCCCGTCCCGCACACAGCGGTCGAACTCTTTCAAGCTTTCGTCCAGATAGTTCGGATTCAGATACACAAAGCCGAAAGCGCGGTGACGGTAGTGATCGAGCGCACGCAGCACCGAATCGTTGTGCGCCCGCATCTGGCGCGGATCGGGGTCATATTCGCGCTCGTATCCCAGGTAGATGCAGAAGCGCTCAATGCCCATCCTGTCCCCAAGCCGGATCACCTCCGCCATTGATTCCTCCGGCGTCCTTCCGCCGTAATTCGAAAAATGGCAGTGCAGATCCCAGATCATTTTCCGTCTCCGGATAGCCGTTGCGCGGTGGCCGTGAAAATCGACCGCATCTGTTGCTCCGTTGCCGAGGCTTCCTTCACTTTCCCCAACGCCGATTCAATCAGAAAAAACGGATAGTAGGATCCGAATGCGATTCGCTCCACAGGGATCGTCTTCATCAATCGCGCCAGACCATGCACGCCCTCCACCATGGCGAAATCGAAGCAGACATCGCCCGCCGCGGCCAGCTCCTTCAACTCTTCCGGAGCAAGGCGCATGTGATTCAGAATCTGGACTCGCACTCCCTTAGCCGCCCGAAGCGCCGCCGCAAGGGGCTTCAACGACACCGGCGCCACCCGCAGCAAAGGATGCTGGGTTCGTTCGTCTTCCATCTGCACCGCCACCTGCACGAGCAGCTTTCTCCGGGCGGCCTCGAAGAGAAGTTGCTTCACCGCCGCGCCGTCCAGCCCATAGCCGTGATAGTTGGGATGCAGCCGGATCGCTTTCATGGAGTAGCGTTCCTGGCACCTTCGCAGATCCTCCTCCCAATCGGGCTGCGCGGGATTCACGGTGCCCACGGGTTCGAGCAGGCCTGCCCCGAGACGGCTGCACTCCTGCTTCAACCGCAAATTCACGCCTCCCGTGTCCCGATGCAGCAGCGCGTCAAAACTCCCCGCCCACGCCTGCGTAACACCCACCGCCTTGAGCTTAGAAACAAGACCCGCCGTATCATCGCCCGGCAACCGGCGGAACGGCCAGCGAGAGAGATAGACGTTGGTGTCGATCATTGGTTCACTCAAGCAATGATGTCGTGAACGACATTCCCTTCGACATCCGTCAGCCGGAAATCGCGGCCGCTGTAACGGTAGGTGAGCCGCGTGTGATCAAGCCCCATCAAGTGAAGCATCGTCGCGTGCAGGTCATGAATGTGCACCGGCTTATCGGCAACCCTCCAGCCAAAATCGTCGGTGGAGCCGTGCGCGTAGCCTCCCTTTACGCCACCGCCCGCCAGCAGCAATGTGTAGCCATAGGGATTGTGATCGCGGCCGTTCTGCAGAAACTGCCGGACGCTGATCTCCGAAGTCGGCGTGCGGCCGAACTCTCCTCCCATCAGCACCAGCGTCTCTTTCAATAATCCCGTTCGTTTCAAGTCCTCGAGCAGCGCGGCCAGACCGCGATCGGCCGCGGGAGCGAGCTTGGCATGCATCATGATATCGGCGTGGTGGTCCCAGGGCTGACCCGCGTCGTAGAAAACCTGCACCACGCGCACGCCCCGCTCCACCATGCGGCGCGCCAGCAGACAGCCGCGTCCGAAATTGCTGTCGCCGTAGCGTTCGCGAGTCTCCGCGCTCTCCTTGCGCACGTCGAAGGCATCGCTTGCCTCCATCTGCATGCGAAACGCGACTTCCATCGCCTGCACGCTCGCCTCGAGTTCCCTGTCCCCCGGCCGGTGCGCGCCGTGCCGCGCATTCAACTCCCGCAACACGTCCAGTTGCCGCCGCTGCTCTGTCACGCTCTTGGCGCGGTTCTTGAGATCCGGCACCAGCCGCGCCGGATCCTCCGTCCCCGGCAAATTTTCGATGTGTGTGCCCTGATATGCGCCGGGCAGAAATGCCGACGACCACAGCAGGGCTCCCGGCGAGATTGGCCGCCGCGGACAAAGCACCACGAACCCAGGCAGATTGCGATTCTCCGTCCCCAGTCCATAGGTGATCCATGACCCCATGGACGGAGTTCCCACCACGTTGCGCCCATTGCTGAACATCTGCATCGCCGGCGGGTGATTCGGAATATCGGTGTGCATCGAGCGCAGGACGCATACCTCATCGATCACACGCCCGGTGAGCGGAAACAGTTCGCTGACCGGCAGGCCGCTTGCCCCATATTGCCGGAAGGCGAACGGCGAGGCCATCAGGTTGCCGGTCTTACGCTCCGTCTCCGGATTCCCGCCGGGGCTTGGCTTACCGTCAAAACGCGTGAGCATCGGCTTCGGATCAAAGGTGTCCACATGCGACACGCCGCCGTTCATGAACAGAAAGATCACGTGCTTCGCTTTGGCGGCGAAATGCGGCTGCTTCGGCGCGAGCGGATCGGCCACCGCCCCGTGCGCAAACCCGTGCCCCAACATCTGTGCCAGACCGAACAGCCCAAAACCGTTGGCCATCGTTTTCAGCGCTTCTCTTCTGCCTGGTTCAGTCCACATATAGGAACTCATTACTGCTCATCAATAGCTGAGCGTAGTCCAGCCAGGCCTTGCCCTCCAGCGCGCCCCGGACAAACCGCAGCCCGATGCGTACCTCTTCCACACCCGGCGCACGCTGGAACAGGATGCGGTAGATCGCGCGGATCCCGGCCTCATCGCCCGTGGCTTCGTTCTGAACGCGCGCGGCGAGCAGCGCCGCCTGCCGCTCCACGAACGGATTATTCATGAAGTAGAGACGCTGCAAGGGTACCGTGGTGGTTACACGTCCTTCGCTTGTCGCCGAGGCGCTCGGAAAGTCAAACATCGTCATGGTTGGATCCGGATTCGACTGGCTGACAAACCGGTAAATGGAACGCCGGTTGTTCTCCTCATCGACCAACCGGAGCGGCGGCCCTCCCACGGTGCGGTCCAGGTTGCCGCCTGCCTCCAACATCGCATCACGAAGCTCCTCCACATCGAGCCGCCGCCGGTTGAATCGCCAGTGCAGCCTGTTATCCGGATCGGCTTCCTCATTGGCCTCAATGCGATCGGAAGCGAGCGCATACACCGCTGACAACAGGATCTCGCGATGCAGCGCCTTCAGCGACCAGCCGCTTTCCACAAGCCGCCACGCCAGGTAGTCGAGCAGTTCGGGATTCGAAGGCCGGTCGCCGGTCTGTCCGAAGTTGCTTGCCGAACGTACAATCCCCTGGCCGAAGTGATGCTGCCACAGACGGTTCACGATGACACGCGCCGTGAGGGGATTCGCCGGATTCGCGATCGCCCGAGCCAGTTCCATCCTCCCGCTCCCGCTGCGGAACGGTTTGCCGTCGCCGATCACACTCAGAAAGCGGCGTGGCGCAATCTCTCCCAGTTTTTGCGCATTGCCGCGGATGTGGACGCGCATATCCGAAGGCTCCTCCACATCCTCAAGCACCAGCAGCGACGGAAATTTTTCGGGCAGTTCCGTTTTCGCCTGCGCAATCTTCTCCCGCAGCGCCGCCAGGTAGGCCCTGCGCCCGGGAGGCAGAAAGCGCTCCACCTTGGCCTGCTTGTAATAGAGGATGCCGTCCACCGTCGCATCGCTGCTCACCATGGCCGCCGATGGTTTTCCTTCGGCCAGCAGATCCTGCCAAAGCATATACCCGGCGCGCCCCATCGTCTTGCCAACGACATCGCCGAGCATGCGGTTGTTCCTGGCCCCGAGCGAAACGGCGTGGTTGTACTCATCGGCCTTCTTCTTCTCCCGCAGCAGGCTCCCCAGAAATCGCTCAAAGGCCGTGGCCTCGGCCCGCACCTGCTCTTCGCTGCCGCCTTTCTCGAGCAACTCCTCGATCCGGCTGAGATAAGGATGCTCCTTGCGCGGCCGCCGCAGGTAGCCGGTCCAATGCTCGAGCGTTTCGGCATCAAGATTCTCCTGAGCCGCAACCGCCTGAGCCGCCACGCCCTCGCGCAGCACCTTCCATGCCGACAGCAGGTAGCGCGCCGAAATCCCCGCCAGCGCTTCTCCCACCTGCATGCTCTCCGTCTTCAGATAGCCGGCCAGTTCGGCCTGTAATTCATCGAGGATGCGCTTCTTCTCTTCATAGCGCCGCACTACTTCCGGAGGAGCAAGCGGCACTTCGCGATTGCGCGAACTTCGGAAGATGCCTGCAAGCGAGTAGTAATCGGAGGTGGGAATCGGATCGTACTTATGGTCGTGGCATTGCGCACACGCCACGGTCATCCCGAGAAAACCGCGCGTCACGACGTCAACGCGGTCATCCTCGGTGAACTCCGTGGTTGCCTCGGTGAGCATGGTGAGCGCAGGGAGCAGGTCGCGGTTGTCACCCGGCATGAGGTCGGCGGCAAGGTGTGCCTGCACAAACCGGTCATAGGGCAGATCGCGATTGAGCGAGTCAATGACCCAGTCGCGGTAGTGCCATGCGTAGGGCGCTTGCACCAGCGCGAGTTCATCGGCATAACGCATCACGTCGAGCCAGTGCCGCCCCCAACGCTCCCCATAATGCGGCGAGGCAAGCAGCCTCTCCACTACTTTGCGGAATGCCTCAGGCGAACCGTCGGCCAGAAAAGCCTCCACCTCGGAAGCCGACGGCGGCAGCCCCGTCATGTCGAAGGAGGCCCGCCGGATCAGCGTGCGTTTGTCCGCCGGACCGGCCCGGCGCATTCCATTCTTCTCGATCTGCGCCAAGACGAAGGCATCCAGATCCGTCTTCACCCAACCCTTGTCCCGCACCCCTGGAACCACGGGCCGCTTCACCGGCTGGAACGACCAAAAGCCTTTTTCCGCGGCGGCATCCACACCTGTCCGAGCCGCGGGCCATGGCGCGCCCCCCTTCACCCATTCCCGCAAAGCCGCGATCTCAGCTTCGGTAAGCTTTCCTTGCGGCGGCATTTTGAGTTGTTCGGTGCGGTGCTCCACCGCGGCAATCAACCGGCTGCGCTCAGGATCTCCTGGAACGATCGCCGGACCTCGGCCACCGCCCTTGAGCGCCGCCTCACGCGAATCGAGCCGCAACCCGCCCATCCGCGCCGTCGTGTGACACGCGAAACAATTCGCAGCCAGCACCGGCCGCACCCGCTTCTCGAAGAACACAGCCGTTTGCTCTGCCGCCCCGAGCAGGCAACCCAGAGCCCCAAGGATCAATAGCGGCCCTGCTCGATTCATGCCCTCATCGCCCTCCTTCAGATTTGATGGTACAACGCCGTGGCCGCTGGTCTCGAAATGGTATAAGATAACCCACAATATCTGGGAAGGAGCATAGAGGCGATGCGATCCAACTGTCTGACTTTGGTGTTTTTTGTTTGTTTCCCGGTCCTGACTCTAGGGCAAGCCACTTTCGGAACCATTATCGGAACGGTCACCGATCCCACTGGAGCGATCATTGCCAATTGCGCCGTGCAGGTGACCAACGAAGGAACCAATATTTCCCGCTCGGTAGCTTCTTCGGCCGCGGGCAATTATGTTGTCCCGAACCTCAATTCGGGAACGTACAGTGTAACCGCCCGGGCGCCAGGGTTCAAGACGTTCGTTTTGCGCGGGATTGCGCTCGAGGCTCTGCGCACGGTGCGCGTGGACGTACGTCTGGAAGTTGGCGAAGTAGGAACGGAGATCACGGTGCAAGGGACCGTGCCGGTCATCGAGACCGACAGCTCCTCGATAGCCGACGTCAAGACTCTGCGGGATCTCCGCGACCTGCCGCTGAACATCCGCTCGACGGTCAGCGGGACGGGCGACTCGGGCTTGTACCGCTATGTCTTTCTGACCCCCACAGGGTATCAGGGCGGCGGCTCGCGGTTTTCACTTGGCGGCGGACGCGGAAGCCAGAACTACTTCAACGTTGACGGCATCAGTTCGAACTCGCCCGCTTTTGGCAATTCGATCGGCCCAGCCAATCCTTCCTTCGAGTCGATTCAGGAAGTCCGTTTCGAGATGGTCAACAACAAGCCGGAGTTCGGCGAGGTGGCCAACATCACGGCGATCACAAAGAGCGGTACAAACGAAATGCACGGCGGAGTTTTCTGGTACCACGAGAACTCGACGCTGAATGCGAGGCCATTTTTCGCGGCCACGCGCGGCCAGAACATCCGTAACAACTACGGCGTCTCCGCGGGTGGACCCATCCGGCGAAACAAGCTCTTCTGGTTCGGCACGTATGAAGGCGAACGCCAGCGAACGCCTGCTATCATAGCGCCCAACCTGCCCACCTCTCTCATGAGGACCGGCGATTTCTCGCAGCTGTTGGCTCAATCCTCGCCCATTGCCGTGCGAGACCCCTTGGGGGGCAACGCGCCGTTCGCCGGCAATATGATTCCGCAAAATCGTCTTTACGGCGGCTCGGTACGCTGGCAGAACCGGTTTTATCCGCTGCCCAACTTCGGCCCTCCTGGGTTGACGGCCGCCAACTATCGCGAGACGGTGCCGCAACAGTTACGCCACGACCAGTTTGACATTCGCGGCGATTACAGCGTTTCCCCCAACAACACTTTGTATGCGCGAGTCTCCTACAAACGGTCCGAACCCAGGGTGCTCGACAGCGGCCTGCCAGCGGAGCAAACCGGATACCGCGTGCAGACCCGCATGGCGCGCCAGGTCGCCATCTCCGACACGTGGACGATCGGGCCGCGCCTCATCAACGAGTTGAAGCTTGGGTTTGCGCGCAACTTCAATCCGGCCCGCGGCCAACTGTTGGGCCAGGAATTGGTCGAGATGCTCGGCATTCAGGGCCTTCAGGCCGCCCCGGGAGTTGAGAACATCCCCTCGGTCGGAATTCTCGGCTTCCACACGGTCAACCAACTGGGCAAACAGGCGCCGGTGGAAAACACCTACCAGCTTGTGGACCAGATCACGCATATCAAGGGTAAGCACACCTTGAAAGCCGGCGTCGAATACCGTCCACAGCAGTATAACGCCCCGGTGCCGCCGCAGTTCGGCAGTTATAATTTCACAGCCTTCGCGACGGGTTACTCTTACGCGGATTTCCTGTTGGGTCTGCCCAACACCACATCGCGGAACTATGTCCGCCCGTCGCGGTATGCCCGTTTTTATCACCTGAGCTGGTTCCTTCAGGATGATTTCAAGGTCTCGTCCTCGCTGACGTTGAGTTACGGTATTCGCTATGACTACAATCGGCCCGCCTTCGACAAGCGCGACACCATCTTCAACCTCGACTCCATCAACGGCCGGCTGGTGGTTCCCAATCAGACGATTCTCCAGACGTTTGTGAACCCGCTGTTTCCAAGGCAGATTCCCATCGTCACCGCGGCGGAAGCGGGTTATCCCGAGCGATCGCTGCGCAACCCGGACCTCAACAACTTCCAGCCGCGATTTGGCTTCGCCTGGCGTCCGTTCGGAGGCACGGGGAGCGTGGTGCGAGGCGGATACGGGATCTTCAATGACGACTACACGGCCGATGTGTTTTCCCCACTGTACGGTGGCCCGTTCTCCGTTACCGAGAGTTTCGTGAATACAATCGCCGGTGGTGTGCCGGCGATCACCTTTCCACGCCCGTTCCTGGAGCGGGGAACCACCGGCAACGTGGACGTGACCGGACTGGCGATGAACCTGCGCAATCCCTACGTGCAGCAATGGAACCTGACATTGGAACGGGACCTTGGATGGTCCACCGGCTTGCGGCTCTCCTACATCGGGACCAAGTCGACCAACCTCGCCTACGGGCGTAACGCCAACATGCCCGCGCCGGGCCCAGTCCCATTCAACCAGAACCGGCGGCCCTTCCCGCTGCTGCGCAACATGATTGTGCGGGGCAATGGGGGCAGCCACACCTTCCACGCTTTGTCCACGGAAGTGGAGCGAAAGTGGCAGCGCGGCCTCTCTTATTCGGTGGCCTGGACCTGGGCCAAGAACCTAACCGATGTGGATGAGACGGGCGGCGTCGAAGGCGGCACCACGATTGAAAACGCCTTTGACCGCGTGCGCGAGCGGGGCAATGCGCAATTCAGCCCTCGCCACCGCTTAATCTCGACTCTGATCTGGGAGCTTCCGATGGGGCGCGGCAAACGCTGGATGGGCACTGGGGGCGCGGCGTCCACGATTCTCGGCGGCTGGCAACTGAGCGGTTCTTTTATCGCCCAGACGGGTGAATTCATTACACCCTCTTTTGCGGGCTCGGACCCGTCGAACACGCAAACCGTAGGTGGAATTCCGGACCGCATCCGCAACGGCAATCTGCCTTCCGGGGAGCGTAGTATCGACCGCTGGTTTGACGCAGGGGCATTTGCGGCTCCGCCGGTAAATAGCGGACGCTTTGGAAACTCGGGCCGCGGCATCCTGGTGGGCCCCGGCCGCCAGATCGCCAGCGCCGCGCTGTTCAAGTCGTTCCCGTTTCGGGAGCGCGCCGCCTTCCGCGTGCAGATCAGTTTCACAAACCTGCTCAACCGCGCCAATTTCGCCAATCCCGCGCTTAATATTTCCGCTCCCAACGCGGTCACGTTGATCCGTTCCATCCAGACCCGTGACCTGGCCGGCCCGCGCAACGCGCTGCTGGGGGCCAGAATGGACTGGTGATGAAGCGCCGCGACTTTCCTGTTACGCTGCTGGCCCCGCTGGCCGCGCGCGCATCGCGGCCAGCCTCCTATGCTGAACGCTACCCCGACATGCTGGTGGCTCAGCTGGCCGGCGCCATCAACAACGTCACCGGGCAATGGGACCGGGAGAGCGCCCGCATCCGGACTCCGGAGCAGGTTCAGGCGCGCAACCGGTATGTACGCGAGTCGATGCTTTCGATGATTCACGGGCTTGCCGCGCGCAACCCTCTCGATCCGGTGACTGTCCGCTCGATGGAGCGTGTGGGCTATCGAGTCGAGAATGTGATGTTTCAGAGCCGGCCGAATTTCATGGTCACCGGCAACCTCTACGTTCCCGCCCGCGGCGGCGGGCCGTTCCCCGGGATTATTTCTCCTTGCGGCCATTATGCCGATGCGCGCATCAATCCCGAGTACCAGTCGGCGTACATCAACCTGGTTCTGGCCGGATTTGTGGTGCTGGCCTATGACCCCATCGGACAAGGGGAGCGGCGTCAGTATTGGAATCCCGCGACTGGTGAAACCGAAGCCGGCGGCGCGACGACCGAGCATTCGATGGCTGGCCATCAGTTGCTGTTGTTGGGAGAGAATCTCACGCACTACCGCGTTTGGGACGGCATGCGCGCGATTGATTATCTGCTGACGCGCAAGGAAGTCGACCCGGGACGAATCGGCTGCGCCGGCCACTCCGGCGGAGGGACGCTTACTCGCTTCATCGCCGCGCTTGACGAGCGCGTGAAGGTGGCTGTCATTAATCAGGGGGGCACGGCGAACCGCTGGCCCATTACCGTCTCGCCCCTGTCGCGACTTGGGCCGTCCGACGCCGAGCAGAACCTGTTCCCGGGAGCGAAGCTGGGCGTGGATAACGTTGACATGCAGGTCGCTATCGCCCCGCGTCCCCTGCTGTGCCTGATCGAAGACTTCCATCCACGCTTCGACGACGCGGCCAGCCGGATTCGAGAGCGTTACAGGCAACTGGGCGTGCCAGGCCACTTCGCGGTCGAGGAGGCAACCGATCCCCACGCCTGGACTCCCAAGCTGCGTATTGCCACTACGCGCTGGTTTTCCCGCTGGTTCTACAACTCGTCCGGCCCCGATTCGGAACCGGATTTCGAGATCGAGCCTGCCG
>Ga0187893_10009714_pt1 | contig 14680 bp, 8 predicted proteins | sample MA1701074metaG_FD_139574 | JGI IMG/M metagenome (GOLD analysis project Ga0187893, IMG submission 139574) | White microbial mat communities from a basaltic lava cave in the Kipuka Kanohina Cave System on the Island of Hawaii, USA - MA170107-4 metaG ...
AGATTTTCGATGTAAATTTTCTTATTGACCTATGCTGAAAATTTAGCCCGATCCTCATGGTAAATTACCATATCTAATAAAAATCCTGTCTTCTCTTTTTATTCCAGAGTTTGATCAGGATAAATCCGAACAGCATTCCTCCGAGGTGGGCAAAATGAGCGACATTGTCTGCCGGGTTATTCTGAAATCCGGAATAAAGCTCGAATAAGCCGTAAAAAATCACGAAGTATTTTGCCTTGATGGGTATGGCAAAATACAGGTAGATGGGAGTGTTGGGAAAATACATTCCGAAGGCAAGCAATACTCCGAACACTGCTCCCGAAGCGCCTACAGTAGGAATATTTTCTTTAAATCTTAAAATTTGATAAGCAAGATCAACGGACTTTTGCGCCAGCACCGGATTATCAGGATACATCTGCCACTCGCTTAGAAAATTTCCAAGATACAAGGCAGTTTCTCCATAAAACCGGTACCGGGCGGTCAGCGCTTCAAAATCCACAATATTCGGATGCAATGCATATTGATTGATTAGCTGCTGAAGCGATGAAATCTCCCACCAGGATGCAAACATGTGAATGGAAGCAGCGCCAAGTCCGCAAGCGAGGTAATAAAAAAGAAACCGCCTGGAGCCCCAGACATTTTCCAGCACATTGCCGAACATCCATAATGCGAACATATTTGAAAAAATGTGCCACCACCCGCCATGAAGAAACAGATGGGTAATGAACTGAACCGGCTTAAAATATTCCGAACCTACATAATATAATCCGAACTTCTGAGTAATATCAAATCCTGTTTCGGAAGCCAGTACGCTGTCCCCGATAAATAACAGGAAGTTGATGATCAGCAGATTTTTTACTACATCAGGAAGCAGCTTAAATGATGAAGGACGGAATTCCTGGTAGCTCATACCGGAGTTTTCTGTTTTTCAAACATAAGTGTCAGGTCTTCTTCGTTCAGTTTCAAAAAAATTTTTCTTCCGGTAAAACTGTAATTTGGATTTTCACATTTCAATAAATCCGCAATAATCTGTCGAACTTCAGATTCATTACCCGGCATTGGCTGATGCCGGGCCCGGTAGCGGGCTATCGTTCGTGCAAGTTGTTCCACATTGCCGGTTTTGAATGAATCAGCATGGTGCTTATAATCTTCAAGAATTTCCTCCAGCAAGCTCTTTGCTTGTGTAATCTCAGTGCCATAAGGCAATCCATGAATTACATAGGTGTTTTTTCCGAATTCACGAATGTCGAAGCCGATATTCCTTATACCGGATCCCATTTCACCAAGCGCTACAAAATCAGCCGGGGTAAATTCAATTGCCTGGGGAAACAGATTCTGCTGGCTGGTATGTTTTGCTGACATAGCTTGCTCCAGCATTTGTTCGTAGTAGATCCGTTCCATCGCTGCCTGACGATCGGCAAATATTACTTCGCCCTGCTTGCGGATCATAAGGTACTTTGAAGAAAACACAAAGCTTCCGGATACCTCGGGCGGACTCATGAAATCCGGCATGGATTGTTCAAAATTCAGCTTGGATGGGACTTCAACCTTAATTTGCGCAGTGTCGGCTTTGCTCAGATGACTGTAAAGGTTTTCCCATCCGGAAACAGAACGATGAATGGCTGGTGCGGCAGCATCGTCTTTCCTTCCTGCTAAAAAAGGGTTATAATTTTTATTGACCGTTATGGATGGTTGAACCGGCAATTCTTTCATCCTGCTTAGAGGAACATTAAATCCCCGTTCCTGCTCAAAATCGAGCGAGGGGGATATACTGAATTTTCCCAACGCTCTTTTAACAGATGCTTTCATAATGGAATAAACCAGCCGCTCATCTTCAAATTTTATTTCTGTTTTGGTGGGATGAATATTCACATCAATGATGGAAGGATCAACAGATATATTTATGAAATAGGAAGGATAAGTTCCCGATGCAAGCAGCTCATCGAATCCGCTGCAAACGGCATGATGCAGGTAGGCATCTTTGATATAACGCCCGTTCACCATAAAGTACTGTTCTCCTCTCGTTTTTTTTGAAAATTCGGGCTTGATGATAAATCCGGAAATGCGTAGAGAAGCGGTTTCTTCTTCTACCGGAACCAGCCGTTCATTGTAATTGCTTCCGAAAATAGCTGCAATGCGTTGCCTGAAATTGCATTCATGCAGACGGAATAACTCATTGCCGTCATGATGAAGGGAAAGGGCAACCGCTGGATAGGCAAGCGCAACCCGCTGAAATTCCTCGATCAGGTGACGCAATTCTGCGGCATTTGATTTCAGAAAATTTCTGCGCGCTGGAATATTAAAAAATAAATTTCTCACCGATATGGAAGTGCCATCCGGGCAAGAAACAACTGTTTGCGATTTCAATTCGCACCCTTCGATAATAATTTGAATTCCCGTTTCATTTTCCGTTTGTTTTGTGCGCATCTCCACCATGGCAATTGCTGCAATCGAAGCAAGGGCTTCGCCCCGGAATCCCATTGTCCGGATGGCAAACAAATCTTCGGCTTTTCGGATTTTACTAGTTGCATGGCGTTCGAAACACAGCCGCGAATCATTGTCACTCATACCGCATCCGTTATCAACCACCTGGATCAGTGACTTGCCGGCATCCTTCAAAATAACCTGAATACGAGTTGCCCCTGAATCCACTGAGTTCTCAAGTATTTCTTTAAGTGCGGATGCAGGTCGCTGGATAACTTCACCTGCCGCAATCTGGCTGGCAACTGAATCAGGTAAAAGCTGAATGATATCGCTCATGTGTTATCTGAAAAACAAATAGGTTAGCGATAATAAAATCATCAGTATTAAAATAAACCTCAGATTTCCTGACCGGCTGCTTTGTGCACGTTTCAACCGGTGCTCGCGAAAAGAATAGCGCATCCGGGTTTTGGAATTCTCTGCCGAATACACCCCATCCGTTCCTTCAGATTGAATGGATTGAATCCTCCGGTTCAGGTCATCCTTCCGTTTGTCGTAATACCTTGTTTTTAATGCAAACGTGCGATGAACCGGAGTTTTAAATAACGAAGGAAGATGGAATGGCATGGGAAACAAAAGTAGGTAATTTGAAAAGAGGATTTTTGCAAAAAATATTCGGATCCGCAATTAATAGCGATTGAATTATTTTTGCAAAAGATAAAAGCAAACCGATCTGTCGCTCCGCTAAAATGCGGGGAGGAAAGTCCGGGCAACAAAGGGCACCGCACTTCCTAACGGGAAGGCAGCATTGGAGAAATCCAACGTGGACAGATAGTGCAACAGAAACAAACCGTCAAAGCCATAGTCACGGTTTAACCGGGCTACGGCTGACAAGGGTGAAATTGTGAGGTAAAAGCTCACATCCCGGCACGGTGACTTGCCGGGAGGGTAAACCTTGCGGGTTGAAAAGCCAAATAAGCTCCGGAATTGCAATTGCCCGTTGCAATGATATTCAGACTGAATTCATGCCGGAGCGGGTGGGCTGATTCAGGTTCCGGGCAACCGGAATCGCAGATGAATGACAGATGGCTTTCGGGTACACCCGGTTAAACGGGGGTAATCCGGAAGCAACAGAACCCGGCTTACAGGTTTGCTTTTATTTTTTTGGAAGAAAAATTTCAGCCATCATACACCGTACACTTCCACCCCCTGCATTTTCAATCATTGGAATCGGAGCTGCCAGAATTTTGCTGAACGATGATATGATTTCAATTTGACTTTGCTGAAGATTTTCAAACGCAGTTTGCGACATAATTGTTATTTTTTCATGATGTTTATTAATTACTGTAAGTGCATTACAGCAATAATTTTTGAGCTGATATTCGTCAATGAGAATAATGTTTCGTCCGGAATCCTTCAGGGTGCTCAGGGCCCTTTTCTTCTCTTCGGGATCCGCAATTGAATCTGCGCATATCAACACAAAATCATCACTGATGCTCAGCAGAACATTGGTATGATAAATTCTGCGGGCGTTATCTGTAAATGCAGAAAAAAAGACGGGTTCATAATTTAATGACTCACAGAAATGGCGTACAACCGGCTCATGGGTCCGTTCCGATACTGCAGCATACACTGTTTGATGGCTATGGTCGAAAACCATGCTTCCGGTGCCTTCAAGAAAAAGATTTTGCTTTTCAAAAAAGCTAAAATCAATAAACCGCGAAATACTGTAATGATGTTCTGTCTGCAGCCAATCGAAAATATCGCTGCGCTTTTCAACTCTGCGGTTTACCGATTGCATCGGATAAACAACTACTGATCCATCATGATGTGTGGTGAACCAATTGTTGGGAAAAACGGCATCGGGGCAACGCGGATAATCCCGATCTTCTGAAATCAGTACATGTACACCACCGGAGGACAATGTTGCAGCAAACAGGTCGAATTCTGCGAGGGCTGTTCTTCCGCTTTCCGGAGGATCTGAAAATGCCAGTTTTTGAAATGCATTTGTGGGAGCTGTTTGCTCATTAAACCCAAAGTGCTGCGGACGAATCATCAGCACCGAAGAAGCACACTGATTCACAAGGTAAAATTAGGACTAAAAAAACAGTAATTAATTAAAAGCGACAGCATCCTTTTCCGCGCCAAAAAAAGCCCTTTTAAACTTCAATAATGATTCCTGATTTTCGGCATTATGTACCGAGCCGATGATAAATTGTTTTTCTCTTTCGGTAAGATGCCAGCTCAAAGTAATTTTTTCTTCAAGCTCAGGAATTTCCATTTGAACAAGCTCCAGCGAACCATTGAACCAGGCGCGGGCGGCAAGCAGACTTTGGTCATTGTAATAATCCTGCATCAGGATAAAATTTCCGGTTACATTCTTCAACGGAGAAGTGATGCGCTGCAATATAGTATTGCCTTTGGGTTTTTCTGCATTTGCGCGTTTATAATTATCCCGAAGCTGCACTACGATCACCCCCGAAGTGTTCTTGCTGATCCATTCGCGAAAAGTATAGAGAAACCGAATGGCATTAATGATCCCGTAATTGTCGCGGATGCCCGCATCCATTACTTCAATCGGAGGATCGCTTGGCAACGAAGCTGCAGGCATGATATAAGGAAAGGTTGCATTGAGCCGCAGCGCACTTGTGAATTTTAAGTTGCCTGCGTCCTGGTTTTTGAAAAAGTGATTCAGTTCGATGCCGTCAGGAGTTACATGTAAATTGTTTTCTTCTGCCGTATAATCCTGGAGCAAATAAGAAGCCGGCAGGGACGAAATCACGGCAGTGCGCCCGTCATTGATAATAGTAGGCGTGATAACCATCATAGGTATTTCGCTTTTCAGCTCGGACATTCTGAAATCGTTCATGACTTTATCCATAACAAATCCGGTATTTTCATTCAGTTGCCGCTCGAATGCATACGCCCTGTCCTTGACATATTTATATTCTCCAATCTTAAACGACTGCATATTCAGAAACAGATCGCTGATGATAAAGCTGAATGAAACCGCATTCAGCAAATCGCGGCTGATATTCTTTATATACTCATTTTCCGGATCAGAAGTGGATGCAAATAGCATTTTCCTTTCATTGAGGTAAAGCGAACGGTAGTATCCGGCTCCGATCATTCCTCCGGATGAGCCGCTGATTATTTTTGTATGCTTCATGAGATTACCGTGCAATACGCTGTCGAGCACCTGCATGCTTCTGAAGGTAAACAGGGAAGAACGCAGCCCCCCTCCGCTTACACATAACAGAATCATTTTAGGTTTTCCGGAATCAGAGCCCCCCAGATTATTTTTCCAGTTCTCAAGCGATTGAATGCCGAGCTGCCTATCCTGCTCCACTGTTTTATCTGAAAAAAGCTTTTCAATTTCTGCTATACTGTATTCAGGCCTTACCGTATTGTAGTTTAATCCGTATGCTTTATTGGCAGGGTTGATTTCTTCAAACTGCGAAATAAAATTCAACAACAAAAATACTCCGACAATGGCCGTGTTTGCCCAAGCACGAAGCCAGAAGCGGAACACTCCCGACAACATAATGATCATTGTGAATAACAAGAGGATGCTGGCGCCTGCAGGAATCTTAAACAACGGATAATCACGGAACAGTCCGAGAATGATGAAAATAGCAAATACAATCAGCTCCACCACAGCAGCATTGATGTGATTCTGCTTGAATACTGATTGAAGCATGTGGCTTTCATAGTGCGAAGTGTCGCGCACTAAGGAGGTTTTTAGCGGAAGAGTAAGGTAGGTTTCAACGCGCCAGTTGCGGCTGCTGTATTTCTGGTCTTGTTTTTTAGTTGCTTTTTTTGCCTTCCCCGACCGGATCTTTTCATAATTTTCGCTTTCGGCATCTTCCACACCAAAAAGCTTGTAAATGTCTTTATTGGTAATTAAAAAATATTTCCAGGTGGAATAAACCACTGCAGCAATACCGATAAGGAAACAGCCGATGTTGACCAGAATTTCATCAATCTGCTTAAGCTGGCTGTGATACTGAAAACGGAATATGGCAAGAACATAAACCAGAATGTATAAGAGCGGGATAATGAAATTATTGATGGTGTATTTCTGAAAGGTCTTGGAAAGGCAGGCAAGAAACGGAAACCTGAAGCTGTTCAGAATAAAGCTCGAAATATTAAATGCCATAATAAACATGCCGGTTGTTATTCCTAATATGAGGAATGCCCTCCCGCCAACCTTACCCATATATTCCGGATCGAGAAATAAATAGGGAATACCATATTTGCTTCCGAAAAGCTGAAGGACGAATCCGAACAGCAACAGCCAGTACAATACCAGAATCTGATTTTTTTTGATGTGCATGATCAGAAGCTGAATTGCAAACGAATAAAACCAACGGTTTAAAACCTGCTTTTTCACAGAATGGATGTTTGGCTATTAAATACGTTTTGCCGCAAAGAAAGATTCTGAACGGCTCCCGTTTCGGAAATTGTTAAATAAGTATAAATCAAACATGCATTGGCACAATAAAGTTTTATTTGTGCTGATGAGTTATATGCGCCCACGAGACCTTTGCTTTTTCAATCAATGTATTCTGTATTTTAGTTTGCAATGGAACCGGCAAAAATAAATGAAGCTGACTTCGAATGGCGGGGATACCGAAAGCTTCATTTTTCGTTATGCTGTTATCCAATTGATTCAAGAGGGATCAACCCCAGCATATTTCAAAACATACCTGCAGACATGGCAATGATTTCGTTAAAGTAAGTTGAAAATATTCCGTCATGGAAAAAAAAGATGCCGGCAGGTTTTGTCCGGGAAAATACATTTCAGAAAACGTCACTTCAAACTCTTTTTTATCTTTGCCGACCTTTTTCGGAAACAGTTTTCAGAATCGCTTTTTCTGTCTGTGTGAAGGAAAAGAAACTTTAATCACTTAATAACCAAACACTAAATCAGAGAACAAATTAAATTTTTATTATGAGTACTTCGAATATTATTATGATGATTCCATTTTTCGGACTCATCGGTCTGCTGTTTACTTATATGAAAGCTACATGGATTGCCAAACAGGATGCCGGAACAGATAAGATGAAAAAAATCGCGGGCTTTATTTCGGAAGGAGCCATGGCATTTTTGAAGGCAGAATACAAGGTGCTTTCCATTTTTGTCATTTGTGTGGCTGCCTTGCTTACTTTCACTGCCGACAGGGAATTATCCAGTCCGGTGGTGGGGATTTCATTTATCTGCGGGGCGCTTTGTTCGCTGCTGGCAGGATTCATCGGGATGAAAACAGCAACGAAAGCAAATGTGCGCACTGCCAATGCTGCCCGGAGCAGTATGCAGAAAGCGCTGGAAATTGCATTCAACGGTGGAGCGGTTATGGGAATGGGAGTTGTTGGTTTAGGTGTACTTGGATTGGGATTATTATTCTGGATTTATTCCGGTACATTCGGAATTGATACAGCGGCAAACCTCAGCCGGACAATAACCATACTTACAGGGTTTTCATTCGGAGCATCGAGCATTGCATTGTTTGCGCGTGTGGGAGGGGGCATTTATACCAAAGCTGCCGATGTGGGCGCTGATTTGGTTGGAAAAGTGGAAGCCGGAATTCCGGAAGACCATCCGTTGAATCCCGCAACGATTGCCGATAATGTGGGCGACAATGTGGGTGATGTTGCTGGAATGGGCGCTGATTTGTTTGAATCTTATGTGGGTTCCATCATCGGTACAATGGTAATAGGCGCAACTATTTTGACTGCAACTGCGGATACGCAATTCAACGGGCTGGCTGCTGTGCTACTGCCGCTGGTACTGGCAGGAGTTGGCATTGTGATTTCAATTGCCGGAACATTTTTCGTTCGCGGAAAGGAAGGGGGTAACCCTCAGAAAGCGCTGAACACAGGAAGCATCCTTGCAGCCGTGTTTATGGTCATTGCATCTTATTTTATCATTACCAAAATGCTTCCCGAATCGTGGGTTTTCCATGATGTGCTTTACGGGGTTGACCGCACGATGACTTCGATGGGAATATTTCTTTCCACCATCATAGGGCTTGTTGCGGGAGTGCTGGTCGGACTGATAACAGAATATTATACGGCAGGGGGGAAGAAGCCGGTGCTGTCCATCGTACGGCAATCCACCACCGGAGTTGCCACCAATATTATTGCAGGGCTGGGAGTAGGGATGATGTCAACAGCCATTCCCATTTTGCTGATTGCAATGGGCATTGTGGGCGCTTTTCATTTTGCAGGATTGTACGGGATAGCTATTGCGGCAGTAGGAATGCTTGCAACAACAGGAATTCAGCTTGCAGTGGATGCTTACGGTCCAATATCAGATAACTCGGGCGGGATTGCAGAAATGTCGGGCTTGCCGAAGGAGGTCCGTGTAATTACCGATAAATTAGACTCGGTTGGAAATACTACCGCAGCAATCGGAAAAGGATTCGCGATTGCATCTGCAGCGCTTACGGCTCTTGCATTGTTTGGCGCATTCATGTCAACCGCACATGTGAAATCTATTGATGTTTCAAAAGCCAATGTCATTGCAGGATTATTTATCGGAGCCATGCTGCCGTTTATATTTTCAGCGCTTGCCATGAATGCTGTTGGAAAAGCAGCGATGAACATGATTGAAGAAGTGAGGAGGCAGTTCAGAACCATTCCCCGGCTGGGGGCTGCACTGAATGTGATGCGTAAAAACGAACATCTTGAAAAGGACAAATGGAGCGCGGAAGATTTAAAAGTTTTTGAAGAAGCCGAAGGCGCTGCTGAATATGGAAAGTGTGTTGAGATATCAACAAAAGCAGCATTAAGACAAATGATTGTGCCGGGATTGATGGCGGTAATCGTTCCCATCATTATTGCATTTATGCCTGGATTTGGAGCTGAAGCACTGGGCGGATTGCTTGCAGGCGTGACAGTATCAGGCGTGTTGATGGCAATATTCCAGGCGAATGCCGGAGGTGCGTGGGACAATGCCAAAAAAATGTTTGAAGCAGGAGTTGAAGTTAACGGACAAACTTATTATAAAGGTTCTGACCCTCACAAAGCCGCTGTGGTTGGCGATACGGTTGGTGATCCGTTTAAAGACACCTCCGGTCCTTCCATTAATATCCTGATAAAATTAATGTCAATTGTTGCTTTAATTATTGCGCCAATGATTGCTCTGACGCCCTCTGATTCTCATCCGGCAGAAACGCAACAAGCGTCAGTTCAGGTTTCCATTGCTTCTTCTCCGGGTTCGCAGGATATAGGTTCGCTCAGTGGAGATTATTCTTTCAGCAAAGCACATTCATTCATTAATTTTTCCATCCGTCATTTTCTTTCTAATGCTAACGGAATCATTCAATCGGACACCGGTGTTTTCAACATGACAGGAGATGCCGGCACTTCTTCAGCATTTCTGTCGCTCGATGTAAAGACCATCAATACCGGAAACAGCTACCGCGACAGCGACTTGATGGATACAGCATTTTTCAATGCTGAAAAATATCCTTCCATTACTTTTAAATCGAACAGCATTTCGGAAGACACCTCGGGCAGCGGGTACAAATACATCGCTCATGGTGATTTAACCATTAAAGGAATTACTAAGCAGGCAGATGTGCCGTTTAACTATCTTGGTGAAACTGATTTAAGAGATGAAGTCCTGCATACCTTTGAAGGAAAATTTGTGATTGACAGAAATGATTTCAAAATAGGTACACCCGATATGCCGTTTGTAGGTAAGGAAGTAACGGTGAATTTTTCGATTGAGAGCTCAAGGAAATAATATTTTGATTCGTTGTTGATTCCCGGCCGAAGATTCCCGTAGGGGCTATTGTTCAAAACTTTTCGAAAGGAATCATCAGGTGCTTCGTATTTTTACACACATGACGGTTCACCGCGCATTTGTCAAAAGCGCCACAGCGGAAAAGGAAACTCCCCTGATGAAGCAATATAATTCCATCAAGGCAAAGTATCCGGATGCGCTGCTGCTTTTCAGGGTGGGTGATTTTTATGAAACATTTCATCAGGATGCCGTCAAAGCATCGAAAATTCTCGGAATTGTATTAACCAAACGAAGCAACGGGTCGGCTTCCGAAATGGAGCTTGCTGGATTTCCGTACCATGCACTCGACACGTACTTGCCCAAGCTGGTACGTGCGGGGCAAAGGGTTGCCATCTGCGATCAGCTTGAAGACCCGAAGACAGCCAAAACTATAGTGAAGCGTGGGGTGACTGAGCTGGTAACCCCCGGAGTGGCTTTCAGCGAAAAAATTCTTGACCATAAATCGAATAATTTTCTTGCTGTTATAATCATGCAGGAAAAAAATTATGGAATTGCACTGATTGATGTGTCCACCGGTGAATTTTTGATTTCGCAGGGAGAGGAGCATAAAATGGAGAAGCTGCTTCAGAATTTCAGTCCCAGCGAAGTGGTGATTCAGAAGAACTATAAGAATGAATTCGCCCGCAGTTTCGGAACCGGGCATTACACGTATGTGCTCGATGACTGGATTTTCAGCTATGATTACGGGCGGGATACACTGCTGAAGCATTTTAACGTCAGCTCCTTGAAAGGATTCGGTGTAGAGGATTTGGGGCTTGGAATCATTGCCGGAGGCGCTGCTCTGCATTACCTCTCCCAGATGCAGCAGAACGAGCTGAAACATATTTCAAAAGTTACCAGGATAAACGATAGCCAATATGTGTGGCTCGATAAATTTACAGTCCGAAACCTTGAATTGGTCGGCTCCCCCCATGAAAAAGCCAAAACACTGATTGAAATACTCGACCGGACTATTTCACCCATGGGCGCACGGCTTATGAAGCGATGGCTGCTGTTTCCCCTCTGTGAAAAGGAAAAGATTGAAGAAAGATTAGCCGTGGTGGATTACTTTTATAAGGAGGAAAATATTTCAGGAAAGATCGCACATCACATCAAATTAATCGGTGATCTGGAACGAATCATTTCAAGAGTTGCCATCCGTAAAATAAATCCACGGGAAATAACACAGCTCAATCGTGCATTGAATGCTATTGAGCCGGTTAAGAAACTGAGCGTGGAATCTGCGAATGATGATCTTAAAATTCTGGCTGACCGGCTGAATCCCTGCCATGCACTTTCCGGGTTAATTTCAAAAACACTTAAACCGGAACCATCTGCATTAATTACCAAAGGGGGCGTGATTGCCGATGGATTTTCTGCAGAGCTTGATGAATTGCGGCAGCTTGCATTTTCAGGAAAAGATTACCTGCTGAAATTGCAGCAGCGCGAAATTGAGCAGACCGGAATTTCATCGCTCAAGGTGGGATTCAACAGCGTATTCGGATATTACATTGAAGTGACCAATGCGCATAAAAATAAAGTACCTGCTGAATGGATACGCAAGCAAACGCTTACCAATGCCGAACGGTACATTACATCAGAATTGAAAGAATATGAAGAAAAAATCCTGGGGGCTGAGGAAAAAATTCTTGCGCTGGAGGCAAAGATTTATGATGAGCTGGTTTCAAAAATTTCCGAATACATTTTGCCTGTGCAGTCCAATGCTGCAGTGATTGCTCAGTTGGATTGCCTTCTTTCTTTTGCCAATGTGAGCCGCGAAAACGATTATTCCAAACCTGTACTGAATGACGGGCTTGCACTGAATATTAAAAAAGGGAGACACCCTGTGCTTGAAAAGCAAATGCCGCTTGGCGAACAGTATATTGCCAATGATTTATTTCTTGATAATGAAACGCAGCAGATTATCATTATCACCGGACCGAACATGAGCGGGAAATCAGCATTGCTGCGTCAAACGGCATTGATAGTGATCATGGCGCAAGCGGGCTGCTTTGTTCCTGCCGGCTCAGCCGAAATAGGAATAGTGGATAAAATATTTACCAGGGTGGGGGCATCGGACAATATTTCGTCCGGTGAAAGCACCTTCATGGTGGAGATGAACGAAACGGCAAGCATCCTGAACAATATTTCGGAGCGGAGCTTAATTGTGCTGGATGAAATCGGGAGGGGGACGAGCACTTATGACGGTATTTCCATTGCATGGGCTATTGCTGAATACCTGCACGAGCATCCTTTAGCCAAAGCAAAAACATTGTTTGCAACGCACTATCATGAACTGAATGAAATCGCTGCCTCTTATCCCCGCATTAAAAATTTTCATGTAGCGGTAAAAGAAGCAGAGAAAAAAGTTTTGTTTCTGCGGAAGCTTAAACCGGGGGGCAGCGAACACAGCTTCGGAATTCATGTGGCAAAAATGGCAGGGATGCCCTCAGTAATTTTGGAGCGGGCGGATAAAATGCTTGCATTGCTTGAGAAAGCACACAGCAATTCGGAGCTGTTAAAAAATACCCGCCAGAAAGAAATAAAGGATGCCATGCAACTGAGCTTTTTCAAGCTCGATGACCCCGTGCTTGAGAAAATAAGGGAGGAAATTCAAAATACAGACATTAATTCACTGACTCCGGTGGAAGCGCTGCTTAAGCTTAACGAGATTAAAAAGCTAATCGGATAATTGTTTTTTCATTCGGATCCAAATCCGGACTTTTTCAGGTTTGGCGGTCTCTCTGCCGGTTCAGTCTCCGTTTGGCATCTTTATTCTTCACAGCCGTACCGATGCTGATGTAAAACATCTTGCTGCTTTCGGGAGAGTAAGGATAAAGGGTTCCGAAAAGCTTTATTTCCTGCTTGTCTTTCTTCAGAAAGTTATTTAAGTAATATTTTGCCTTGATGTAGCCCCCCTTCCTGAAATGGATTTCTGCGAATACTGACGGGTTGAAGATATTTACCTTGTCCGAAAACCATTCGTGATCCTTGAATTTTTCACCTGCGTAAAAAACCTTTTGCTTGTAGGCGAACATTAATCCGGCTTCTGCTCCGGCAGCCAGCCAAACCTGTTTTTCCATATTGCCGATTTTCAATGCCAGCGGAATTCCCAAACTGTAAGAGCGCTGTTTGATTTTTACCGAGTCGTCCAGCCGGTTAATGAATCCCACATTGCGGATTCCCCAGCCGGTGTAAAAACCTGCCGTTCGTCCGAAATCAACATGGATTTGCTGTGCTACGTGAAAAAATGCGCTGAACCTGACAATTGCGTCAACCGAATGGCGTGAGTCTTTTACCTGGGATGAAGAAAATATAAGTTCGGTAGCCCCCATTCCGTAGGGCTTTCGCTTTGCTTCGGGATTATTCATTTGCGCCAATGCAATGGCAGGCAACAGTAACAGCAAAATGCAGCTTATTTTCATTGATGATAAATGTTATGGCTCAAAAATAGCACAGAGGTGGACAGTTATAAAAACCTGAATGCAAAATGTTGCAGGCATACGGATATTCTATTTTTCGGGATATCAAAATTTGAAAGACAGACATGTGGCAAAAAGTTTTTAACAATTTGGCTGTTTTTCGCTGAATCCCTGCCAATAAAACCAAACCTTTAACCAAGCAATTTGTTGATTTACTACAAGAAAATCGCAACTTGGTCAATTAAAATCATCAATTCACCCATTGTTAATATCTTTGTGTTTCAAACCAAAGCCAGCTAAATGTTTTCAAAGTTTTTTATTTGCTTTTTTACTTCCATCCTGCTGAGTTCGTGTTTTGCTGCAAAGAGCCAAAGCACGAATCCGGGGGCAGAAAAATCCGAAACAGAGAATCTGTTTTTAAAAATCCAGGACATTCCTTCCGCTGCTGAAGAAGAAGGTCCAATCCTTAAAATTGCTTCTGTAAAGGGAGTTTCAGTGCAGGCAAATTGCAAAGCAACATCCAAACAGGTTGTTTTTCTGAAATTGAAAATAAGCCGCTTGTTATTTCCGGATAATTTTTCGTTTTATGGAAAGCTGCAATCCATGAACATCAGTTTCAAACCGCTTGAAATTTCCGAATCTGAATTTCAGTCTTTGTGCAATAACTAATTTTTTCATCATGAAATTATATTTTCTCATTTTTTGTTCTCTTATAATTTTTTGTCAGGATTTTACTGTATGCGCGCAGCCGAATGATGCTCCATGCAGCGCTCAGTTTCTTCCGTTGGGGCTTTATGTTTCCGGAAACAATTCCGGTGCGACCAATGTTTCGGAACCGGCAGTCCCGGCATGCTTTGATGTTGCCGCATATAATACGGTTTGGTACCGGTTTATTGCACCGGCATCGGGATGCATCACCATTAAAACCAACACAGGCACTTTAACAGATACACAAATCGGGCTTTACACCGGATCCTGCGGCTCGCTTTCGCTGGTAGGAGGGACCAATTGCAATGATAATGTTTCAGGATGCAGCGGATATAAT
>Ga0187893_10009715_pt1 | contig 14680 bp, 15 predicted proteins | sample MA1701074metaG_FD_139574 | JGI IMG/M metagenome (GOLD analysis project Ga0187893, IMG submission 139574) | White microbial mat communities from a basaltic lava cave in the Kipuka Kanohina Cave System on the Island of Hawaii, USA - MA170107-4 metaG ...
CGTCGTACGCCGGGTGAACCGCCGCGCCGGGATCCGCGAGAGCCCCCCGTCGCCACCGGTTCCAGGCGAGCAGGAAGGGCACGCCCCGGAGGAGCGGGGCATCGAGCCCGCGGGGCTTGCCGAGCGCGGTGCAGTCAAGCAATTGGTAGCGGGAGACGGCGATCGCCAAGCATCCGGACGACGCTCTCCGGCGGCAGGAGCAGGGCCGCGAGACGAAGCTTCCCAACATGCCAGGGAGAAAGCTTCGAACTTGCGCGCGGAGCAGGAGCGCGGCGGCGAGGAGGCTCCGGGTCACGAACCGCCCCGCGTCGGACTCGGAGTCCCGCGCCGCCCGAGCGTCAGGAAACGGGGTGCGCCGCGCCATCGACGCGTTCCGTTGACGCCGCTGGACGGCGGCCTACACTAGGCGGTCCCCAGCCGGGGTGGCGGAACTGGCAGACGCGCTAGATTCAGGGTCTAGTGCCCGCAAGGGCGTGTGGGTTCAAATCCCACCCTCGGCACGACCTCGCAGGCGCGATGCGCGCGCCCCGCACCCCTCACGCCCACCGTGCGGCGAGGTTACACGCCGCGTGAAAGAGCGCGCCCGCCCAGACGTTCCCGGAACGTGCGTAGGCCCAGCCGAAGAGGAGGCCGGGAAAAAACGTGGCCAGCCCAGCGATGCCCCGGGCGGGCAGATGGAAGAGCGCGAAGAGCAGGGCGGTGGCGGGGAGTTCGACGCCGACGGTGCCGCCGAGAAAGCTGCGCGCCCCGCCCCCCACCCCCGCCCGCCACGCGGCGAGCCGCCGCTGCACGAACCCGCGAAAAAAAACTTCCTCGGGCAGCGCCACGGCAAACATCTGGAGAGAGGCAATCGCGCCAAAATCGACGAGCGTCGGCAGGGGGGGCGGGGCGCTGCCCAGGAGCCGGACGACGATCACGAACGCCGGGAGCGTCGCGAGGGCGAGGAGGAGCGCCAGCCGGAAATCCGCCCGCCCCCGCAGCCCGGGCGGGTCGCCGGCGGGGTCGAGCAGCGCGCAGGCGACCGGAATGCCGAGGATCGTTCCCCCATAGAGCAGCGTCGTCGTCCAAAAGCCGCCTCCGGCCAGGGGAACCCCGAAGGCCGCCGCCAAGGCGACCAGCGCCGCCCCCACCGCCCCGAGCCCCCGAGATCGCACCGCGCAGGAGCCCCGTTCCATGCCATCATCTTGACGCCCCACTCCCCCAATCCACAATCGCATCCATGCGCGTCTGCCTCGCTGCCGTCCTCCTCCTCGCCGTCACTGCCGTGCGGGCCGACGGTCCGACCACCAAGGGCCCGTTCAAGAAGATCGCCGTCATCGTGCTCAAGGAGGAGGGGGATGAAGCGATCGATCCCTCGGTGAAGGCGTCGGTCCTGCGCCGGCTCCGGGAAGCCGAGGAGCAGGGTGCGGACTGCGTGGTCTTCGACATCGAGTCCTACGGCGGCATGGTCACCTCCTCCATCGAGACCGGGGACGAGATCTTCGACCTCGGCACGCGCGTCCACACGATCGCCTATGTCTCGCGCCGCGCCATCTCCGGCGCCGCCATGATCAGCCTCGCCTGCCGCGAGATCGTCATGAGCGAGGCGGGATCGATCGGGGATTCCCAGGCGATCGTCATGACCTCCGACGGTTTCCAGATCGCCCCGGAAAAGACTCAGGCCGTGGTCGCCCAGACCTTCCGCAAGTACGCCGAGCGCAACGGCTATCCCATCCCGCTCGCCGAGGGCATGGTGCGCCAGGAGATGGAGGTGGTGCGCTACAGGAAGCCCCTCGACCCGGCCGATCCGTCCGGGGGATCGGTCTGGATCTACTTCCGCAGCGACGACTCCGAGGGGGTGCCCACGCAGCGCGAGCGCGACGAGCAGGGCCTCAGCGACCGCGAACTGGTGAGCCGCGCCGGGGAGCTGGTGATGCTGCACGCCCGCGAGGCCCTCGACCGCGGTCTCTGCTCGCGCCTCGAGCCCACCCTCGACAGCCTCCTCACCTCCCTCCGCGCCTCCGACGGCGTCGTCCTGGCCCTGGACTGGGACTGGGCGGAGCTCGCCTCCCGCTGGCTCATCTCCATTCGCGCCCTGCTCTTCCTCGTCGGCCTCGGCTCGCTCTACTTCGCCCTCAAGACGCCCGGCACCGGCATTCCCGAGGCGCTCACGATCATCAGCTTCGGCCTCTTCTTCGGCGCGTCGGCGGTGGCCGGCTTCGCCGGGAGTCTGGAGCTGATCCTCTTTTTCGCCGGCATCCTGCTCATCGTCCTCGAAATCTTCGTCATCCCCGGGTTCGGCGTGACCGGCTTGGCAGGCCTCGCGTGCGTCCTCTTCTCCTTCGCCCTGGCGGCGCTCCCGGAAGGCGAATCGACCTACTCCCCCGGCCACTACCTCTTCCCGCTGGCGCGCGATTTCTTCCTCGGCGCCATCGGCGCGGGGGTGCTCGGCTTTTTCCTGGCGAAGCACCTTCCCAAGGTCCCGCTCTTCCGCGGGCTCGCCCTCGACGCGGGATCCGCCCCGGGCACCCACACCGGGAGCGGCACCGCGGCCGCGCCCGGGCGCCCGCATCCGCTCCTGGGCGCCACCGGGGTGACCGACACGCCGCTGCGGCCGGCCGGGAGGGCGACGATCGGTGGGAAACGGGTGGACGTGGTGAGCGAGGGCGGATTCCTCGACCAGGGAATCCCGGTCAAAGTCGTCGCGGCGCATGGCAACGTGATCGTGGTGAGGGGGGCGGGGCCGTGATCCTGCCCATCCTTCTCGTCCTCGCGAGCCTCGTGTTCCTGGTGCTGGAGGTGTTCCTGGTCAGCTTCGGCACCCTCGCCATCGTGGCGGCCGCGCTCGGGGTCGGGGCGGTCGGCCTGGCGTTCGGCCAGTCGGACACCTACGGCTGGACTTTGCTCGGCGTGCTCCTGGCCGCCGCTCCGCTCACCCTCTGGGGCTCGTTCCGGATCCTGCCCAAGATCCCGTTCGCGCGCGGCTTCTATCTGGAGAAGCGCGAGCTGGCGGCGGGGGAGCGGCAAGCCGCCGCGCGGCCGCTCACGGAGCTGGTCGGCGCCGTGGGAGAGGCGGTTTCGGCGCTGCGGCCGTCCGGGACGGCGCACTTCGGCGGCCGCCCCTTCGATGTGGTGACGGACGGCGTCCCGGTGGAGCGCGGCACCCGCGTGCGGGTGGTCGAGGTCTCGGGAAACCGGGTGATTGTCACCCCCGAGCCCTGAGCGGGCGCGAATCCGCATCTTGACGCGCGCCCGAAACCGGGCACCCTTGGGGGTCTCATGCCGCTCTCCATGGTTCTCCTGGCCGACGAGACGCTGAAAATCGTCGGGATCGGCCTCGGCCTCCTCCTCCTCCTCGTCTTCGCGCTCATGGTGTTCAAGTACTTCAACCTCTGGTTGCAGTGCATCACCACCCGGGCGGACATCGGCTTCGTCTCGCTCATCGGGATGAGCCTCCGGAAGATCAATCCGAAGGTGATCGTCCAGAGCAAGATCGCGGCGGTGCAGGCCGGACTGAAGATGGAGACCCGCGAACTGGAGGCGCACTACCTCGCGGGGGGACGCGTGACCCACGTGGTGCGCGCCATGATCGCCGCCGACCGCGCGAACCTGCCCCTCGACTTCCGCATCGCCACCGGCATCGATCTGGCGGGGCGCGACGTATTGGACGCGGTGCAGAGCTACGTCAAGCCGCGGGTCATCGATTGTCCCGACCCGGCGCGCGGCTCGGATTTCCTCGACGCCGTGGCCATGGACGGGATCCGCATGATGGTGAAGGCGCGGGTCACCGTGCGCGCGGCGCTGAGCAAGCTGGTCGGCGGCGCCACCGAGGAGACCATCATCGCCCGGGTGGGCCAGGGCATCGTGAGCGCCGTCGGCTCGTCGCAGACCTACAAGGAGGTGCTCCAGAATCCCGATCGCATCTCCAAGGCCGTGCTGCAAAACGCCCTCGACTCCCAGACCGCCTACGAAATCGTCTCCATCGACATCGCCGACGTCTCGGTGGCGGGGGTGAAGGATGTCTCCAACGTGGGCGCACTCCTCGAAGCCGAACGGGCCGAGACCGACAAGAAGATGCGCCAGGCGGAGGCGGAGGGCCGCCGCTCCATGGCGGTGGCGCAGGAGCAGGAGATGCAGGCGCTCGTGCAGGAGAACCGGGCGAAGGTGGTTCTCGCCGAGGCGGAGATCCCGCGCGCCATGGCCGACGCCTTCCGGTCGGGGAATCTCGGCGTGATGGACTATTTCCGCCTGCGCAACATCCAGGCGGACACCGAGATGCGCCGCACCATCGGCGGCGACGCCGGCGGGGAGGGCAAGGCTCCGCAGGGTTGAGATGGAGATCTCTTTCGAACTGCTCCTGCTCCTCATCGCGGGGCTCATCGCGCTCGTGACCCGCATCCTGGAGGCGACCAGCGCCATGCGGAAGCGGGCGCGGGAGCAGGAGGCCGCCGCAGCGAACGCCGAGGGGACCGACTGGGGCGATGGGGCAGCGGCCGCGAAGCCGACTCGGGCCGAAGCTGCCCCGCAGGCCGAGGCGCCGGCGGAGTCCCCCCCGCTCTCGGACTCCTGGCTCGACCCGTTCCTCCCCGCGCCCGCGCCGGAACAACCTGCTCCCGTCGCGCCTCCCCCCGCCCCCCCCCGCCGCCCCCCCCGCATCGCGCTGGAGCCGCGTCCCCTCCCCGCGTCTTCGCTTCCCCTCACGGTCCTGCGCCGGCCTTCCCCGCGCGTTGCGATCGCCGCGCTCCCCATCGTGGTGCGACGCCTGCGGACGAGCCTCACCGATCAGCGGCGCGCCCGCGAGGCGGTGGTGATGAGCGAGATCCTCGGCCCGCCGGTGGGGGTGCGTGGACCGGGCGGCGCCCCCGAATCCTGATCCCTGCCGCGCGCGCGGGCGCGGACGAAGCCATCCCGTCGCGCGCGGCCTAGTCCCCGGAATCGAGGAATCCGAACCGGCGCGAGGCGGCGTGGTCCGCCGTCTCCTCCCGGGCGTTGCGCCGCAGCGCTTCCCAGAGCTCGCCGGCCCGCGTCCGCTCGTCGCCCAGGATGGTTCCGGCCGCGAACGCGAGTCCCTCCTTGCGATGCATCCGGTTCTCCTGCTCGCGCCGCTTCATCTCGAGGGAGATGCCCAGATTCTTCCGCCGCAACGCGCGGGACTCGCGAAGGGTCTCCCCCATGAACTCCAGGCCGGCGCGGTTCACGCTCAGGTAGTCGCGACGCGGCGCCTCGGCGCGGGGCGGCTTGCTGCGGCAGCCCGCGGCGCAAGCGAGGAGCAGGGGAAGAAGAAGCGCGAGCAGCTTCACGCGGCCTCCGGAGCGCCATCGAGCTTACCATCCAGGAGCGTCACGCTCCGGTGGGCCTGCGCCGCGAGATCGCGGTCGTGGGTGACCACGATCATCGTCTGGCCCCGTTCGCGGTTGAGTTGCCAGAGGAGATCGCGCACATCGAGGGCGGTCTTGCGATCGAGGTTCCCGGTGGGCTCGTCGCAGAGGAGGATCTCGGGCCGGTTCATGAGGGCACGGGCGATGGCGACGCGCTGGCGCTCCCCGCCCGAGAGCTCCCCCGGCTTGTGGCGCGCCCGATCGGCGAGCCCCATCCGCGTCAGGAGTTCGAGGGCGAACGCCTTGCGCTCCTTCCTGTGACGCCGCCAGTCGCCCCAGCCTTCCAGGACCAGCGCCGGCATGAGCACGTCCTCGAGCGCGGAGAACTCCGGCAGGAGGTGATAGAACTGGAACACGAAGCCGAAGTGGCGGCTCCGCGCGTGGGAGGCACCGCCCCCTCCGCCCGGCACCGATTCCCCCCGGAACCGGATGGTTCCCGCGTCCGGCTCGTCCAGGAGCCCGAGGAGGTGGAGGAGGGTCGACTTGCCGCTCCCGCTCTGGCCCACAATCGCCAGGATCTCCCCCTCGTGCAGGTCGAAGGCGACCTCCCGCAGGACCTCGAGGGTCTGTCGACCGATGCGATAGCTCTTGCTGAGCTGCCGCACCGAAAGGAGCGGCTCCTGTCCGGCGTTCACTCGTACCTCAGGGCGCTCACCGGCCGCAGGCGCGCCGCGCGCAGCGCGGGAATGAAGGCGAAGATCATCGCGCTCACCGCCGCGCCTAGGGCGAACTGCAGCGCCACGCCGTGATCGACGTAGGCGGGGATGTAATCGAACAGGTAGATGTCGGGGGGGAAGATGTCCCAGCCGAAGCTGTCGCGCAGGAAAGAGCGGATCGGGTTCACGTTGCGGGCCACGAGCAGACCGGCGAAGTAGCCTAGGGTGGCGCCCAAGAGTCCCACGAGCGTGCCATTGAGGACGAAGATGGAGAGGATGCCCGCGGGCGTCGCGCCCAGCGCGCGCAGCACCCCGATCTCCCGCGTCTTCTCCACGACGGTCATGGTGAGGGTGGCGAAGATGGTGAAGCAGGCCACGAGCACGATGAAGAAGAGGACGAACGCGAGGAGAAACTTCTCGTTGTTCACGGCGGAAAGGAGGGGCCGCTGCCGGTCCTCCCAAGTCTTGATGTGCTCCTCGGGCGCCTCGGCCAGGCGCGGCTCGTAGGGCGTCAGCGCGCGGGCCACCGCCGGGATCACCACCCGCGCGCGGGAGTAATCCCTGAGCTTCATGCGGAGCTCGACGACCGCCTCGGTGCCCGCGCCGAAGAGCTTGGCGCCGGTGCCCGCGAGGTCGACGTAGACATGCTGCTGGTCGTGCTCGGAGTTGTGCGAATCGTAGATGCGCGACACGACCACGTCGCGGTCGTCGTTGGCCCAGCGCGTCCGCCCCCCCTCGCGCACCTCCCGCACCGTGATGAGCTGGAAGATGTCGCCGGGGATGAGCTCGGTTCCGAACAGCCTGTAGCCGATGCGCTTGGCGAGCCAGCGCGAAACCACCACGCGGGGCGTCTCCTCCATCACGATGCGCTCGCCTCCCGTTTCCACCTGGAACGGATCCTTCGGCTGTCCCGGCGCGGGCTCCATGTAGGCGAAGAGCTCGGAGATGGCGCGCTCGTCCCCGGGCAGGATGCCCACCACCTCCAGATAGAGGAAATTGCGCCGCCCTCCGCTGGAGTCGCGCGTCTGCACGTTCACCAGTCCCAGGGTGTGTTTCTGGAGCGCCGCCGCCTGCACGCCGGGAACCGACTCCAGCGCGGCTTTCATCTGCCGGTACTCCGCCACGTTCTCGGGATGGATCTCCACGATCAGGTCGGAGAGCGTCCCGCGGATGATGTCGCGCAGCTCGCGCTGGAACCCGTCCATGACCGACATCACGACGATGATCGCGGCCACGCCGACCATCACTCCCAGGATGGCGATGAGATTGATCTTGCGGGCACGGAGCAGACGGAACGCGACGAGGAAGCGGTAGGGAGCTGTGGCGGAGGGGCCGGCGATGGCGTTGCGTGCGGGCGGCAAGCGCCGCCAGTGTACCCGTGCTCGCGCGTGCTACCGCAGCGACTGGAGCACGCGGAGGATTTCGTCCGGGTGGAGATCGGCGCGGGCGACCAGCGTCACGTTCAGGTCACCGACCTGCAGTTCGTAGCTGTCGTGCGCGGGGATCTTGCGGCGTCGCACCACCGCGCCCCCGGGGATCGCGTCCCCTGCCTCCACCAGGGCGCGCAGCCGCTCGCTGCGGATCCAGCGCAAGATGTACTCGGCGCGCCGCTCCCCCATGCGCGCGACGAGCGCCTGCTCGTTCTGCGCCGGGGTGAGGATACGCCGCTGGGTGATCTCGAAGGAGGTGATGCCGTCGTCGTAGGTCGTGCGGGCCATGCCGCCGGAGGACTCCAGGAGCCGGCTCGCGGATTCCTCGAATCCCGCGGGCAGGTAGTGGGGACGCAGTGGCTGGAATCCCAGCTCGTCCGCCAGCTTGTCGGAGGGGCAGGCTGAACCGTAGCGCGCGAGACTTCCCGGGCGCGACGGCGGCTCCACCACCTGCGGAGCGATCGCGACCTCCCGGAACGAAGTCGCGCGATAGAGCGCGCCGTCCCAGCGCATCGTCGCCGTCGCCAGGGGCAGCCCCGTGGCGGCATCCACCGTGAGGTGAACCGTGGGACGACCCTCGTGCAGCGGCTCCAGAGCCAAGAGGCTTGTCCGCCGGCCCAGGAGGAAGCCTTCCCCGACCTCACGGATCCGGTAGTTGCGTGCCGCGCGCGCGGGATCGAGGCAGAACGCCGCCGGATCGGCGGCGCGGGAGCTGGGGGACGGCAGGACGACCGGCGTCTCGCCCCATCGGTACTCCGTCAGCCCCGACGAAGCGTCATGGCGCACGCGGACCTCATGCCCCCACTCCGTCTGCCGCCAGGCGGAGACGCCGGCATAGCCGACGCGCGTGTGGGCGGTTGCGCACTCCCAGAGCTGTGCCCGCTCCTCCATGCGGACCCGGTGCAGAGCCGCCCAAAGCGCGGGCGTCAAGACCAGGAGGACGAGGACGCCAGGAAGCGCGCGACGAAGCGTCACGGCACCTCCAGCTGGTCGACCCCCGGCTCGAGATTCAACGAGGGGGCGGCGGGGGCGGAGAACGAGGAGACATCCACCACCCTGAGCTGGAGGTAGACCGGCGCGACCTTCTCGGTGGGCCGGAGGAGCGACAGGGCGGCCAGTCCGGCGGCGATGGGAATGCTCCAGATGAGAAGCATCCGGCGCCGCCGGCGTCCCCAGCGCTCGAAGATCCGGCCGAGAGGCAACTCCGGGGGCGGGGTCCTTCCCGCACCGCGGAGCAGCCGACTGATCGGATCGTCACCCGCCGGAAACATCGGAGCCGTCATCGTCACACCTGATGACGCCCAGGGTGCGGATCGAGTTCCCCGTGCCAGGAGGCGCGCAGGTCGGAGCCGGTCATGGCCCCGGGGGCGGGCTCCCCGAGCAGGCCCAGGAGCGTCGGGGCGATGTCTCGCAGGGTACCCCCCCCTCGCAGGGAGCCTGGGGCACCCCAGAGCCAGCAGGGCACCGGGTTGGTGGTATGCGCGGTGTGGGGCCCCCCCGTCTCGGGATCGATCAAACACTCGGCGTTCCCGTGATCCGCCGTGACCACCGCCGCCCAGCCCGCCGCCTCCAAGGCGGCGAGAACCTCACCCAGGGCGCTGTCCACCGCCTCGCAGGCCCTCACCGTAGCCTCGATGACTCCGGTGTGCCCCACCATGTCGGGGTTGGCGAAATTGAGGATCAGGGCGCGAAACGTCCCGGCCCGGATCCCATCCACCGCAGCCGAGGCGACCTCTCCGGCGCTCATCTCGGGCCTGAGGTCGTAGGTTGCCACCTTGGGAGAGGGAATGAGCACCCGCTCTTCTCCCGGAAAGGGCTCCTCCTCCCCCCCATTGAAGAAGTAGGTGACATGGGCGTACTTTTCGGTTTCCGCGACGCGCAGGTTCGGAATCCCGAGCCGCCCGAAGGTCTCCCCCAGCACGTCACGCGGCCGCTGCGGCGGAAAGAGTGCCGGGAGGGGGAAGTCGTCGCGGTAGCGGGTCATGGTGACCATGGCCGTTTTGGGGAACGGAGTACGGGCGAACCCCTTGAATTCCGGAGCGGTGAGCGCCTCGGTGAGCTGTCGCGCACGGTCGGCACGAAAGTTGGCGAAGAGGAGGCAGTCGCCCTCCCGGACGAGTCCCTCCCCTGTGGCGCATGCCGGGAGGAACTCGTCGGTGGTGCCGGCCGCATAGAACTCCTCGACCATCGCGCCGGCATCGGTGAAGCGTCTCCCCTCGCCGGCGACCAGGGCCTGGTATGCGGCGCGCGTCCGCTCCCAGCGTTTGTCGCGGTCCATGGCGAAATAGCGGCCGCAAATCGTCGCCACGCTTCCCGCCGCCGCGAGGCGCCGCGCGAATCCCGCCCCCGAGGTGGGCGAGACATCGCGGCCGTCCGTGAAGGCGTGGAAGAAAAACGGCTTGCCCGCCTCGCGCGCCGCGCGCCCGAGGGCGAGGAGGTGGTCCAGATGGCTGTGGACACCGCCATCCGATGCCAGGCCGAGGATGTGGACGCGCTTCGCCGACCGCAGCGCCTCCACCAGGGCGGGAATCGCGAAAAAGGAGCCGTCCTCGATGGCGTCCCCGACGCGCACCAGAGCCTGGGGCAGCACCCTGCCGGCTCCGAGGGTGAGGTGGCCCACCTCGGAGTTGCCCATCTGCCCGTGGGGCAGACCTACGGAGCGTCCGGAGGTAATCAGGGTGGTCGATGCGCACCGCGCCTGCAGGCGATCCACCACCGGCGTGCGCGCCAGCCGCACGCAGTTGCCCGGCCCCTCGGGGGCGAGGCCCCAACCGTCCAGGATCAGGAGCGCGGCGCGGGGCGGCTGCTTCATCTCTCTCCCAAGGTATCGGACCCGGCCCCCCACGCGCGCCGCCGGCCAGGAGCTTGACCAGAAATCCCCTCCCCGTACTCTAGGAGGCTCAACCCAATCGCAAGTACCGAAGAGGCGCGGCGACGCTGCGCGGAGGGACCTCTGCCATGAAGCTGAAAATGGGCCTCCTGGGCCGCAAGATCGGCATGACCCAGATTTTTGACGAGCAGGGCCGCATCGTACCCGTCACCGCTCTCGAAGTGGGTCCCTGCAAGATCCTCCAGAGGAAGGCGCCGTCGACCGACGGCTACACCTCCCTCCAGCTCGGCTTCCACGACCGCCCCGCGCGGGACGTGAAAGAAGAAGTGATGAAGCGAGCCCAGGGGCGCCGGGCCGAGTACGACCTGCGCTACGAGCGCGTGACACAGCCGGAGCGCGGCCACTTCTTCAAGGCGGACACGGCTCCCAAATACTTCGTCAAGGAGATCCGTCTGATGGAGGAGGAGGCGAAGGCCTTCGCCCAGGGGCAGGAGCTCAAGACGGATCTCTTCGAAGTGGGCCAGTACGTGGACGTGGAAGGCACCTCCAAGGGGCGCGGCTTCACCGGCGTCATCAAGCGCCACGGCTTCTCGAAGTTCGGGAACACCCACGGCACCCACCAGTGGCGGCGGCACGGCGGCTCCATCGGCTGCCGCAAACCGCAGCACACGCGCAAGGGGACGCGCATGCCGGGCCAGCACGGCAACACCAAGTGCAGCGTGCAAAACCTCCTCGTGGCCGCCGTGAAGCCGGAGCAGAATCTCCTTTTCGTGCGCGGCGGCGTGCCGGGCCCCAACGGAGGCTACGTGGTGGTGCGCAGGGCGCTGCGCAAGAGCTGACCGGGACAGCGCGGTCGGAGGGCCGTCGATCGGTCGGTCGACATGCCGCTCCGCTGCGAGCGGCGCGTCCCAGACCACCACCGCCGCGCCGCGCCTGCCTGCCGCTCGACAGCCGCCGCGGCTCGTCAGCCCCCCGGGTGGTCGCGCGGCTTGTTCGTTGCGCTTGTCCGGGCCGGTCTATGATGGGTCCCATGCGCCTCTGGCTCGGAACCGGCTTGGCTGTCGCGGCCCTCGTGGTCGGCATTCTCCTGATCACGCGCCCCGGGCCCGCGCAGTCCGCCCGGGGCCCGGCTCAAAAACCGCTCACCGACGCCGACCTCGAAGTCTTCCTCGACACGTTTCCCGCGTTCCAGAAGCTCATGGACGAGCTCTATCTTCTCTTCGCGCGGGGCGAAGCACACGACCCCGACGAGGTGGAGGCCCGCATGGAGCAGGCGCTGGAGGCGCTGGCACGGAGGCACAAGCTGGCCGTCAGCGACCTGCGCGACCACCTTTGGCCCCGCGTGCGCCTTGCCTTGGAGGATGTGCGCTGGACCAAGAACTCGTCGGCCCAGCGGGCGCGGGTGGACGACACCATCCGCCAGCTCAAGGAGCAGCTGGACGAGCCGCAGATGATCCGCGCAAGCCGCGAGTACCTGGAACAGCAGCTGGCCTTCTACGAGAAGATCCGGGATTCCGCCGGGCGGCGCGCCCCCGAGGCGGATCGCCTCCTCATCGAGCGCCGGTTCGATCAGCTCGACACGGTCGTCCCGCGGCAGTTCGGAGGCTAGCGAGGACCCGCGCCACCGCGATGGCGCGCATGCAGGGGGGATCGTCGCGATCCACGCGGCAGCTCCTCTCGCGACACGGTGCACAGGTGAGCCCCTCCCAGGCGGTAAGCGCTTCGCCCCGCCGCGGCCCCGTGCGCCGCGGATCCTGAGGCCCAGACAGGCAGACCACAGCCAGCCCCGCCGCACAGGCGAGATGGAGGGGACCGGAGTCGGGGGCGAGGAGCACGTTGCCCGGCCGCTCCGCCATCTCGAGGAACTGCGCCAAGAGCCCGCGCAGATCGTCGCGTCCCGTCAGGTCGCATGCGCCGGGGGCCCGCCGCAGGAGCGCCGCCGCATCCGCCGCCCTCGCCCGAGGCCCGTTCAAGATCACCTGCCAACCCTCACCCAGCGCGGCGGCGGCCGTCTCGCCGAGAAGGTCGAGGGGCCAGGCGCGCACATCCCGCGGCGGGATGAGCGCTAGGGCCAGGATGGGCCGCTCAGGATCGCAACCCGCGCTCGCGGCGCGGGCGCGCCAGGCCTGCCGCTCCTCCGCCGTGGCGGCAAGCCCCCACGCGTCGGGCCCCGCCCCCACCCCCAGCCTCGCCCCCGCGGCCCAGGCGCGCTCGATGCCGTGCGGCCCGCGCGCCCGTGGTCCGCGCCGGTTGGTGAAGAGCGCGTTGACCCACTCCTTGCAGTCCCGCAGGGCCAGCCCGGCCCGCACCGGCGCGCCGGAGAGCAGGCCGATCGCCCCGCTCTTCGCATTGCCCTGCGGATCCACCACCGCGTCGAGCCGCCGCGCCCGCAGCTCCTTCAGGAAGCGCCACCAGGCGCGGGGACCGCCGCGGCGGGGGAAGACCAGCACCTCGTCCACCGCCGGATGGCCACGCAGGAGGAGCGCGGCATGCTCCTGGGTGACCCAGGTGATGCGCGCCTCCGGGAAGGCGCGGCGGAGCCCCATGGCCAGGGGGAGGGCGTGGATGACGTCGCCGATCGCGCTCAGGCGCAGGATGCCGAGGCGGCGCAAGGGAGAGGGCTCCAAGGGGGGCGGCATGGTAGCAGGCGCCGAAACTCCGGGCCGGGGGCGGGGTTCATCTTTCGACGCTTCGGGTCCGACCCTACCCAGGAGAGCCATGAAAACGAGCGGAACCGCCCTCCTCCTCCTTGCGACGCTGGCCGCCGGCGGCGCCGCCGAGGATCCTCTCGCCCCCCTCGACGCCTCCGCCTTCACCCCGGAGCATGCCGCCCACCTCCTGCGTCGCGCGGGGTTCGCCGGGACCCGCGCGGAGGTGGCCGCCCTGCACGCCCGCGGGCTCGCGGGGGCGGTCGACTCCCTCCTCGACTGGCAGGGCAGGCCCGATCCGGGGCTCCCCTCCCTCGAGATCACGGTGACCGAAAAGCCCGACCGCGCGATGTATCAGGGCAAGTCGGAGGAGGAACGGCAGCGCATCCAGCAGGACTACCGCCGGCGCGACGGGCGCCAGCTCCTGGAGATCCGCGAGTGGTGGATGCGGGCAATGGTCAAGAGCGCGTTCCCGCTGCGCGAGCGCATGACGCTCTTCTGGCACGGCCACTTCACCTCCAGCTATCGCGACGTGCGCGACTCCTACCACATCTTCCTGCAGAACACGCTCCTGCGGCGCCATGCCGCGGGCAATTTCGCCGAGCTGCTCCACGCCGTCTCGAAGGACCCCGCGATGCTGGAGTACCTGGACAACCGCTCCAACCGCCGGCAGAACCCGAACGAGAACTACGCCCGCGAGGTGATGGAGCTCTTCACCATGGGCACGGGGAACTACACCGAGGAGGACGTCAAGGAGGCGGCGCGCGCCTTCACCGGATGGACGTTTCAGGGCAACCGGTTCGTCTTCAACCGCCGCGACCACGATCCCGGCACCAAGACCTTCCTCGGGCGCAAGGGCGAATTCGACGGCGATGACATCCTGGAGATCATCCTCGCGCAGCCCGCCACCGCCCGGACCGTGGCCGCAAAGATCTTTCGGTACTTCGCCCACGATGCGCCCTCCGAGGCGCTCTGCGACGCGCTCGGCAAGACGCTGCGCGACGCGAAGTACGAACTCCAGCCGCTCCTGCGGGCGATCTTCCTCTCCCGGGAGTTCTACGCGCCGCGAAGCGTCGCCAAGGGAATCAAGGGGCCGGTGGAGTTCGTCGCCTCGCTCTACCGCTCCCTCGATCTCGACGTCCCGCGCCTGCCTCTCCTCGCCGCCATCGCCGCGAGCCTCGGCCAGTCGCTCTTCGACCCGCCCAACGTGAAGGGATGGGACGGAGGGCGCGACTGGATCACCACGAGCCATCTCCTCGCGCGCTACAACGTGGCCGCCGCCATCGTCGGCCTGCCGGAGGACCGCTCCCGCGCCGCCCAGGGGGGGCGACGCGCTCCTCCCCTCAAGCAGCTCGACGGCAAGTCGCGCAACCGCCCGGAGGAGGGGGGAGCGATGGAGGGGGAGATCGACGGAGAGGAGATGGGGCGCATGGCGGGGAGCGAGGAGGAGCGTGCCTTCGAACAGGCGCGCCGCGACTTCGCCCAGGGCCGCGCCATGGGCGGCACCTACGATGTCGCGGCGGACGTGCGGCGGCTCGGCCTGGCCACCCAGGAGGCGATCGTGGACCACTTCGCCGCGGCGCTCCTGGCGGCGCCGCCCTCCCCCGCGCTGCGCACGAGCCTTCTGGCCACCCTCGGCGGAGGCGGCGCGCACGACCCCGCAAACCCGCAAGCCGCCCAGCGCCTGCACGCGCTCCTGCGCATGATCGTTTCGACCCCGGAATTCCAGCTCAACTAGAAGGACCCGACCATGCAACCC
>Ga0187893_10009716_pt1 | contig 14678 bp, 13 predicted proteins | sample MA1701074metaG_FD_139574 | JGI IMG/M metagenome (GOLD analysis project Ga0187893, IMG submission 139574) | White microbial mat communities from a basaltic lava cave in the Kipuka Kanohina Cave System on the Island of Hawaii, USA - MA170107-4 metaG ...
ACCGTTCCGGTCGTACCGGAAGAGTGGCCCACATCCCACCGGAATGCTGGACCCACTTCCTACCGGAATGGTGGCCCACTACTCACCGGAATCAGTGGCCCACTTGCACCGGAATCCGCACTTATCATTTGTCGCGGCTGTTTTCCGAACCAGCCGCCTACGGCTTCCGATCCTTTCTCGAAGGGTTGTTATCGGCTCTGCCAGCTTCGCGCCTTGTCTGTTTTTCGTGACACCAAACCTCTATCAACTCTCAGTCAAGGCAGCCAAAGCACACAACCAGCGTGAACTGAAACAAGTGAAGCAAGTTGCCCCACCTGCGGACCTACCAATTCGTCTTTTTTCAGAAAGGGATCAGCCTGGTTCTAGATGTTTCGGGGTTTAATGCGGAAGAGCGAGCCTCGCCATCACGTATCGAGCATGTCCTTGACCGCCTCCAGTCATACGGCATCAATGCCATCTCGCTCGTTTTCTATGAAAAGGCGGATGTTGCACTCATGGACGCTATCGCTCATATGGCGTGCGAGAGGTATGCGTTTGATGCTCAAGCCCCAGATGTGGAGCTCACAAGGTTTTTCTGGAACCATCGACTGCAAGACCCCCAAGGAGTGCGCTGACTGGTTTACGATATACGGCAATCGGGTCGATCATTACAGCGGAGTCGCTGCCCGAATTCACGCGGACATCTTCTGCATCGGGACGGAATTCGTAAAGATGAGCCGGTTTGAGCAGGAATGGCGAGATCTCATATCGCGTGCCCGCCGGCAATACCCGGGTCCGATTGTTTATGCCGTCACACAGGGTCCAGAATTCGAGGAGATCCGTTTCTGGGACGCACTGGATTACATCGGCCTTGACAACTACTATCCACTTCCAGACGATCTGGCGACTGATGCCATCGTCGCTAAAATCGAGGCAATTCAGCGGCGATATCAACGCCCCGTACTTTTCACCGAAGCTGGTTTCTCGAGCTATGCTGCTCCACATCGTATGCCCTGGGATGAAACCCCACGGGCCATCGTGCTCGACGATCAGGCGCGCGCCTATGAGGCAGTGTTTCGCACCTTCTACCACCGGCCCTGGAAGGTAACGCCACATCTTAGCGGCGGCGCGCGCGATGGATCACTTACCCGCTGGGGCAAGCCGGCAATGGGGTGCTGAGGAAGTGGTATGAATCTGGTTCTCGCTGATTGCAAAAAAGTGCAAAACCGACTGAGTATTGCATGGTCAGCCTTTCTTCCGGCTCGTCGCCGCTGAGCCGGACGGAAGCCGTCCTGATTGCGTTGGTCACCTTCATCAAGGCGGCGGTCGGAAGTTGAGCTCGATAACGAAATAGAGAAAGAACTTTGCAAGAAAGGTGAGGAGCAATGCATCGATGATTGTACCTATACACTTCCAACACCAGACTACGGATTCAAATTCTGGAACGGCGTCAACAGATGCATGGAGAGGGCAGGTTGTCGATGATCATGAACGAATCGGTCGCAAGGGATGTTAGTGATCTGATGATAGATGTCGGCAAACGGCTGAATGGGTCTGTGGCACAGGTCCTGACCGAGTGCCCGCCCGAGGAGTTTAAGGCCTATCGAAAAGCGGTTGGTACGATTATGGGCGAAATCCTTTTGAACGTTCTAAACCCTATTTATGAAAAGCATCCCTCGCTGAAACCACCCGGTCTTGAATGAAGCTGGGCTCAAGTCATCTTCGCTCTGCGGTCCGCATTACCCATGGAAGAGCTCGCGGAAGAGCTTGAAAGGCTCAATGCTAGAACACCAGCCCGCGAATGGCCGGACATGGTTGTGGTTGCTGACACGGGCACGATCAATTACGGCGGCCAGTTTCCGGGCGATGGAGAATTGAGCATGCTCCTTCCGCCGGCGGAAGGGACGCTCGATAATTTCACGCCACCGATGTACATTGCGATGGTCATGAAAGCCGCGGGTTCTCATGCCTTCGGGCAGATGACGGCGCTTCTGATAGCGCATCTCGCTATCTTTACGCCGGGCGTAAAACTTCCCAACTTTGGCCACATTCTGGAAACGGTCCCCCAAATCGCCGTGATGATCTCCGGTTACCAATACAACCTGATGGGCGAGATTCATCCTGTACTGCGTCAGTTTTACAACGACCGATATTTTCCGCCTCTGCCGATATCGAGGAGCAAAGAGGCGAGCTTCTCTCCACGATTGAGGGCTCGCATCAGATCCTTCATCTCGGTCTCGACCGCTGCCGACTCGGGTCTCCCCGCAAGATTCGTCATCTCCCTGGGGTCCGCAGCTTCGTCGTAGAGCTCGACTCCGCGCCGGCCGCCATCCCACTCGGTGTAACGCCAATGTTCGGTGCGCACGGAGCGCCCGAAGTAGGCCGGTTTCCTGTGGGAAAGAGTGCGATCGTCATTGCGTCCCACCATCGTATAGACAGCCTTTTTGCCGGGCTTCGCGGGATCGTTCATCCCTGGCATCAGGCTGATACCTTCGAGACCTGCGGGTTCCTTCTGGCCGCACGCGTCAACCAGCGTCGGATAGAGATCGAGCAGCTCTACCAAGCCCCGGTAGGTTCGGCCCGCGCCTTTCGCATCCGGCACAGACACGATCAGCGGGACTCTTGTGGCCTCTTCAAACAGCGTCATCTTGTGCCACATACCGTGCTGCCCGGTGTGATAGCCGTGATCGCCGAAGAAGACGACGATGGTGTTGTCCCGCAACTTCATCTCATCGAGCGCGCGAAACACCACGCCCGCCTGCGCGTCCACATAGCTGTTGCAGGCGTAGTAGGCGGCCATGTACTCGCGCTGCTCCTTGTCCGAAAGCCGGACCTGGTTCTCCAACTCGTACTGTGCCACGGGTGGGAAGCTCTTGCGATTGCCCGGGTCGGGGAGCTTCAACTTTGCAGGGTCGTACAAGTCGAAGTACTTCTTCGGTACCGCATAGGGCGAGTGCGGTCGCCGAAATCCAACGGCCACAAAGAACGGCTTTTGCTTCGCAACCGCCGTGCGGATTTGTTCCGCCGCGGCGTGAGCCACGATGCCATCCGGAGTCTGCTCATCCGGAGTCCGCAGCTTTTCCCACGACATGGAATGATTGCGCGGCTTGGGCATCTCGTGCGTTTCGAGGATCTCGGACTTGGGCGGATTCTTCCCGCTTTCCTTCAGCATGTAGTCCCACGAGCGCGGATCCTCGTGCTCCGGTCCGGTGTGGTAGATCTTGCCGCATTGAGCGGTGTGGTAGCCGGCTTTGCGAAAGAACTCGGGCAACATCACGACGTCCTGCATGTACTGGCGCGTTGGCGTTGTCAACGAGAGAACGCGCGTTGCGTCGGGCCGCCGTCCGCTGAGAAACGACGCCCGCGAGGGAGCACAAAGCGGGAACTGGCAATACGCCCGTTCAAAACGCACGCCGCGTTTCGCAAGCGCGTCAAGGTTCGGCGATTGCACGATCGGATGGCCGAAGCATCCCAAGTCCGTGTTCATGTCGTCGGCAACCATGAACACAATGTTCAGCGGCCGGGGCGCGGCGTGCGCCGAAGCCGCCGCCCCTAGCGCCGTAACCACAAAGCGCCTGCGAGTGCTCATCGCCACGCTAGCCAATCTTCTTCGGAGTCGACCAATGCGTGCGGTAGCTGCGGCTCACGTAGAGGTTCGCTTCGGCATCGCCGATGACCGTTTCCGTCCCGGCGTCGAAACGTAGATTCCGGCCCGTTCGGGCGACGATGTTGGCGAGGTGGCAGTGGATCGCGGAGATGTGCCCGATGCCGATATCCGCGCTCGGCAGCGAACGCGTGCGAACCGATTCCACGAAGTTCTTCTGGTGCGGTTCGCCCTCCTTCTCCACATCGTGCAACACAAGCTTGCCGCTCTTGTCGAAGACCTTGAAGCCCCACGTGCGGTTCCAGCGCCCGATGTGTACCAAACCCTCGGATCCATAGACCGCGACACCATTGTCGATCTCATTGTCACCGTATGGGTTCCAGATGCGCATCTCCCACACTAGCGCCTTATCGCCGTAGTCGAACGTAACATTCATGCTGTCCGGCGTCTGCTGATCGTCCTGGAAATAAACCTTCCGGCCCCAGCCGCTCGCCGACTTCGGATAGCTCACGCCGAGCGCCCATCGCGCAATATCGAGCTGGTGCGCGCCGTCGTTGCCCGCATCGCCCGTGCCGAAATGCCAGTGCCAATGCCACTTGTAGTGGAAGCGATTCGGGTTGAACGGGATCCAGGGAGCGGGACCGAGCCAGGTCTCGTAGTCGACGCCCGGCGGAACCGGACCATCCGGTGCATGCCCGATGTTGTCGCGCATCTGCACGTTCCACGCCTTCGCCATCAGCACCTTGCCGATCTTGCCGCTCTGCACGTACTCGACGCCGCGGATCGTCGAGGGGCGGCTGCGCGACTGGGTGCCTACCTGCACTATGCGGCCCGTGCGCCGCGCCGCATCAATCAGCAGGCGCCCTTCCAGGATGTTGTGTGATGGCGGCTTCTCCACGTAGACATCCTTGCCCGCATCGCAGGCGAGGATCGCGGCCGGCGTGTGCCAGTGATCGGGCGTTGCAACGGCAACGGCGTGGATGTTCTTATCCTCGAGGGCGCGCCGCATATCGCCGACCGCCTTGGGCTCCGGCACACCGAGCTTCTTGGCAATGCCATTGGCCTTCTCGATCGAGGCTTGATCCACGTCGACGATCGTCTGCACGCGAGTGTTCGGCAAGCGCGAGAAGTCGCCGAACAGCGCGCGTCCGCGGCCGCCCACGCCGATGATCGCCACGTTCACCTGATCGCTGGCCGCCGCCGCCCGCCGCCGCGTGGACACGAGTGCGCTGGCAAGCGCAGCGCCAAAGAAATACCTTCGATTCATCACCGTTTCCTCCCAGGTTGCTGAACTATTTCCTTGTCCAAGACATGGAGAGTCTCTAGAATTCTATCAGCAGTAAGTGCGCGGAATTCTGATATGCTGCCCAAGGGTTCACATCCAATTTGTTCTCCGGAGTCTTCAAAATGTCACAATTGAGCAGGCTCGCGCTCTTGCTCCTTGCCGGGTTTCTGCCCTGCGCTTGGTGCCAAGTCGTTACTGCAACATTCCATGGCACTATCGTCGACCCGAACGGTGCAGTTGTACCGAACGCGAACGTGACGGGATCCAACGTAACGAGAGGAACTTCCATCTCCCGCACAAGCGACGAGAGCGGACTGGTGACCTTCTCATCCTTACCTCTGGGCGACTATACCATTGCCGTTGAAGCGCCCGGATTCAAGACGCTCACTCGCGCGGGTCTCAACCTTTCGGCCGGCGAGGAGCTGCGGCTCACGCTGACCCTCGAAATCGGCCCGTTGGCCGAAAAGGTCGTAATCACCGCCGAAGCGTCGCTGATCAACACGTCCAACGCGGAGCAGCGCACCAATCTGGAAGAGGTCCGCGTCAGGAACCTGCCGATCATCCGCCGCGATTGGACAAATCTCCTCAACCTCAATACAGGCATCAACGTGGGCGGCGGAAACGTCCGGATGAACGGTTTGCCGGGCGCCTCCTTCCGGCTCACCGTGGACGGCACCGACGCCACGCAGGACAACGAGCAGCCGTCGCTCTCCATGTCCGGCAACTTCAACTTCATCAGAGGCGTTGCCACAGAGGCGATCGCCGAGGTCAATGTCGCGAAGGGCATCGCCTCCGCCGAGATCTCCAACACCATGTCGGGCAACGTCAATATCATGACCAAGAGCGGCGCCAATGCCTTCCACGGCAGCGCTTTCTGGCTCAACAATGTCGAGAACCTCAATGCTCGCAACCAGTTTTTGTCGACCAAACCCGCGCTTGTTTACAACCAGTACGGCGGCTCGATCGGCGGGCCCGTCATCCGCAACAAAGCGTTCTTCTTTGGGGCTTATGAAGGCTACCGCCAGAGCGGCTTCCAGGCTTTGAATGAGCAGGTGCCCACGCGCGATTTCGTGGCCGGATCGGGGCCGCCACGAATCGTTATGACAAGGTTGTTTTCCATCTTCCCGCTGCCCAACCAGAGCTACAACCCAACGTCGAACACAGGCGGTTGGGTCGGCGCCGGCACGGAACGCGGCACCGATGATCATGCCGTGATCCGCGGCGATTACAACCTTGATTCGATGAACCTCCTCAATGTTCGCTACACGCGCGCACGCCCTTCCGTCTCACTCCGCGCGTCGTCACCGCGAACAATCGCACCTGGGAAGGCACCATCGAGCAGGGCTCGGCGAACTATACGCATGTCCGTCCGCGTTGGACGGTCGAAACGCGCTTCGGCTACAACAGAGTCCAGCGCGACGACAACTACTACGGGCTCTACAGCCAAGACAACGCCTACAATGCCATCAGCGGCCTCGGTTTCAGCATCAGCGCCGAGACACTGGCGCGCGAGGGCTACAACCTGGTCACTGGAAGAGACAGTCAGCCGGACCTTCGGACGCCACTCCTTCAAGTTCGGCGGAATCTGGTTCCGACCGCACGTGCGGCGCGACAACACGGAGGTCCCGGTTCTCACCTACAGTTCCATTCAGGACCTGATCGACAACATCCCGAATGCCGGCCGCGTCACGCTGGGGGCGGACCAATACGACCTCCGGACCTTCACGCTCGGCTTCTTCGCGCAGGATGATTTCCGCGTCAACAGCAAGCTGATTGTGAACATGGGACTGCGCTACGACTACTTCGGTGTCATCAAGGAGCGGGATGGGCGTCTGTTCAACCGCGCGCAGCCGTTCGGCACGGGTCCCTATCGTCCCGCGGACCGCGTGTGGGGCCCAATACACGCAACTTCGCTCCGCGCCTCGGCATGGCCTACAGCCTCTCGCAGAAAATGGTGCTGCGCGCCGGAGCCGGCATCTTCTATAGTCCGCTGCCGCTCTACGCCGGAGGCGTGGATATCGTGTGCAACGCCCTCGACGAGCCGTTCCGCTTGAGCTACAACCGCACCGAGGCGCTCTCCGCCGGCAGCGTGCTGCGGTGGCCGGTGTCGAATTCGGCCGTGCGCGCCTATATAAAGGGGCAACCCTCACTCATCGGCGATACCGCCGTAAATACTTATCTGCCGTAGCCCTTCAGCCACCAGTGGAATTTCGGCATGCAACGTGAGCTGCCGGGTGGAATCGCGCTCGATACCGCCTACGTCGGCACTCGCGGGGTGCATCTGCAACTCGTCCGGTTCTGGAACCAGGTGGACCGGCTGACGGGTGTCCGCCCATATCGCGGTTTCACCGAGTTCCGCTATCGCGACGCGGGTGACAGCTCCGTTTATCACTCCTGGCAGACCTCGGTTCGCAAGCGCTTCAGCCGTGGGCTGATCTTCGGAGCAAACTACACCTGGGCCAGCGCATACTCCTACACCGACGATTCCGATCTGCTCCTTCCGAGCAGCGTCCAGAACATCTACAACGTTTCCGCCGACAAAGGGCCTCCCGGCGATTTCGTGCGCCACGTCCTCGTCAGCGACTTCATCTATGAGTTGCCTATCGCGCGCTTGGCGAATTCGCTTCTGTCGCGCAATCTCTTCGCGGGCTGGCAGATTTCCGGCATCTTCACCGCGCGCACGGCGACCCCGTGAATGTGGCCCAGGAGACGGCATTTGAAGGTAGCCGCCCAGACTACATCGGCGGCAGCGCCCTCCTTGCTAACTTCACCGATACGCTGCGCCGGTTTGACCGTTCCGTGTTTGCGCTCGTGCCGATCGGGAGTGTCAGCGGCGCGCCCATTCGCCCGGGCAACGTTGGACGGCACGCTTTGTGGGGCGCCGGCTGGTGGAACCTCGATGCCGGCCTTGCCAAACGCTTTTACCTTACCGAGCGTATCAACGGCAAGTTTGAAGCGCAGATGGCCAATGCGTTCAACAAAACGAACCTGAGCGGTCTGGAAAACCGCGTGAGCCGCGGTAACTTCGGCCAGTTCACCTCAACCCGCGGGGCCCGCGTTGTCCAACTCAGCCTGAGGTTGGACTTCTGATCGCGTCCTGGCAAATCCTAAGTTTTTGCCATATTGTTCCCCAGTATGCAGGGTCCGGTGGGACAGGTGGAAGGCGCAACGGACGAGATCGGATTCCACGCGGTGGAGAATCGCCACTATGTAACCGACCTCCACGCCACCGTGCTTCATCATCTGGAGCTGGATCGGCGGAGGCTCGAGGCGCCCGGGCGCAAGCACGTGGACATCGACATCAGCGTGCCCATCAAGAGCCTCATCGCCTAACAGGCGTCGGCAGTCTCTATGCGGCCGCTCCGCGGTGCAGGTCCACCACTTGAGCCGCAGAGAGCTCGCCGCCGTAGATGCGCATGTCGTCCAACGCGCCGGAGAAATGGTTTTGCGGCCCGAGACCAATGAACAAAGGTTGCGTGTTCGTAAGGTCGTAATCGGAGTCGTCGTAGGACGCGGAGGTGGCGGTGAGCTTCCCGTCGACGTAGAGCTTCAGGCAGCCGCGTGCCCGCACGGCGACTACGTGCTTCCACCCCGAGCCGAGGTCGTCATCGTAGGAAACATTCTTCCCCGCTTCCATGGCGTAGACGCGGCCGGCCTCCGGAGGATCGTCGGGATCGTACCTGCCATGACAGTCTGAAGTGCCGTGAAAGAGCTTGCCTTGATACACGGCCATGCATGGGATGCGACTCCAGGAATAACCGTCGGCCGGCGACCAATCCCGGTTCGTGACGAACCTTCGGAGCAGTGTCCAATCCTGACCTTTCTCGTACCGGTAGACTTCGGCCTTCGGAATCACGCCGGCGTACAGCTTACCGTTGTAGACCCTGAGGTCGTTGATCTCGTTAATCTGATATTTCTCCGTGGAGATACCTACCTGACCGCAGTCGGTCCATCGGCTGCCGCCTTCATATCGCAGAACCTTGCCGAGCGGCCATGTGCCGGCATAGAGGTGGCTATCGTAGACCTTTAGCGTGTGCACCTGCGTCGTCGCAAAAGGATTCGTGCCAATCCGCGTCCATTCCTGGCCGCCTTCGTAACGGAAGAAGCTGCCGTGCGATGCCCCGTAGAGATGGCCCCGGTAAATCATGAGGGTGTTCAGCCGGTGTTCATTCCCAACCTGGCCACAGAAGGTCCAACTCTTGTCGCCGTCGTACCGATAGCACTTACCGGTGTCGTCGCCGGTGTAGAGCGAGCCTTTGAAAGACGCCATCGAGAAGACACGGAACCCCTGGCCGAAGCGGCCGCAGTCCCGCCACTGCTTGTCTCCCTCGTAACGGTATACATGAGTGGGTCCGCTGATCCCTTTGATGGCCTTATCCCAATCCCAAACCCCGGAGCCGGCATAAAGGTGGCCCTTGTGGACGATCAGCGACATGACGGACAACGTGAGCGGATCAGTGCCCAGGCGCCCGCAGTCCACCCAGTCCGTGCCACCCGCATAACGAAAGACGCGGCACGCGTCCTCCGGCCGCGAGGCATCCGCGATGGAGGCATAGAGCTGGTTCTTGTATACCGTGAGGGCGCTGACCAGCGGATTGCTCTTCCAGGGTTTGCCGCAGTCGAGCCAGGAGCCGTTGATGCCGTTGTCGATGCCGAAGTGAATGTGCTTGGCATCGCCCACCGAACTGTACGCGGGCGAATTGCCGGCGATCCCGAGATTCAGGCCTCGCCGATGGTCCGCATCGTACTTGGTCAGGACGTCTCCGATGACGGTGCGCAGATCCTGTTCGACATTGACCCAGGCGGATATGGAGAACGGCTGGGTTCCGAGGCGAAGGGCGTCATGATGCTTCACCTCGATTACGGCGTCCACGCCATTGAACGATGCCGCGCCCTCGGGGCGGCCATCCCGTCCGGGGATGAACCGGACGTTGCTCCCGTGCCCATGATGCGAGCCGGCCGAGTCGCGGCAATGGCCGTCGAGCGTCCAATGCGCGATCAGCCGGGGCCACGCGTTCCCCTGTGCAGCACCGGCCAAGGCGGCAGATCCGGCGCCGGCGAACGCCGCGCCAAGCAGGTCCCTGCGAGTCATCCTGGTTGTCCTCCCGCGGTAGGATTCTTACCGTTCAAAAAATGTATTTCAGTCCTAACTGTAGGATGCGCGCGCTGCCGGCGGACAGGATGGCGCCGGCGGTAGGCGAGGCCAAGCGGGTTACAGGTGCTCCGAAGTTAGCCCGATTCAATGCATTGAAGCCCTCCGCACGGAGTTGGAACAAATGATTCTCGTTGATCTGGAAATCCTTGAATAAACCCAAATCGAGGTTGACCAGACCCGGACCCCGCAAGACGTTGCGACCCAGACTTCCGAATGTGCCGATCGCATTGGGCGCGAAAGCGCGCACGTTAAAATACTGGGCCAGTTTCTCGGCTTTTGGACGGTCCCCAGGCAAGCGCCAGTCCCCGATCCCGTTCGGCCGGTCCGCGCCAACGCCAGTCCGGGAGTTGTCGGTTCCCGTGATGACGTTGAGCGGCATCCCCCCCTGGAGCGTCAGGGCGCCCGTAATCTCCCAGCCGTTCAGCAAAAGACCCGTCCCGCGACTGGAGGTGAATTTCGGGAGGTCATAGATCCACGACGCAACAGCCCTGTGCCGCACATCCTGGTTCGCCCGCGCGTAGTCGGCGAAGTGATTGTTGGGATCCTGCGTGCTGCAGGCGTCGCCGTCGTCGCACCAGGACATGGTATTGCTCCACGCGTAATTGGCCATGACGGTCAGACCCCGGCTGTACCGCCTCTGGACCGCAACCTGCAATGAATTGGACTTGCGAGTGGCATCCGTACTGAAGAGCAAGCCTCCTGTGTAATACGGCGCCCACGGGCGGCGCGCGTTCGTGTTCTGCACCGTGGACAGAGGGGCTCCGCTGGCGTCCGTCCCCGGAAGGTACCTGGCGGTGTTGAACGGCTGCATGTTCCAGTACCCGATGCCGTGCATGCCGACGTAGGAGACAGCGAGCTTTGTATGAGGCGTCAGTTCCTGATCGATGGTCAAGTTCCACTGCTGCGAGTATCCGTTGCGGTAATCGAGAGAGTTGGGATAGAACTCGGCAGGGAACAGCGGCGACAGGTCGTACGGCACTCCGGGCTTCCATGAAGGAAAGGGATCAACGCGGCCCTGAAACGGATTGGTGAAGCTGGCCGGGTAGGTCAGACTGGCGATCATGACGAACGGCGGAGTCTGCGTGCTGTTGCTGACCATTTGCAGATCGACCGGCACGTTCGTGATGGCGAACCCGCCGCGCAGCGCCGTCTTGCCGCGGCCGAACAGGTCATAGGCGAAGCCCAAGCGCGGCCCGAGTACACCGCAGGTCCCCCAATGATTGAAGCCTCCACGTTTGGGCATGCCTTCGTCCCCGACGAACAGCATTCCCGGCGGAGCCGTCGGAAAGACCTTGGATCGAACGCCGGTCGCGAAGTTCTCGGGAGTGTAGAAGGCAAGCTGGCCGGTAGTGTCCTTGGGATTGGCGCTGAATTCGTAGCGGAAGCCGAGGTTGAGGGTCAACCTTCGTGTTACTTTGAAGTCATCCTGGGCATAGCCGACCAGCGCATAGTTGGTAACCTCGTAACCTGTAGGTGAACGCTGGCTGTAGGAAGCGGGAAGCCCGAGGAGATAATCGCCGAGCGCGTTCCCCGTCAGCTCCCCGCTGAAAGAGAAAGCGCCATTGGTGTTGTAGCCTCCCCAATTGCCGTCTCGTCCCCGGCGGTAATCGCCGCCGAATTTCAAGGTGTGACGGCCATGGATCACGCTGTGGGAATCATGAAAGATGAAGGTTTCTCCCTGAAGATACTTCTGATACTGGCGGCTGGTTCCGACGCTGAAGTAGCCTGCGATGCTGGTGCCGGGTAGCGTGCTCGATGGCGGAATCGGATTCGTCTGGAAACCGAGGTCGCGCTGCGAGATCGGATTGTCCTGGAAGAAATCCTGAACGATGATTGAACGCTGCGCGGTCGCGCGGAATTCGTTCAGCATCGTCGGGCTGATGACGTATGTGTGCGAGACCGAGAGATTGTTGGTGGTCCGGTCGCGCCCCCGTGCGAAGCCCGGGAAGGCTGAATAGGCTGATAAGGTGGGTCCCGGCGTCGTCACCCCGCGAACGGAGATGCGGGACTTACCGGTGAAGGAGTGATCGGCTTTGAAGACGCCCTGGTTGTAAGAATCCCGTGCCGGAAAGGCGAAGACGTATCTGCTCTGGCTCGCATTGGCCTCCGGGATAAAGGTAGATAGGATTCGTTGTGCGGTTGGATTCAGTCTGCTGGCTGGAATTCGGTTGCCCGGGAACGCTGTTCTCGTGACTGGGTCAAGGAGAGGCGTTGCGAGGCTCGAAAAGTCGCCATTTCGCTGGGCGGCCGTGGGGACAATCGACGTGGAAGGAGAATTCCCCAATCTTCCCCGAAATCCTTCGTAGCTGACGAAGAAGAAGGTTTTGTCCTTGATGACCGGACCGCCCAATGCAGCGCCGAACTGGTTGAATTGATACTTGTTCGTGGTGGGTCCGCCGAAAAAGTTTCTCGCGTTCAACTTGTTGTTCCGGATGAACTCCCACAACGACCCATGGAACTGATTGGTGCCCGATTTGGTTACGGCGTTGATCACGGCGGCGCCCTGTCCGTACTCGGCCTTGTAGGCGTTGGTCAGAATAGTGAACTCTTCAATGGAGTCGGGCGGCGGATACCGGTTGGGCCAGTGATAGTAACTTTCATCGGCGAAGTTGGCTCCGTCGAGCTGGAAGTTATTGTGCGCATTCCGATTTCCGTTCACATAAAGAAGGGAGCCTTCCCCGCCTCCGGCCGGTATGCCTCCGCTCACGACGCCGGGCATCAGCGCCGCAAGCGAAAGGATGTTGCGGCCTGCCAGCGGGATGTCTTTGATCCGCGCCGAATCCACCGTGTACTTCACCTCGGAGATGTTGGACTCCACGATGCCGGCTTGCCCGCGGACCGTCACCTCCTGCACCACGTCCCCAATCGCGAGCGTGACGTCGTTGCGCGCGGACTGATCCAACGAGAGGACGATGCCGGCCTGGACATAGCGGCGGAATCCGCTCGCCTGCACCTCTAGGCGATATTCACCGACCGGCAGTTGCAGAAACTGATACTCACCGGCTGTCGACGCGAGGACGTTCCTCCTCAATCCGGTTGCTTCATGGATGAGGATCACCTGCGCTCCTGGAAGGATAGCGCCCTGTTGGTCCTGAATGGTTCCGGAGAGACGCGCGCCGGCGAGCGCCGTTTGGCACGAGAGAAGAACAACGCCCAGCGTAATGCGCGTGGGACTAAGAATTGACATCTCGTCACCCCCTGCCCTCTGATTTCCAGTGGCCTACGCCTGCGCAAAATCAGAGACGGAAAGTATGTCATGGCAAACGCCGGGATGTCAATCATTCTTGAGAATTCTCAGAATTCTATTGCGACAGACCTTCAGAATCGTCTAAAACTAGAAGTGTGATGAGGAGCCGCTACGAAGAGATCGCGCGGATGGCGGGCGTGAGTCTGGCCACAGTTTACCGGGTGATGAATCGACGCGGGCAGGCAAACGTCCGCGCTGCCACGGGGGAGCGAGTGCGCGCGGCAGCCGGCAAGCTCGGAATTAATGGTCGTGCCAATCCGAAGTCGAAGCTACTTGCGTTTCTGATGGGAAACAGGAATGTGCTGCATCCGTTTCATTCCCGTATTTTGGCAGGGGCAGAGACGCAGTGCATGCGATCCGATTACAACTTAGTGATCCTATCCGTGCATTACTCCTGCAGCGTGAACTGGAAGAAACTTCACCTTCCGCGCATGTCCCAGTTGCGCGACATCGTGGATGGTTTCATCGTGGTGGGCGAGAATTCCCAAAATCTGCTGGACTTGCTGGCTCATACAGGATTGCCATGCGTAGTGCAAGGAAACAGCGTGCGCGACCCATGGCGCAGCGGGGAATACGACACGGTGTATTTCGACGACATCAAAGGCGGCAGGCAAATGACGCGCTATTTGCAGTCGCTTGGCCACCGGGACATCTGGTTCATCGGCAACCGGCAGTCCGCAACCTTTGACCGAACCTACCAGGGTTACGAACAAGCGATGAGTGAAGCCAGGTTGGTTCCGCGCAGCGAGGGATTCGACGCCGGCCATCGCGAGGTAGGATACCTGTCAACGCTGGCGCTACTCGACCGCGGCGAGCCAGTGACCGCGATTTTCGCGGGTTCGGATCCGACGGCTGTCGGGGTTTATCAGGCTCTTCGCGAAGGTGACAAGCGCGTGCCCGACGACATCAGTGTGGTAGGCTTCGACGATATTGAAGCGCGAATGCTTCAGCCGCCGCTGACGACGGCGCATATCTATCTGCAGGAGATTGGAAAGAAGCTGGCGGAGTTGGTGCTGAAGCGTATTGCAGACCCGAACCTTCCCCGGCAAGAGGTGTCCATCCATACCGAGATCGTGCGACGCGAATCGTGTCGACACGTGTTTCCGCAGGCGGAACTGCATCGAGCCGGAACACCGTCCGCTCGGCGGGAAACTGAGCGCTGATGCGTGTGGGCTCGTAACAGCTCACAAGGCGAAAGAGAAACTTGCCGTCCCGCAGACGCACGGCGGCAAAGTAACCGACGCTCTTGCGCGTCGGATGATGGTACACAATAGGATCCTTGATTTCCGGCGGAACCCACATGCGGCAGCGCGATCCTTGCTGCTGAAAGTGCACTTCGTCCAGAGCCCACAGGTCCACTGTATCGTCCGCCATTAGCTTCCGGAGTTTTTTTTATGCTTCTTCTGCC
>Ga0187893_10009717_pt1 | contig 14678 bp, 10 predicted proteins | sample MA1701074metaG_FD_139574 | JGI IMG/M metagenome (GOLD analysis project Ga0187893, IMG submission 139574) | White microbial mat communities from a basaltic lava cave in the Kipuka Kanohina Cave System on the Island of Hawaii, USA - MA170107-4 metaG ...
ATCGGCATTCACATTAATATTCTTCCCCGTGGTTATCGCAGGGTATATGTAAGAGACGTTCCTTATTATTACTATGGCGGTACATATTATCGTTCCGGCCCTTCTAATGATTACGAAGTGATAGATGCGCCATTAGGTGCTTCAGTGCCTGAATTGCCAAACGGCGCCAAAGTAGTTGTGATCAATGATCAGAAATATTATGAACTGGACGGTACTTATTACAAAGAAGAAATAAAAGACAATGATGAGATATGGTACACTGTTGCAGGCAAAGACGGGAAGATTAATACTGATGAAGAATATACAGAAGACGGCCCAATCATCGGTGACATTGTAGATGAACTGCCCGCAGATTGCAGAACTGTTACTGTCAATGGCAACAAATATTATGTTTCTCCCGATGATGTGTATTATGAAGAAGTGGCCGGCCCCAACAATACCACACGGTATAAAGTCGCAGGCAAATAAGTCAGCTTGGCTTATTATGGAATATTTCACTAATCCCGGCAGTATCGCCGGGATTTTTTTGTGACGGTCCTCTAAAAGTGCAGCACCGCTTCCCGATAGGTATCGGGTGAGAAAGAGAAGGAGATAGAGGCCGTATCTTCGCAAACGGAAAACATTCATACAAACAATCACAAACATTTTCCTATGTCAACGATTGCCAAACAATACGACGCTATTAAATACAAAACACCAACCGGCAGCCAACTCACCTGCAAAGGATGGATACAGGAAGCCGCCTTAAGAATGCTGCTCAACAATCTTAATCCTGAAGTGGCCGAACGTCCCGATGATCTTATTGTATATGGCGGAAGAGGAAAAGCAGCAAGAAACTTTGAAGCATTAGACAATATCATTAAAGCTTTAAAAGTATTGGAGAATGATGAATCGTTGCTGATACAAAGCGGCAAACCTGTTGGCATATTGAAAACACATAAGGATGCACCACGTATTTTAATAAGCAATTCACAACTGGTACCCAAATGGGCCAACTGGAAACACTTTGATGAGCTTGAACAAAAAGGATTGATCATGTATGGGCAGATGACGGCCGGCAGTTGGATATACATCGGCTCACAGGGGATTGTACAAGGCACTTATGAAACTTATGCTGCAATCGCTGATAAACATTTTGGTGGTACTTTAAAGGGAACATTAAATGTAACTGCTGGTCTTGGCGGAATGGGCGGTGCTCAACCATTGGCTATTACGATGAATGATGGAGTGGCTCTTATTGCCGAAGTAGAACTATGGCGCATTGAAAAAAGAATTGAAACAAAATATTGCGATATATGGTTTGAAAATATTGATGATGCCATCAATCGTGCACTCGAAGCAAAACAAAATGGTGAAGCTATTTCTATTGCAGTACTCACTAATGCCGTTTGCCTGCTCGAAAGGTTGATTGAAAGAAATATCGTGCCCGATACACTCACTGATCAAACATCTGCACATGATCCATTGATAGGATATGTACCGCATACCATCAATAACACGCAGGCCAATATTATGCGGGTAGAAAATCCGGATCAATATCTTGAACTGGCTTATGCAAGCATGAAACGTCATGTGGAATTAATGATCGAATTGCAGTCCCGCGGCGCCATCACATTTGATTATGGAAATAATTTAAGGGCCCGTGCAAAAGAAGCAGGTTTGGAAAATGCATTTGATTATCCCGGTTTTGTTCCGTCATACATTCGTCCTTTGTTTTGTGAAGGCAAAGGCCCGTTTCGCTGGGCAGCATTGAGCGGCGATCCCAATGATATTGCTATTACAGATAAAGTGATTGCTGAAATGTTTCCAAACAATAAAGGATTACAACGCTGGTTAAGATTAGCAAAAGAAAAAATTGCATTCCAGGGATTGCCTGCAAGAATCTGTTGGCTTGGACAAGGTGAAAGAGAAAAAGCAGGTCTTGCATTTAATGACCTGGTAAGAACCGGAAAAGTAAAAGCGCCAATTGTTATTGGAAGAGATCATCTTGATACAGGCAGTGTAGCTTCTCCCAATAGAGAAACAGAAGCGATGCTTGATGGAAGTGATGCTGTCGCCGATTGGCCAATATTGAATGCATTGGTAAATACGGCCGGTGGTGCATCATGGGTTTCGCTGCATCATGGCGGCGGGGTAGGCATGGGCTATAGCATACATGCAGGAATGGTGATCGTAGCCGATGGAACTGATGATGCAGAACAAAGATTGAAAAGAGTTTTAAGAAACGATCCGGGAATAGGAGTGATACGACATGCTGATGCTGGTTATGATTTAGCCAAAGAAACATTAACAACAAACGATCTTGACTTCACTAAACGACTTTTATAAGCAGCTCCTTCGGATAGTTTTAAACAGGCCGGTTACTCCACAAAAACTTTCAGCACCACATCTTTCTGATCTTTCCGTGTTATTCTAAGTAAATAAATTCCCTTGCTCAATCGCCCTGCAGGAATTTGATTGCTGATATCGTCCAGTTTCATTTCATACACTCTTTGTCCCAGCATATTTATCACCTGCAATGTTGCAGCTTCAAGCTGGTTATCGGAAAGAATTGTTATGGCTTGATATGGGGAAGCGGGATTGGGATAAACAATAAATTCAGCTCCTTCAAAATAATAAACGGTCTCAACTGAAGAATAAATGATCCCCCCGCCTGTTAATTCAAGTTTTGTCCTGTAAATATTTAACCCCTTCGTTAAAGACAGATCGGTGAAATTGATTTGCAAAGAAGATGGATTTGTGATCTGCTGAAGAGTGACATAATCAGTTCCATCAAACTTTTCGAACACGATCTTACTTATGCCATATAATGTGCCCAGTGAAAGAGTAAGATCGGCTGCGTTATCATTTAACAATGCAAGAAAATAACGGATATAACATTCAACTCCCTGTGCCGCATAATTGAAAGTGTAGCTTTTTACTCCTTCTTTATTGCCTATAATCGGCGCTACAGAATAATGAAGCGATGGATTACTTGTTTTCGAAAGCAACAAAAAACTATCTGCGGTGATGGTGACGGGTTCAAGATATTTGTTGCCCAATTTATAAACCCTGTAATTGGTAACAGTTGGCAATTTGTTCCAGTAAAACAAAAATGAATCAGGACAATTGAAACCGACAGCAGCACTCGTTTTGTTTGCAATGGAAAATGTATCGCTGACAAAAACATTTGAACCGATTGTCATTCTAAGTAAAGCAGTGGTGGTAACTGAAGGAACATTCCAGTAGAAATGCCCCTCGCTAAGATTAACTGAACTTTGAATTTGCTGCCAGGTATTTCCATCGGTACTGTATTCAAGCAATCCTGCCGCAGCGTTGAATGAAGACTGCCACCTTATGTTATTGTTTACTGCGGGAAAAATAAAATCGCTTGCTAAGGGAAATTGCCATTCAAATTTATCTATTGAATCAAGCTGCCATGCAATATGAAAACTCTGTGATGCAGCAGTAACATTAAAGCCGGTTATTTTTAATTGATAATTGCCAGGCAGAGGATCAACAATAGTAATTTGCTCAACATTATTCAGTGTATCTTTTTTTCTCTTTGCGGTTTGATTCAGTGAATCAATATGCGGAAAAGAATTCAAAACCCAGGGCTGCCATATTTGACCAGAAGATGTTTCTATTAATTCAAGGTCAAGATCATTGACCAATGCCTTTGCTGCATTGGGGTTTGCAGGCGGATCATTCCAAACCAGTGTGGCTTTTAACTTCCTGGTTCCGGTTGGCACACTGATATTGAAAGTTTGTATAGCAGAATTCGAAACAGCGCCGCCAAAAAATCTGTTAGCATGCAAAGTTTTCATTGCATTGTTTGCATTCAAAGCGCCAAATCCATTTTTATAATCTGCTTCCACATTGCCAACATCATCAGCGCTGTTGATAAGAATTGCTTTTGTCAGTGAATTTGCAGGCAATACGCCATTCATTTGCTTGTATGCATGCAGGAGCAGCAATGCGGTTCCTGAAACCAATGCAGCAGCGCCGGAGCTTCCGTCTTCTCCAAAAGCTACCAATTCCGGTTTTATTCTGCCATCATGTGCAGGACCTTTTGAGCTTAAAGCAGCAACTGCAGAAAAAGAGTCTGTAGCGCCGGCAGTAAGAATGTTTTTTGCCATTTTAAAACTGCCTGTAAGATTTGCAAAGCCATTTAAACCCGAATAAACTCCTGCAGCAGCAGCAGACCCACCCGAATTGCCTGACGAAAAAACATGAAGCAATGAGGAATTTGTTATTGCACTCTCATCATAAGCGGCTGCATCCGATCCATAATAATTTTCAATACCTACTCCATAAGAATGATTTTGTACCGAAATATTGTACTGCTGGTATGATGAGTTTGACCCAGGCAATAAAACTTCAAAGCCTGATGAGCTGATGGTAGCGCCCCACGCCACACCTTTACCCAAATGCCAGCTATTGCCGGCTCCGCCTATCATTGTTGCCATGGCAGAAGCATGTAAACTAAAGATATTTGAAGAAAGATTTGTACTAAGAAATCGTCCTTTGAAATCTATATCGGTAGTATCGGGTTTATCTTCTTTTACTGATACAACAATGCCATCGCCATTTACTGCCGGAAAATTACGATGGGCAAGATTTATCTTATTGATTGAAAGATCAAGATTACCGACAATCAGTTCCTCTTTTGTTATCCTGTTTCCTTTTTCAACAAAGATTACTTCAGGCACCGGCAAAAAAATGGAATTCAGCTCTTCAACCGTGGCGGATATTTTATAAATAGTAAAACCCCGTGATGCAAATAATTTCTGAAGATTGTAAACAGGTTTAAAGAACGCTGCCGGTATCTTATCATCCTTAATGGTTATTGTAAATACAAATTTATCAGTGGTTTTAGCGCCTCTTATTTCATTTAATAAAACCGGTGAAAGCTTGTGGCGGTTATTCACCTGGGCATTGGAGTAATGTGTAATACACAAAGCAGTAAACATGAATATAATTGTAACAAAACAAACATATCTTTTGCTCCGGCAAATAGTTTTCATCTGCTAAAAATATTGATTTCCCGGTACTCAAAACTATCAATGCCTGATCTTGCCCAGAATAAAATAAGTTTTAAAAAAAGTGGTAAAACATTTGTTAGTGTTTCAAAAAATCATTTACTTTTCATATTGAAAATACCTACCTGTGTTTATCTAAAAAATCACATTGTTTAACACACTAAAACAAACCCACATGAGAAAAATGATGAGACCATTAGGCCTTCTGCTGATTGCAGCCTTTGCAATAACATCTTGCAAAAAAGAAGCAAAAGTCGCCGACGAAAAAATTTCCGGTGAAGTATTGACGCAAATTAAAAACCTCGGGTTCAGCACAGCCAATGTGCAGAAAGTAGAGGAAGGTTATCTTGTAGAAGGAGATATAATCCTTACTCCCGATCGTTTAAATGAACGCCCCTCTTCGCCCAGGCTCAGAATTGCTGAAGTGGAGCAGTACCACACTTTCAATCTTGTGAGTGTTTCCGGCACCCGCAACATTACCATTAGCACCAGCGGTAACGTAAACACGAATGTATCAAATGCCATTAACGCTGCAATTGCCCGGTACAATGCTGAAAATTTGCAAATAACCTTTTCAAGAGTTTCCAGCAACGGCAATATCAACATCAGGATCGTAAATGGAGGTGGCTATATTGCTTCTGCAGGTTTTCCGTCAGGCGGCAATCCTTATCCTGAAGTTAAATTCAACCGGCAGTATCAAAACTACAGTTCCGGTTTTGTAACAACAGTTATTGCTCATGAAGTTGGTCATTGCATTGGGTTTCGTCATACCGATTATATGAACCGCAGCTATAGCTGTGGTTCTGGTGGCAACGAAGGCCAGGAGACCACAGGCGTAGGCGCTGTGCATATTCCGGGCACTCCCACCGGACCTGACAGCGCTTCCTGGATGCTGGCCTGCCTCAGCAGCACAACGAACCGCCCGTTCAATTCGAATGATAAAACAGCATTGAATTATTTGTATTAAGCAAGCTTTGATTTAATCAATAAAAAAAGCTCCGTTATAAGCCGGAGCTTTTTTATTCTTTACCGGAAAGAACTATCGCTTTCTTCTTTTAAAAAACCTTTTCACTCAAGTTTGTCTTCAAAAGGAGGCATACAAAATTTTTGCACGATGGATTTTCTTTGCTCTTCAACTTTAGCTCACTTTCATCTCCTCCGGGAAGCGAAAGACTTTGGCATTAGGAAATTTCTGAAGGGGTGGGTTTAGCTATTCAAAGACGGGGGTTGACATTAAGAATGAAAGTTTATATTTTTAAGAGTTTAACAGCAAAAAAGAATCTAATATTTTTTGTTATGCTTGTAAAATCTATGAATCCTTTTGAAATTACCAGGGAGATCAAAAAAGAGTATGCCACGCTTTACAACACCACAATGAAACGGCTGGAGGAAGAATATACCCGGGAAAGAAGGCGATGGAAAGTTGATAAAACAAGTGAATATCCTAAAGTTTATTGCATTAAAACAGCCGGCAAAAACAACTGGATACTCATTTTAAGAAAAGCACTCTACATTCATAAGTTCGAAAGTCAAGCGGACATCAACGTTATTTCCCTCGTTTATTATTACGGCAAAAAAGGTCTCGAAGTGTTTTGCTGTACCACTGCAGAGATGATCGGCGTTTATTATGGACATTTTTTCAACCGTTACAATGAAAGAATGAACCTGGGGTTGTCAGAACCGTTAAGCCTCGTTAAACAATACTTCATAAAAAATTGCAGTGGAGCGTATCAATTGTCGCAAAAAGGCCAGCGCTTTTATGCTATCAAATTTTGCAACGAAGGAATTGAATTAGGAGAAATTTTGGCCGACAGTAAATGGATGGTAATGAAAACATTTGTAAGCAGAGACCTTTTGCGGCCTGATCAGGATGAAGAAGAAAAGGAATTGATTGCTCAAATGAAATCAGAAATTGAAATCGGCAAGAAAGGAGTACCACTTAACGAAGGCCGGTTGAGAAGTAACATACTTGCCCTGCAGGTGATGAAAAGCCAGCAAGGAAACGGGGTGAATTGAGCTGCAAATTTCGAAGTATTGTGACGTCCCGGCATTCATTCAACCCTATTTATTTTTACGGCAATCTAAGACTTTCGGCCCCTCTCGTTATAACACAATAATTCCAAAAGATTCCAAACCTCATTGCCTTCATCGCTGCACAGCGAACTGAACCCTAATCCCGATAGCTATCGGGACGACGCAAGGAACGCCCATCCGTGCATTACCGCTGGTAACAAAAAACCCACACTCACTTCACTCCTCATCATTCAATTTATAAAATCCGTTATCTTTAGTTATACCTCATTAAACATTGCTTGTATGAAAAAAAAGATTAATCAGACTAACACTTCTGCTATTGATCAAAACAACAATGCTGATAACATCCCTTTCAAAAGCAACAGCATCAACCGCCGGAAATTCGTTAGCATGATGGCTACTACTGCAGCAGCATTTACCATTGTACCGCGGCATGTATTAGGAGGCAAAGGTTACGTGGCGCCCAGCGACAAGATCACACTTGGTTATATCGGTATGGGCACACAGGGAATAAGAGAACTGCTTCCCATGCTTGCTGTGCCCGAAATACAGGTGGTAGCCGTATGCGATCCCGGCAAAGAAGCAAGAGCCTACAAAGACTGGAGCAAAGAAGGCTTGAAGAATGAGATCAGGAAGACTATTCAAAAACATGATTGGCAGCCCGGCGGCGATAACACTGTACCCGGCGGAAGAGACAATGGCAAATCAATCGTAGATACCTACTACAGCAATGTTCGCGGTGATAAACAATTTAAAGGATGCACTGCTTATGAAGATGTACGTGAAATGTTTGCCAAAGAAAAAGACATGGATGCAGTTAAGATCATCACACCCGATCACCTGCATGGCATTCTTTGCATGGCTGCATTAAAAAGAAACAAACATGTACTGGTGCATAAGCCGCTTGCCAACCGTTTGACAGAAGGAAAGAAAGTAATTGAGATGGCCAAAAGCAGTAAAGCTATCACACATCTCATTCCATGGGATTCAAACGGATCAATGGAAACCGTAATGAAATGGATATCCGCAGGAGCTATTGGTAATTTAACCGAAGTTCATAATTGGACAAATCGTCCGGTATGGCCGCAATATCCCGATATACCTGCCGACAAGCCACCCGTGCCCGAAGGATTCAACTGGGATCTTTGGCTTGGCCCCGAAGCAGATCGTCCTTATCATCCCAATTATACACACATGGTATTCCGCGGCTGGTACGATTTCGGCGGCGGCTCCATGGCCGATATGGGGCATTATAGCTTATGGACTGTATTTAATGCATTGCAGTTAACATCTCCCGGGATCATCATTCCCAATCGCAGTCATGTTTGCGGTTTTCGGGGAGAGACACCTTACCGAATCAATAATGACTTTTCATTTCCTATGGCAAGTATGGTAAGGTTTAAATATCCTGCCAATGGTAATCGTGGCCCTGTAGAACTTTGCTGGTACGATGGTGGCATGCGACCGCCAACGCCAATGGAATTATTGAATGAAAACAAAGAACTGCCGCAGGAAGGAATGATGTTCGTAGGCGATAGTGGAAAGATACTTGCCGGCTTCAATATTCAAAACCCAAAGATCATAGCAGGCAAAAAAATAGAAGAGCCATCAACCGCTGCTGACCAGCGCAGCCAGGTGCAAATGACAACCGAAGCATTGCCGCTATTTGTAAATGCCATCAAAACAGGCAAGCAATATCCCGGCAACTTCATGGAAGCAGAAGCCATCACCGAAGCAATCAATCTGTATGCACTGGCCCTGCGAAGCAACCGCATATTAAAATACGATGCATCAAAACAACAGATCACCAATGCACCCGACGCTAATAAGTGGTTGAGTCGTGAGTATAGGGCAGGGTGGAAGCCGGAAGAGATTTAACCCCTCAACCCCGCCGCGGCGGGAGATAAAATAGCTTCGCCGGCAAACGTCGCAAAATACATGGTGAAAGGAATAGATGCTGCGAAGCAAGTAAAGCCCTCTCCCCGAGGAGAGGGTTGGGGTGAGGCGATACACATGCACAGATCATTGATTGTTTTAAAACGCAACGCTTCTTAGTAAGGGCCTCTAAAAATTCAGGAAACTTCCAGCGCCTTCAGTTCCGTTGCATAACACGAAGCGGAGTCTCTATCCTTCCACTACGAAAAAGAAAACGGCCTTCAATCTGTTGGAGTTTTTTGTGCGCAGGCCCGGAAAAAAGGCGGAGCATTCTTTTTTCCTTGACCTTTTTTGTTACTTTTTTGTGTCAAGACAAAAAAGTAAATAACGAACTTAGAAGTGAAATGCGTAAACACTGATCCATTCTTAAAAATAATTCATCATGAAAAAAATAACCCGCCGAACCTTTATAAAAAAAACCTCTGCAGCCGCAGCCGCCACCTGGGCTTTATCCCAACTGCCGCAACAACTATTCGCTCAAAGCAAATACGCCGATATACCCATCGGCTTTCAAACATGGGTAGTAAGAAACATGCTGGGCAAAGATTTTGCCGGCACATTAAAGATGGTAGCAGGCCAGGGTTACCAGCTTGTTGAGATGTGCTCGCCCAAAGGATATGCCGGTCTTGGTTTTGGCTCGCTGGTAAATATGAAACCCGCCGATTTGCGCAGCATTATTACCGATGCTGGTCTTAGCTGTCCAAGCTGCCATTTTGGTTCCGGCGAATTGTTTAATGACCTCGATGCCCGCATTGAATGGTCGCAGCAGTTAGGGCTTACACAAATGGTATGTTCCACTTTTTGGCTGCCAAAAACTGCCACACTAAATGATTACTATACTGCTGCCGATAAACTCAACAAAGCCGGTGAGAAAATAAAAAAAGCAGGCATGCAGGCCGCTTTTCACAATCATGATTTTGAATTTGTAAAACTCGAAGGCCAGCTTATTTACGATGCATTGTTAAGCCGTTTCGATCCTGACCTTGTTAAGCTGCAGTTTCAAACACAGGTCATCGTGCATGGTTACAAAGCCTCCGATTATTTTACCAAATACCCCGGCCGGTTTATTTCTGCGCATCTGTCAGACTGGACGGCCGATAAAAAAGAAGCAGCCGTTGGCAAAGGCATCATTGACTGGAAAGAATTTTTTGCCTCCGCCAAAACAGGTGGCGTAAAGAATTATTTTGTGGAGATGGAGCCTGATAAGTTTAAAGACAGTGCGGAGTATATAAAGGGGTTGTGATAACGTCATTATGACTGCGAGGAACGAAGCCATGTCATTGGCAGGCCGCAAATGAGTGTTGAAGTTTAAAGGCAATTGCTCGGCCAAAGCAATCTTACTAAAGTGAGGGAATATTATGTAGCCAGCGACAGTGCTACTACCATCGTCCTTTGCGCTCCGTTCATCTTCAGGCAATTCTAATCAGCTATATTTGTTTCAATCAAAAACGATATGACTGCCACCGAAGCCGCATTATGGGAAAAGATCAAACTGTTTCAATTAAATGAACCCGGCATTAATTTTAGTTTTGAGCAAAGACTGGTAAGAGAAAAACGCAGAGTAATTTATCAGAGTATAAAAGACACGTCCAAATTAGAAACAAATACGGTGGTATTCTTAATATGTTTTGTTCAAAATTCATTTGGTATTACATTCTTTCCGGCACTTTAATTCCCAATAATGACATTGCTGATGCAATTACATTAGCCGTCAACTCACTTATCTGCAAACGCAATTGTTTCTTTTCTTCTGATTCAGCATTTAAGACCGAATGGTCAGTGTAAAAAGAACTGTAAGATTTGGCTACTTCATAACTATAAATTGCGATCACCGACGGATTATGTTCCTGCAATGCCTGTTCAATTATTGTGGGATATTGCTCCAATAAAACAATCAATTCTTTTTCTTTCGGAAGTAAATCCCCAACTGCCAACTGCTGACTGCCAACTGCTCTTTCCTTTCTCAACATTGACCTGATTCTTGCATGCGAATATTGCACAAACGGGCCGGTGAACCCATGAAAATCTATACTTTCTTCCGGATTAAAGACCATTCTCTTTTTGGGATCAACTCTTAATAAAAAGAATTTCAACGCTCCTAATGCAATCGTATCATAGAGTTCGTTCAATTCGCCGGGAGCAAAATCTTTTACTTTTCCCAGCTCTTCTGTTTTATCTCTTGCTACTTTTTTCAGTTCTTCAATGATGTCGTCTGCATCCACCACATTGCCTTCTCTTGTTTTCATTCTGCCAGATGGAAGTTCAACCAGGCCATAGCTAAGGTGATAAATGCCATCGGCATAAGGTTTTTCTAATTTCTGCAATATCAGCTTCAGCACTTTCATGTGATAGTTTTGTTCATCGGCTATCACATAAATGCTTTGATCGTATTTAAATTCTTCAAACTTTTTATCTGCCAGGCCAAGGTCTTGTGTAATGTAAACGGATGTACCATCTTTTCGCAATACCAGTTTTTCATCAAGCCCGTCAGCCGTAAGATCAATCCATACGCTGCCATCTTCTTTTCTATAAAACACAGCTTTCTTCAATCCATCTTCTACAAATTCTTTTCCCAATAAATAAGTTTCACTTTCGAAATAATTTTTGTCAAAATCGCTTCCTATTTTTTTATACGTTTCATTAAAGCCTTCATAAACCCAGTTGTTCATCTTTTGCCAGAGATCTCTTACTTCGGGATCGCCCTGTTCCCAATCCTGCAGCATTTTTACAGTTGCCTGCATGATCGGTGCATTTCTTTCTGCTTCTTCTTTGGTTTGACCTTCTGCCATCAGCACCTGCATTTGTTTTTTATGCTCTTCGCCAAACATTACATAATAATCGCCTACAAAATGATCGCCTTTGATGCCCGTTGATTCCGGTGTTTTACCTTCGCCAAACTGCAACCAGGCTTCCATTGATTTGCAAATATGAATGCCTCTATCGTTAAGGATAGTTGTTTTAAAAACAGTATGGCCGGTTACTTTCAGAATTTCTGCAACACTCCATCCCAAAAAATTATTTCTAAGATGACCAAGATGCAATGGTTTATTGGTGTTGGGAGAGGAATATTCAACAATTACCCTATGTTCATTAGGTGGTTTATGCCCGATATCTTTATTAGCATAGGATAAAGAAAGGAAGTTTATCCAGTAGCTATCGCTGATCAGTAAGTTGAGAAACCCTTTGATGACATTAAAAGACGTGAAAAGATTGGGATTGTTTTTAATCAGATAATCTCCGATCTCTTTTCCCAATTGCTCCGGTGATTTTTTTAATTGTTTAACAAACGAAAAAAGCACCAGTGTATAATCGCCTTCAAACTCCGGTTTGGTTTGGTTAATTGTCAAATCCTCTTCTTTCAGATCAATTGAATACAGATCCTTTATAGCCTTTACTACAAGTGGTTTTATGCCGCTGACAATGCTCATCCTTTTTGCTGTTGATTTAGCTGCGAAATTACGGGGTGGATTTGGGATTTGATATTTGATATTTGGAGTTTGTTTCAATATATCTTTGCGCACCCATGCGTCGCCATTTATACAACGTAAGAGATTTTGTTTTACCGATCATAGATTTTTTTTATCCGCCCTTCAGAAGGCTGATGAACCTGCAAACATTCCGTTATGCCGCAGCAGGCGGTGGTAATACACTGCTTGGGTTTCTTATTTATTTTGTCAGCTATAAGTACATTTTGCAGGAAAAACAATTGCATCTTGGCTTTTACGCATTCAAATCACACGTAGCCGCTTTGTTCATTTCGTTTTTTATAACATTCGGCGTGGGATTCTTTATGTCAAAATATGTTGTGTTCAGCGATTCGAATATGAAAGGCAGGGTGCAGTTGTTTCGCTATTTCATGATCTGTATGTTCAACCTGGCATTAAATTATATTCTATTAAAAATATTAGTTGAAAGAGCTCATATTTATCCTGTATTTGCACAGTTATTGACCACTTCTATTGTTATTTTGTTCAGCTATCTTGCGCAACGACATTTTTCTTTCAAGGCAGGTGCAATGGAAGATGAGGTTACAGGCTGAAATCAATTGACTCCATTTTTACAGAAAGATCGCCGCTGCAATTGCTGCGAATAACTAATGATTGACTTAAAGGATAAATACCGATAAGCTGAATATCGTTGATCTGTCCTGCACTGCGAATGCCTTTCACCCATTCATGATTGAGCTGCTGGTTAACGGTGGTCTTTGCGCTGTCAATATAGGTATTAAGATCAAATCGTGTGTTCCTGCTTATTTCATTAATGATCCTGCGGCTGAATAGCCATTCCGATGTTTTCAGCAACGCATCTTTTGATTTAATGTCGAAATCAATATCTTTTATTTCGAGTATATGCGTTTGCTTGTCATAAACAGGTTTGCCGGTAAGATAAAATGTTCCGTTATCAGTACCCGAAAAATTTACTTTGATGATCAGCTTTTCACTTCCGGTTCCATACAAACGGCAATCCTGTATGATAAATTTCTTTTTTACCGGGCCTTTGCTAAAATCAAATTCTTTATTCGCTACATGTTTGTTTAAAATATTGCTTAATGAATCGTAGTTAAGCATTGCATCCAGGAAAATAGAAAAGCCCTGGTGCCTGCTGACAGGCCCAAGCGATGGAAGCAATGTCATGTATTCCGTTGGTTTTTCAAAACTAATAACAGGCTTTGCAGATAATCCCAGGTAAACATAAAGGGAATCATCTTTTGCATACAGATTGTTAATGCGCAACCGTTGCGGATTGATCTGCAGCCAGCCCATTTCATAAATGTTATAGACTTTATTCAACTGGTTCCATACCTGCTGAAACTGCGGCTTCAGATCAATGATACCATAGTTTCTTTCCATTGCGGCTTTAGCAGTATCGAGTTCTGTTTTCAATCCGTTCAAAACTTCTTTTGTAATATCCTGTCCCCAAAAGCATACTTCACATTTATCTAAGGACTGCGGTTCGTTTCTTTTGATCTGCAGTTTTATTTTATAATCAGGCTGAATGGAAATAGAATTGGTAAATGAAACATTCACTCTTCTTTCCGGTTCATCATAACCACAGCGGCAGGGAGCAGTCCAGGGAGAAACGGCAGCGCCGGCTACGCACACTCTTGTAGAACCAACGATCCTGTAATAACCCATAAATCCAAGGTTAAGCGAATTGCCATTGGCCTTCATCTGCAGCGGGCCGCGGCGAAAACTGTATTTATACCTTGTAGCGCATCCATCCTGTACCCAGCCATTAGGATAGTCGGGAGATGTGAACAATGTATCCACTTGCCCCTCGGCTAAATTATACAATGGCATCAGGTTTACCTGTATGGGAATATTGATCTCGGAATTGGGTAGTGAATCTAATTTAAAATTGCTGTTTGCAAGAGATGGCCTGTCGGGATTGATCTTATGAGAACAGGATGTAATGAAAACAGTCAATGTGGCTATAAAAAAAATTCCTTTTCCTTTCATCGGTTAAATTGTGGGGATAAAAATAACTAAAGAAAAGAAAAGGATTAATCGCTGGATTGTTAAGTTATGTTGACAGGTTGAAAAGTTGAAAAGTTTACAAGGGATCATACGAATCCTTTTCAACCAATTAACTTGTTAACTTGTCAGCCTATTGTGTCATTTCCTTATGTTGTGTCATGCTAAACCAGTTGCCACAACCGTCTGTCATGATGCATTCAATGCCATAAAA
>Ga0187893_10009718_pt1 | contig 14676 bp, 27 predicted proteins | sample MA1701074metaG_FD_139574 | JGI IMG/M metagenome (GOLD analysis project Ga0187893, IMG submission 139574) | White microbial mat communities from a basaltic lava cave in the Kipuka Kanohina Cave System on the Island of Hawaii, USA - MA170107-4 metaG ...
CGCGTTCTTTAGCTCCGGGTCGTTGTGATAGGCTTGCATTGTCATCCCTTCTCCTCCGGGTTAATGGCGTTACGGTATGCCCGTAGCGCCTTTTCTTTCCGACGCCCAAACCACCAGCGAACGACAATTTCGTTAGCTCGGGCTTCTACAAGCTGTTCGGCCTTTTCAGCGAAGGCCGCAAACGGCGCAAGCGCGGCCTCCAGCTCCTCGATAGCATTAGCGGCCTCGCGCATCAACTCGATCTCGCCCCACACGCCATCCTCAATGTCCTGCTCGGTGCGCGGAACATCTTTGGCGATTTTGGTTGCGGCGGCGCGCAGCCTTTTCGTCAGTCCGGCTCTCCCATCCATCTTCTCACTCATCCCTTCTCCTCCGGGTGGCTTTGCACAATAAGAGCCATCTGCACAAAAACCCGAGTTGCTGCACCGGCACGTCCGGCGCGCGCGTCACCGCAAAGCAAATTCCCATGGCACAGACGAAGGGCATCATGGAATTGCTTCCTTCATGGCCGCATCGCGCGCAGCGTTCAGTTCGGCCATGGCCGCATCTGATCCGCCGATGTCTGGATGGCATACGCGCGCGAGCAGTCGATACTGTGCATCCACCTGATCGCGCGTCGGCTTGCCGCCGTTGAGTTTTAGGATTTCGCGCCAGTGTTTTCCCGGAGGGGGCAACGCCTCAAACGCCGATAGTGCCCGCTCAAGCATGTCGGAGGCGCCCCACCGCTCGATTCCGCGGATCGCCTCTATGGTCTTGCCAATGGCGCGGAGGTTCTTCCACGTCTTGTCGTAGCGGTCGCAGGCGAACACCATCTGCTTGCCCGCCTTCTCAAAATAAACGGCGATGCCGGGGTCGGACGGCTCCGCTTGCCCGGCGTAAGGCAGGCCGTCTCGGCGCAACGGAATGTTGCTTGAGATCACCACATAGCGACCGCCGAGAAGGTGAACCTCGTTGGCGGCATGATCGCGCGCCTTGGCGAATGTAGTTTCAAATTTGCCGTACTGGCGCCGATGCGAAGGCGTGCGCGGCCAGCCCTCGGGCCAATAAAGGGGATAGGCTTCTGCGCTCGGCCGCGTCATCGTGGCACCACCGTTCCGTCCACTTTGCGCTTGAAGCGCTGCGTCAGCGGCCTCTCAGTCATCGCGGCCCCTTGATGCCCTGCGCGTCGAGATATGCGGCGAGCTCATCGGGCGTTATGCCGTGTGGATGATCTTCGACCACTTCGGCCTCCACCGCACCATTGCGGCGATCAAGGCACGCCGGCAACTCGGGATAGTTGGGCGCCGCGGGAGCTTGCGGGTAGCTATCCCCAAGCTCATCGCCCGCGCGCGGGCTCGATCCCTGCACGGCACCCATCGTTGGGCCAGATTCCTTGCCGTTGCCGGGATGAGGCGGCGGCGGTGTCACGTCTCGCATCGGCTGAGTATCCTCGACCTCCTCGCGGATATGCAGACCCTTGAGCACGTCGGCGAAGCCGTCGCGCAAGGCCCACGCGCGGGCGCGCATCTGCAACATGCGCTCGGGGTAGGTTACCCACGGCGTCGGCTGGCCGCCCTGGCCGCGCTTGCCCCAAAGGCCCGCGTTCTTGGCGTCGGCGACTGAGAAGCCACGCCTGATCGGCTCCGGCTCGCCCTTGCGCTTGATCTCGCACCAGGCCTTGCGGGCATCGCCAGCGCCATCAAGCCATTCCTTGATCCATTCGCATTGCCCCGAGCCGCGCACGAGCCCGATGGCGAGATCGCCCCAGATGCAGGGGCGGCCGTTGATCGAGGCAATTCCTTGCAAGGCGGCCATCGGCGGCACGCCCACCTCAAGGCCGTGCATTATGATGATGGCAGCGGTCTCCGGCGCCTTCACGTCACGCGGCGCCCATCCCGATTTTATGAGGTACTGCCCCAAGCGGTAGCATTCCTCGATGGAATGCGGGATAATGGCTTGGGGTCTGCCGCCCGAGACCAACTGCGCGGCCGTGGGGAGCTTGTTGCCGTTATTTTCGCTCATATCACCTTGGTTTCCTCTCTGACCTCGACTCCGGGCGCGGTCTTGCCCTCGCGGAACCAGCGCTTCACCGCCTTGTCGACCGCCGCCATGACTTCCGGCTCATCGATTACGGCGATAGCCGCCGTCTTGTAATTGACGATCACCGGCACCTTCGACTTGCGGGTTGAAGTGCGGCGCCCGCCCATGCCGCCGGCGCTGGCGCGGATCGAGATGGCGGCGGCGGCGCCTTCGCCGCCAGCCTCGACCGCCGCTCTCTTGGCCGCTTCCTGGGCCTGCTCCATAAACGGTTTCATCGCAATGCGGAGAGCGTCGACGGCATCAAACGCCTCGGCCAGCCACTTGCGAAACTTGTTCTGCACCGCCATCGCCGCCTCATCATGCGGCCGCTTCTCGGCAATCCGCATGTCGTCGAGCGCCTTATGCACCTGCATCAGCCGGTCTTTCAGGTTCGCCGCCTGGTCGCATTGGGTCTGCGTGGTGATGGTCTTGAAGGCCGCTGCGTTCTCGACCATGCTCTTGAGCTGATCGGTCAGGCCCTCGAGGGTATCGCTTGCTTGGAAATTCTCGCCAGGGGCGTCGTCGGGCCACTTGCCGGTCTCCCAGGCCTGCTTGAAGGCGGGATATGGGACAGGATGCCCGGCGAGGTAAGTCCAGGCCGCATAGGGGTCGCGGACGACGTTGGAGATTTGGCAAATCAGGGTCTCGTCGCCGGCGAGTTTGCCGTTTTCATCCTTGGGCTGCTCCATTGCGATGTAGGCCGGAAGCGCAATGCCGTTCTTGGCCTTGACGCGGAAGTAGCCGCAGCGCGGCTCGTCGGCGTGAATCGGGGCTTGCGGGCTCCCCGCGCCGTGTTTGAGTGCGGCATAATACCAGGCGAAAAGGGCATCTTGGCTGCTTGGCTCGCGCATCGTGGTTCACCTCTCTGCCACCTAATTAAGCGCCGTTCCGTCGCGCGTCAATAAGGCGCGCGCCGATGCGTCAGGATGCCGCAAGGGGGGACACCTTGCCAGGGTGACAAGGCGGCGCGCATAGTTGGGACGCGCAAGCGAACGGTGCCGGGGCGATACTAGACCCCGACGCCGCCACCTTCAACCTTAGACCCGCCTATGGGCGGGGGGAGTGCCCTCTGATGCAGGCTAAGGCCGAAATCCGTTGCCAGTATTGCCTTGATCCCATCCCAATAATGCCGAAGGCGGGGCCGCGTTCCAGGATGCGACCAGATGACGCAGAATGCGTATTCTGCCGCGAGGTCCGCGGCGAGCTCGAGGCCGATGCCTTCATGCGCGTGGTGCTGCGCCCGACCTTCCGCGTCGGCGCCCATATATGCCAAAATCAGATATGGATGATCTGGGCGCGGCGCTTCACCAATGGTAGGGAGATCGCCGCGCAGTTCAACGAGGCGGCGGAATGATTAAAACCTTGCCAGCATGGCTTGTCGCCGATGCCTTCTATTGGTGGCGGCTTGGGAGGGACACGGCGAAGATCGCCGCTATTCTTAATCGGGGCAAGGAGAACCTCAGCGATCAGAGGATCACCGAGGCCGCCGTCTATAACTCGCTTTCACGCTTCCGAGAGGTGCCGACGTGCGTGCTCCCCCGCCCTTTGAAGGCCTAAGACCTCCCTATGGGGCCGTGCTGGCCGACCCGCCCTGGCGCTTTCAAGTCTGGGGCGAGGAGACCGGCGCCGACCGCAGCCCGACCTACACTCTAATGAGCTCGGCCTTGATAATGGACATGCCAGTAGAGCGGCTAGCTGCGCCCGATTGCGTGCTGTTCCTATGGGTCACTTGGCCCATGCTGCTCGAGGGTCTCGCCACGCTGCAGGCTTGGGGATTCACCTATAAAAGCTGTGCTTTCGCCTGGATTAAGGCGAACACGTCACAATTAGAAATGTTCCGTGATGACGCCGACCCCGACATGCTGCTCGGCTATTGGACACGCTCAAATTCCGAGGTGTGCCTGCTCGGCACCAAGGGCAAGCCCAAGCGCCTCGACGCCGGTGTGCGCCAGGCCATCATCGAGCCAAGGCGCGAGCACTCGCGCAAGCCTAATTGTGTCCACGAGCGGATCGAGCGCCTGGTCGCGGGGCCTTATCTTGAGCTGTTCGCGCGGCAGCGGCGGCCAAATTGGGATGCTTGGGGCAATGAGCTCGAGAAATTCAATATCTAGTGGCTTGACACAATATAGAGCCTTATCGCGGATTGGCCCTAATGTTAGCAACCCTGTGGAGAACCTGTAGCGAAAAATGTATAATCGGTCTCGCTATATAGACTCTTTCTTGTTCTTCTTAGAGTCAGAATCCATTCTGATTCCTTATAACAGAAGCAGTAGCATGGAGTTTTTCAATGATTGAAAGGGAAATAGACCTGAGAGGGTGTTTTGCGCGGATGCGGCTCGTGGTCGACATGATCGCCGCAGAGCACCACATGACCGCCGCGCTGATCCTGGGGCGCTCACGATGGGCGCCAGTCGTCGCTGCCCGCCACGAGGCGATGGCCGCTTGCCATGCCGAGTTCGGCTACCCGACCACGCTAATCGGCCGATTTTTCAACCGCGACCATTCCACGATCGTCCATGCCCTGCAAAAAATGCGGTATCAGGCGGCGCGGGAAAAAATGCGGGAAATGACCACCTAACTCGGATATGCTTGCGATGTCTAAAACGGGGGGACGAATCAATGCGCGCTTTGCTGCTGGCCGCAATCGCGGTCGTGCTGCCCTCAAGCCTGATTCGGGCGCAAGAGCAGCCACCAACGGCACCGCCGGTCCATATCGTTGCCGAGATCAAATTCTGCAAAGTCGAATACCCAACAGAATGCCGCACGGTCGAGATTGTTCCCGGCGATGGGCGGGAAGCCGTCTCGCTTATGGAATGTATGCGCGGGGTCAGTATGGCCGCGGCGGAATTTGAATTTGAGGGCGAGCGCTGGCACACTCACGGCGGGCGCTGCCGCGAGGAGCCAAATGACTACCTCGCCTGGAAAAACAAGGTGGCGAAAGATGGCAGAGGTCATTAACTTTCCTGGTTCCAAGGTCGGCCTCAAGCGGATGCCCCTCGGGGCGCAAGTGATAACCTTCGAGGCTCCCGCCAGGCGGCCCCTTCCCCTAAGCATGGTTGCGGCGTTCTGGTCTTTCTGGTTCCTTGTAGGGCTGAAAATGTCGGAAGTGTATCGAGGCTAAGGCGATATGCGCCCGCCCGACTGCTCATGGTGCGGCGCCCCGCCCTATAAGCCCCGGCGCTCAATCTGGCGCCGCGGTTGCGCCTGTAGGCCAAGGAGTAAGCGTTGTGATCCTAATAGGTGTGTTCCTGCTCATCGGAGCCCTAGCAGCTCAATCTCAGACAGTGGCCCTCATTCTCCTCATTGCGGCGCTGTTTTGCCTGTGGGCGGGGTTCTATCTGACCTTTGAATGGTGATTCGGGACGAGCGAGGGCTTGGCCTACTACAACGAGATCGACCGCTACTGCTGTGACTGGCTGCAAAACCTCATGGACGCGGAAATAATGATTGGGGTCGGGAGGGTCTTTCGACATGCCTTCCAATGATCCGCGCCTTTTACAACGACACGGACGCCTACTGCTGCGCGTGGCTCTCCAATTTGATGGACGCTGGCCTCATTACGCCGGGGGCCATCAGTGACAAGTCGATCCACGACCTCACGCCAGATGACGTTGCCGGGTTTACCCGCGTCCACGCCTTTGCAGGAATTGCAGGGTGGGACTTTGCCCTCAAGCTCGCAGCCTGGCCCGACGACAGACCTGTTTGGACGGGCTCATGCCCCTGCCAGCCCTTCTCCGCAGCCGGAAAAGGCAAAGCATCAGGCGATGAACGCCACCTCTGGCCCGAGTGGTTCCGGCTTATCAGAGCAATTCGACCGCCAGTCATCTTTGGCGAGCAGGTTGAAGCGGCAATTGGATGGGGTTGGCTCGACCTTGTTCACTCTGACATGGAAGCGGAAGGTTACACCATACGGTCGGCCGTACTACCAGCTTGCGGCATCGGGGCACCGCACATCAGACAGCGATTGTGGTTCGTGGCCGACACCGACGGCGGGGACGCCAGCGCAGAACGGCTACAACGAGGCGGGGAACACGGATGCAAGCCGCAAGACGGTGGAATTGAGTCCCTGGCCGACACCATGCCAACAGGACGGCCCCAAGGGAGGACCGGGACAGGGGACGGACAGACTGCCAGCGGCGGCAGCAACAGCCTCGTGGGCAACGCCGACAGCACGGGACGGCAGGAGCGAGCATGGCTCGCCGGAGATGATGCGGCGCCGGCGCGCCCGCCCGGAAGGCAAACAACTATCGAATCAAGTCCTTGGAGCGATCTCATCTGGCTCCCCTGCACAGACGGAAAGCAAAGGCCAACTCAATCCGGCCTTTTCCCTTTGGCTCATGGGGTATCCGGCGGACGCGTGGCTAAACTGCGCGCCGCAGGCAACGCGATCATCCCGCAAGTCGCGGCGGAGTTCATCAAGGCCACCATGTGAGGGCAACTATCCCGATGACAACGGAACACTATTGCGGAGCCGAGCGACTGAGGCGGGGTCGCTACCCGTCGCATCTCGGGGTGATCGGGTCATTCCCGACCATTGCGCTGGTTCAAATCCGGCCGGCGGAAACGCCGTGGGGCAGTCTGGTAGCCCGCCGCACAGTCTCCGTTGTCATCGGGATAGTTGCCCATGTGAGGGCGCGGCATGAGCGCGTTCAAGGCGCAGGCCTCGGCCCGGATGAAGGCGCTTCACGCCGACCCCGCGTTCAAGGCGCGGATGAAGGCGCGGGCCTCGGCCCGGATGAAGGCGCTTAACGCCGACCCCGCGTTCAAGGCACAGCAGTCGGCCCGGATGAAGGCGCTTCACGCCGATTTCGACGCGCATGCGGAGGAGTTGCTCCGCGATCTGAAGCGCAAGGGGATCCGGGGCCGCGAGGCCGAAGCACTTGTCCGTGACGATCTGCGTGTGCGGCAGCGGAGATCTGAGGCTGAGACATAGGGACACATCGTTATGGTCGTCTACATCATCAAGAATGAAGCTGGCTATGTGAAGATTGGGCACGCCGATGATGCGCGTGGTCGGCTGCGAGCGCTTCAGACCGCGAATCCAGGGGAGCTATTTCTAATCCGCGTAGTGGCCGGCGGGCAGAAGATAGAGCGCTGGTTCCATCGCCGGTTCGCTGATCAGCGAGTAGGCGGCGAATGGTTCCATTTCGTCCCGGAAATGCTCACCGTCATTGCGCCGGATGAAATTCCCGTTCTGCGTCCGGCCCTTGGGACTCCTCGTCAAAGCATCGGCGAGTTCATTCGCGAAGCCGACAAGCTCGGGCTTCTCAGCGAAAGCATGCGGCGGGGGTATGCGCCGTTCCTGGAGGGAAAGGATGGCTGAGGCCCTCGCCTATCATCCTCTTGCGAACATCTTCCCGCTGCTTGAGGGCGCGGAGTTCGCTGCGCTTGTTGAGGACATCAAGTCGAACGGGTTGCGAGATGCTGTTACTCTGCACGAGGACGGAACGATTCTCGATGGCCGCAACCGCTATCGCGCTTGTCAAGCTGCGGGAACCGATGGTAGTGGGTCAGTTTGACTGTGGCACGCTTAAATCGGGCTTCTCGGTGCTGCTCAAAGGCCAGCAGCCTTCTTTCGTACAATACCGCACGCTTCCTTTTGCAGATTGCCCCCTCTTCTAGGATAATGCAAGCATTAACATGGAGAGCTTGCATGAACGACATCAACCCAAAGGCAATAGGCGCCTTGGCAAGAGCCGATAAACTAACCCCAGAAGAGCGCAGCGACATTGCAAAAAAGGCCGCCAGTGCCCGGTGGAGCGAGGTTCCACAGGCTATTTGCGGTTCACCGGAGCGGCCGCTACGGATCGGTGATTATGAGCTACAGTGTTATGTCCTTGAAGGCGGGACACGCGTTCTGTCCCAAGCAGGCTTCCTTGAGGCCCTAGGTCGCCACCGTAAGGCAAATGTCCGCCGCGAAGGCGGCGAAGAGCAGTTGCCAGCGATTTTGCAAGGGAAGGCCATCTACCCTTATATTTCTAAGGACATTATCGAGAAGAGCCGACCCATCAAGTTCCGCACGCCAACCAGCGTCATGGCGAGCGGCTATCGTGCCGAGCTGCTACCAAAGATTTGTGAGGTCTACCTGAAAGCGCGCGATGCTGGGGTATTGCCATCCAACCAGCAGCATGTCGCGAAGCAAGCTGAAATTCTCATCCGAGGGTTGGCGGACATTGGCATCATCGCCCTTGTCGATGAGGCGACGTCCTGGAAGAACTAAAGCGCGTAACGCCGAAAAACGAGTCGGGTAATCGCAAGCATAAATTTTTCCAGCGCCTGACCGATAACGTCGGCTACCCGAAGCTCCGTGAACATCTGGGAGCGGTGGTCGCCGTCATGAAGCTGAGCGGTACCTATCACGATTTTCTGGAAAAGCTCGACCGCTTCTATCCCCGGTATGGCTCGCAGTTGGTGCTGCCGCTCGATTATGAGGAAGAGAAGGACGATGGGCGCGGCATTTAGCGGTCTTTCCACCGCGCCGCCGCAGCCCTCTTCGCCGAGGCTTGGCGCTGCTTAGCCGAAAGTGAGGCGGCCCGCGCCTTGCCCCCCTTCAATCCGCCTTTGCGGCCAAGGGCGACGGCGGCAGGGTCTTTCCCCTGTTCCTCTGGCGTAGGCCCACGGTCCTCGGCCTCGCCAGTCGCAATATCGACCACGAGCTTGGCGAGTTGCGCCGGATCGCGCGGGCGCTTCTTGCGGGCTTCAGCCATGCTAGGAATATGCGCCCTACAGGCTTCGACATAAAGGGCCGTCAAGAGGGCGCTCATTTCAAACTGACCCACTACCACCACAGCCTTATTCTCGGAACTGTGAAAGACAGCGTCGAAATTCTTGAGGCGGCCATTGCCTACCTGTCCCGCAAGTCGCGGCCGAGTTCATCAAAGGCGACCTTGACCCGAATCGCTGATTCTTGATTAAGTGAGGCCAATCAAGCCAATCAAGTTTAATCAAGAGGGGGTTAGATGGGCCACGGGGGGGCGCGCAAGGGCGCCGGGCGAAAGCCGAGGGGAGTGAACGCGAACGCTCTCGCTACGGTCGATGCTTACCAAAAGGCTCGCGCTGAAGCTCAAGACGCAGACTATGAGGATGTCAAAGGCACGCCTCTCTCCTTCCTTCTCGATGCGGTCGAGTGGTACCGAAGCGAGGCCCCGCTAGAGCTTAAAAAAATCCTCGATCCCGCCACGCCTCCCGAGGAAAAGAAGATGCGGCTGGCGATATTCACTGAATTCCGCTCGCTTAAACGGGAGGGCGCCGCCATCGCCCGCGATGCCGCGCAATGCATTCACCGCCGCCTAATGGGCGAGCGCCCCCTCGACCAGGACAGGCCGCAAGGCCCGAAATACCTCAACCTCAAAGCGATCGAGCAGGCCTTTTAATGGGATTCCTCGAGGTGATCGTGCTCTTGACCATGACGATCTCCGATCCCTGGACCGGCGAGGAGCTCGAGGAGGTGGTGCAAGAGTTTCGATTTAGCACAACCCCGGACGTTTGCCTCTCTGGGTCTCTCGAAAGGGCGCACGCCCGCATCGATTACTGGCGAGCCCACGGGCACCCTTACGCCAGCGCGAACATCAATTGCCGGTACGTTTACGCCGAGGACGGCCGGGACGCATGACCAAGCCCTTCAAATGGAGCGAGCGCCAGCTTGCGGCGCAAGCGGTGCTCGCCTCCCAGGCCCGCTATATCCTCGGGGAGGGCGGCGCCCGCTCCGGCAAAACCTTCCTGATCTGCTATGCGATCGCGTGCCGGGCGCTCGTGGCGCCGGGCTCCCGGCACCTGATCGGGCGGCTGCATTTCAACCACGCCAAGGCGACCATTCTCCACCAGACTTGGCCCACCATGATGCGAATGTGCCTGCCCGACTACCCCTGGAAGGTGAACAAGCAGGACTGGATCATCGAGCTCGGCGAGGACTCGACCATCTGGATCGGGGGCTTTGACGATAACGAGCGCATGGAGAAAATCCTTGGCGCCGAGTATGTTACGATTTTCGCCAACGAGGGCTCGCAACTGAAATGGTCGCATATCGAAATCCTCTCGACCAGGCTGGCCCAGGTGGTCGACCAGGTTTTCCATGATCCTGAGGGCAATGTGGTCGAGGCGCGCCCCCTAGTGCAGCGGTTCTATATCGACCTCAACCCGCCGCTTGAATCGCATTGGGGCCATAAGCTGTTCCATCAGAAGCGCTCGCCGGAGCCGCCCTTCGATAGCCTGCCAGACTCGCACAACTATGGCCTATTCCAGATCAATCCCGAAGACAACAAGGAGAACCTCGACCCCAAATTTCTCGAAAGCATGGATCGCCTGCCCGCGCGCGCCAGGCTCCGGTTCTATGAGGGCAAATGGGGATCGGCGACAGAGAATGCGCTCTGGACTTCCGAGCTCATCGAGCGCTGCCGGGTACAGAAGCACCCCGACTTGCAGCGCATCGTCATCGCCGTCGACCCTAGCGGCACCAAAGGCCCGGAGGATGACCAGAGAACCGATATGGTCGGGATTATCGTGGTCGGCCTCGGCATAGACGGCTACGCCTATGTGCTCGAGGATTTGACGCAGCAAACGCGGCCGCTGATTTGGGGCAAGAACGTGGTCGCCGCCTTCGCCCGCTATGAGGCCGACATGATCGTGGCCGAAACCAACTATGGCGGGGCGATGGTCGGCGATACCGTGCGCGCCGCGGCTTCCGAAATGAAGATCAGGGTCAATTTCAGGGAGGTCACGAGCTCGCGCGGCAAGGTGCTACGCGCCGAGCCGATCTCGGCGCTCTATGGCCATGTCGACCCGAGTAACCCGCTGAATTTCACCCGCTCCAAGGTGTTTCATGTGGGAAACTTCACCGAGCTCGAAGATCAGATGCTCAATTTCACCACGGCGGGCTATATGGGAGACAGGAGCCCCGATCGGGCCGATGCGCTGGTCTTTGCCTTGACCGAGATGTTCCCTGGCCTGACGCGCAAGGCATCGAAGGGGCCGCTCGTTGTGGAAGGGATCGGCGGGTTCAACCCGCTGCAATACTGAAAAAGAGGCGCCAGCCATGAACGACCCTCTTGCGCCGCAGGACACCGCCGAGATCGCGGCCTGGATTTGCGATGAAACCAATCCGGCCGAGATTAGGTTCTGGAAATTGGAAACCGTGCCGGCCCTATTCCAGGAGTCGGCAGATGGCTTTGGCGTGCGCCTCGGGCCGATCCGCTTTTATGAGCTCGAACCCGGCTCCGGCCGTGCCGGCCATCCCCCCAAGGGCTTCCAAGGGACGCGGGTGCGCCTGCTCGTGGCCGAATGCAAGATCATCGGGCTGAAACCAGTGGTGCAGGATAATTCCTTCATCGCCGACCTCGGTTTCAAGGATTTGCAGACCCTCCGCAAGATCACCAAGCAAGCGGCCCTGCCCAATCTGATCTCCGATGCCGAGGCCGACCGCATCATCGAGCGCTACGGCCCGATCACGGCGCAGAAAATCCTAAAAAGCGTGGTCGATGACAAGATCACGCTGCATTGACCGGAGGGGCCGCCGTTCGCAGAAAAATCTTGAGATAGTCGTCAAGCCAGGACGTTTCGCCGTGATCCACGCAATCTTTTACGGCATAGAGGCGTTTTTCCGCTTGAGGTTCAAACGACAAATTCTCGGTCGCGGGATTAACACTGATACGCGAACAGCTTTTTATGGTGCTTGCTGTTGCGCCTGGGTTTCTGGCTTTCAAAAATATCCACGACTTAACCCGACACACTGGTTTTTAGGTTGGTCACTACCGGAGGAGCCGCGATGACCGATGGAGTTTTTCGCGCAAGAATTGGCCCGGTGAAGGCTGAGCAAGTTGACCTTCGTGGCAACCGGGAGCGCTGGAAGAACGACCCCTACGTTCATTATGTTCCAGCATGGGAGGCCGAAGGCGGTCCGCCCCAGGGCGAGAGCTTCAATCTATATCGTACGCTGGGTCACAACGATCATATCGCCGACTTAGAAAGCGGCGATTGGGTTGTCACTCACGAGGATGGCTTTGTCGAGGTTTTGAAAGATTGGGATTTTAAGAGAAAATACAGCGCCATCAACCAGGAGGAGTCGCGATGATTGAGCCGACCCGCGAGGAGCGCCGCAATAAATGGACGGCCGAGGCCTTGCAAGCGTATATTACGCAACGCGAGAGGGCTGCGCTGATTCGTGTGTTCGGCGACCCGAAGGACCGCAATAGGCGGCCCCTCAAGGTCGAGCGCAAGTTCCATCCGCATTACTGGCGCAAGGGGAAGCCACGATGAGCGGACTTTTTTCCAAGCCGAAGGCACCACCTCCACCTCCCAAGGTCAAGATCAAGCTGCCGCCGCCGCTGCAGCCGCCGCCGATCCCGACCACGCCGGGCGAGACCGCAGCCCCAGAACTTGCCTTCCTGCGCTCCCGTGCCCGTTCCGCCGGCGGCCTCGTCGGCCTGATCCTGTCCAAACTCGGCGTTGGCTCCAAAAAAGGCCCCACCACGCTCGGCGGCACGGGGTAGCCCGTGGCGAGCCTCGTCGTCGATCTCCTCTACCGCCACGGCGCCATTCGCTCCAAGGTCGGCCAATTCCTGAATTACTGGCAGGAATTGGCCGAGATATTCCTGCCCGACAAGGCCGCCTTCTCGGTCCAAAGAAGCACGAGCGAGCGCGAGCCGGAGGACATCTTCGATGGCAAGCCGCGCCAGGACGCCCGCGACCTCTCCTCGGCCATCGATGGCCTCGTGTTCAACGAGGATTGGCTAAAGGTCGGCATCGATGACGACGATCTCGCGGCCAAGGATAACGTCAAACAGTGGCTTGAGGCGGCAACCGAAACTGCCTGGAAGGTGATGCACAACCCTCGCGCTGGCTTCGTGCAGCGCCGCACCGAGACCAACGAATACCTCACTGTGTTCGGCCACGGCCTCCTCTGGATCGGCGAGCGCCGCGACCGCACCGGGCTCCTGTTCCGCACCTATCACTTGCGCGATTTCGGCTTCGAGGAGAACGCCGACGGCGAGACCGACACCCTTGCCCTTGACGATAACCTCACCGCCCAACAGGCGATCGGCAAGTTTGGCGCCGCAAACCTGCACCCCGAAATTCTCCAATGCGTCGCCGAGCAGAAAAATCAATATAAACTTTGGCGTTTCAGCCAACTCGTGCTCCCGCGCGAGGACTATGACGGCGACCGCATCGGCCCCCGCGGCATGGCCTATAAAACCGTCGTGCTCGATGTGAAGCACGAAACAGTGGTGCCCCGCACCGAAGGCGGCTTTCACGAGTTTCCGGCCGCAATCCCGCGCTGGTCGACTAGGCCCGGCTCCTGCTATGGCCGCTCGGTCGCCATGCTGGCGCTGCCCGACGCATTGACGCTGCAAGCGATGGGCAAGACCTTGCTGATAGGCGGCGAGCGCGCGGTCGATCCGCCGATCATGGTGCCCTCCGATGTCATGGTCTCGCCGCTCCGCACCTTCCCCGGCGGGATTTCGGTGTTCGATCCGCAATTTATGACAGATACCGCATCGAATACTCCGATCTTTCCCTTCCCGGTCTCGACCAATCTGCCCTTGGGCCGGGAAATGCAATTCGACTACCGGCAACTGATCGAGGCGGCCTTTTTCAAGAACGTCATGCGCCTGCCGATCGAGGGCAGGCAGATGACGGCCACGGAAATCCTCGAGCGCAAGGAGGAATTCGTGCGCGTGCTCGGCCCGACCTTCGGCCGCCTGCAGCCGGAATATCCTGGCGCCACCGCCACGCGGTCGCTGCGCCTGATCGAGCGCGCCGGCGCCTTTGGGCCAAGGCCGGAGGAGCTCGAGGGCGTGCCGCTCGTGGCCAAGATCAAGAGTCCCATCCTCGCCGCGCGCAAGGCCATCCAGGTAGCAGGGTTCTCGCGCTCGCTCGAGGTCATCACCCCGCTCGCCACGGCGCAGCCCGACATCCTCGACAATTTCGACGGCGATGAGATCGTGCGCGACCTGCCCGAGGCCTTCCAGATGCCGGAGAAGTGGTTGAGGCCCAAGAGCATGGTCGATAAGATCAGGGAGCAGAGGGCCGAGCAGCAAGCCGCGGCGGCAACGGTCGAGAGCGCGCAGCCCGTCGCCGGCGCCATCAAGGACGTGGCCGCAGCGCAGGCCGATCTAGGATTAGGTAGTGCCGCCCCGATCTAAGCCCCTCACGCAAGAGCGCGAGCTTGCCGAGTTCCTCGAGCGCCTGCCTGCGGCGCGGCTCGGCGTGGACAATTATCGCCGCATTGACCGCGCCAGGGATTTTATTGCTACTTTCCGCGAAAGCGAATCAGGGCGCAGAGTGTTTACGCAAATCGCGGCCTTCTGTGACCCGCTCAGTGGCCCAGAGCAGGCCGACAGTCATGGCAAGCTCGCCCACGCCGCCGGCCGGCGCTATGTGATGGCCCTGATAATGCAGGCTTTTTGTGTTCCCCAGGAGGAAATAGATGACAGACCAGACCCAGACGCCGCCGACTGATCCGGGCGCCCCGCCCGCAAATGGCGCCCCGCCGCCATCGCCTGCACCAGGCGAGGGGGCCTATGACTACCCCAAATGGCGCGACGGCCTGAAAGACGCAGAGCTCAAGGCTTGGTCCGAAAAATACCATTCCTTCGAGGATATCTTGCGCTCCGACAAGCAGAG
>Ga0187893_10009719_pt1 | contig 14676 bp, 17 predicted proteins | sample MA1701074metaG_FD_139574 | JGI IMG/M metagenome (GOLD analysis project Ga0187893, IMG submission 139574) | White microbial mat communities from a basaltic lava cave in the Kipuka Kanohina Cave System on the Island of Hawaii, USA - MA170107-4 metaG ...
GATCTGGGTCAGTTCCTGCGCTCATCGTTCAATCCTTGTTCTCCATAGATCCCTCACTCGAAATCGTATTCAAATTCAAAGTCCGCGATCGAGAGCCTGGACCAGTCCTTGGACACCGTACTGGAGGTCGCGAGCCATCTTCTGCAGATCCCCTGGATTGACTGCCAGCTTTGGTAGATGCTGCGGCGCCTTCAGTTCTGGTTCTCTGGGTGAAAGGTTCTGGAGGGCCTGCCGATGAGCCTGGCTCTGCTGGCTCAGTTCCTGCAGCTTTTCAAGCCGATCCACAGTTAGCGGCGGAAACTCATTGCCCTTGCTCAGAAGCAACTGAACGCGAGCCTGGGCGATCTCTCGCATAGCTCGCTCGTGTTCTGTCACCTGCTCCTTCACATGCGCTGCCGTGCTGGGCAGCCGGGCTTCGATGCTGTTTTGAAGCTCGTGAAACTGCTTGCGCAACGCCTTGTAGCCTTCCGCATCAAACTCCCTGGCAGCAAGTAAACGGTGTAGCTGTTGAACGATGGCCTCTTGCTGAAGGCGTAACTCTTGGATGTCTTCACGGAAGGAGGCAACGTGATCGGCCAGTTGGTAGTAGCGATCTTTGATCGACATGGTTCAGCCTTTCTGGGAAACGCAGGCAAAGGATTGGATCTGGCTGGCGGCCTGTCTGGCAGCAGCACTCAGCTCCATCAGCCCAGCAGGGAGGGACGACTGAGGACCCTTCAGCGTTGGCTCGCGGTCGAGGTCGGGCACGGGATCAGCCGGGTCGAACAGGACCAGCTGAATTTCGAGCACTGCCAGGTAGAGATCGTTGAGCGCAGCGATTAGTGCGGGACCATGTTCGGCGCTGAGCCGCGAATCCATTTGGCCCAACTTCTGTCGCGACTCCTCGTATTCCACTTCCCAGCCTGACGTGGTGCGGGTTGCAGCTTCAAGCATGCGGTCTTGAAGTGCTGCGCGCTCAAGGTAGAGCTGCTGCAAGGCAGGATCGACATCTCTCAAGAATTCGAGTTCCATAGGTTTTCGGCAATCGTGGTCAAAGCTCCAAGCCCTGTTGGACGCCACGCCTGCGGTCTAGCTCAGCACACGCTTTGTGGACGGTAATTTCAGCGTAGTAGGCAGGTTGACTCTTGTCCTGGCGTGTCCCTTGCAGCCATGCCTTAACGGCGCTCGGACTCTCTCCCCGGCTGAGCCGTTGCAGGGTCTCTGCCCAATCGCGCTCCGATTGGCTGATTGCACCGGGTTGATGTACAACCCGCATGTGGCGCATCAGCGGTTGGTCAAGTTCTGGTGTCGGCAACTGGAAGTTGCTTGGTTGGAAGATGTCATCAGAAAGTCTTTCGGCTGTGACTCGATGTGGCGGGTCTCCCTTTCGGTTATAGAAACCTGGTAGCCGCAACACCCGCGCCACATCCACCACCGCCCGGTCGGCGCCGAATGTGATGGCCATCGACCGCTGCAGGGCCTCCGCCTGTTGGATGGTGAATCCTTCCACTTTCCAGACCGTTTGAAACTTTTGTGGCGAGGTGTTCAGGACGTAGTTTGGCTGAGGAATGTGCGAGTCAAGGAGAACAGTCGCAAGGACCTTCTCTCCATTGACGTCGATGTCCAGGAAGACGTGACGGACCGTGGCAATCTGGTTGCGAGTCCGGGCCGTGGCTTGTCCGCAGAGGGCGTTCGCCGAAAGGTAGATGTTGCCTCCCTTAAGGTTTTCGAAACGTAACCATCGCTGGAAATCAGGCGATGCAATGCGCTCAGCGGTGCTGATCCGCTGGATGACTTGACGGGAAGACTGCTTGATGACGACGGCCAACCGGTCATCAGCTTCATAGTTGTCTTTGATGTAGTCCCAGGAAGTCACGCTGTCCATAGTTCTCCATAGAGCCTTTGGCCAGGCTGGAGGGCCCGCCCGTCAGCTCCATCGAAGTGTCTCCGACGTTCTACCTATAGGAGTATTGAGGGGGGGAAAGTGTGAACAGACTCTCGCAAAAAACGGACTTGACAATCGTTAGAACTACTGTAGACTTTGGTTAGAAAATGCATATCGGGAGGTGTGGAAATGGAAACGTTCCTCACGCCAGAAGAGGTCGGCTCCTTTCTGAAGATCGATCCGGAGGAAGTCGTCCGACTTATCGAGCAGTGCCAACTTCGCGCTTACAAGGTGGGTGCCGTCTATCGCATTGGGCAACAAGACCTCGATGCCTTCCTGGACGGATGCAACACTTCCGGTCCTCGAGGCCCTGGACCTTTAGGGAGTCGTCGTACGCTGAAGGAAGGCACGACCTCAAACCACAGCAGGACGTGCAAAACGTTTGCCGGCCTGGGTGAATTCCGAGTTTCCGGCAGTATTGCGACAGGAGCCGAGATCTGGCCCGGTCAGATGAGGTATCCTATTCGGTTTCCGAAAAACTTCTTTGATTCGCTCCTGCGGCGTTTCCGAGCGCAAGAAGTTAACGTTGGCCTTCAGTTTGACCGACCAGGCAAAGACAGCCTAGGCGAATGGATCAAGAAAAACCTTCCTACAAAGATGAATCCTGCTACCTATGTCGCAGGGCTTCTAATCGACGAGGGCTACGCTGAGCGGGCTGGCCGCGGAGTGATTCAATTCTATGATAGACGGAAACCGAGTCTCATGGAGGCATCCAATGTCGCTCGAAAGTAATGAGTGGGTCACATGCCCGAAATGCAACAATCGACAGCAGGTCACGGTTTGGGAATCACTGAATGTCACTCTGAATCCCAAGCTCAGGGAAGACCTTTTGACCGGGAAGGTCAACAGCTTCCAATGCGAAACATGTGGGTCTGCAGCCCGGATAGAAGCGCCGCTTCTGTACCACGATATGCAAAGGCGATTCTGCGTCCGATTCATTCCCTTCAGGATGATCGGAGACAAGGATGTGCTGGAACAATTTAGCAGCGATGGGGAGCCAGTGATTGATGAAGACTACGATGAGGATGAGGTCGAATTCAGCGATTACATCTTCAGTCCCCACTTGGTCTTCGACTTGGATGAGCTCATTCGCTATGTAGCGTTTCGTGAGGCGGTAAACCCTCATGACATGCCCAGACGGGCACGGTCCTGACACGATGGACTTGCAATAAATCGGACAGCCTACTTTTCCTCGATCAACCAAAGAAAATCTGGATCCTGACCGATGGCCAGGTCACGGTTTGCGCCGAGCGTGACACCTGCTTCGAAATAGTACTCAACCTTAGCGGGTGGCTGTCCGCTGCAACCAGGTATCGGTTCAGCGTAACCGACGTAGAGCGGTTCACTATCCTCGGCACACCAGACGGCTTTGCCCAAGGACAACGTAACTGGAGATTCGGTTTCGGCGGCGTGATCGGAGAGTTGGGCTTGGAGGGCTCCTGATGTGAGGAGTTGAGCAACGGCATCAGGGCTTGGGATACTCAGAAAGAGCCGCAAGCCTCCAGGGTACGATGCAACTCGGACAATCGAAAATGGTGGGGAACCCGTACTGTTCTCATCCTGAAGTTCCGCGATGTTGTAGCCGTCCGCGGAGACTCGGTACGCTGATGAGATGAGGGCTGCGAATAGCAGCAAAGCAAGACGTTTCATTAGTACCTCCAATCATCTAGGGTAATTCATTCGAAAGATCTCAGCCGCTCGTCACTCCAGAAGGCCGGCACCTGGTAGCCGGGAATGCGCTTCAGCTCATTGATATAGGACGGTCTTTCTTTCACTCGGAACGTCCCGTGAGCGAGCCGCTCAGAGTCATAGTTCGCAAACTCGAACTGATACAGACTGCGGAGTTTGTAAGGCGGAAACGCTGTAGAGCGTTCATAGTCGAGTCCTTCGACCTCGGCAATTTCCACCACCTTGCGGGAATGGTCCGGCAACTGGCTGACCTGAATGACAGAGTGAACAGCGCGGGAGACCATCTCCTTAACCGCTCGTGCAGAAACATCCAATCCCGATTGCAGGATCAGAGCTTCCATTGCGAGCAAAGCGTCATAAGCTGAGTTTGCGTGGATCGTCCCGGCACCGTAGTGACCGGTGTTGAAGGCGCGCACCAAATCGAGAGCTTCCGGGCCCCGTACCTCACCAACAATGATCCAGCGAGGATTCATGCGCAAGCTGGTACGAACTAGGTCCCGGAGTGTCACATCACGATCCTCAGCGTCCAAAGCACGTTTTGCTTCCAGCGCGACCCAGAGTTCGTTCGACAACGAGATCTCACGCGCATCCTCTACGGTAACCACGACGTCGCTGCTTTGGATGAACGAGCAGAGACAATTGAGCAAGGTGGTCTTTCCACTGCCCGTCCCACCGGAGATTAAAGTGTTCTTCCCCAACCGAACGAGAGACTCCACAATCGCTACGCCGGCCTCGTCAATAGAACCAAAGCGCCTCAAGTCTTGCCATGTGAAGTGCTCCGACGGAAACTTGCGAATCGCAATGCAGGCGCCTCGATGGTAACAGGGATCGATAATGATGTTGACGCGACTTTTGTCCGGCAGGCGAGCATCCAGGATCGGCTCACGCTGGTCGAGCCTTCGGGCCATGTGTCGTCCGATAGTCTTGGCGGCCGTCATCAAATCCGCATCCGACAGCCACGAAGCCTCGACTCGTTCAAACGCCTTACCATTACGACGGACATAAACATGCTGGCTCCCGTAAACCAGGATATCCGTCACTCCAGGATCGTCGAGCCAGAACGCAATCGGGCTTAGCGAGACATTCAGCAGTTCCTTGTCGAGGGCCTTGGCATTCATCGCTGTTGATCGAAGCGTTAAGCAACAGGACGACGGCTGGGGCCAGTCGTATAAGGGGAGTGCCTGTGGCCTTCTCGTGAAGTTCCTGTGCTGCTATCTATATGAGTATTGAACGAGCTGTTTTGTGAACAGATGTCAGATTATTTCGCAAACGAAAGGCCTGAAATTGAGTGGCTTTTCGACTCGGGGGCATTGTGACACGGTGTCACAGTCCGGTTTATCGTCAACCGCCAGACGCGTTGTCCGCAGGTCGCCGACTGCGGGTTCTCTAAACCTGACGAGGGCCTGTCGCAAGCCAGCCCCACGCGCCTTCTCAAATAGTTGGCAACCTGGATTAGCAGTAACTGGCAAGTCGCCCTTGCTCTGGCGTTGAGACGGGCAGTGGCGGCGTCGGACTCGCCTTCAAGGACGAAACGGACGCAGCAAGCCGAATGAAGGCTGGAAGCCGAGCGGACACGGGCTCAAGAGCACAACCGGAAAAAGTGAAACATCCGACGATTATCGCGCAAGAAGATGTCACATCCGACAAGGTGAGCACTCCTGTGCGAGGGACTTGGCTAGCCTGGCATGGTCTCTGTAGAAGGAAGAGGCGCTGCCGCTCAGTTCTTGAGCCGATCGATGCCGTGGTTGGCTTTGGAACGAGCGGTCGAAACGACAATGTCGGGTAGGAGATATCAACTGAGGCGTTTTGTAAGACCCTTTAAGAGCAGGTGGACAATTTCCGGGAGGTTCTTACTCGTGAAGAGAACCTCATTCTCGTCCGGGGAAAGACCGTTATTGAGACCTGCGGTTCCTTTTGCTTGAAGGAACTTTAGCTCTCCAGCGTAGTCAATCGGAGTCGTTTTGTTATCTACGGCGTCAGCACGGTAGCGCTGATCGATGGCCTCGTACAAGGGGTCTTGCCTTTGGAATGCTTCGGTCAAAGCATCGGGAGTTCCGCCTCTAAGCACCTCCACAAGAAAGCGTGTGCAACCTCCAAAACCGCCAATGAAATAGAGCGGCTTGCCGGACCGAATCGCCAATAACGCCTCTTCAAAGAGTCCCGGATACTTCCCCTTAAAGCGAGTGACTTGACCACCGAGAAGCACACGCGCGTGCGTCGCATCGTTCATTTGCTCTCGCATCAAGGTCAGAGACCGTGCCCACGCGTAACGTCCTTTCGGGTGATCGGAGGCAATATATACTTTCTCATCAACACCAAGATCGGACGGTGGTGAGAACGGGTGGCGATGAATCTCATCCATGTATTCCTGCCAGGACGCAGAATCAAGGTGGAGATGGATTGGCCAGGCCAGAAAGTCGTGGATGCGTTCCTTACTTCCTGCACGATTGTGACTACGGACGAGTTCGCAGAGAATTGTTGTAAAGCCGCCTGGGCGAAGGTCTCCACCGTAACCGAGAGATGCTCCCCTTGCGAGAAGGTGGCGCGCACACTCTACCATCGCATCTTCAAGATGCTGCAGACTCATGCCCCACTCCGCTAGATCGCCAGAGTTTGAAATAGAGAGTCCGACCAGACGCCCCGTTAGAGGCATCTCGGGCTTCGACGGGTCTGACTGACCGGCGATCGCCGTTGGGGTGGTGAACGTGACATTCAAGGGATCAAGGTCCTCAAGAACTTCAACTTCCTCGTCGCCGAGTGGTGGGTCTGGATAGAGAAGCACGCTGGGCTTCGCGCGCTCACATTTCTTTGCCCTCAGAAGGTTCCGATAGGTGAGCATCTCCGGCGCCGTTCCGACCTCAACACACGTCTTAGGCAACAATCCTGCTTTCTTCAGCGTCTGAACATGCTCAAGAAAATGGACATTCTTCAAGACTTCTCGAAGAGCCGCGTCGATGACGACTTCACACCGATTCGGTGAGTTGAGTAACCAACGAACAGTAGGCGCGTTCCCGAGATAAGGAAAGAGCCGGTCCTCGCCTATAGTGACCGCGTTTACAACTAGCACCGGACACCCATATTGCTTTGCCAGAAGGACTTCCTTCCGGCACCAAGGGCGGTCAGAGTACGCATTGGTATGTACGACTACCATGGCGCTCTCCGCCACGTTCGCCTGGATTTCTTTTTCGAAGTTATGACCTGCTGCAATGTCGTTTGAATCGTAGAAGGTCGCAATCGGGAGGTGCTGGCGACCATAGTCACGGAGTTCAGTCGCAATGATAGTGCCCTCGGAGTCGTGTTTGGAATGGCTGACAAAGAGCTTGACTGGCGCGTAGCTCTTCTCAAGTGATCCGAAGTCATCCGTTTGAACGTCACTGCCCCGCGCGAGAAGCAGGCGCGCAAGCTCATGGGTGAGAGCCGCAACAAGCCTAGCCGGCCTCTCCTTGGTCTCAACCTTGTACAGGGGGATACAATTCGCCTTGTCGACTACGTTGAGAACTCTGTCCTCGCATGCAATGGGAAGTAACAGGTGACGCGTTCCATGTGCAGCAATGCGTTGCTCAAGATTTCTAACGCATTCCCTCCACCCGTCGTCAGCACGGATGCTGGAATCGATCAAAGGTATGACAACTGTGCTCTCCGCAGCGTCGAGTTCAAGTGCATTCCGTAGCTTTGCCTCGTCGGGCGTTGTCCCTGTATGGAAGTAGATTGGTATCCCAAGGCCGCGGGATGCTGGCCGTTCCACGTCTCGGCACAGGCGGGAATAGATGTGCCGAGCGAAGTCTGCGCCAGTGGAGAAATCTCGGTTCCAGGCAATACGGAGGAGAAGCCTTGGCTTATACGGCATGACCGTGAAACGTTTCGCAAAAACGTTGTCCTGCGTTGATGCAACCCTTATGCATCTGGGTCGAGGTCTAACCACCTATCGAGCGCTTCGGGGTCCCACGCCAAAACCTTGGTAGATCTGTTTGCAAGCGCATTCGGTACAGCAGCGTTGTCGAACCCCTTCAATGTCATGCCACGAATTCGTTTCCAGGTTTTGTCGCCCGAAATTTCCTCTTTCATCGTGTAAAACGTTTTGACCTCCCAATCGACCCAAGCACTCTCATGAGTGTTGTCGCCGATCAAAACAATCAATTTAGAGGCTCGCTCAAACTTCTTCTCGATAGCATCTCGGACCGGCTTTGACCGCGCGTCAGTGGGAGGATACTTTATGGGCTTACCGCCAAGGCCCAGAACTGGCTCTTTCAGCGAATGGTCGTGAAAGTCCAGAGGATGATTAGGATTATTCTTTACGAGCTTGAATGCTCCGACCTGCCTTTGATCGTCGTGATCAAAGCTCACGAAGACGTTTGCTGACATATCTCATTTCCAATCGCACTTACCGCTCAACGTTAGCTGCTCAGGTTGAGCCTGCAAATCATACAAACACCGGACCTGTCGGATGAAGTCACGTTGTCCCCCATAGCTTGGGTGCCTAACTTGAACAACTTCAGCGATTCCTGCCAGGCGAGATGCCGTCTTAGCCGCGTCATTTCCGATAGCCACAAGTCGGCGAGGTCGCAACATTAGAATCAACTCCACTAGCAACTCTTCACCGACCGTCCTCTCGAACGGCCTATGTGACCTGTTGCTGAATGGATCGCCAGCCTCATGCGGGTGCAGCGGAAATACATTCCAAAGAAACACGGGCGCCGTCAAATGTGCGAGCACACTCCAAATGACAGCGGCGGTCCGTTCAGCAACCATTGACCCGGTTGTCGATCTTTGAATCGACACATTCCAGCGCTTTGCGTGAACGGTTAGATGCACATCATCCGTCAGCGCGAGACCAGTGCGGCGACCACCTCGATGTCCGAGATCGCGGCCTATCCAGAGTGCGTCGATCTCAGTTTCTGCTGCCGCTTCCAAAAGGTCCAGCAACGCTTGCGCTCTGCAAGAAGGAGCGTCACTAAGGTCATGGACCATGCATCGGTCCGCGTAAGGATTAAAGACATTCTCGAATTTGAGGCCGCTGAGAGTACTTACAAATTCCTTTGGCTTCATGGCTCGGTTTGTGTCAGCGGCTTGTATTCGATTGTACGTGAAGCGCGGTCGGCTATTATCGTACCGCCATTGTTGCTTCGAACCTGTCGGAAGACTTCGTAGCCCCTTAGGATGGCGATCTCCCATAGGCTCAAGGGGCATGCCTCGACCTCATAACCGGCGACAAACTGCTGGACCGTCTTCAAGAGGTCGAAGGAGATGTCCTTCTGACCCTTGAAGTAGTTCAGCTCCTTGGCCCGTGAGAAAATCCAAGTCGAAAGACCTTCCTCAACAACAATCGCGCGTCCGCCGTCCTGGGCTTCATCCACTTTGGGGGAACTCTTGCGTTTGTGCTTGATTAGGGCTCGGAAAGTTGGCGACCAATGCAGAATGGCAGCATGTGCAAAATGAAATACGTCGTGAAATCGATACCCGTCGGGATCACGAATGTTGTCGGTCAACGGGTCACCGACAAATACTCCGTTCCACTGCAAATAGCTGCGTCCACCGCTGCGCTGATTGATCGTTATCTCAAAATGCTTGGGGAGCTGTTCTTCTTCCGGAAAGTCGCGATCAAAGGTTGGGAGACTTGCATCGTCGGGATGGAGAAAGCGACCCTGTGTCTTGATAATGTTCTTGTGAACCACTTCTGCAAAACTGACTTGGGCAGCACTGAGTGCTCGCAGATACCAGTCGGCGAACTTAACGAGACTGCTGCGCGCATTATCTTGTGATGTCCGTAGGAAGAAGAGCCCAGCAGCCGCTTCTCCTAACTCGAGAAGCGCGGCATCCAGTTTAGGGATGGTGACTGGTGTCGCCACGAGCGAAACTGGGCTCTGGAGAAGATCGTTTGCGGCCACAGAAGTTGTGTAATCCGTTCCGCCTGTGATTCCCGCGAAGAGTTCATCTATGCGCACGTTTAGTCTACGACACAAAGCAGTGAGGTACCACAATGCGTCCCCGAACTCCTCCTCGACCGCGTGGCGATAACCCGCATATGCTTCCTTCTCGCGATGGAGCTTCTTGGCAGTAGCCATGATGCTTCCAACCTCGCCGAACAACCCCAGCAAAACTGGCTGCAAGTCATCAATGGGGAGCCTGTCGGTTGGCTCAACCCGACTCATGTAGTCGGTAAGGAGCACGGAGTGGTGCGGCAATTTCACAGTAATTATCTTTCTTTATCTTTCTCAAGAGATTGTCATGGTGTTCGACACCAATCCAGTGGTTCACCGGCATAGCCCTTTACACTGAAGAGTCGAATCCAAGCGACGAAGTCCTGAACAAGTTCCTCGGGAAAAGTGTTCTTGTGGTTTCGGACTGCGCAGAGGCTCACGTGTTGAGGGCCATAGTCCAGAAACCGACCTGGTAGTTCGGGACCTGAACCGCCCCAGTAAACAAAGTCGTCACTCACTAGCAAGCGATTCGTCTGCGTATCAACTGCGACGTTGGCGTGGTTTACGCTCCCGTCATCATGACTGTGGTGGGAGTTTTCTTGATGCCAGGTGCCTGTTTCCGGGTTCTTGAAATAGATATTGTCGCCAAACGCCTGCTTCTTGCTTCCCCTCAGGTTAGGCTTCTTCGTCTGAAAGCGTGGATCAGCCCAGTATTCATTAAACGTCATTATCTCAGTTACTTTCATTGCGTAGACAATGTACTTTTCACGGTGTCGCTTCTTCGACCCAGTTCCTACCACCCAGTCACCAATGGCCGCAATCTTGCGGATTCTTGGCTTGCAGGTCGCCAGAGTACAGCTTGCGAAGAAAGGGTTCGGGGCAAAGCCATAATCTCTGGCAACAACATAGGAATGCAGCCTCATGGTCAGCAGCGAAATCGCTTAATTGGACGTGGCTCACGCAAGTCACCCGAGGGGCTGCGCCATTCGTTCGTCTTTCCCAAGATAGCGTCAACAATGCCATCGCTCTGCCATCCCCGGACATCGTCCGCATAATCTTCTAGAGCCTCGGGAATGTCGCACTCGTTGGCACCCCGTGCATAGACACCGACGATTCGTTTCCCGGATTTTGCCGCGTATTCAATCTCCCAATTCACCCACTCGCTCCCTTTAGTTTGGGGTGTAATGTAAACAAGAAGAGTGCTTGCCCACTGAATCTGTGGAGCCAAGATTTGCGATTTTATGTAGTCGGGGTTTGTCGCGTTATTCGGATTCGATGAGCTAATTGACGAATCTCGCACAGTAAGCCCACCCTTCCTTATCAATTCCTTTAGGTCGGCAAGTCCGGCATCATCCTCGTGAACATGACTGATGAAGACGTTCCTGATGTCGTTACTCATGAACACAGCCCTCTTCAGAATCGAAAGTTGCCCTGTAGTGTGTGCAGAAAAGGTATCGCAGAATGGGCGCGAGTTCAAGGACACCTTGCGACGATGTTGCCATGGTTACCCTATCTAGTGTCATCCGGGGCAGTCCGTTGGAAAGCGAAACTCCCCGACCGGATGAAGCAGCCTCCGGCACAATCTTGTGGCCATTGACTAGGGTGCATGAGCCATTTCCGATCTGCGGTTCATGCAGCCGCAGGTGCAGCTTCAAAATGTTTGGCTGGATCGTCGCAACCCGAGCGATGGACTTCCGTCTACCACTGGACGCAGTGCCCTCTAACCGCAAATCGGGAGGACTTCTGTAACACGGCCGCGGCTTCTATTTCAGTTCGTTGGGATCTTGGCGCCAAGTGGGACTGCGTGTGACTCGAGTTGACCCACTAGCAACTCGGCGGAGAGGCGGATGGCAGGCCCTAGGCCACGGCGGTGGCCGGAACCACAGCGGATGAAGAAGGACTTCTTCCGATTGAAATTTCTCAAGAACGCCTCAACCATGACTCCAGCCAAAGTCTTCTGGGTCTCGCGAGACTCAACGCCGACGATGCAGACCCCCATCCGGATCTTTGCCGCGTGTTTTAGTTGAAAACCTGCAGCGTTGAGTGCCTGCTCCAGAGCTAATCGATACGCAGATTGGCAGCCATTGCCTGGAGTGAGATCCTTCAGAACTTCGATCTGAACTGTTTTTCCTTCCGTCACAAACCCCTCGTCATAGTCATAGCCGAAATAGGCGTTGCCGCGAAGCTTACGGTAGATTTCCTCCGTGAAGAAATGGCCAAGGCTTTGTGGCTCTAGATAGACGTCCGGTGAATCGGCCAAGAATGGCTTGCGTGCTCCGAGACGACGGAGTTCGGCGAGATACTCGCGAGGATCGATTGCAGAGCGTTCGGCTCCAGGGAGAGCCGTTGAGGTTGCCAGTAACAGCAGTACAACCACAGCGGCGCGCGCTGTGGGCAAGGGCCGACAGCGCCGAAAGGAAAGACTTGTTCGGTTACTGGTTTGCATAGTAGCTGCGATCGGTCAGCCGAGCGTAAGGTGAGATCAACATATCGTCCGACAGAAAGATCTTCATTTTCTTGCCTTGGTCTACGCGGATCGTGGGCACAATCGTCGAGTACTGAGACATGATGTTGTCGAGAATGCGCTGGAAGTTTTCTGAAGTCCGCCCGAGGACGATCGAGCGAGTTGAATAGATATCCTGGCTGCGCTGAGCCGCACCGGCAATACCGTCGAGCACGCCAAAGAAGATCGCCGTGCCGAATTGCAGGAACCAGTGACGCTCGACCTTGGAAACCACGCCAAGTGCTCCAGTGTTGTCCAGAGCCTTCATGGCTCTCTTGCTGGGTGGAAAATCGATTGAAGGCCCATTCGGAAGGATGATGCGATGAAAACTGATGAATAGACGGTGGGCGCCTTTGTAGTTGACGACCTGGGACAAACCCACGATGCGAGAGTTGGCCGGCAAGACGACGTACCGGCCCGTGTTGTCGAGCATATCTTTGCTGATTTGGGAGATGACGGGCGAGGGTTCGGTATCGGCAATGATGCGGTTGAGCAGGACGGACTCGATCATTTCGCCTTCGAAGAGTGTCACGGGGTCGTGCTCGGTATAGATGACAGCAGTCTTTTCATCCCGGCTGACCTGCGTACCTTCAAGACTCCCGCTGGCGCTGGTCTTCTGCACAGGTGTCGTCGGCAAGACTCCGATGTCTGCGGAGGCCTTGGCGGCAGCCTTTGGTTCGGCAGCGGATGGCGTTGACTGGCTCTCCCGCAAGATTCTTGGAACATCCACGTACTTTGCTCCACCAAACGTCCGGCTATACACGAACATGGGCCGTTCGCTGGTGTCGGTCGTCGTTTGAGCGGGTCGGCTGGTCGTTGGGTGACTGGGCTCGTACGCCGGGCCCGGGCCAGCCGTCCTATGCTCCCGCAACACCTGGGAAATGGCTTCTTCCTCGGTCCTGACCTGTTGGTCATCGGACGTTGGAACAGGCACCTTTGTCCCAGAGTCCCCTTGTAGCTGGCCCATCAGGCTGTTGAGTTGGGCCTGGGTGTCGGCGTCTTCCTTTCTCAACAGCAATGAGCCGTTGCGGATCCGATCAGCTTTACTCTGCTCATTTGCTTGTTGCTGGGCGTCATACTTCAACTGCTCGGTATCGTCTGCCGTCAGGCTCTGAACTTGAGGCTGGCTTTTCCGCAGCACTGTTAGGAGCACAATCATGGTACAGAGCAGGACGCCAGTTCCCAGGCAGACAAACACCCAGACGCGTTTCTTTCGTCTCCGAGGTGCAGGCTGCTCTTCGACTATTTCCGTCAGTTGGTTCTCGTCAGGTTCCATGTGGTTTAGTCTTGTCGGAAGATCGATTGTAGGGCAACGAGATATCGGGCTACCGCGGCCGGATTTCCGAAGTGTCGTCGGCCAGCTTCAAAAACAACCGTTTCTCGCCCCGTTGGAGAACCCGGTGGACTGTGTAGTACGCGCCTTCATCGGTGTACTTCACGGGTTCGAGTTTCTTCTGGTCGTTACTTTCCCCGACGTACACTGCCGGCCGGTCTTGAGATTTCGCTAGCTGGATGTAGGTGAAGATCCCGTCGTCGCAAACCTTCGTGATCGAGAAGTGCCGGTCCTTGATTTCGTAATTGCTGTTCAGGGAAAACAGCAACTGTTCTTTGACCTGCCTGGCTTTGTGCTCAAGGGACGTGCTGTAGCGAGTCTCTGCGGATTCCAACCGCTCTTTGGCCATCTTCTGAGCTTCCTGGCGAACTTGCTGGTTGAAGAACTGCAGATTGCTTGCCTGGATGACCACCAGCTGATCGGCGAAGCCATCCGGGTCCGGCTCGGAAGAGATGTTAAATACGAAGAGCTTGTCCTGGTCCGTGTAGATCGACACCGAAGTGCTCTTGTTCAATGCCAGCGGCGTGACAATGCCAATCGTGCCGTTCGATTCGCCGTGGAACACTTTCGGGTCGGTCACCACGAAGTCGGTGATCTTCCAGCCCTCAGGCAACCGAAACGTGGTCCCCAGGCCGGGAAGCGTCACGACCTTGTAAACCTTGGTCTCATTTTCCCCGTCGAAGTTGCACATTAAGGTTCGAGGCTGGGGGCCAGCGTTAGCGAGTGGCGTCACCAGACACATCAACAACACAGCGAAGAACCGTTTCATTGTTCCTCCTTGCCTTCCTTGAATGGACTTTGTCGATACTCGATGATGATCAGGCCGTGCGGATTGCGCATCGAGCGCCTTACGGGCTTGATCAGCATGACGGCCAAGAACTGGTTGATTTCAATCAGCTCATCGCGTTGTGACATGGCCTTAGCTTCGAAATACGCCTGTACCTTGATCAGAGGCTGCGTCTCGGTGATAAGAAGGTTGCGCAGCTCGGCCAGGCCCTGGGCGTTGCCGGCGATGAGCTCGGCGCGACGGGGCAATTGGACAGCTTCCTTCACCTGACGCAGGGCTTCGGGCGTAGTCCACTTGATGACTGCGTCCAAATTGTTTCTGACTGTGAATCGGTTATAGGTATAAAGCTCACGGAGGAAGTCCTCGGAAAACTTGCGGATCTCGACAGCTGCCCTTTGCTCACCAAGCGCGTCCACCACCTTGTAGTCCACCGGAATGGCGTCTCCGGTAGCTTGGTTAATGACGATGGGCACGATGTGCTCGGCTCGGCTGTCGAGGATCTTGACCAGGAGCGCTGTTCCC